>OLVX01000807.1_pt1 | contig 29781 bp, 33 predicted proteins | sample 1673271 | NCBI WGS metagenome assembly OLVX01 (sample SAMEA3178939, study PRJEB25190) | human gut metagenome | biome: human gut; feature: human-associated habitat; material: faeces | place: Austria | collected 2013
AACGTCACAGTCCCCCCTTGGCGGGAGGCTGTGACGTTTTATGCTTTGTCAGCCGATATAAATTGCTGGTGAGACTGCCGTTGGCGCGGCGGCGGTTCCGCTTCTCGATGAGCTGCCTGCGCTCAAGATCTGCCAAGGCCCGCTGGACTGTCCGCGGCGAAAGTCCCAATTCACGGGCAATGGTTTTGATCCCCGGCCAGCAGACGCCGGAAACGTTCGCCCGGTCCCGAAGGTAGATATAGACCGCCTTCTCCCGGTGGCTCAGATGCTCCTCGGCGTAAATAAAATTAAAATCGCTCATCTTTTATCACCCTGCATTGCATTGTAGGGCGTCTTCTCCGCAGAGTATTGTTTGCGAATATTCGCCATCAGTTCCTCGCAGCCCGCATAGGCCACTCTGCGGATGACCGGCTCCGGCATCGGGCAGTCTTTCTCGAAGGTGATACCCCAGTCAAGAAACAGCCGAAGGTGTGTCCGCATCGGGTGCGTGCCCGTCTTCATCACAACAAATTCTCCCTTGGGGATGGACTTGAGCTCGTCCGCCGTCATGAGAGGCCTCTCCATCATCTGGAGCGACTGGCTGCTCTCCTTGCCCTGACTGACAGAGCCGGACAGCACCGTCCGGCTTCCCAGCGCCGCAGAGAGTGCCTCCGCTGTCTTGCTCTGCGGTGCAAAGCCGCCGAAGATGGTGTCCTGACAGTTATCGCAAACAATTTCCGCGCCCTCTTTCCCGTAGTTCTTTTCCAGTTGGGCAAGGCTCTGGATGATTGGCACCAGCGTCAGCCCGCGGGAACGTCCCGCGGAGAACAGCGGCAGTACGTCAAAGGGCGGCATCGTACCAAACTCATCCGCATAAATGACCACGCGATTTTTGAGTCTCCCTTCATTATCGTCCGCCACGGAAAAGAGCTCGCGTGAAAGGTTTTGGATCATCAGGCTGGCGATAAAATTCTTCGTAGGATCTTCTTCCGGTAAAATCAGAAAAATGGCGCACTTCTCCGAGGCAAACATTTCAGCGTTGATGGGGCTGTCGTAGCAGATGACCTGCTCCAGTTCCGTATCCAGAAAGGCGTTGAGGCGGGACATGACGGTGGACATGACCGAAGCCATAGATTGATCCGCACTGGTGAGGGCTGCGCCTGCCAGCCACCGGGCCTTATGCTCCGGCGGCAGTTCATCCATGAGCAGCTGAAAACCGTTCTTGCCTCTTGACTTCGGCACCGCCAGCAGATCCTGCACCAGTTTGAAGGCGGATACGATGTGCCGCTTCTCCGGCTCCCCATCCTTGGGTGGGGCGAACTCCGCCAGCAGAAGCACAATGGCAGTCAGCAAACCTTCCGCACTGTCGTAGAAGAAAGCATTCTCGCCGTATTGTGCAGCGTCGCCGTCCGGGTTGATGATGGTCTTGGCGAGGATCTTGGCGTATTTCTCTGCGCGCGCTCGGGCAGCGAGGTTCTCCGGATGCTTGCGCGCAATATCCATGTAGTGATTCATCAGCGTCAGGAAATTGAAGCCGTCTGAGCGGGTTGGGTTGCGCAGGTCGATGACGGATACCTTGTAGCCGTAATACCGGGAGGCAATGGCTCCATAGTTGCGTGCCAAATCCCCCTTGGTATCCAGCGCCAGATAGCTCATGCCACTGGCGCTGGCATACTCTAAGTTGGCGTATAAAAAGTATGCAGTTTTGCCCACGCCGGAAGCACCGATCATAAGGCAATGGATATCATCGCTGTCCACCAGCGCGCGGACATCCCGCTGATCTTCCATCACATTTTTGATTTTGGAAATTGCTGTTTTCTTTTTCTTCGGCTTTCGCTTTTCTTTTTTCCCTGCTGTAGGACGGCGGAGCCTCTCCAGCAGCTTGTGAGTGGTTTGCGAAATCACACCTCTTTTGGCTCTGCGCTTTCTGCCGCCCATGCTGCCGAGAATGATGCCCTGCACCGTAGGCAGTTCCTCTCCCTTGCGCCAGCGGCGAGGACGGAACGGGACCACATGATAGGTCGTGTGAATTTCCTTGGGCGTTGCCCAACGCGCCGTTCCGTGCTGACCGTCGCCGACGGTTTTGCTCTTGAAATTGTTGAGAGAATAATTCTTGGAGAGGAAGGACACCACGAGCAAGAATGCCAGCAGTCCGCCGCCAAGCAAAATCAGGGGCCATACATTTTCGTTCATGTGTCTTTCTCCTTCTTCTCGAATTTAGAGCAGAGATCGTCATTCCAGTCCTTGCGCACCGGGCAGAGCCGCTCCACATCCAAGCCCATGTCCTCCAGCGTATCCGTCATACGGTCGCAGGCGTCATTGCCCGCGTCATCGTTGTCGAGGCACAGATACACCATGTCCAGCTTCGGATTCTGCCGCAGCCGTTCCAGCACCGGCTGGATGGAAGTTCCGCAGCAGGCAACGTAGCTGTGCTCCTGCCAGCCGTAGGGATAGAGGGTAATGTGGGACAGAAGGTCGATAGGAGCCTCAAACACATAGAGGGACTTGTCCGTGCCGTCCTTATGGAAGCAATACTCGCTTGCGCTACCCTCGATGTTCATGCGGAACACCCGTCCCTCGCTGTTGGTACTGCGGATGTGGGCGTGCTTGGCCTCACCGCGGTCATCCAGCCCCACGAAAACACAGTTGTGATGCCTGTCCTCGTAGAGCAGCTTTTCATGTACGAAGGCGGAAATAACCTCGCGGTCAATGTGGCGCTGACGCATGAGGTAGGCATACATACGCCGCATGGTTCCGTAAGGCTCCGGTAGCGCGAAGGGCTTCGGAGCCTCCTTTGCGGGCTTTGCCTGCTCATACGATTTGCCATTTTTTCTGCCCAGCAAAAGCAAAACCGCCTCCTGATAAGGGAGGCGGTAATAGCGCTGGACGAAGCTGACGGCGTAGCCGCCGACGCGCGCGGAGTGATCAAACCATTTGTTGCCCCGCACGGTGATGCTGGGATCATTGGGCGTACGGAACTCCCGGCCGGAGCGCACAGGTCGCTCGCCCTGAGCGCGCAGCAGCGACACGAGGTCCGTGTTCTGCGCACGTGCTTTTTCCTCCGGCGTGAAATAGATAAATTGGCTCATGATGTTTCCTTTCAGGTCATTGCTCTTTCTGTTGACAATATGTGTTTTATCACATATAATGAGTTGCGGAGAAAGCGTGGTGAATGTATGGACTACACTGTGGAATACTACGAGAAGGATGATGGCAGCAGACCTGCTGAAGAATTCATTCTCTCGCAGGATAATAAAATGCAGGCAAAAATATTCGCTGCATTGGAATTGCTCGAAAGCAAAGGCCCCGCCTTACGCGAGCCATATTCAAAGGTGCTGGATGACGGAATTTTTGAAGTGCGTGCAAAGCAAGGTACGGATATCAGCAGGGTGCTTTACTTTTTCGTGGTGGGACGCAGAGTAATCCTCACCAATGGCTTTGTAAAAAAGACGATGAAAACCCCGCCGCGCGAGATAGAACGTGCCAAGCGGTATCGCGCAGACTTTAATCAAAAAAAGGAGGCATGATTTATGGGGAAGAATTTTCGTGAGACTTTGAACGAAAGAATGCAGGACCCTGCGTTCCGTGCGGAGTGGGATGCGCAGGAACCGGAACGTCAGATCATGCGCGCCATTGTTGAAGGCCGTGAGGAAAATGGCATGACGCAAAAGCAGCTTTCCGACATTACCGGCATTACACAGGCTGACATCAGCAGGCTGGAAAGCGGAACGGCCAATCCCTCTCTGCGGACGCTCAAGCGTCTTGCCGCAGGCATGGGAATGGCGCTCAAGCTGGAATTCGTTCCGACGCAAACACAAATCTGACTTCAAAAAAAGCTGCCGCAATTCAAATTGCGGCAGCTTTTTTTATCTGAATGTCTGCTCCTCGTGATCGTCCGGCTTGTGTCCCATTGCCAGCCGCTTGCGCTGCAATTCCTGTCGGCGCTTGCGGTCGATCTGCAAGCCGCGGTGGATCTGGTCGATCCTGCTGTTGTCCTCGAAGATCCTGCTCATGTGGTGCAGCATCCGCACGACGGTTTCTCTCACCGTGGGGGCATGGTAATCTGCTCCTGCCGGTGCGGTTTGCCCTGCTTGACCGGATGGCTGTGAGTGCATCGGAGTCATTTCGCCCGGAGGCGGCGCGGCGTCTTTGGAGGCGGCAGCGTCAGCGGAGCCGGTATCTTCCGATGTGGCGCTGGCCGCACGGTCAGATTTGGTCTGCGCCAATGCGAGAGATGCCGTGACCTCAGAGTTCTTTGGCGCGGCTTCTGCGGCATCCTTTTTGATGATAGGTCCTTCCTGCACGGAAGGTGTTCTCCGCACATCCGCGTACCGCTGCCGCTCAGCCATCCATTGCAATGTCTCCTGAATGACCATGTTGCGGACGCTCCGGAACTCCTTTTGCCGGGAGAGTGGCAGGCGCTTGGGCGGCCGCTGATCGTAGTCCAGGCACACCTGCTCGTAGAGTGTCTGCCACGTTTCATAGGCAGCGGACACCCGCTCGTCCTTCGCCAGCTCCTCCACGATGGCGTCCACGATGGCCTTGACCCTTGGCGGCAGGTAGCCGTAGACCTTTCGGCCCTTGATCGTCAGCAGACGATTCGCCAGTTCTGCGGTGAGCTGCTCCAGCCGTGGGTTATCCACTGCACCATGTTTCAGTTGTGCGATGCATTCCACCATTGCCGTGCGAGTGCGCGTCTGGAGCTCCTGACGCGCGATGTCCTTTTGCTGGTAGATGTGCATCCGATCCGCGTGGTAGATCCGTCTGGCGAAGACGGATTTCATTTCCCGGATACCCTCTTTGGTGAGGTACCCCTCCTTGGGATCTGCGGAGAAGATGATCATGTGGATGTGTACCTGATTTGGCTTCTGGTGGAACGCAGCATACCAACGCAGGTTTTCCGGTCGGATCTTATACGCCTTTGCGATGTCACAGATGGAGGCGTTCACCAGAGCCTGCCAGTTTTCCGCGTTGTCATAGCCCAGCCGCTCTGCGTCCTCACGGCGCAGCGCCACCACCGGTGTCCACACATTTCCGGTGTGCTCCGCCACCTCCCGTACCGCCCGCGCGAGATTCTTTACCTTACCGTTGGCGTCCCACAACCCGTGCTCACCGTCCTTCTGGACGCCGGGGCGGTGGGAGATGTAGTCGATGAAATTTTCCTTTTGATCCTGCGCCTCCATGTAGTCTTCCCGCACCTGCTGGATGAACGCAGAGGCGCTGCCCTGAGTGGGGTGATCCAGATATTCCTCGTACTCAATGAGTTCCCAGCAGGAGGGGAAGGACTTCAGCAGCCGCGTGATAAAATCCCGCTGCTTTTTTGTGGCGGGGAGTGTACTGCGCTCATCCGCCAGCAGCTCCACGCCGGGACGGGTAGCGACATAGCGAGTACGCTGGGCCAGCTTCGCGGCGTTCTGTCCGCCCTTGAGGTAGGGGGAGATCAGTACGATCCGGGCCATGTGTCATCCGGCTCTATGCGCCGCTGGCTCCGCACCGCGCTTTCAAAACTCACCTGACCATTGGTGCGCTTCACCTCATCCACGGCGTAGGCCCGCAGCTCCCGCGTGTGGATGGGATCGGCGCGGAAGTGGGCGGCGATGGTGTGGCACAGCATATTCAGCTCCACCGCGCACTTGAAGAGGATCGTCCGCAGACGGTTGTTGTTGTCGTCCAGCGTACCCTGAATGGCGGTGAGGATGGCTTGCGAGAGGTAGGCGGTGTTGTCCTCCGTGCCGAGATAGCCCATGTAGAACCGCAGGGCCTTTTCTACGAATTCATTGCGGCTGCGGCAGTTATCAGCTTTCAACCAACCATCCATGCGGTCGATCATGTCGGGCGGGAGCCAGAATGTCGTTTTCTTTTTCACTTTTTCTTCCATCGGTGTTCTCCTTTCCTTGCCGTCGGTCAAAAGGGGCGCGAGTGCCGGAAACACCGTGCCTTTTTGGAAACCAGACTGCGGTTTTTCTGAAATGTGCTGAAATAGACTGCGCTTTGGAAAGCGCGAAAAAGCCCCGCACTGCGGGGCTTTGTGGGCGGGCCGCGGGCGCTTGCGACTGCGGCCCTTTATCTTGTTCCACTATCGAACGGGTAAATAAGGGGCAAAAACCTCCGGAACAGGGTATGGTCAGGAGGAAAAACACTCTCCCCAAAGGCTCATTTCTCCATCGTCGAAGCCGTATCCACACGGATTTTTCGCACATCGCCCACAAACGCCGCAACACTCGCTTCAATGGGCTTTGGCGGGTACACACTCCACCCCATCCCTTAAACGCGCACACAGCGGCACACAGGGCGAACGGTGCGGGAAAACGGGGAGCCGCCCCGTGCAGCACATTTGAAAGCACAAAAATCTGCGCAAAACGCTTTCAAATTCGGGACGGAGAAAAACCGCGGGAGCAGAATAACAGCCGCCAAACTGCGGCTGCCCGCCAAGGGCGGGTTGACGCAGTTCGGCGGCGCCGCGGGCCCGCAGGCACGCGCAGCCTGGACGCTGTTGTTTCCGCAGCCGTGAGTGCTTCAGCCTTGCTGTGCCTGCGTTTGTACCTACAGCTTCATCACCGGCCCCTGCTGCTGTTCCGGTTCCTCGCGGAATTGCTGCGCGTAGTCGTGGAGACTCATGCCGGTCTGCTGTTGACAGTATTCCTCCATCTTGCGCAGCAGGACATCCTGCTCTGCGGCGTTGAGCTGGAAGCTCCAGCTTTCCTCGGAACCGTCGCCCTTGCAGAGCGTCAGCTCCAGTGTGTCGCAGGGTCTATCCTCCGCGATGTCGTAGTTGGCATAGATGTTGAGCCAGTCATCGTTTTTGTCCGTGAGGACGAAGGTGCCGAAGGCAGCATCTACATCGAACTCCGCCTGTACATAAAAATTGAGCTTGCCGTCCGACTCGATGATCTCATCACCGAAAGAGAAATTTCGCGCGGAGAGATGTCCCGCCGAGGTGATCTCTTTACCGCTCAGATGATCCAGCAGCTTGCGCCACTGATCATCGCTCGACGCGAATTGCGACCGTGTGGCATGGTACACCGCCGCTGACACATCCCGCATCGACCAGGTCTGCCAGCCGTCCATAATGTGAACGGCAGAGAACTCCCGTTTGTCAAAGTCGAGTTCAAACACGCCGCGCACCTTGCCGGTGTTCTCCATGCGCTCCGCAATCATCTGCTGATATTCCTCCGATGTGAGCAGCGTCCCACAGGAGAAAAGGCGAATGAATTTGCTGCCTGTGTCGGGAGGCTCTTTCAGGTAACGGTTCAGTCTTTCAGCGGCATTCAGCAGTTCCTCACCGGGCGCGACTTTGAAGCACCATTCCTCACCGTTTTCGAGTACACGGTAGGCAGACCATGTCTGCGCTGCTTCTTCCCGCTCACGAGCGGCAGTGCTTTCCGCCTGAATTGCTTTACTGATTCGAGCGTACTCCCGCTCCGGCAGTTGATTGCAAAGCTCATCCAGCACATTCTCCATGTGCTCCTGCAGCGTCTGACCGTTGAGGCGCTTTTCGATAGCGGTCAACCAGCGCCGGTCGATCCACAGCACGATTTTTTCCTGCCGTGCCATCTCAACCACCAGCCTTTTCAGAAGCGTCAGGTGACGCCAACACAGAGGGAGGCTCCACCCGCATCTGCGGCTTCGTCGGTCTTGCCGGACGGCGGGGACGGGCAGCGGGCGCTGTGCGGCTGGCGAGATATTCCCGCACCGGCTCCGGCACCTCGGATTCGTAGAGACATTTGAGCAGTTCCTCCAGCTGCGCCTGCACGCTGGTGTTTTTCTTTTTGAGCGAAAATTCGAGAGCGGCAAGCTGCTCACTCTCAAATGTGATCGTGACTTTTTCCTTTTTCATGATCATACCTCCTCGTAGTAGTCGCGGAGCTGAAAGCCCAGCGCCTCCATGTCGCTGTGATCCATGCCGAGTCCGTGACGCAGAATGTCATAGAGATTCCCAGCGTCGTAGCGGCTGCTGAGAAAATCCACGAGCTTCGCAACCAACTCCTGCTCACGCTCCGGCGTGATCGGTTTTATTGCAGTATTCATAATTAGTTTTTCCTTTCAGCCTTTCGGCAGATATGCCCTTGGATTCGTCCGTTCCCCGTTGACGCGCACCTCGAAATGGAGGTGCGGCCCAGTGGAGCACCCGGTGCTGCCAGAGAGGGCGATGATGTCTCCCGCTTGCACGTTTTGTCCCACTCTCGCCAGAAGCTGAGAGCAGTGACCGTACAGCGTAACGAGTCCGTTGCCGTGGTCGATCATGACATAATAGCCGTAGCCTCCGACGTTGTACTTGGAGACCGTCACCGTCCCCGGCAGCGCGGCGCGGATGGGCGTGCCGGTGGGAACAGCCAGGTCCATGCCGGTGTGCCCCTTGCGCTTCCCAGTGATGGGATCGATGCGGTTGCCGAATTCAGAGGTGACGCGGCTCTCCCAGCCCGAGCCGATTGGAGAACAGAAACCGTCCGCACCGATAAACGGCACATCCGCGCCGGGAATCCAGCCCTCCGAACCTCCGGCAACGCCATAGCGGACGAGGTTGTAGACACTGTCGGCATTGGACTTCTGCTCATCGGAGAGCTGTAAGTGAAGCACGTTTTCAAGATTGCCGTACACGGTGGCTATGTCTGCAACGGGAATCGCCACGGTGTAGCTCTCCTCGGTTTCCGTCCCGTCCTCGGCGGTGACGGTGCGGGTACGTTCCTCGTAGGTCACAAAGCAATCCACGTACTGTCGGTGCGCTCGGCGGCTCGGTGTGTCCTCTCCAAAGAAAATGGCATAGAAAACAGCCTTGACGCGGATACCGTCAAGGCTGTCGCTGTTCTCCGTCATGTCATTGACGGCGGCGATGGCATCGTCCAGCAGCGTGAAGCTGCGGCGCATATCTTCAATGTAGGCAACATATTCCGCAGGCGTTTTGTCTGGGATCGTTCCGCCGTTGAAGCACAGCAGGACGGTGGAGTTGTTATGCTCCGCACTGCCGGAGAGCAGGGAGCAGATCAGCGCCAGCGTCAGGATCAACGGCGAACAGATCGCCGCCACGATCCAGCCTAGCCTTTTCCGGGTGTCCTCATCCGAGAGAGCGGCAGCGGCGAGCTTCGCCAGTGCTGCAACGGGTACCGCCATTACCGTCCACCTGCCGTTCCGAAGAGAGCCTGCTTGTACTCCGGGGCCTGCACCTGCAAGAGATAGCGTTCATTGCCGCACTTGTAGAGGCAGGAGCCGCGCTGCGGGTCCCGGATCAGGGCATATTCGGACTCCTCTAACTGGAGGTTATCCATGAAGAACTTCTTATCCACATTGCCGCCGTTGAAGATGAACTGATGGACGGGGATGGAAAAGAGGGGGCGTGTCAGCTCCCGTATTCCCGGCTGGGTGAAGTCCTCCAGATTCTGGCTGGCGAGAAACAGGGCGGATTCCTTTTTTCGTACTCTTTTAAGCGCGTTGCGGATGTAGGTGATGACGGTGGGATCGGATAGCCACAGGTACAGCTCGTCAATGGCTGCCACGGAATTGCCCAGCGTCAAGAGCTGATCCGACATATAGGACAGCAGGCTGAACAGCAGGGTGTTCCGCAGATTTTCCGCCATGTTATCCAGCCCCTTGACGCAGAAAACGAGGAATTTGGAGCGGTCAATATTGGTATGCCCGTTGAAGAAGCGGGCGTCCGCGCCGCGGCACATGGAATGGAGCCCCAGCAGCAGATCCCGCAGCATTTCCCGCGGATAAAGACCGGCGGCGTCATAGTTGTCATAGGCATCCTGGATCGTATCGTAGAGGTCAGAGAGGATGGGGTAATCGGTCGGCTGCATTCCGGCAAAGTCCGTGCGGTCGGTGATGTTCCACTTTTGATAGAGCCGCTCCACCATCAGCTCCAACGTGTCGATGTGGGGCGTGTCAAAGCCCTTGTAAACGCGGAACACATCCCGCAGGAAGGAGATGTGCTGAGAGAGCAGCGTCCCCCGGAAAGCGTCCGGCGCGTCCGGGTCTTCCGGCCCGCTGCCATCGTCCCAGCAGCGGGGCTCCAGCAGGTTGATGCGGTACTGCCCGCTTAAGTAGTCCAAAAAGCAGCCGCCCAGGGCGCGGCACTCGTCCTCCATCTCATGCTCGGAGTCCAGAGAGATCACGCTTTTGCCCGCCTCCCGCACATTGCAGAGCAGGAGCTTCAGAAGATAACTTTTGCCCTGTCCGGTGTTGCCGAGGATGAGGGCGCTGGCGTTGGTCTTGTCAGAAGCGCGGCGGTCGAAGTCCACGATGATGTTGGAGCCGAAGCGGTCCCGGCCAATGAAGAAGCCCTTGGGATCGTTTTTGCCGGAATAGTTCATGGGGTACAGATTGGCAACGCTCCTGGCAGGCAGGACACGCTCCGCAAAATTGGCAAGCTGGCTGCCACCTGCGGGGTTGGCGGAAAGAAAGCCCTCCCGCTGGCGCAGGAGCAGCGGATCGGCGCCCATGCGGGAGCGGACCAGTTGGGCGGATACCGTATCCCGCGCCGCGTGCAGCTTTTCCGTATCCGCCGCAGCAATGTCCAGATACACGCCGCAGTGGATGAGCGGTTCCTTTTCCTGCCGCTGCTTTGCCAGCAGCTCCGCCATATCCCGCAGGTTGGCCTCCGCCGTGACGCTCTGCTTGTAGTCGTTGGTGTTGCTCCGCTCCATGCGGCTTTTGTTGGTGGCGGCGTGGAGGATGGCGTCCTCCTCGGCAGGGGTGACCTGCCGTGCCGTCAGGCGCAGATTGACGCCGCCCATATCGCCAAGGCCCCGCAGCAGCGCCAGCTCATCCGTCATGGGCGGGTAGCTTTTCAGCGCCATCGCCGTGTGATATCGGCTGCCAAGGATGAAGTGGTCGGTGTTGAACTTCACCGCCGCGGGCGCGATCATGTCCAGAAAGTCTTTCGGACGCTGGACCTGTTCCGGCATCTTCTTTTTCTTCTTCTGTTTCTTTTTAGCCATGTACATACTCCTCTCCATCGAAATCACGGAATACCTCCGTGGTGAGATCCTGCCGGTAGTAGATCGCCAGCAGGCGCTTCACATCCTGCTCCTCCGCCAGACGCACGCGGAGCCCGTGGTCACAGATGGCTTTCTCCAACTGCCGCAGCGCGCTTTCATCCGCACCGGCTTTTTCATCCAGTGGGAGCACCAGCACAAATTTGCGGGAGGAGGCGGATGAGAATTGAATGGCGTCCAGATGGGCCATGTCCCGTTCCAGCAGCTCCCGCACGGCAGGTTCCGTTTCCTCCTCCAGTCGCCGCAGGTAATACTCCTTGTTCCGCTGGAAGGATTCGCGGGAGTCCAGCGCCAAAATCTCCAGCGAGGGCTGTGTGCTGAGAAGCATGGTGAGGGAGCGGACGCGGCCCCGGATGACCTCCGGGGACAGGACGGAGAGGTTGTCCGGCTGGATCAGGAAGAAGACTCGCTCGCCGGAATCTGTCACGATGCCGTGGGGCGTCACACGGACGATGCCCATGAGCTGCCGGGTCGACTGCCGCTGGCGCAGTTCCTTTTTCTGTTTTCGATTCATGGGTCCAGCCTCCATTCATAGTATTGCTGCCGCAGAAAGAGAAAACAGGCGGCGCGGCGCAGGAAATCCAGAATGCTGGAGCCATCCACCTGAATGGTGAGGAAGGCATACAGCACCGTGACCACCAGCAGTCCCATGCCGAGTCCCTGTGTCAGCGCCAGCACAGAGAGCAGAGCGCCGATGCCGATCACGGCGATGTCCCGCAGCAGCCAGAGCCACAGCATGGGCTTGGCTTTCAGGTTTTCGGGGTAAATAAACATTTTGTTCCTCCAAAGCAAAACCGCTGCCGAGAATCTCAGCAGCGGTTCGCGCGATATATTTCTTATTCTTCGGCGGCGCCGGTGTCCTCCGCCAGCGCCTGCCGGATGCAGTCCAGGAAGAAGGCGTTCTGCTTGATGCCGTTCCGCTTGAGGTATGCCTTGAGCTGCTCAAACAGCTCGGTGGGCACCTGAAACGCCACCGTCCTCACATTGTCCTTGTCCATCTTCGCATTGTCCTCCATTTCATAAAATTTGGTAATAAGCACGGTCATGTACCGGCTCAGTGTCTCGCCGGATTCCGCCTGACGCTGCCGCACCTTGTCATGCAGCTCCACGGGGATCTGCGCGCAGAGGTTGCGCGTTTTTTCTGCCATAGCAGTTCCTCCTGTCTTTTTAATGGTAAAGCTAAGATACCCGAAAGCAAGTGTGAAAGCTATTACCAAAGCCAACTAAAACTCCCATTCCAAATCAAGCGTAATGACCATAGCCACCCGCTGCATGAGGTATTCCACGCAGGGGATGGCAACGCTGTTGCCGAGGGCTTTATAGCGTGCGGAGTCCGAAGCGCCGGGAACATCGGTCCAGCCATCCGGATAGCCCTGGAGCCGTTCGCACTCCAAAGGCGTGAGGCGGCGAATGAGATTCCGGCAGTCCGCATCCCAAGTAGAGGGTGGCTGGCAGATGAGGTCTGTAGCGTCCTTGTGCTGCCGCGCGCTCTCTGTGGAGGCGATCTCATCATCCCTGAACTGATCTACCCGCTGGCGGGCATAGACGCTGTGGCGATCCGAGGTGGTCAGGGTATAGGAAATGTCCCGCTGCCAGCCGAAGCCGTTGCCGCCGTTTTGCGGCTGCCGGTCAATGGCGTTGCCTGCAATGCAGATGACCTCCTCCGGCACCTGTTGAACAAGCGAGGTGTTCAAACCGCCCGTACCCATTCTGGCTGAAAGCGTTGGTGCTACCTTATGGGGGCCTGTATAACGGCTGTCTATTCCATAGTTTTCATACAGTAAAGGCTTTCCCGGACGCAGCACTAAAGGCTGGTGCCCGTGTTCCTGTGCCCGGAGGGTGCCGGTGATATTTTCGCCGCACTCCATGATCTGCCCACCCTGATCATTGATGCAGAGGATGCTGGGCATACAGTTTCCGCTGGGGCTGCCTTTCAACGTGGGCGCTACGTCCTCCTGATATCCAATGGTTCCGGCACTCGCGCCAGCTCCAGCAGAAAATCCAGCGACAAAGGTTTGTTGTTTCAACCCTGGCTGAGCCTGCAGCGCGCCTGCTACATCATGCAGGTCACGCACCTCGTCCCGCTGGTTGGCGGCGAATGCGATCTGCTTTTGCGGACCACTCTGACTGCTGCCGGGATTTGTGATAAAGGTCTGCATTTGAAGGTTCTGCGTTGCCATCAATGCACCGGACACACCGTCCAGGTCAATGCCTTCGCTGCGTTGGTTGATATGATAAGCTTTCGCTTCACCGGATATGGGCGCGGGCGGATCAAGTCCTGCCTGTATACGCAAAGCTGCTTCCAATAAGGGCGGCAGCGATTTGCCGCGGCACTCTGCGCGCCGCAGAATACCCAGGCACGCTGTCTGGGATAGCGAGTATCGGGATGGCGCTGTAGCCTGCAAAATCTGCCACAAGGAACACTCGACGGCGTCTTTGGGGCACTCCGAAGTGTTGAGCGTCCCAAACGATCCAAGCCACGGAGGATCGTACTCCCAATATGCCCCCAGCATATTCCCAGCGCCCGGTCTCAGGTCTAACAGCATGAAGGTATGGTTCTTCAACTTGGAGGAACGCTTCGAGGACTTTTTGAAAATCCGCCCCAGGCTTTTTTTGACCCGTTTCAGCGTCCCGCCCACTTGAGAGAGCGCCGACGACATTTTCCCAGATCCCGAATCTCGGCCGAATATGGATTTCTGTCCTTCCAGATTTTCTGTCTGCATCTCGCATCTCCTGAATGATCCGTATTTGTTCCATAAAGAGGCCGGAACGCGCACCGTTCAATCCGGCGCGCATTCCGGCCACGCTGAGTCCTGGCATGGGCTGCCCCCGCAGATGATGTCCACAGGCGGCAGATACGCGCCATTCAGCTTTGTAATGTCTCCCATCTGCTCCATGCGTGGGAAACGTATTTTTGATACCAGTATAGGGAACGGTTCGATCTCGCTGGCCCAGATCGGCTCGATGCCGCACCGCACCGAAGCCAGAGGAAAGCCGGAGATGCCATCGAACAGGCTCCCCATCGTAAGTTTTCTTGTTGACTGTGTCATTTCATACACACCCTTTTATTTGATTGCCGCGGCGATGGTTCTCGTCACATTCACCGCGGACTGTGCCGTATAAACGGCGCTCGTAATATTGGCCTTTGTTGTGGTGTCCAGACCGAAGCTGCCGGCGATGCGGGGAACTTCGCCTGCGGAGAGCATGAGTCCAACGCCCATCAGCGCGTGGTCTTTGAACACCATAAGTCCCGCAATGAGGATGGTGGACTGGAGGAAGGCGGTCAGGCACAAGCCGATGACCTGCCGCATCCAGCCCATGAATCCGTCCAAATAGCCCCGCGGGACGCTGAACATATAGAGGGAGCCGACCGCAATTTGAATCAGCAAAATGCCTCCGCGTTTGAGGTTGGCAAAAAACACCTTCAGCACCGCGTAGCCCATAAGGATCACGCAAAAGAGAAGCATAATGGGGCTGGTGATGATGCCAAGGCCGAAGTGGGAGCTGTTCACCACATCCGACAGGGTCTGGATCTCATTGAGCTCCGTAATGATGTCCTGTCCCACCTCACCAATGCTCCGACCGTAGCCGGTAAGCCCTGCGGAAAAGGTTCCCTGCAGCGACACCGACAAAGCATAGAGCCGGACAGGGACAACGGTGAAGAGGCTTACCGCCAAAAAGCCCTTGATGATATTCATCCCGCACTGCTGGAGATTGCCCCTGCCGGTGGAGTATTCGATGCCGCATTCAAAGGCGCAGACCACCACGCTGACAGCGAACAGCGCCCAGGCAAGGCGGGAGAAAAAGAGAATGATGGCGCTGACCCATTCCAGTTCAAAAAGTTCCACGCCCATATTGCCCATGAGGGCAAAGAAATTGCCGAGAAAGCCCACGATCTGCCCATAAATCCAATCCACCAGCTGATCCAAAACTGTCGCGGCAACAAAGTTCCAAATAAATATCTTCGCTCACCTCCGAAAATGCAGAAAGCCGCCGCCCAGATGGGCGACGGCCTTTCATATAGAGTATTTTGTTTTGCATCTGACTGCAGCGCTTACTTGAGCAGCCGCGGATAATCTGTTGTGCCATTGACGATCGCATAAACGTAGACGGTGTCCCCAATCAATTTGTAGATGGCAACATAAGTCTTCGTCAGCACAAGTTTACGGTAACCGCTTGCCGCAAGGATCGGGTCCGGATGCGTTTGCCCCATCAGCGGGAAATCCCGCAGACGGTTTATGGTCGTTTTCATCGTACTGTAGATTTTCCGCGCGTAGGGAGTTCCTGCCTCCGTAATGTGATACTTTACGATCTCCTCGAAGTCGTGTTGAGCAGGTGGAAGATAGACCAGTTTACTTTTCGTAGGCACGGAACAGCTCCTCCATTCTTTCGTCAAGCTCCTCCGGTGTGCAGACAGGCTCTCCGCTCAATCTGCTGAGTTCCGCAGCATAAATTTTGTCGCGGTGTCGGAACATTTTTTCCCGCTCCTCGTATGCTGCCATGCTCATATAAACACCGTCATCTTCACCCTTGTTCGTGATGAAGATCGGTTCACCGGATGCCTTTGCCAGCTCGGAGATCTGCGTATACTCATTCCGCAGAGCAGAGGATGGTCTGATTTGCATAGAAAGCCCTCCTTATCAATTTCTTGATAGTATTATATCAAGATAACACTTTTTATGCAAGCTTTTTATGAGGCTCCTTGCTAAATACGGGGTGACACCATCTGCCTACTTCCTAATCCAGGACTGTCGCGGCAACAAAGTCCCCAATAAATATCTTCACTCACCTCCGGAAATGCAGAAAGCCGCCGCCCAGGCGGGGCGACGGCTTTCCTTATAGAATATTTTGCTTTAGACCATTATAATGTAGATCAATCGAACATGACCGCATCCGCTAAGTCCTGATTGGTATTGAATATTTCCGTGTCCACGATTGACACGGGAGCATTATGCTTCACAATTTCCACTCCTGTGAAATTCCATCCACCACCAGAAGCAGCCTCGTTTGTATTCACCATGACCTCCATACCGTTATACATGAATCTTAACCAACCTGCTGCAGTCGTATCTTCTCCTAAATACTCATAATCGTCAACGCCAATCAAGGAGAAGAAATCTTCAAAGGACATTTCATCTTCCATGTCCGGAAAGAGTATGCATGCGGTGGTGACAAAACCGGAACATTCCAGCTGGTCTTCATATTCGTTCATAGCCTTTTCAGCATCACCACTCTGTGTTCCGAAAAAGCAGTAAAGGTATTCCGCCTCCGCGTCTCCAAAGCATACAGCAGCACTATCTGGAAATCCATCCGGTCTTACAATCACGCTGTCTTCCGAATGCTCGTTTTTCAGTTCATCAAGCGTTTTCCCGAGGTCATTGAAAAACTCAGGCGTGCTTGTATTATCATAGTCTGAACGGCCCGTTGATGCACCATTCTCCGTAATATTGGAATCCTTTGATGTTTGGTCATCAGGAGTTACGGATGCACAAGCGGAAAACGTAAATAATACAAGCAAAAGCATCGTTGTAATGACGGCATTATGCTTCATAGTATTCTTGGTAGACACAGAACAATTCCTCCATTCTCATTAAGATTCTCTGGTACCTATCTCTCAAATGGTATTTATAGCAGGATTGTGCTTTTAACGCAAGAGTATCTTTGTGAAGCAACCATGTCTGCCTACTTCATCCACATACACTATCCATGCAACCATTGCCTCATCGGTTATATCCGGCAGGAGGGTCCTGATCCGGCTTTTAATTGTTCTCTCTTCTTGGCTCAGATCCCGATGATATTCCAGATGTATTTCGGCGCGATCAAGCTGAAAATCAGGCAGGCAAAGAGGATGGCGGGTCCGGTCCATTCAAACTGTCCTCGCTGTCGGTAGTCAAAGTACGCGCCGCCAAGTTTCACAAAGAATGCGATGGCGAGGATCATATCCAATGCAGGGAACACCACCTTCTCCACCACGCTCTTGATCTGCTTGGCCGCCTCCGTCCACGTCTGCTCCACCGCTCCCGCCACATCCCCGCCTGCGGCAAGTGCCGAGGTGCAGCAGAGAGAGGTCAGAAGCAGAAGCGTCAATGTCAGAATAATCATTTTTCTGTATTTCAAGAAATCTCAACCTCCTTAAAATGGGGATGCCGCCCCTTGCGGAGCGGCATCCGTTGTTAGTCCTTAATAACCGGTGCGAGGCAGGGGCTTGCTGGGGGCATAGACACGGGTGACCCAGCGGGAGGTCGCCATGATCCACTGCCCGTTGTAGACGCCGCCTGCATCCGACGTGTTGACGAACTGCGTACCGCCGGTGAGCTTTGAAAGCGCCTTGCAGTCTACGCGGGGCGCCTCCACCTGACGGAAGTTTGAAGGTACGATGCCGAACGCCGCCATGAACTCCGTCACATACTCATTGGATGCAAGCCCAAGCGCCGCAGGAGAGGCATCCAAGACATAGTTTTTGGATGTGCTCAGGTTATCCGCCAGCGTGCGCCAGGTATCGCCGCTGAGATTCGTGCGGTAGACGATCTTATAATTTCCGGGGGTATTCCACGTGCCGGTGTAGATCTTTTCAAGGCGCACCGCCTTGACGGGCAGAGTGTCTCTCCAGTAGAACGACTCCAGTGCCGTGGTGGAATTGTTGGCAATACCGGTGAAGTTGTAGCGGACAAGCTGCCCCGGCATGACCTCCACGTAGCCGGTTTTCTTGATCGACACATTCGTGTACAGGCTCTTATTGGTCATGGCTGCCTTGACGATCTGACCGGCGTGTTCAATCTCCACTTCAATGGGTGTCTTATCCAGCCCGTAAAACTCCGCCGCCTTGGATTCCACGATTTTATATCGCGCCAAAGGCAGGGGCTTGCTGACCGCCAAGCCGTTTTTATCCGTCTTGATGGTATCCACCAGACGGTTGGTGCGGGCATTGTAAACTTCGAAGACGGTGTTGGGAATCGGCGTTCCGGCGGGCCAGCCGTTCATGGAATTATAGTCCGCCGAGGTCTTGACGATCTGGATCTGACCGGTGATGGGCGTATTCTTCCACTCGATTTCTGTGGTTTCGCCGGACTTTACATACACGGTCTTTTTCTGCGTGTCGGGAATATATCCCTCATTTTCCAATTCACGCAGATAATAGCGGCCAGCTGTCAGATTTTCAAAACGGACATACCCTCGGTCATCGCTGGTTTCCTGCGCAATGGGATTATTGCCTCTGTCATAGAGAATGAAGGAAACGCCGTAGATGCCCTCGCCGGTGGTCGAATCGACCTTGTGGATCAGGATACCGGAGATGGCTTTGTTGGTCACCGTTTTGGTTGTGGTTTTGCCATCTTCCACGGCGAAATAGATGGGGGTATTGTCCAGCTGGAAGCCCTTGCCCGCCTCGGTTTCCACGGCATAGTAGCTGCCGCTTTCCAGCGGCACATACACGCGGCCGTCCGTTCCGGTGGTGACGGCGTCCACCAGACCGCCATCGCTGACACGGCGGATCTCGAAGGTGGTGTTGGGGATACGCTGGGTTTTGTCCGCCGCATTCACTTTCACCAGCTCCAGCCCACCGATGGGAGCATTATAAAAATAGAGGGACTGCGTGTCATTGGGGTTGACCACCACGGTCTGCGTGCGCGTATTCTCGTCGATGGTGTAACCGGAGATGGATTTTTCCTCTGTCACCACCAGTGTGCCGGTGACGCCCTTGAGAATGATCTGCCCGTTTTTATCGGTATAGTACAGACCGTTGGAGCTGATTTTTCCGTTTTCGTCGGGGACGAACTCGCCGGTAGCCGTAGTGATTTTGAAGGTAACGCCCTCCAGCGGCGTCTTGCGGTCCAGAGAGGACAGCTTGTTGATAATAAGCGCGCCCTGTCGCTCATTCCAGAAAGTCATGCGCTGGGGAGACTGGCTCTGGTCGATCTTGATGCTCTGCGGCGTCCCGTCCAACACGAATCCATCCACAGATTTGACCTCTTTTGCGGTAACAGTCATACCGTCGGTCAGCCCCTCAATGACGATCTGGCCTGCAGCGTCGGTGGTATAGTAGCCGTTGTTGGGGCCGACCACCGCGCCGGAGGAGTCCGTCACAAGAAACTGTACCCCGGCAAGCGGTTCATTTTTCGTGCCGGAAATGTATTTCTGGAGAATCAATGTTGTAGTGGGTTTGTTGTAAAAGGTCAGCGTCTGCGTGTCGTTGGGATTGACTACCACGGTCTGTGTGCGGGTCGCTTCATCAATGGTGAAGCCCGGAATCGTCTTGGTTTCCGTTGCTACCACGGTGCCGACGACGCCGGAGATGCGGATCTCACCGGATTTATTGGTGTAATAAATGCCGTTGCTGGACAGTTCGCCGTTGGCGTCCGGGACAAAGCTGCCGTCTGCATAGGTGATCTTAAACTCTACGCCCTCCAGCGGCTCCCCGTTGGGACCGGAGCTGACCTTGCGGATGATGAGATTACCGGCAGGCTGGTTCAGAAACTGCAAATGCACCGTTTCGCCGCTCTTGATGAGCGCGTGCTGGGGGCTGTCATCCAGCAGGTAGCCCATTTTTGCCCGGACTTCACGGGCAATGACCGTCATGCCGGGTTCCAGACCATCCACCAGAATTTCGCCTGCGGCATTGGTGGTGAAGCGGCCGTTGTCGTTGCCGAGATAATTGCCGCTGCTGTCGGTCAAAAGAAACTCTACGCCGGAGAGCGGTTCGTGCTTGCTGTCGTCGCTCAGTTTGGTAATTAAGAGCGATCCCAGCGGGGCATTGCCGAAGCGGAGCGTCACCACATCCTGATCCTCGCCGGAGATCCACACGGTCTGGGGTTCGCGGTCGATGATGTGATTTCCGTCACTTTCGAGTTCCTGACAGACATAAGTGCCTTTTTTAAGGTTTGTCACGGTGAATGCCCCGTTGGGGCCGGTCACATAGGTCCCGATGACTGTGCCGCCAGTGCCGCTGGTATTGCCGCTGAGATAACGCAGTTCAAAGCGGCAGCCCTCCAGTCCCTTTCCGGTTTTGGCGTCATATTTGTACACGACGAGGGCACTGTGAGGAACATTGTCCACGGTCACGGTCTTAGAGGTATTGGCTTCCAGATAGAACTCGGTGACCCCGCTGCCCTGAATGCCGAAGCCCTTGGGAGCGGACTCCTCCACCAGCTTGTACCAGCCACGGTTTACATCGGTGAGCGTGATTTTACCATCAGAGGCCGTTGTGAACACGCCGAGGTCGTTGATCTCGTCGGTGGTGGTATTGTCTGAGCCGTAATAGATATGGAATTTGGCATTGGAGAGAGGATCTCCGGTGATGCTGTTTCGCTTTAGGACCGTCAGAGAGGGTTTGACCGCGTTGAAAAAGGTCACCGTTCTGGTGCAGCCTGCTTCCAGATAGACTTCCTGGGGGATCTCAGAGAGAATAACATTGGAAGGTACATTTTTCTCCGTGATGCGATAGCTGCCCACGGGGATGGAATCGAGGAAGATGCGCCCCGCGCTGTCCGTCGTGGCGCTGGTGGAGTAGCTGCCGTCGATCTGTTCAATGAGATAAGTGACGCCCTCGATAGGCTCTCCGGTGGCGATGTTTTTCTTCAAAATTTCCAGACCGGGCTTCTGGTAATCCTGAAAGCGCACCTCGCTGGTTTTACCGGGACGCAGCGCTACGGTCTGCTCGGTGTGAGACAACACATAAGGCTCCGGTACGGATTCCTCCCGCACCACATAGATGCCTGCGGGAAGTGCCGAAAGCGTTGCCGAACCGTCCGAGCCGGTGGTGACGGAGGTAGAATAGCTGCTGGTAACGGACTTAATGGACAGCACCGTGCCGGGGATTGGCGCACCGGTCTGCGCATCGGTCTTGATGATCTTCATATCGGGCTTTTCGTAGTTGATCGCCGTAACGGTGTATTCGCGGTCACCCTCAGTTACATCTACGTACACACTCTTCGGCGTGGGATCGACGCAATAGCCGTCCGGTGCGGAGGTCTCGACAAAGCTCCAAAGGCCGGTGGCGGCGTTCTCAACATAGATCTCACCCTGCGCATTGGTAATGTCGCTGCCGACGATCTGACCGTCACGGTAAATATTGAATTTTGCACCGTCCAGCCCGCGGGTCGTTCCGGCAGCCACCTTTTGCAAGGTAATGTCCGCATCTCCCGCGGGAGGAGCCGGCTCGTCACCGCCTTGCGGCGCATCCTTTACCACCAGCTCACGCGGACCATAGTAGTTGAAAAAAGACTGGTTCTTGCGATTGCTCGAAAGGGCAAACACCGCCCATTTTGCGCTGTCGGTCTCTACGATGGATGCAACTTTGCCCTGTACGGCATATTCCTCGATCTGACGCTGAAATGCCGCGTCCTCCTGCGCCTTCTGCGCGAGCATCCAGTCGATGAGGCTCAGATACATCTCGTAGGTATCGGCGTTGGCATAGCCGCCCGCGTCACCGTCTCCGCCGGGTTCTCCTTTATAGCTCTGATGGTCCCACACATAGGTTTGGACCGCCATAAAGAGCTGGCCTACATTGGATGCATTGCTGTCGTTGATGTAGGTCATGAGCCACTTGACATTGGCAAGCGTCGCGGCGTCCATCTCACCAAGGCCGCTGTTGGCAATAGCAGTCTTGAGCACGGTGTCGGCATCCGCATTGGTAGCCGAAGTGTAGGTATAAGAATTAAAGAATGACTGCGTGGCGTTGTGGTAACCGAGGCCGCTGTCGAGGCAGTAGAGCAGCCTTCCCGCCGCCATCGGCGGACGATAGCTGTACGGCGTTCCATTGGCGAGCAGGCGGGTGCTCCAATATGCCTGGTTGGTGGTAATTTTGAGGCCGGAACCCGTGTTCGACGCGGCGAAAGCCGCAGTCGGCAGCAGGCTCAAGATTGTCACCAGCGCAAGCAATAATGACAAGAATTTTGTTCGAATCGTTTTCAAGGTTATTCCTCCTTTTGTAAAAGAAAAGCAGGCCGAGTAAACTCGGTCTGCTTTGTTTGTATATCGTTTAATTTTCAGTTTTCTGCAAGCTGCTCCTCGCAGAACTGCTTCAGGGTGGGAATGTCATTGACCGCGGTCTCCCAAATGATCTCGCGATTCATGCTGCCGTAGCTGTGCGCGACAAGGTTTCGCATTCCCTTCATCGGTCCCCACTGCACGCGGCTGCTGGTCGCTTTGCGGTATTCTTCGGATAATCCGCCGCTCAGCTCACCGATCTGCAAAATGGAAAATGCAATGGAACGCTGATAATCTGCATCCTGATCAAAGACCGCAAAGCCGTCTCCGTAACGTTTGATGGTCTTGCGGATCTCTTCGCAGTAATCGCGGATATGCTGGATGCGCTGGCGGTCAGGCTGCGTCATATACATTCAGTCTCTCCTTCATCACGGTTTCACGGAACATCTCTTCGCTGGGCATCTGCGCACGCTGTTCCAGCGCGCTGAGAGTGATCAGATCGATTGGTTTTTGCAGCGCCGCTTCAAGGTCGCAATACAGTGCTCCCAAAGAGAGAAGACTGCGCAGGTTCGTTCCGCTGGTATCGACCAGTAGGTCGATATCGCTGTCCTCACGGGCTTCACCTCTTGCGTAAGAGCCAAAGAGGAATACCGCTTTCACACCGTACTGCTTTGCCACCGGCGCGATTCGCTGCTGAATTTCGTAGATTGAATAAATCATAAGCACTCCTCCTTTGATTTCATTATACCCAACAAACGCCGGAATGTCCACGTTTTTGTTCTGACAGCTCTGATATATCATTTCATTGCAGTCGTATCCACCCAAGTGACTTCACAGCCGTCCAGCAGGAAGACCTGCACGCAGTACCAGCAGTCAAGACCGTTTTGGTTAACGCCGCGCGCCAGTCCGACGCCGATCTCACCGTAGCGGGAGCTTGTCATGTTGTCCGCGTGGGCCTTGGAGTTGGACCACAGCTCGACCACTGCCTCGGAGAGCGTTTTGTGCTGCTGCTCAAGATACAGCTCCGAGATGTTGTGAAGGTTTTCGCCGGTATACTTGCTGTCGGTGACGGTGTTGCTCTTGCGCCCATCCGGACGGGTGTGAGAGTAGACGCCGCTGGCAGCCATCTCGTCGGCGCGCACCTGCGCCGCCTGCATGAGCTTGTCGTTGACGCTCAGCGCGGCAATACCTTTTGCGCGCCGCAGCGCGTTGGTGCGGTCCACGATATCCTGCTTTGCGGCGGCAACGTCAGTCTGCACAGGTTCTTCCACGGGCTTTGTGGCCGCAGACTTTACCGGCGCTTCTCCGGTGTACGGCTTGTCTGACTCAATTTGAACGCATTTGGTATCAGCGTTCCAGTAGACATTGAAGCCGACCTGTTCGCCGATGTCCCGGAGCCGCACATAGTTGCTGCCGTTGATGTTGTACGCCGTCAGGCGGACTTCCTGCCCGTCTACAAGGATGCGGTTGGTGGAAAGCGTCGCTTTCAGCGATTCCACCGCCTGCGCCGCAGGAGCACTCAGCGAAAGCCCCAGCGCAAGGCCGCAGAGGACAAGTCCGGTGTTCTTCAATCTGTTCATTGTTCTGCCTCCATTCTGAATGTGTATGTGGAAATCTTCCTCGCAGCTTCACCATATCACAAGCGACGGGCAGAAGTCGAACAGAACCGATCTGGCAAAACGGAGAAAAAATCAAGCCTCCACCGCAGTGACGCACCAGCGCTGATCCCGCTGGTTGCGGACGCAGGTGTAAAGCGTGAGCATATTCTCGCCGGAGTCCGCAAGACCGCTGCGGTCTGTCTCGCTGACCTTGCTGACGTCCGTCACCTGATAGGTGCGCGTCCCCAGCTTGGTGGTCAGGGTGATCTTGTCCCCGATGTTCAGCGTGTGGATCTGCCCGAAGTAGCTGTTGGCACCGCGGTTGTGGGCGGCGAGGCAGACATTGCCCTCCCAGATGGAGGTGTCCTCGAAATGCCCGATACCCTTGGCAAGCGTCTTGCTGTCCGTTCCCTGATAAATACGGACACTCAGATCCAACGCGGGGATATCCAGCCTGCCAAGAGAACCGTTTTTGTAGTAGAGCTCGCTCGTTACATCCGTGAACAGCACGGCGGGCTGATAACCATTGCCGCTGCTTACCGTACTCCCTGGGGTAACCACATCACCGCTGCCGCTGATTATGGCGCCAGCCGTGGGAAGGGTGCGCGGCGCAAGATTCGGCGTCAGGTATTCGCCGGTATGGAGCGCATTCATGCTCTCCGAGCCAAAGACGGGCGGAATGAGCGCTGCGTTCTTACTCACATCCTCGTTGCGCATGGCACCGCCATCCGCCGTGTGGATGACCTCAATAGATGTATCCCCGCCAAAGTCAAAGTCCTTCGGAGGGGCAATGCTGTATTCCAGCGCATACGCCGGAGCCGCCAAAGCCGCTGTCAGGCAAAGGCTCAGGCAAAGGGTAATGATTTTTTTCATTCTGCCGTTTCCTCCTCATCTGCGTTTTCTTTTCTGTGCTTCACCAGCAGCGCACCGCCGACACCAGCGCCCGCCGCAGCCACGACACCGATGGGGATGAGCACATAGGACCAGCGAAGCGGCACTGCGCCGGCAGTTTTTGCAGGCTCTGCGGGCTGGATGGGTGTTCCCTCAAAGATGGCGACATAGCGGACACGGTTGAGGGCGATCCGGCTGACGGTTCCGGTATAATCCGCCGTAACCGTATAGCCTTTCACGTAGCTGCTGGTGGCGCTGCCGGTGTAGGTGGCAACGGCGGTATAGCGGTCCGCCACGGCGTAGCCGTCCATGTTGGCGGTATTGTCGGTCTGCCACTGAATGTCGGAGAGCGTCAGGGTCCTGCCGCCGTCCTCAATGCTCTTGGGGATGTACTGTGTATCCTGCTCGGCAAGATTGGGATAGCTGCGCTTGACGGAAAGCTGCTTTGTAGAACTGCCGTAGCCGGACGGCTCGACCTGCACGGTGTCGAGCTTCAACGTGAGCGTGCCCATAAGCCCATCGTCCGTGATGAACTCACGCTCCTGCGGCAGCAGCGCCAGCACGGATTCCATATCCTTTTTGGCGCTCTCGATAGAAACATGCTCCGTATGCTGGCGGCTCTCGTTCTCCGGAAGCTCCTGCTTCAGAAGATCCGTCAGGGTGTACTGAAAGCCGTCCTGCCGAAAGTCCGAGCGGGGAATGCCTGCGGGATCATCTTCCGGACTCAGATCATAGATTTTCTTCAGCTCTGTGCCATCGTCGTTTCGGACGATGGAAGTGGGGTAGCAGACCTTGGCGTCCGGTACTGCGGGTTCAAAGTCCGCCGCCAGCGCAGCAGGTGTCAGTGCCAAAGTCAGGCACAACGCCGCAGCGCAGAGGGATAGCATTCGTTTCATTTTGTGTTCCTCTTTTCTTTATTTTTATAGTGATTTTTCGTCTGCTCCAGCAGAAGGTCATATTCCCAAGGCTCCAGCTCTAAGGAGAGGTAGGCACCGTCTTTCGACATACCGTCTACCCGGTAGCTCAGCACAAGTGGAAGATGCCGCTGCTTTTTCACGTCCTGGGGTGAGATCCAACCAACGCCGCCCACAAAAACGGAACGGATGGCGGAATCGTAGTTTTCTTCATAACCCTGCCAGAGAAGCGCCTCCCGCAGCTCTTCCCGCAGCTTTCTGCGATGGGGAACGGGAACCAAACGCTCCGGCTCCAACAGGAAACGGGGATGCAGGACTTCTAAGCAAACGTCCAGCGCATTTTTCAAAGCAGCATTCTTTTTCGTCAAGCCGCTGCGCCGGTAATCTGCCGACAGAACATCCTCGCCCTGGGCGTCGCCGGGGAAAAGGCGCACACAGCGGATGAGTTCATAGGCGTGGGCATCATCCATCATACCAAGGACACGGGTCCCATCCATGGGGAGCGTCCGGTAATGGTCGATGGCCTCCGCCAATGCAGAAAACTGCCTCACATCCCATCCGGGCCTTCCGGGGCGGAGATCGTCCACGGTGTAATAGGTCATGCACATTCAGACATCCTCCTCACTTCATATTCATGCCGCCCATCGTGGGGGCGTCCGTCTGTTCCTGCGTCATCAGCTCCTCCAGCTTTTCCCGCGCCCAGTCCGGTAGGTATTTTTCGTCCAGTACGCCGATGAAATCCTCCCGGTTCCATCTGGCTGTTTCGCCGTCCGAGAGGCAGGTGGCAAAGACTGCTCGGCCACTGGAATGCGGCTCGCATCCAAAACCGCTCCGAGCATACAGAAGTTGGTAATCCTGCCCCCAATACTGCTCCCGCAGTACATCCGGTGACAGCACCAGCACCTTGCCGGTATAGTCCTGCTCGGCGCGGTCACCGACACAATGCTCCGCGCCAAAGAGATTTAACGCCTGCACCGCCTTGCAGTAGAAACTGACGAAGCCATCCAGCACGGCCGGATGGCTTCGGACAACAAAATCGCTGTTGTGGTTGAGATCTGTGGGAATATATATCTTCTCTGCCCACTGCTTGTTGGCATGGCCGAAACGTCCATCCCACTTGAGTTCGTGCAGGGTGTTGGCAAGCACCCACGCGGTGCGCTTGTAGCCGTATTCCTCCAGCACCGGCGTGAGGCAGTCCTTGTTCAGATGCATTCCGTCGAAATTCTGACGGATGGTGTCCTCGATGGCGTTGCGGCAGGCGATGTTCGCCTTGTGGCTCTCCCGCCATAGGGGAAGCTCATTCCGCTCGCGGGCTTCAGCAGCGGAATACGGGTAGAGGTAGGTATCATTCATCCCGAGATATCCTCCTTTTCCAACAGACGGCATACACCCTCCAGCTGCACACCGGAATCCTCCAGCATGGTGCGAACATCATCGTCCAGCTCGTCGATAAGCACATCTGCGGCGGTTTTCTCCGCTGCCTGCACGATGACTCTGCCCTTCTCTACAAAGGACTCCAGCGCGGCGTTGGGCGAGATCCCTGCCTCCGCCAACTGGCAGGGCGGAATTTCAAGGCCGGAGCAGTGAGGTTCGTGTTCACAGGCGCCGCACGCCGTTTCCGTCATTCCGGCTTCCATTGCCATCTGGCTTCTCTCCGCCAGACGGGAGATCAGCTGCGGTGTAACGGCGGAGATGAGAGAAATGGTTTTCAGCAGTTCCGCTACGGTAGGATCTCCCGGCAGCAGCAGAATACAGCCGCTGTCGGTATGGAGGATCAGGTCGCTGACGCCCGCAAGGCCGGAGAGCTGCAAAGCGGCGCGGGGGATGGCAAGAGTTTTATTGTTAGGATCATGGTTCAAATTGAATTTCATGCTGTTTTCCTCCTTGGTGGATGATTTGGGATATGGACCAGCTTCAGCTCCCATTCGCCCAACGGCTCGTCGAAGAGGTTCATCTGGCTGGTCATGTAGGGGCGGGGATCGTAGTTGGTGATGATGAGTTCGCCAAAGGACGAACCCCTTTTCTGGGAGAGCGGGTTGCTGCGCTGAAAAGATAAAATGTACCAATCCTGATAGAGCTTGCGGATAAAGGGACAGTCGTTGTAGGACAGTACCACATAACTGTCACGGTCAGTTAGTACCTGCCAGAGCCGGACATGGAATCTGCGGAAACGTCCCAGCTTCCCAGCGACACGGTAGAGCCGCTCCGTTTTGACATAGGGCGGATCGGCATAGATAAGACTGCCTTTTTTATCTCGTTCCCGAATGAGCTGCAAGGCGTTTTTGTTCTCCAGCGGCACATCTTTTAACCGTGCGGACACCGGTGGAAACAGCTTTAGGAAGCGTTCGACATCCAACCCTTTGACACCGAAAGAGTTGATCGTCCCGCTGAAGCTGCCGCGGATGGCAAGGTAATACGCCGCTGCCCGCTTTACATCGTAAAGCGCCAGCCGCTCCTGAAAGATGGGGAGCAGTTCTCCGGCTTGTTCCTCCGTAAAGCAGGACCGATCTCCCAGACACTCGATCTCCGCCTGCACATTTTGAAAGTAGACCTCCTTGTGGGCGACAAAGTCCCGGTAATACTCGAAGAGCTTGCGGCCGTGGATGGGCAGGAATTTCAGTTCCCGCAGCAAAACATTGGAGCATTCCTTGATGCAAGAGAACAGGTTCACCAGCTCGGCATCCAAGTCGTTATAAATGTCCAATCGGTTTGGGTCCGGCGGCAGAGCCAGCAGCACTGCGCCGCTGCCGCCGAATGGTTCCACATACTGCGTCAGCTTGGGCGGGAAAAGCTGCAGGATGTACGGTGCGATCTTCTCCTTGCTGCCGATCCAGGGAAAGGGCGGCTTAGCCATGTCCGGCCTCCTCGTCCTCACGGAACCGATCCATAGACCGTTCCAGACCGTTGATGGCCGCTTCCAGTCCCGCCGCCATCCGTTTCAGCTGGCGGATGGTGTCGTAGACTTCACCGGCAGTTGTGGCGTAAAAGTAGCCGTTGCGGTCGCTGGCGATGGGATGGGTCTTGCGCCGCAGCTGATTCACCAGCTTTCGCAGGTCGGTCCCGCTGACATGGAGCGTTCGCTCCAGTTCCGTCCCACCGACGCGGTTTTTCCTGCCGGAGCAGGAGCCTTTGAGGTAATCCAACAGTTGTTCATCGCGCATGGTTTCTCCTTTCCGGGGTGATTTCCCGAAAAAGGGCATAAAAAAAGAAGGGGCCGATCCCCTTTCGGAAAATCGGCCCCTAAAAATATTCTTAACCGCGCTCGCGGTTCAAGACGGTATTACTTCATTTTCATTTCCTGTTTCTGCGGGGGATACTGCACATAATCACTGCCGATGAACACGCCGGGGTGTTCGTCCTCATAGCGGCAGCCCAGCGCATCCAGATCCATGTATTCGTACAGCTCCTCCGGGACGGTAGTCTCATTGGCGAGGTAGTACCTGCCCAGCGCGGCGTAGCTGTTGACGCCCTTGAGGATCGTGTAATCACGCAGATGCTCCGGCGACTCTCTGAAAATCTCCGCAGCCTCCGCCTCGCCCTTTTGCATGACAATGGCAGAGAAGATCGTTTTCTCCTCATTGCTCAATATACACGGCTCACATGGGGGTGTATCAAATTGCTCCCGCGACGTGCAAGGTAAAGATATTTCATTTTCATTTTGTAACCGCTTATTATTCATTACATAGTCATCTCCGGTTCCTGTATTTGCTGAACGGGTGTCAGCATGGGTTGGTAGTCTGCGCGGTGCAGCAGGCCGTAGGATGTGAGGGCGGCGTTGTCCGCATGGATGACTGTCTCGCCGTAGTTGAAGAGGTTCACATACGGGATCAGCCGAACGGCTTCTTCACGGTTCATGATAAAGCAGAGCTGGTCCAGCGCCGCCTCCTGCGGTGAGCTGAGGTTCGGCATGAGGATGTAATCGGCCAGATGCTCCGTTAGGAGCATCGCCGTTTCGATGTCCTGCACCTCGAACTGCTCCAGCAGAGCCTTCAGCTTTGGCACCTCGGATCTCGGAATGTCCCGCGCGGCCTTGGTGAAGGCATTCAATTCCTCCAGCTCCATGGGCAGGTCGGTGAATTCCGCCGCATAGGGGATGATCCCGTCGTAATCAATGACCGTGACGCCCTCCCAGCCCTCCACACCGAGCTGTTCCTGCGCGGCCAGCAGCTCCGCCTCTGCTGCGGGAAGGATCAACGTCACCGTGCGGTCATCGCCAATATCGGGATGCAGTCCGAGCGTGAGCCGGAAGAGGTATCCCGGCTTTTCCGGCAGCGTCTTTTGGACGGGCGGCGCGGTTGTCAGCTCGCCATCCCGCAGCACATACAGACTGTTCACAAAAACGCCGTTTTCACTGCATCGCATCATTCTTCCGATGCCGGCGAAGTCCAGCATTTCGAATACCTCGTCGGATATGCCGTCCAGCTTGGGGACGAACTCGTTTTCCGCATAGAAGCGGCCAAGCTGAGCGTCATCCGCGGCATCCAC
>OLVX01000816.1_pt1 | contig 29568 bp, 24 predicted proteins | sample 1673271 | NCBI WGS metagenome assembly OLVX01 (sample SAMEA3178939, study PRJEB25190) | human gut metagenome | biome: human gut; feature: human-associated habitat; material: faeces | place: Austria | collected 2013
TGTGCGGGGTCAAGGGGTAAGACCCCTTGCCTTTCTCTGGGGGTTCCAAAGGGGGTATTCTCTTTGGAAAGAGAATACCCCCTTTGTCTCGCGCCCCCCTGCGAATAGGGGGACAAAAAGCAGCAGCGCTTTCACGCTGCAAAAAACCCACCGCGCAGCGCGCGGACAATAAGGAGTTATTATGTTAAAAAACGTCAAATGCGCCCGCTGCGTCAAGTGCGGGAAAGAATACGAGGCCACGGCGAACCTCACGAACTGCTCGTGCGGCGGCATTCTCGACATCATCTATGACTACGACTACATCAAAAAGAACCTGACGAAGGAAACGCTCAAGTCCCGCCCGAACACAATGTGGCGCTACCGCGAGCTGCTGCCGGTGGAGGAAACAACGCCCGACACGCCGCTGCGCGTGGGCTGGAGCCCGCTCTACGAAGAGCCGCGCCTTGCAAAGCAGCTTGGCCTCAAAAAGCTCTGGGTCAAGGACGACGGACAGAACCCGACGGCGTCGCTCAAGGACCGCGCGTCCGCCATGGCGGTCGCCAAGGCGGGGGAGGCGGGCGCGAAGATCATCGCCTGCTCGTCAACGGGCAACGCGGCGTCCTCCCTTGCGGGCAACGCCGCGGCCGCGGGCCTCAAGACCTTCATCTTCGTTCCCGAGCGCGCGCCCAAGGGTAAGGTCGCGCAGCTGATGACCTTCGGCGCAAACGTGATCTCCGTCAAAGGCAACTATGAAGAGACGTTCGAGCTGTCGAAAAAGGCCATCGACAAGTGGGGCTGGTACAACCGCAACGCGGCCATCAACCCGTACCTCTCCGAGGGCAAGAAGACCGTTTCGATCGAGATCGCCGAGCAGCTCGACTGGAAGATGCCGGATTATCTCGCCATCTCCGTCGGCGACGGCTGCACCATCGCAGGCGTGTGGAAGGGCCTCAAGGACCTGTACGCCATCGGCTTTATCGACAAGCTCCCGCGCCTCATTTCCGCGCAGGCCGAGGGCTGCCACCCCATCAACCGCGCCATCGCGGAGAACAAGCCCTGGGAGCCGATGGAGGAGAACACGCTGGCCGACTCCATCGCCGTCGGCGTGCCGCGCAACGCGGACAAGGCGCTCATGGCGATCCGCGAGTCGAACGGCATCGTCGTGAACGTGACGGACGAGGAGATCATGGCGGCGCAAAAGCTGCTCGGCACGACCTGCGGCGTCTTCGGCGAGCCCGCGGGCGTCACTGGCACGGCGGCAGTCAAGAAGCTCTGCGAGCAGGGCGTGCTCGGTGAGAACGACACGGTCGTCTCCGTCGTGACGGGCAACGGCCTCAAGGATGTGGCCAACGCCATCAAGTTCTGCGGCGAGCCGATGAGCCTGCCGAACGACCTTGACCTGCTGGTCGAGGAATTCGACAAGCGCGGCATCAAGACCGAAGCGTAACAGAAAAAGAAGAGCCCCGTGAATCGCATGATCCGCGGGGCTCTTTTCATACAAAATACTTTTTGACAAATGGGATCTGGTGAAGCAGCGCTGAGACGAGGAACGACAGCGCGCCGATGATCAATGTCAGCAGGGGAACGGAGAAAAACACGTTGAGTGACTGCGTGTTGAAGTGCAGAAAAATGTCGAACGATTCGATGAACAGCGGGTGTACGAGGTACGCGCCGAAGCTCCAGCGCGACAGCGCGCGAATGCACCTGTGACACTTTTCGCTTAAGTTCGGGAAGTTCAGATGCTCTTTGGCAAAGACGAACAGCCCCACGCAGACAAACAGTACATTGAGCGAATCGTAGCCGTAGAACAGCTCTGTTGCCGCGCCCTGCAAACGTGAGGCGAACGACGTCAGCACGACCGTGAGGACGAAGCCGAGCACACCGAGCGCGTAAAGCACACGCTTTGCGGTCAAGGAAAACTCCTTGCGGACCAAATAGTAACCGAGCACAAAGTAGGGGACGAAGCCGAGCGTGAAATGATAATAGAATTTGCCCGTGAGCGCCTTGAATTCAGCGCAGTACTGCCACGAGAGAAGCGACACGGCCGACGCGATCTGCGGCAGCAGGAACGTAAAGATGAGCGTGAGCAGTAGAAAATAGCGCAGGAGCTTTTCATCCCGCACGATGGGGCGCAGAAACGGTACGATCAGATACAGTCCCACGATCATAAAGAGGAACCACATGTGATAGTGACCGTTGAGAAACTGTTGCAAAATAAGGTTCGTCGGGCATCCCTCGAAGTTCACCATGAAGACGGCGTAGAGCGCCGACCAGAAGATGAACGCTGTGACAAGGCGCGACACGTTCTTTTTCAGAATGTGCCCGATGCTCTGCGAGCCGGAGAGGAACAGCGAGCCGCTGATCATCACAAAAACCGGAACAGCCCAGCGGACGGCACTGTCGTAAAGGTTGAAGGCTTGCCAGGCTCTTGAATAGACGTCCGTATCGGCCCAGTGCTGCGCGGACAGATGCAGCACGATGACGGCGAAAGTCGCCAGAATGCGCAGTACGTCAAAATACGCGATGCGCTGCGGTTGTGTCTGTTCCATACTTAACATTCGACCGCCTTTTCAGGATCGGCGTTCTCTGCTGGTGCGGTCTCCTCGGCAGCGGGGGAGGCAGACTCATCCGCTGCGGGCTCTGCCGCGGCAGCTTCGGCCTCCTGCGCCTTCTGGGCGGCCATGACCTCGGCGCGGCCCTCCTCGCGCGCCTGCTTTACGGCCTCCTCGCGGGTCTTTTCCGCCTTGACGCGCTCCTTTTCGACCATGTGCTGAGCGTGCTTATTTTGCAGCTTGAACACCAGCCGCAGCACGAACACGAACACCACGATCGCAAGGCCGAGCCAGCTCCAGAACTTGAGCTCGAAGAGCGTCTTGACCGTCCAGTACTTCGCCTGCATGCCGAGGAAGCAGAACAGGATCGACACGGCCAGCGCCGCGCCGAACAGCAGCACCCACAGCACCGACTTGACAGCGCTGCGCTTGCGCACGCGCAGGTGCGCGATCAAAAACAGCAGACTCAGCAGAAAAAACGCAGGGAACTGCGCAAATAAAATTTCCCTCAGATCCATATCTTACCTCACAGTGCGCATTTGCCGCGCTTCAAGTATTCGCCCATCTTGCCGCCGACGACCTTGCCGCCGTCCACCTGCAGCTGACCGCGCAGGTAGACCTTCGACACGCCGCCATTCGTGCGGAAGCCCTCGAACGGCGTGTAGCCCGCCTTGGAGAGCATGTCCGCGCCGTGGAGCACGTGGCTCGCGCCGGGATCGTAGACGACGATGTCGGCGTCGCTGCCCGCAGCGATGACGCCCTTGCGGGGGTAGAGACCGTAGAGCTTGGCGGGATTTTCGCTCAGCGCGCGGCAGACGCCGCCGAGCGAGAGCTTGTTTTCATTGATGGCCACAGTGTAGACGACCTCGCCACGCGTTTCGACGCCGGGAAGACCGCCGGGGATCTTCGTAAAGTCGTCGCGGCCCATGTCCTTCTGCTCGAGCGTGAACGAGCAGTGGTCGGTCGAGATGGTCTGCACCTCGCCGCGGCGCAGCGCCTTCCAGAGCGCTTCACTGTCTTCCTGCGAGCGGATCGGCGGCGCGCAGACGTAGCGCGCGGCGGAGGAAAAGTCGGGATCGTAGTAAACGCCGTCGTCGAGTGCCAAATACTGCGGGCAGGTCTCGACATACACGGTCTGTCCGCGGCGGCGCGCCGCGGCGATCTCGTCAAGAGAAGCACGGTTCGTCGTGTGGACGATGATGACGGGCGCGTCGGCCGCCTGCGCGATGCGCAGCAGACGCGAAACAGCCTCGGCCTCTAAATAGTCGGGGCGGGAGATCGGGTGCGATACGACGTCCGCGCCCAAACCGCTCGCCTTGAGTTCGGCGATGCGCGCGTCGATGACGCCCGCGTTCTCACAGTGGACGCCCGCGATGCCGCCGCGGGTCTTGAGCGCTTTCAGCGCGCGGTAGACCGCGCCGTCGCCGATCATCATGGCGGGGTAGGTGAGGTACATCTTGAAAGACGTGATACCGGCGTCGAACATCGCGTCGAGCTCAGACTCGATGCTCTCGTTCCAGTCGTCGATGGTCATATGGAAGCCGTAGTCGCAGTAGCACTTGCTGTCGGCCTTTTTATGCCAGAGATCAAGCCCATAGGAAAGGGATTCCCCTTTATTGGGGCAGGCAAAGTCGATGACCGTCGTCGTGCCGCCGCGGATGGCGCTTTTGCTGCCGCTTTCAAAGTCGTCGGCCGTCGTGGTGCTGCACACATCGAGATCGAAGTGCGTGTGCGCGTCGATAAAGCCGGGGAAGAGCATGCAGCCCGTCACGTCGACGACCTCGCTCTGCGCGGCGAGCTCGGGCGGGATGTGGCCAAGCATTTCGACCTTTTCCCCGTCGATGAGCACGTCGGCGCGGCGGCAGCCGCGGCCGCTGACGACATAGCCGCCTCGAAGCAGTGTTTTCATGGAAGAACCCCCCTTTGAAAAAATACCGTTCCAAATTAGCAAAAGCATAGCATACTTTTTACCTGATTTCCATAGAGTTTGGAAAAAATGTGAGAAGCGCCAAGATTTTTGCCGCAAATTCGGAACAATGCCGTATTGAGAAAGTAGCAGACATACGATACAATAAAATCATACCACATTCCGCTTTTATTTGTACAAAAAGCAAACTTTTGGCGCGCAGACCAACTGAGAGATGTGAAAAGGAGCTGCGTGTCACGAAGAGCGGACAGAGAAAAAGCGGAGTGAAAAAATTGAGGAGGAAAACACTATGCGCAAGTTCCTATCCGTCCTGCTCGCAATGGCGATGGTTCTCAGCCTGACTGTGACCAGCTTTGCGGCGGACACCGCCGCTGATGCGAAAGCCGAGATGGCGGGCAAGACTGTCATTCTGCATACGAATGACGTGCACGGTGCGGTCGAGGGCTATGCCTACATCGCACAGCTCAAGGCCGACTATGAGGCCAAGGGCGCCGAGGTCATCCTCGTCGACGCCGGCGACTTCAGCCAGGGCACGACCTATGTCAGCTCCACCAAGGGTGCTGATGCGGTCACGATGATGAATGCCGCGGGCTACGACGTCGTCACCCTCGGCAACCACGAGTTCGACTACGGCTATGCCCAGCTCAAGGAAAACATGAGCAAGGCCAAGTTCAAGGTCGTCTGCGCGGACGTCTTCAATGAGGACGGCACCCCCATCTTCGATGCGAACTACACCTACACCACCAAGTCCGGTGTGAAGGTCGGCTTCTTCGGCATGGAGACGCCTGAGACCCAGACCAAGGCCAACCCCGCGCTCATCAAGGGCCTGACCTTTGCGACCGGTGACGCCTTCACCAAGGCGGCCGCCGATCAGGTCGCGGCGCTCAAGGATGCGGATGTCGTCATCTGCCTTGCGCATCTGGGCGTGGACGCTGAGTCCGTTCCTTACCGCTCCACCGATCTTTACGCCGCAGTCAAGGGCATCGACTTCATCATCGACGGTCACTCCCACACCGTGATGACCAAGGGCGAGAAGGGCGAGCCCATCCAGTCCACCGGTACCGCATTTGCCAATATCGGCGTGATCGTCATCGATGACGCCAGCAAGAAGATCGAGAGCAACTCCCTTTACGAGATCAAGGAAGACACCGCCAAGGACGCGACCGTTGCCGCGGCGGCAAAGGTCATTGTTGACCGCGTCAACAATGAATACGGCACCAAGTTCGCCACCAGCAAGGTCGAACTCAACGGCGCGAAGGCCCCCAACGGCAACCGCGACGTGGAGACCAACAACGGCGACCTCATCACCGACGCGATGCGCTGGAAGGTCTTGCAGAACAAGGACGGCCTGACCGTGAATGAAGACCATGTGGTCGCCATCACCAACGGCGGCGGCATCCGTGCGGCGATCGCCAAGGGCGATGTGACCAAGAAGGACATCAACACCGTTCTGCCGTTCGGCAACACGGTCGCGGTCGTCTATGTCACGGGTGAGCAGCTGCTCGAAGCGCTCGAGGCGTCTACCTTCAGCACCCCGACGGCGGTCGGCGGTTTCCCACAGGTCTCCGGCATCAACTTCACCATCCACACCGGCAAGGCGTATGACAAGAACGACGCCACCTATCCCGAATCCACCTACTACGGCCCCAAGACCATCAACCGCGTGGTCATCAACAGCGTCAACGGCAAGGAATTCAAGACCAATGAGGTCTACGCCGTTGTGACGAACAACTTCTGCGCCGCCGGCGGCGACACCTACTATGCCTTTAAGGCCGCTTCCGCCCAGTTCGACACCGGTATTCCTCTGGACGAGGCTGTGATGGAGTATGTGACCAAGGAGCTCAAGGGCGCCATCGGCGAGCAGTATGCCGAGCCGCAGGGCCGCATTCTGATGAACCCGTTCAAGGATGTCAAGGTTTCCTCCTGGTTCGGCAAGTATGTCATCGACCTCTACAATGACGGCATCATCAACGGCACCTCCGCCACCACCTATGCGCCCAACGACACCTTGACCTGGGGCGCGGCGCTCAAGCTCCTGCTCGTCAGCAGCGGCGATCTCAAGGCTGAGGACGCCACCGGCGCCGACTGGCTGAAGAACACCATGGCCAAGGCCGTTGAGCTGGGCATTGCCCCTGAGGATGCGGACGGCAAGGCGCTGATCACCCGTCTCGCGTTCTGCCAGACCGCTGCCAAGCTCAACAAGCTGGCCGAGTCCAAGACTGAAAGCCCCTTCACCGACTGCACTGACGGCTACGTCATGGCGCTTGTCGATGCGAAGGTCATCAACGGTATGACCGAGACCACCTTCGAGCCCAGCGCTACCCTGACCCGCGCGCAGATCGCCAAGATCATCTATCAGCTGAACCTGATCGAGAAGTAAGGCGAAGCACAATACAACGAAAAGAGCGCTGCTTTAAGCAGCGCTCTTTTTTGCTTCCAACAGGGAAGAGGGAGCCGGGGCATCGCCCCGGCTCCCTCGTTTTTCGCTTTGCTTACAGGTAGAGATAGCTGTACTTATCGCGCACGGTGAGGATGAGCGCCTCGAGCTCGACGGGGAGATCGTTGTCGCAGGAGGCCAAGTCGTATTCCTTTACGCCGTCCTCGTAGCGCAGGCGGACCATATCGTCGTCCTCGAAGAGCACGCCGTAGTTCTCGCTCTCGTCCATGTCCTCCTTCGTCTGGAAGAGGGTGAATTTGTCGTGGCAGGGTTCGCTTGCGTAGGGGCAGAACTGCGTGCAGTTGCCGCATTCGTTGCACATCTTGTCGACATGGATGATCTCGTGCGAGCCGTCGGCCATCTTGATGACCACGTTCGCGCGGTTCGGGCAGGAATCGACGCAGTTTTCACACACGGTGGAGCACTGTAAGCAGCGTTCGCCGTCGCAGACACACTTACTGGCCATCGAGAGGATACCCTTCTTGGCCTGCGCGTCGAACTCGGTCACATCGGCCTCGGCAGGGATGTCGTAGATGTGCGGGTGACCGGCGACGATTTCGGCAAAGCGCGCGGCGTCGGCAATGCCCTCGACCACGGTGGCGGGGCCGCGGTGCGCGTCGCCCGCGCAGTACACGCCGGGGACGTTCGTCTCGAACGCGGGACCCTTGCGCTCCATCTCAATGCCGTTTGCGGCCATCAGCTCAGCGTCGACCTGCTCGCCGACGGCGGAGATGACCATGTCGCAGGGAATGGTGAACTGCTCGCCGGACTTGACGGGGCTGCGGCGGCCGCTCTCATCCGGCTCGCCGAGGATCATCTTATCGCACAGGAGCTTGCCACGGCTCTGTCTGACGGGTGCGGCCAGCTCGACGAATTCGACGCCGTCCGCGATGGCGAGCTGTAACTCGTGCTCGTCGGCGGGCATGAATTTCTTCGTGCGGCGATAGAGGATGGTCGCATGCGCGCCCATTCTCTTGGCAACGCGCGCGGCGTCCATGGCGGTGTTGCCCGCGCCGACAACGACGATGCTGCCGCTCAGGCAGGGCTTGACCTGCTTTTTCATGCGCTTCATCCACTCGATGACGCCCTGCACGTTGCCCTCAATGTCGAGCTTGCCGGGCTTCCACGCGCCGGTGGCCATCAGGATGTGCGTGTAGCCCATCTTCTTGAGCTGTTCGACGGACGGAGCAGGCTTGCCGAGCTTGACCTCGACGCCGTAGCGCTCCATGAGCGCGACGTCCTTGTCGATGGCCTCGTCGCTGATGCGGAAGGCGGGGATGACGTAGCGCGGCACGCCGCCGAGCTTGCGCTCGCGCTCGAAGATCGTGGTGGGAACACCCTCGCGGCCAAGGAAGTACGCCGCGGCGATACCGGTCGGGCCGCCGCCGACGATGGCAACCTTTTTATCTTCGACCGGCTCGGGCATACGGAGGGAGGCCATCAAGGTGTTGTAGCCTTTTTCCGCGGCAAGAAGCTTCGTCTCGCGGATGTGGACGGATTCCTCATAGAAGTTGCGCGAGCACTTGCCCTGGCAGCGGTGCGCGCAGATGGTGCCGGTGATAAACGGCAGGGCGTTCTTCTCGGTGATGAGCTTCAGTGCTGGGCCGTAGAGCCCCTTGCGGCAGAGCTCAAGGTATTCGGGAATGTCCTGCTCGATGGGGCAGCCGCCCTTGCAGGGCGCGGTAAAGCAGTCGAGCAGCGGCACCTGTTCATCTTTTTTGCGCGAGGGGAGCGGCTTGATTGCCTTGAGGTGGTGGAAGTCGTGCAGCGCGGAGGCGGCAAGGTCGGAGATCGCGGCGGGGTCGTTGCCGGAAAATGCGCGGTAGGGCATATCCTCGACCTTTTCGACCATCTGGTGCAGGCGGTTGTAGCCGCCGGGCTTCAAGATGGTGGTGGCGACGGTGATGGGCCAGATGCCGGCGGCAAAGAGCTTGTCACAGTTGAAGTAGTCCGCGCCGCCTGCGAACGAAATGCGCATCTTGCCGCCAAACTGGCGGGAGATGCGATTGCACATCTCAATCGTCAGTGGGAAGAGGCTGCGGCCGGACATGTACATTTCCTCGTTGGGAAGCTCGCCGCGCGTCGTGTCGACGGGGAAGGTGTTGGAGAGCTTGAGGCCGAATTCGAGGTCCTGCTTGTCCGCAAGCTTTTGCAGCCGCTCGAACATCGGCACGGCGTCCTCCCACTGGAGATCCTCGTTGAAGTGGTGCTCATCGAAGACGATGTAGTCATAACCCATGGAATCGAGGATGCTGCGCGCGGTCTTGTAGCCGAGAATGGTCGGGTTGCACTTGACAAAGGTGTGCAGATGCTTTTCCTTGAGAAGATAGCTTGCGATGCGCTCGATCTCCTGCGGCGGGCAGCCGTGGAGCGTGGAGAGCGTGACGGAGCGGGAAACATTGGGGGAGATCGAGGCGATGAAGTCCTTTTCCTCGGGGAAGAGCTCGGTCAGGACTTTTTTACATTCCTTGAACTGCGCGGTCTTGCCCGCGTCCATCATGTTGTTGATATAGGTGTTGACCTTGCGGCCCTTGATGCCGTCCAGGTCGTAGCCGACGGACATATTGAACACGAACCCGTCGGGATCGCCGAAGCCGTAGACCTTGCTCATGATCTTGAGCGCGCACCAGGCCTTGATGTACTCGTCCTGCGCCTGCTGCACGGTCAGTTCGGTCGACCACTCCTGGTTGTAGCCCTCGTCAGCGGCGAGGATACAGGGGCGGGGAACACAGGCGGCAAGCTCCGCGCCGTCCATTTTCTGCACGGTCTTGACCTCGAAAAAGCGCGCGCCGGCGGCATAGGCCGCGATGATATTCTGCGCAAGCTGGCTGTTGGGGCCGGCGGCGGGGCCAAACGGTGTTTCAATGCGCTCGCCAAAGATCGGCAGGCTCTTGCCGCTTGCGTGATAGTGCTTATGAACGCCGAACACATCGCCGCACTGCGCGTATTCGCTCGTCACCCAGTTCATCAGAGAGTCGAACGGAATGGGATACATTTTTTCAGACATTGCTTTTTCCTCCCGCTTGCTTAATAGGTTCTGTGATTCAGCTCGCCCCAGAGTTTCTTGGCGGCTTCAAGAATGTGCGCATTTTCGGCTTCTTCGTCGATGCCGACGAGCTCGCGGTCGAGCATGAGGGTCTTGCCGGCGGCGATGGTGGTTTGGCACTGGCGGCCCGTCATGCCGAAGATCATGTGGCCGTCGATATTCTCGTCGGAGAACGGGGTGAACGGCTTATAGTCCATGACGATGATGTCCGCTGCCGCGCCAGGCTTCAGCACGCCGAGCGTGTCGGGGAAGTATTTTTCACCGATCTTCGCGTTATTCTTGAAGAGCATGTCCGTGACCTCGCACCAGCCGACGTTCGGCAGGCAGTTCTGGCTGCGCTGGGAGCAGAGGGCGACCTTGAGGGACTCGAGCATATCGTTCGTGTAGGCGTCTGTGCCCATGCCGAGAAGAATGCCGCGCTTGTGGAGTTGGAGGACGGGGCAGATGCCGATGGCGTTGCCCATGTTGGATTCCGGATTGTTCACGACCATCGTGCCGGTCTCCTTGATGATCTCCATTTCGGCGGTGTTGACGTGGATGCAGTGGCCGAGGATGGTCTTGGGACCGAGAATGCCGTGATCCTGCAAGCGCTGGACGGGGCGGCGGCCATAGTTCTGGAGGGAGTCGTACACATCGTTCATGCCCTCGGACACGTGGATGTGATAGCCCGTGCGGCCGTTGTTGGCCGCGACCATGCGGTCGAAGGTCTTATCGGAGATCGTGAACAGCGCGTGGCCGCCGAACATTGCCGCGAGCATCGAGTCCTTATTCTTTTCGCATTCGGTGATAAAATCGGCGTTCTCCTGAATGGCCTGTAAGCACTTCTCCTCGCCGTCGCGGTCTGAGACCTCATAGCACAGGCAGGAGCGAAGGCCCAGGCGCTTGCTCTCTTCGGCAATCGTGTGGAGCGTGCCGGGGATCTCACCGTAGGAGGCGTGATGGTCGAAAATGGTCGTCACGCCCTGCTTGATGGAGTCCATGTACAGCGCGGCGGCGGAGGCGCGCGTGCCGTCCATCATCAGGTGGCGGTCGATGGCCCACCATGTGCCGTCAAGGACTTCGTAGAAGTTCGTCGGATTGTTGCCGACGATGGAAAGGCCGCGGGCGAGGGCAGAGTAGATATGCGTGTGCGCGTTGATGAACGCGGGCATGATGACGCCGCCCCTGGCGTCAATGATCTCGGCGTCGGGATACTTGGCGCGAAGCATCGCTTCCTCGCCTACTTCGACGATCTTCGTCCCCTCAAAGGCGACGGCGCCGTGCTCGTAATACCCCTGCGCGCTCGCGTCGCGGGTGATGAGACGACCGTTGGTGACAAGTTTCATAAGTTTGCTCCTCCTTTTTCTTTTGCCTTTTCCCCGCCGCGAAAGCGGCACCGCAAGGGGAAAGAAAAAGCGCTCCTCACACAGACCTTATCATCTCCCCGAAAGGGGAGACCGTACAGCCCGTGCGCGAAGCACTACGTTGCAGCTACCAAACGGTAATTTAGTTTGTAAAAATATTTTACAGGAATCGCGAACAAAATGCACGTTTTTTTCGTCTAAACTGACGTAGAAAATAAAAACGTAATTTTGTGCAATCCGTGGAAAGATAAAAAGATGCCCCGCAGCGGCCGTGTAAGCCCCGTCAAAACCTGCACCATTCTGGACAGGTGGGTCGCCTCTGTCCGGCTTTATTGCTTCCAACGTCCAGCCGCAGACGGCAGCCGGGAGGCCTGCAAACCACCGGAGCGTACCGGCATCCCTTATGACGAAATGTGGGTTTAAAAAGAACTTATCACGCACCCCGCAGGGCATGTTCAGTTTATCTCAGTTTTCGGAAAAAATCCGTCGCAATCGAAGTTTTACTCTTCGTCGGAAAGGATCTGCTCCATGAAGAGGTCGTAGACCTTGTCGATCTCCTCTTCGTCGTCAATGGTGACAAGGAACTCCTCGCCGTTTTCCATCTGGCTTTTGAGGATCACGAGACCGTATTCCTCTTCGTTTTCCTCGTCCTCGCTGTCCTCTTCGACCACGGGGAAGAAGGCCATATACGTCGTGCCGTTATGCTCGAGCGCGTCGACGTATTCCAGCTCTATATCGTTGCCCTCGTCATCGGTCAGCGTGACGAAATTGGGGCCGAACTCATCGTTCATGGGGGAACACCTCCTGAAAGTTTGTGTTCGCATTATACCGCACCTTGCGGCAAAATGCAAGACAAGATACGTACCACTTGACAGCCGTGCTATACTATATTCTGTATCACTATTGAAAATCAGCTATGCGCTCGCGCGCATATTTCTATCGCAAAGGAGGAGGCGCTTTATGGAAGAAAACCGCGCAGAAAACCAGACGCCCCGAAGACAGCACATCCAGCACCCCACGCATCAGGCACACAAGAAGAAAAAGTCCGGCACGGCGAAAACGGTCATCGGCACCATCTTAGCCATCGGACTCACGACCTGCCTGATGTTTTTCGCCATCTTCATGGTCTACGTGCACACGTCGCTCGATCTGAATGTGGACATCTCGGCCTACACGCTCAAGCAGAGCTCGACAGTCTACTATCAGGATAAAACAAGCGGGGAGTGGGTGGAGCTCACGAAGCTTCATGGTGAAGAGAACCGAACGCTCGTCAGCATCGACGACATCCCCAAGCATGTGCAGGAGGCGCTGATCTCCATCGAGGACGAGCGCTTCTACAGCCACCACGGCGTGGACTGGAAGAGCACGGCCAAGGCCATTCTCGGCAAGCTCACCGGCACGTCGACCCGCGGCGGCTCGACGATCACCCAGCAGGTCATTAAAAACACGACCGGCGAGAATGAGGTGACCATCAAGCGCAAGGTGGCAGAGATCTTCCGCGCGCTGCGGCTCGAGAAGAACTACTCAAAGGAGGAAATTCTCGAGACGTATTTCAACAAGGTTTATTTTGGCAACGGCTGCTACGGCATCGAGGCCGCGGCGGAGGGCTACTTCGGCAAGACCGTAGGCGAGCTGAGCATCGCCGAGGCGGCGTCTATCGTCGGCATCACGCAGTTCCCCTATAAATACGACCCCGCGCGCGGCGACTGGTACCGCGAGCAGAACAAGGAGCGCCAGCTCACCGTTCTTTATAAGATGCACGAGCTGGGCAAGATCAGCGACGAAGAGTACGAGCAGGCGCAGGCCGAGCCGCTCGTCTTCACCTGGGATGCGGACTTTGTCCCCTCCGCCAATGTGGCGAGCAGGGCGGACAGTGCGTCGAATACGACGTATGACTCCTACTTTGTCGAGCGTATGTTCAACGACATCGTTGCCGATATGCACGAGCAGCTTGGCTACAACGAAAAAACGGCAAAGGATATGCTCTACACCGGCGGCTACTCCATCTACTGCACGGTCGACCCCGAGATCCAGTCCATCGTGGAGAGCGTCTATGCCGACCGCAATAACCTGAACTACACCTCGTCCAAGGGCCAGCTGCTCCAGTCCGGCGCGACGATCATCGACAACACGACGGGCGACATCGTCGCCGTTGCGGGCCGCGTGGGCGAGCGCGAGGGCCGGTTCCTGCTCGACTATTCGACCGTTGTGCGTCAGTGCGGTTCTGCCATCAAGCCTTTGAGCGTTTACGCGCCCGCGCTGGATGCCGGCGTCATCACGCCCGCGAGCGTCATCGACGACTATCCCGTTGAAATGCTCGGCGGCAGCATCTGGCCGGTGAACGCCTACTCGGGCTACCGCAGCATTATGACGCTGCAAGACGCCATCCGCAATTCGTCCAACCCCACGGCGGTGCGCACGGCCATCAAGCTGACGCTGCCCGCGTCGTATGCCTTTATGACCGAAAATCTTGGCTTCACGACGCTGACGAACGACGATATGACCGCGGCGGGCGCGCTCGCGCTCGGCGGCCTTTCCAAGGGCGTGACGACGCGCGAGATGGCCGCGGCCTACGCGTCCTTTGCCCGCGGCGGCGTTTACACCACGCCGAGAACGTATACCGAGGTGCTTGACCACAACGGCAACGTCATCCTTGAAAATAAGACCGAGTCCCACGTCGCGATGCAGGAGAGCACCGCCTATGCGATGAACGAACTCCTGAAAAACGTCGTGCGTAGCGGTACGGGTACGGGCGCGAACTTCTCCGGTATGACCATCGCCGGTAAGACCGGTTCGACCAACAGCAACAACGACCGTTACTTTGTCGGTTACACGCCGTATTACACGGCAGCGGTCTGGGTCGGCTACGACACGCCGACGCGCATCGTGGCGAGCGGCAACCCCGCGGCCACGCTGTGGAAGACGTTTATGAGCAAGGTCCACGCGGGCCTTCCGAACAAGGACTTTGAAGTCAGCAGCGCCGACATGGTCAGCGTGACCGTCTGCACGCAGACGGGACTTCTGGCCTCGGCCGGCTGTCCCTCGCAGACTGTCAAGGTCGCAAAGAGCTATGCGCCCTCGCTGAGCTGCGACGGACACATCAGCGTAACCGTATGCGCTGATTCCGGCATGCTCGCCTCCGACTACTGCCCGAATGTTACGACGGCCTATGTGCTCGATCTGAGCCAGCCGAACGTCAGCAGCGGTTGGGGCTACAAGCGCGAGCTTCTCACGACGCCGCTGAGCGCCGCGCTTCAGGCAACGTATCAGGCACAGCTCGAAGAAGGGCTCATTTCATCGATCCCTGCAGGCGAACCGGTGCGCACGAACAGTGGCACAGTGCAGCTATACAGCGATCTGATGTACAGCGGCGTGTGCACGACGCACACAACGCCGCTGGAGCCCACGCCAGACCCGGATGCACCGGATGACGGCAGCGGCACGGCACCGGGCGGCGATGCCATCACTGGCGGCGATAGCGGCACACAGGCGCCGTCTGACAACACCGGCACGGCGGGAGACAGCGCATCCGGCGATGTCGGAGACAACGGCCAGTTCCTCAACTGGTTGCTCAACAACGGCGGCACAGGCCGGTAAAAAACAATAAAAAAGAGAACGGTTTTCACCGTTCTCTTTTTTATGCGGCAGCTTCCGCTTTTGCGTTTCGAATCTGCGCGAACAGCAGCAGGAGGAAGGGGAAGAGCACCATCCCTGCCACGCCGAATGTGCAGTAGCCGAGGTACATCGCAAAAAGCGACGCGACCGGCGGCAGCCCCGCCTGCGCGGAGAGAAGCTTGGGCTCGAGCGTGTTGCGCGTGATGAGCGTGCAGAGGTAGAGCGCGAGGAGCACGATGGCCTTGGGCGGGAAGCCGAACAGCAGCGTGAAGACCGCCCACGGCACGAGCGCCGTGCCCGTGCCGAAGACCGGCAGCGCGTCGAGCAGTGTGATGAGAAAGGCGAGCAGCAGGGAATAGCTCTGGCGCATGAGGAGAAAGCCGATAAGAAGCTCTGAAAACGTGATGAGCGACAGCGTTGCCTGCGCGCGCAGCCACCGCGCAAGCGAGCGCATTACGCCGCCGCGAAAGAGCCGCAGCTTTGCCATCGCTTCTTCCGGCACGGCGTGTTCGAGTGCCGCGCAGAGCTCGGGGTACGACGCGGAGGTGAAGAAGATCGCAAGCACGCCCGTCGCGATGGCGAGCACGCCGCCCGGCAGCGCCGCGGCGGCAGAGCCGAGCCACGCCATCGCGCGCGAAGACAGCGAGCGCAGCAGGCTGTCCGCGTCCGTGACGGCCCTGAAAAGCTGCTCGTGCAGATAGCCGCTGAGCCATTCGGGACTCGACGCGCTGAACTGCTCCAATCGGGAGAGCAGATCGTCCGCCGCGGCGGGGATCGCGTCGAAAAACGCGGGCGCGGCGGCGAGCAGCGCGTTCGTCTGAGAAAGCAGCGTAGACCACAGGAGCGACAGCAGCCCGCCGAGCAGAAACAGCAGCGTCAGCGTCAGGATCAGCGCGGAAAAGCCACGTTGAAAGTGAAATTTCCGCCGCAGATACAAAACGACCGGTTCCAGCAGCGCCGCGACGAGCAGCGCGAGCAGAAACGGCAAACACCACGGCAGCACATAGCGAAAGCAGACATAAAAGAGAGATGCACCCATGAAAAGCGCGAGCGATAAAGTGAGGAAGCGTCTCAGCCGTTCTTCATTCAAATTTTGCAGACCTCCCATCGAAAAAGTGTTGCAATATGCGTTAAGATATGCTAAAATCCTGCCATATAAAGACAGATGACCGCGGAGGAGAAACATTATGGCGCCTGCAACGAAATTTTATTTGGTCTCGGCAGAGGCCCTTCCGGAAATTTTTATCAAGGTGGCAGAGGCGAAGCGCATGCTCCAGTCCGGCGAGGTGCGCACCGCGGGCGACGCCGCCCGCACCGTCGGCATCAGCCGCAGCGCATTTTATAAGTACCGCGATGCGGTGCGCCCCTTCAACGACATGAAGACCGGCCGCATCATCACGTTCTACACGATGCTCAAGAACAACCCCGGCGTATTGTCCAACGTCCTTTCTATTTTTGCCGGTTCGGGCGCGAATATTCTGACCATCAACCAGAGTATTCCCACCAACGGCTGTGCCGCGGTGACGATCTCGGCTGAGACGTCCGAAATGCAGGAGTCGATCGAGGAGATGATGGCGCGGGCGCTCGCGCTTGAGGGCGTGGTGCGCTTCGATATCCTCGCGGCCTGAGTCACGCGGGCTTGTACAAGTTCATACGATGGATTGGCAGCGGCTGAGATGAACGCTGTCAATCCATTTTTTGTTGGAAGTGGTTCTTATGAGCCTGATCGTACAGAAGTTCGGCGGCAGCTCCGTGCGCGACTATGCGCATCTTCTGCGCATGGCGCGCATCGTCAAATCGCGGGTGGACGAAGGCGACGACGTGGTCGTCGTTCTCTCCGCGCAGGGCGACACGACGGACAGCCTGCTGCAAAAGGCAAAGGAGATCAGCGAGAGTCCCTCGCCGCGCGAGCTCGACATGCTGCTCTCCGCGGGCGAGCAGATGAGCGCCGCGCTCGGCGCGATGACGCTGCGGTCCATCGGCGTGGAGGCGGTATCCCTCTGCGCATGGCAGATCCCCATCGAAACGGACGGTACACATGGGAACGCGGAGATCGAACTGATCGACACCGCGCGTATCCGGAAGGAGCTGGCCGAGGGCCACGTTGTGGTCGCGGCGGGCTTTCAGGGCGTCGACGAGCGGGGCGACATCACGACGCTCGGACGCGGCGGCTCGGACACGAGTGCAGTGGCGCTCGCCGCGGCGCTGAAGGCCGACGAGCTCATCATTTATACCGATGTGGACGGCATTTTTTCATCTGACCCGCGCATCTGCCAAAACGCCGTGCGGCGTGAAGTGATCTCGTATGACGACATGCTGCTGCTCGCGCAGAAGGGCGCACAGGTGCTGCATGACCGCAGCGTGGCGCTCGCGCAGGCGAGCGGCGTGCCCATCACCGTGCGCTCGTGCAGGGAAGGCGGCGCGGGCAGCATCGTTTGCGAAACGGATGAAGACGCAAGCGTCGTCGGCGTGACGCAGAAAAAGAGTGACCGGAGCCGCCTTGCGGCCATCACGGCGGTCGGCGGCGCGCTGCCGAGCATCGAGAAAGAGAAGATAGCCGTCACGGCGCTCGAACGGGCGGAGATCACCGTCTTCGCCGTTGCGGCGGGGGAGCGGTTCATGAGCTTTTACGTCCTGCGCGACGACGCAGAGCGCGCCTTGCAGCTCGTGCACGACGCGCTGATCGCCGCGAAAGAATGAAAAAAGACCCGTTGGAGCATCCAACGGGTCTTGCCTTTTGCAAGCTGCTTATTCTTCGGCGTAGCGCTTTTTCGCCTTTTCGATCTTGGTCGAATAGCGGTCCTCTTCAGAGAAGATGCAGCCGCAGTATTTCTGCATGTAGAGGCCCATCTCGCGCGCCTTGGCCTGCCCCTCGCGAAAACCGGGGCGGAAGTCACGGTAGTAGAATTCGACGCCGTACTTCTTGCCCATCGTCTCGCCCACGGCCTTTAAGAGCTCGTGGTTCTGATACGGAGAGATGAGCAGGGACGATGTGAACGCGTCGTAGCCGTGGTCGGCGGCGTATTTGGCCGCCGTGCCGAGGCGGATGGTGTAGCAGTGCGCGCAGCGGTGGTCGATATCCGCACTCACGGCGCGGACAAAGTCGCGCAGGCCGTAATCCTCTAAAATATGCACTTCTACATGCTCTTTTTCCCCGTATTCGAGCAGCGTGCGGCGGCGCGCGTCATACTCCGTCCAGGGGTGAATGTTCGGGTTGAACCAGAGTGACGTGGGCTCGATCCCGTCGGCGCGCAGTGTGTCCACGCAGTAGACCGAGCAGGGGGCGCAGCAGGAGTGCAGCAGCAGTTTATCCATCAAAAAAGACCAGCTTTCCTTGTGTCGTTTCTGCCAGCATACCACAAGCGCGCGGCAAAGTCCACGGGAAAAGAAAATTAAGCGAATGGCGCAGGATCGTTCACGATTTATACATTGACTATTCAATCGAATGCGTAGTATAATACATTGATTATTATGAACAAGTATGCCCATGCGGCAAAGGAGAAAATGTATGTGGATCGCGGACGGTTGGGAAGATTATGAGCTGCTGGACTGCGGCGGCGGAGAAAAGCTCGAACGCTGGGGAAAGCAAATTCTGGTGCGGCCTGACCCTCAGGCGATCTGGGAGACACCGCGCACGAACCGCGGCTGGCGCAACGCGCAGGGCCGCTATTACCGCTCGTCCTCGGGCGGCGGACATTGGGACAAGGAGAAGCTGCCCGAGAGCTGGACGGTAAATTACAAGGATCTCAAATTCCAGGTCAAGCCCATGAATTTTAAGCACACGGGCCTGTTCCCCGAGCAGGCCGTCAACTGGGATTTTGCGCGCGAGAAGATCAAAAACGCGGGCCGGCCCATCCGCGTGCTGAACCTCTTCGCCTACACCGGCGGCGCGACGGTCGCGTGTGCGGCGGCAGGCGCTCAGGTCTGCCACGTGGATGCGGCAAAGGGCATGGTCAACTGGGCGCGCGAGAACGCGCGTGTCAGCGGCCTTTCCGATGCGCCGGTGCGCTGGATCATCGACGACTGCGCGAAATTTGTCGAGCGTGAGATCCGACGCGGCAAGGTGTATGACGCCATCATCATGGACCCGCCGAGCTACGGCCGCGGCCCCGGGGGAGAGGTCTGGAAGTTGGAGGACAATCTTTTCCCGTTCGTGAAGCTCTGCGCGCAGGTCTTATCGGACAAGCCGCTTTTTGTCATCATCAACTCGTATACGACGGGGCTCGCTCCCTCGGTGCTCGGCTACATGCTGCACCTGCTCGTTGCGGAAAAGTACGGCGGCAAGGTCACGTGGGACGAGCTGGGCCTGCCCGTGACGGAGACGGGGCTCGCGCTGCCCTGCGGCGCGACGGGCCGCTGGTTCTCGGAATAAAGGAATCCGCCGCTTTGCGGCGATGAATCCCCGAAGGCTCTTTCGGGATAACGATTAAGGAACGCAACTTTTATGGAAATGATCAAGACCCAAGACCTGGCCTTCACCTATCCGGGCACGGAAGACCAGGTGAACACCCGCGCGCTGCGCGGGGTGGATGTGACCATCGAGCGCGGCAGCTTTGTCGTGATCCTCGGCCACAACGGCAGCGGAAAATCGACGCTTGCCAAGACCTTCAACGCAGTCCTGCTGCCAAGCGGCGGCAAGGTCTATGTCGAGGGCATGGACACGATGGACGAATCGCTCCTGCTTGAAATTCGCAGGCGCGTGGGCATGGTGTTCCAGAATCCAGACAACCAGATCGTGGCGAATGTCGTCGAAGAGGATGTCGCGTTCGCTCCCGAGAATTTGGGCGTGCCGAGCGCCGAGATCAGAAAGCGCGTAGACGACGCGCTCGAGGCCGTCGGCATGACGCAGTTCGTCAAGCACGCGCCGCACCTGCTCTCCGGCGGACAGAAGCAGCGCATCGCCATCGCGGGCGTGCTGGCGATGAAGCCCGAGTGCATCGTGCTCGACGAGGCGACCGCCATGCTCGACCCCATCGGCCGGCGCGAGGTGCTCGCGGCCGTCGAAAAGCTCAACCGCGAGCAGGGCATCACGGTCGTCCTCATCACCCACCACATGAACGAAGCCGAGCACGCCGACCGCGTGATCGTGATGAACGACGGCCTTGTCGTCATGGACGGCAAGCCGCGTGAGGTCTTCACCCGCAAAAAGGAGCTGGAGGACATCGGCCTTGCCGTGCCGGACACGGTCTCGCTGCTCTTTTCCCTGCGCGAGGCGGGGATGGACGTCCCCGTGGATGCCATCACCGTAGAGGAATGCGCAGACGCCATTGCGAAAAATTTTACCTAAGAGGACTGTAACCTTGGAAGAGATCATTCGTGTAGAAAACCTGACGCACACCTACGGCGAGGGTACGCCCTTTTGCCGCAGTGCGGTGCAGGATATGTCGCTCGCGATCTATCGCGGCGAATTTTTGGGCATCATCGGCCACACGGGCAGCGGCAAGTCGACGCTGATCCAGCACTTGAACGGCCTGCTCAAGCCGACCTCCGGCCGCATTTTGCTTGGCGGGGAGGACATCTGGGCCGACCCAAAGAAGATTCGGAACGTAAGATTCCGCGTTGGCCTCGTGTTCCAGTATCCGGAATACCAGCTTTTTGAAGAGACTGTTTACCGCGATATCGCGTTCGGCCCGACGAACATGGGCTTATCCAAAGACGAGATCGACCGCCGCGTGCGTGAATCCGCGCACTTTGCGGGGCTTACCGACGATCTGCTGGAAAAATCGCCGTTCGCCCTCTCCGGCGGACAGAAGCGCCGCGTGGCCATCGCGGGCGTTATTGCGATGGAGCCCGAGGTGCTCGTGCTCGACGAGCCGAGCGCGGGCCTTGACCCGCAGGGCAGGGAAGAGCTGCTTTCAAACATCCGCGAATTCCACCGCGCGCGCGGCACGACCGTCGTGCTCGTGAGCCACAGCATGGAGGAGATCGCGAAAAACGTCGACCGCATCGTTGTCCTGTCGGACAGCCACGTGCTCATGAGCGGCACGCCGCGCGAGGTCTTCGCCCGCGGCGACGAGCTGATGACCGCGGGCCTCGACGTGCCGCAGGTCACGCGCGTCGCGATGGCGCTGCGCGATAAAGGCATTGCCATCAACCCCGCCGTTTACACCGTCGATGAGCTCAGCAAAGAGCTTGTCGCGCTCAAGAGAGGGGGCGGCGAAAAATGCTGAAGGATATCACGCTCGGCCAGTTTTTCCCGGGCGACACGCTCGCCCATAAGCTCGACCCGCGCACAAAGCTCCTCGTCACGGTGTTTTACGTCGTGGCGCTCTTTACGGCGAAGAGCTACATTGCCTACGGCGTTCTCATTCTGACGCTGATTGTCGCCGTGCGCATCTCGCGCGTGGGCGCGAAGGCGCTTTTCAAGGGATTAAAGCCGGTGCTGTTCATTATCGCGTTCACGGCGCTTTTGAACCTCTTTTACACCCCCGGCACGGAGCTGTGCCATTTTTGGATCTTCCGCATTACGATCGAGGGTGTGCGCGCCGCCATCACGATGATGCTGCGCATCACGCTTTTGATCATGGGAACGTTCCTGCTCACGTATACGACCTCTCCCATCCGCCTGACGGACGGTCTGGAGAGCCTGCTGGGCCCGCTCAAGAAGATCAAGGTCCCTGTGCATGAGCTCGCGATGATGATGTCGATCGCGCTTCGCTTCATCCCGACGCTCATCGAAGAGACGGATAAGATCATGTCCGCGCAGAAGGCGCGCGGCGCCGACTTTGAGACCGGAAGCCTTATGCAGCGCGCCAAGGCGCTCGTGCCGCTGCTTGTGCCGCTGTTTGTCAGCGCGTTCCGCCGCGCCGACGAGCTGGCGACGGCCATGGAATGCCGCTGCTACCACGGCGGCGAGGGCCGCACGAAGCTCAATGTGCTGCGCTATCAGACGCGCGACTATCTGGTGCTCGGCTATTATGCCGTGCTCGTGGCCGCGGTCATCGCGCTGCGATAAGAAGAAAGGACGCTTTTATGCGAAACATCGCCCTCAAGCTCATGTATAACGGCACGGCCTATCACGGCTGGCAGGTGCAGAAGACGGTCTCAAGCGTCTGCGAGACGATGGAAAAGGGCCTCTCAAAGGTCTGCGGCGGGAACGTCAAGCTCGTCGGCTGCGGCCGCACGGACGCGGGCGTGCACGCCGAGCGCTACATCGCCAATTTCCATACCGAGTCGCGCATTCCAGTCGAGCGCCTGCCGTTTGCCATCAACACGCACACGCCGGAGGATATCGTCGTGCGCGAGGCGCTTGAGGTGGCGGAGGATTTCAACGCGATCCTCTCGTGTCAAAAAAAGGAATACACCTATCGCATCTATAATTCCCGCATCAAAAACCCGTTCTATGTCAACAGGGCTTACTTTTACCCCAAGCACCTCGACGAAGAGGTGATGGACCGCGCGGCGCGCGCCTTTGAGGGCACGCACGATTTCCGCGCCGTCCGCTCTGTCGGCACGGAGACGAAGACCACCGTGCGCACCGTGCACTACTGCCGCGTGTCGCGCTCGGGTGATCTTTTGGAACTCAAGGTCTGCGCGGACGGGTTCCTGTATAACATGGTACGGGCGATCACCGGCACGGTGCTCTACGCCGCCGAGGGGAAGCTCACGCCAGAGGACATCCCCGAGATCCTGGCCTCCGGCGACCGCTCGCTCGCCGGCCCCACGGTGCCGCCGGGCGGACTGTACATGACGAGACTTTGGTATGAGGATGAACGGCTCAATGAATGATCTCAAAGAGGAAAAGGGAACACGCGAGGAGCTGAGGCGCTCGCAGGCGGCCCCGCGCCGCTCCGGCGGCGGGCTCAAGCGGGCGCTGATGGTGATTCTGGCGCTTGTGGTCGTGCTGGCCGTGGTCGTCGCCGCGGCGTGGAAGGACCTGAGCAGCCTTGACAGTGTGCGCCGCCTTTTCTCCTACAATAAGGTCACGCAGGATGAGCAGGGCAAGGTGGAGATGTACTCGTTCAGCAACGACCGCAGCAACACCTTTGCGCTGCTCGGCGACCATCTGATCGTCGCTTCGACGACGGGCGTGTCGATCTACAGCAGCAGCGGCAGCGTGGTGGACAGCATGAGTGTGAAGCTCACGAATCCCGCCATCGCTGTCGGCGGCCAGACCGCCGCGGTCTATGATATCGGCGGGCAGACGCTTCTTATTTACTCTGCAAGCGGCCTTGTGCGCGATATGAGCGGCGAGTGCAGCGGCAATATTTTGTCGGTCAGCGTCAATTCCTCGGACTATCTGGCGCTCAACGCTGAAAAGAGCGGCTACAAGTCCGCTGTTACGGTGTACGACGCTTCGGGCGAGAAGACGTTTGCCTTCAACTCCTCGGAGCACTATGTCATCGACGCGGTCGTCATGCGCGACTGCAAGCGCATGGCGGCGGTGACGCTCGGCGAGTCGGACGGCATATTCGCCGACACGGTGAGCATCTATTCCCTCGGCAGCGATAAGGCGGACTCGGTCAACACACTCACGGGCTCGCTCCTGCTATCGCTCGACAGCGTGGCCGGTACGCTCTCGTGCCTGACGGACGAGAGCTTGACGCTCTTTTCATCGGACGGTACGCTTTCCGGCAGCTATCGCTACGAATACCCGTATCTGCGCGGTTCGAGCATGGGCGGCGACAACTACGCGGCGCTGCTGCTGAGCCGCTACCGCTCGGGCAGCACCATGAAGCTCGTGACTGTCTCGTCCGACGGTACAGAGATGGCAAGTCTCGACAGCAGTCAGGAGGTTCTGTCCATGTCCGCGGCGGGGAAGTATATCGCCGTGCTGTACAGCGACAGTTTGGTGCTCTACACGCCGCAGCTGCAGGAATACGCGCGGCTGGACGCCACGGAGTACGCGCGCTCTGTCATCATGCGCGAGGATGGCACGGCGGTGCTGATCGGCTCGTCGTCCGCCTGGCTTTATATTCCGTAATTTCTGTAAAACGCTAAAAATGTTACAATTTATGACTTGAAAGGAGCGCGGGAAACGTGAATAATGGTCTTATGATTGATGCAGTCTTCGCGCTCGTGCTCATTTTAAGCGTCGTGTTCGGCGCCAAGCGGGGGCTGTTCCGCAGCTTTATGGCGCTGGCGGCGATCGTGCTCGCGCTGATCGGCGCGTCGCTTCTGACCGACGCTTTGACCGAGCCCGTGACCGACATGCTGATGCCGCGCCTTGAAAAGAGCGTGGAGGAGTGGTTTGATACCGAATCGCAGATACCGCAGGGGGATGTCCCGCAGATCGAGGGGGAGACCCCGGCGGAGAGCGACGCCTCGGGTGAAACGCCAAACGGCGACGCCGCGCAGGACGCGGAAAACGTTTGGCAGGACGATTCGCCGCTCGCGGGGACAGGGCTTCTCAAAAAGCTGCTGCGCTTCGATTTCGACGGCGCGGTGCGTCAGTCGCTTCGAAATGCCGCGCGCGACGCAGCGCTTGCCGCCGTAAGGACGCTGCTCGGCAGCGTGGTGAGGACACTCGTGTTCGTGCTGTGTTTTTTGGTGCTCACGCTGCTGCTCCGCTTAGTGACGGGAGGCATTGACAAGGTGTTAGACTTGCCAGTGCTGAACGCGCTCAACACCATCGGCGGCGGCGCGCTGGGCTTGATCGAGGGCGCACTTTTGCTGTTTCTCGTCTGCGATGTCGCACCGAAGCTCGGCGTCAAGGCCTTTGCCGACTACGAGGGCACGTATCTGTTATTGTTTTTTATGAGTCATACTCCGCGCGGGCTTGTCGCCGCGCTGTTACCCTGATCTTTACCCCAAGGAGGAAATACTATGCAGCCGCAACTTTGTTCCAGATGTAAAAAGAATATCGCCGTTGTGTTCATCACCCGTCAGGAAAACGGGCAGAACGTCAACGAAGGACTTTGCCTCAAGTGCGCGAAAAATCTCGGACTGCCGCAGGTGGACGAGATGATGCGCCGCATGGGCATCACGGATGAGGACCTTGACAATATCTCCAATGAAATGATGGGCGCCTTCGGCGGCGTGGAAAACCTCGAAGGTCTGACCGACGCCGACGATCCGGACGCCGATAACGAGGACGAGGACGGCAAGACCGCCACATTCCCGTTCCTGAGCCGCTTTTTCGGCGGAAATCCTGCCGCGAGCGACGCACAAAATGGCAACGAGGCCGAGCAGACGCAGAACCCGCGCAGCAACAAGAAGGTCGAAAAGGGGAGCAAGCACAAATTCCTCGACTCCTACTGCATCAATCTCTCCCAGCGCGCACGCGACGGCAAGCTCGACGCGGTCGTCGGCCGCGAGGAGGAGATCGAACGCGTCATCCAGATCTTGAACCGCCGCCAGAAGAACAACCCCTGCCTGATCGGTGAGCCGGGCGTCGGCAAGACGGCCATTGCCGAGGGCCTCGCCCAGCGCATCGTCGCGGGCGACGTGCCGTTCAAGCTGAGAAGCAAGGAGGTCTATCTTCTTGACCTGACCGCGCTCGTCGCGGGCACGCAGTTCCGCGGCCAGTTTGAGAGCCGCATGAAGGGCCTCATCGAGGAGATCCGCAAGATGGGCAACGTCATCCTTGTCATCGACGAGGTGCACAACATCGTTGGCGCGGGCGACGCCGAGGGCAGCATGAACGCCGCCAACATCTTGAAGCCTGCGCTCTCCCGAGGCGAAATTCAGGTCATCGGCGCGACGACGTTCACCGAGTATCGCAAGCACATTGAAAAGGACACCGCGCTCGAGCGCCGCTTCCAGCCGGTCACGGTCAACGAGCCGAACATGGAGGACACGCTCAAAATTTTGAAGGGCATCGCCCACTACTACGAGCAGTTCCACGGTGTCAAAATTCCCGAGGGTATTCTGCGTCAGGCAGTGCTGCTATCCGAGCGCTACATCACCGACCGTTTCCTGCCCGACAAGGCCATCGACCTCATCGACGAGGCATGCTCGGATCTGAACCTGCACGACAAGAACATCAACCGCCGCATGGAGCTGCGCCGCGAGATCGAGGATTACGACAAGGAGCGCGAGCTTTTGCAGGGCGCAGAAGAACCCGACTTTGAGCGTCTGGCCGAGCTCAAGAGCCTTACCATCAAGGCGCAGACCGAGCTCGACGAGCTCTGCGCGCAGGGTGACCCGCAGCTCACGATGGACAACCTCGCCCGCGTGATCGAGCTCTGGACGAAGATTCCCGCCTCGCGTATCCGTGAAGACGAGTTCCGCCGTCTGAGCGAGCTTGACAAGCGCTTAAAAGAGCACATCGTCGGTCAGGACGAGGCCATCGAGGCAGTCGCCGCGGCGATACGCCGCAACCGCGTGGGCATTTCGCCCAAGCACAAGCCGGTGAGCTTCATCTTTGTCGGCCCCACGGGCGTCGGCAAGACCGAGCTTGTCAAGCAGCTGGCGCAGGATCTCTTCAATTCGCCCGATGCGCTGATTCGTTTCGACATGTCCGAGTTTATGGAAAAGCACTCGGTCTCCCGCATCGTCGGCTCGCCCCCGGGCTATGTCGGCTATGATGAAGCCGGCCAGCTGACCGAAAAGATTCGCCGCAAGCCCTACGCCGTCATCCTTTTCGACGAGATCGAAAAGGCGCATCCCGACGTGATGAACGTTCTGCTGCAAATTCTCGACGACGGCGAGATCACCGACTCCCACGGCCGCAAGGTCAACTTTGAAAACACCGTCATCGTGATGACGTCCAACGCGGGCAGCGAGCGCAAGGAGGGAACTGTCGGCTTCGGCCACACGGTGAACGAGCAGAACCGCGACCGCGCTATGAAGGCGCTCGGCGAGTTCCTGCGCCCCGAATTCCTGAACCGTGTGGACGAGGTCATCTGCTTCAACCGCCTTGACGAGAAGAACTTCGCCGGCATCGCCCACATCATGCTCTCTGAGCTGCAAAAGAGCCTTGAGGACAAGGGCCTGCACTTTACGTGGGACGAGGATGTTGAGGACTACCTCGTCAAGAAGTCCTACTCCGCGACCTACGGCGCGCGCAATCTGCGCCGCACCATTCAGAAAGAGCTCGAAGACGTCATGGCCGCGCAGATCATCGACTCCTACGAGCACCCCGTCACGCAGATCCATGCGTCGATGGAGGACGGCAAGCTCGTCGTCCGCAGCCTGTAAAAGAAAGGGGAGGGAGACCATGTTCCATCTGTTCCGCAAGGACATTGAAAAGCACTGCGCCTACTGCAAGAGCGGATCTGTCATCAACGAAGGGCAGGTCATCTGCTCCCGCCGCGGCGTGGTCGACTCGGCCGACCACTGCCGCCATTTCTGCTACGATCCGCTCAAGCGTGTGCCGCCGAGACCCGCCACGCTGAACGACAAGTACACGTCCGAGGATTTTTCCCTGTAAAGCCGGGCAGCGCCCCGAACAATAAAGAAAGAAGGCCGATTCCCATGAACATCACTCAGGTCTACGCAGTCTATTTCAGCGCCACCGGCAACACCAGAAAGGTGACCACCACGCTTGCAAATGCCCTTGCCGTCAGCTTCGACGTGCCGCTCGAGGTGCGCGATTTCACGCTGCCCGCCGCGCGCGAGGAAGCGTATGAGTTTGCCGCGGGCGACCTTGTCGTATTCGGTATGCCAACCTACGCGGGCAAGCTTCCAAATAAGCTGCTCGACTTTGTGAAGTCGGGCTTTCACGGAAACGGCGCGCTGGCTGTGCCGGTCGTGACGTTCGGCAACCGCAGCTTCGACAATTCCCTTGCCGAGCTCTGCGCCTGCCTCGAAGGGGACGGCTTCCACACCATCGGCGCGGGCGCCTTTGCCTGCCGCCACGCCTTTACCGACGTGCTTGCCAACGGCAGACCCGATTCCGACGATATGGCGGAGCTTGCAAAGCTCGGCTCCGCGGTCGTGGGCCGCATCGTGCGGATGACCGAGTATCCCGCGCCCGTCACGGTCGACGGTGACGCCGACGCGCCATATTACCGCCCGCTGGGCCTCGATGGCGAACCGAAGGTGTTTCTGAAGGCGAAGCCCAAGACCGACCTCGACAAGTGTATCCACTGCGGCGTGTGCGCCTCTCTCTGCCCGATGGGCTCGATCAATCCCGATGATGTCACCGAGGTCGTGGGCGTGTGCATCAAATGCCACTCCTGCGTGCGCAACTGCCCGATGGGTGCGAAGTATTTCGACGATCCCGCGTTCCTCTCGCACCGCGCAATGCTCGAACGCGACTACACGCGCAGAGCGGAGGACAAGATCTTCACGGCGTAAGAAGAAAGTACATAAAAAGGCTCTGTTTGGGAATCCCAAACGGAGCTTTTTTCATTCCTGAATGACGGAACGTTGCTGCCTTACAAACAAAATTTGGGAAGGGCGGGAAGCGGGGACAGCCACGCACGCATATGCTATGGAGAAAGCACCAATTTTGGGAGGGATCTTATGAAACCGGTGTACTTTTTCCTCGGCGCAAACAGCGAAGAGGGCTTTTTCTCGCTCTATGACCAGCTTTTGGGCGGTCGGCTCGACGATCTGATGATTCTGAAAGGCGGCCCGGGCTGCGGCAAGTCAACCTTCATGCGCCGCGTGGGCGCGGCGATGGAGCGCGCGGGCGAGCGCGTCGTGTACATCAACTGCTCGGGCGACCCCGATTCGCTCGACGCTGCGATCTTTCTGGACCGAAACGCTGCTATCGTGGACGGTACCAGCCCGCATGTGCTCGAGCCGACCTACGCGGTCGTGAGCGAACGCTATGTCGATCTGACACGCTTCTACGATGTGGACGCGGCTAAGGCACGCCGCGCGGAGATCGTCGCGCTGAGCGACGAATATCGCGCACACTACCGCAGCGCCTATCGCATCCTGCGCGCGATGGGCGAGGTGGAGAGCGAGCGCCGCGTGGCAATGCACGCGCAGATGGATTTTTCGAAGCTCCGCCGCCGCACGAACGGCATTCTCGCACGCGAGCTGCGCGGTGAGGGAGGCGGCAGCGGGCGTGTCGACCGCGTATTTTTAGGCGGTGTGACGCATCGGGGCGAGATTTGTCGGTTCGACACCGTCGAAGCCCTCTGCCCGCGCATCTATGCCATCATCGACAGTGCGGGGCTGGGAAACGAAATGCTTGAGACCGTCGTGCAGGCGGCACAGGCAAAGCATTTCGACATCATCGCCTGCCCGAATCCAGACCGGCCGCGGGAGCTCCATCACGTATTGATCCCGGAAAAAGGGCTGGCGTTTATCACAACGAACGCGCGCAACCCGTACGACGGGAAGCCCTACCGCCGCCTGCGTCTCGACGCAATGGCGGAGGAGAAGCTCACGCGCGCGCAGAAGGCGAAGCTGCGCTTCACCCGCCGCGTGGAGGCGTCGCTTTTAGACGAGGCTGTGGGCGCGCTGTCGGATGCCAAGAAAGCGCACGACGCGCTGGAATCCGCATATCATCCCTGCGTGGATTTCGAGGGGGCCACTGCGCTTGCAGAGAAAGAAATTAAAAGACTATTAAAGCAATAACGTTTTACAGATTCTTGCTGCCTGAAGGCAGCAATGGGATTCCCTGCGCGGCGCAGGGTGCGGCAAAGGGGGCCATTCTCTTTTGCGAAAGAGAATGGCCCCCTTGAACCCCCAAGAGAACGCAAGGGGCCCTGCCCCTTGACCCCGCACATTGGCAGTCAGGCACTTGAAGAACTGCTCAGCCTGCGGATTGCACTGCGGTGTACATGGCTTCGCCATGAATCCCTGCGATTCGGCACCGATTGCAACCG
>OLVX01000833.1_pt1 | contig 29239 bp, 27 predicted proteins | sample 1673271 | NCBI WGS metagenome assembly OLVX01 (sample SAMEA3178939, study PRJEB25190) | human gut metagenome | biome: human gut; feature: human-associated habitat; material: faeces | place: Austria | collected 2013
TAAAATCAAAGATAAAGAAAGAAAAAATTTCTACAAACAGATGAAAAAAATATATGCTTTACCAGGTTCGATTAAAGAAAAAGAAAAACAAGCTTTAATAAACGAAATGTTGATGAGAGGTGAAGATCCTAGAGAATTATTAAGACAATAATTTATTTTCGTACTATAATATATATAGGGGGGGATGAATTATGAAAAAGGAATCTCAAATCGATTTAAAAGTTGTTTTTATTATTGCAATAATTATTTTTAGTTTAAGCATATTAGTTGTTGTAGCTAAAACATTAGCAAATACAGAAAATGAGAAAGATATACAAAATACTGAACAAATTTATATTTTAAACGATACTGAAACTAAAGAAGTTTTTTCTAAGTATCATAAACTTTACAAAGAAAGTATTGATTTAATAGATGAAGGTATTAGCGGGAAAATATCCAAGAAAATTTATAATGAAACAAAAAATTCAGCTGATGATATAAGAAATCTTAATTTGAAAGAAGAATATAAATCAGATCAAAACAATTTAGCATTAACTTTTGAATATTTAAATAAGTCAATGCAAGCTTATAATGATTATATTTATTTTCAAGTCAATAGAAGAGATAAATTTGATACGAGTTATAAGCATTGTTTAGATGATTATAATGATTATCTAAATAAATCACAAGCATATTACAGTTTAATAGATTAATTTCAAGAACACTTCGGTGTTCTTTTTTTATGCCTAAAAAAGGAGGTGAGAGCAAATGGCGGCAGATGGAAAAGTTGTTATAGAAGTTTTACTAGAATGTGATAAAGTAGAAGGCCAATTAAATGAACTTAAAAATGCTTTTGCGGATTTAGGTAGTGTTGGAAATGTATTTGGCGAAATGAGTTCTCTTGTAAATACATTTTCAAGTACTTTTAGGGCCTTAGAAAAGGTGGTAGGTCCAGTAGCGGCTGGTGTTGTCGCATCTATAACTACAATAGTAACTGCTTTTACAAAGTTATATGATGCAAGTAAGAAAAACTTCTTTGAAAATTTACAAAATATATCAGAAAAACTCCAGCCAATTGTAAGCATTGTTCAAAATGCTACAAGTACAATTTTAAATTGTTTTAGTCAAGTCACTGATTTTTCATTTGATTTTAGTTCGTTAATGGCAGATGCAATTGAATTTGAAAGTTCTATGGCACGAGTGTCAGCTATAATGGGTGTTGTTGGTGACGATATAGGCGTTTTAACTGAAACTACAAGACAATACGGAGCAACCAGTAGGTACACCAGTGTACAGGTAAGTGAAGCTTTTAGCTATATGGGCATGGCTGGATTTTCATTACAAGAGTCACTCGCGTCAATCCAAGATGTTTTAAATTTAACTACGATTGGAGCCACAGATCTCAGGCACAGCTAGTGATATTGTCACTGATGGGTTAACTGCACTATCGATGTCAGCATCTCAAGCCTCTAATTTTGTTGATTATATGGCTGCAGCTATTACTAGAAGTAATACTACTGTGGAATTAATGGGTGAAACAATGAAATACGCAGGTAGTGTTGCTGGTACTTTAGGCGTATCCATGGATGATTTATCAGTAGCTATAGGCCTTATGGCCAATAGTTCAGTGAAGGGAAGTCGTGCAGGGACTGCATTAAGAACATTGTTATCAAATTTAAGTGCTCCTACCGATTCAGTGGCAACTGCTATGCAAAAATATGGTATATCTCTTATTACTGCAAAAGATGGTTCTGTAGACTTGGATAAAACTTTAAGAAATTTAAGAACAAGTTTGAAAGGATTACCTTTAGTAGAACAAGCGGCCGCTTGTAAAAATCTTGCTGGTAAAACTGGTATGACAGGTCTTTTGGCTATTGTTAATGCAACTGATGAGGCTTATGATAGTTTAACTGCTAGCGTTCAAAACTCTACTCAAACAGTTTCATACTGGAATCAAAATTTAGGTGAAATGGGTATTACAGGTAAAGAGTGTAGCGATAGAATAGAAACATTGAAAGAGGTACTTGGTGAAACGGAATATCTAGGTGCAGCTTTTAATATGACAACTCAAGACATGGCACTTGCATTACAAGTTTTAGGCTCTAATGCAAAAGTAACATCTGATAATGTAGAGGATTTATTTAGTGTTTTAGATGCCATGAGAAATCCTACAAAATCTCAACAACAACAATTTAAAAAATTAGGACTAACTTATAGAGAAATTAATGATGATGCTTTTGACTATAGCGCTACCTGTGACATGATAAATGAGAATACTGTAGGTATAGTAGATAATGCTAAAAAATTAAATGGAGTTTTAAGCAAACAAGAAATAATTGATAAATTAAGCCCTAATATGTCTTTAAAAGAGGCAAATGCGGTACTAAAAGAATACGGATTAAATGCCAAAAGTGCATCAACTGGACAAATAGATTTAATAGCCAATTTAACTCAATTAAGAAATAAATTTAAAGGAATGGATGAATCTACTAGAGAAGCAACGTTGAGTAATTTAGGTTTATCTGATTCTTTAGATGAAATAAATGAAATCTGTAATTTATCTGATGAACAATTTAAAATGTATTGTGACAATTTAAAATTAGTTACAGGTTTATCAGAAAAAATGGCTGAAGCAATGGATGAAACTACTAAAAATAAATTATTAGTATTATCATCTGCTTTACAAGATGTTGCTATTGAAGGGTTTGAAGCATTAAAGCCAGCTATTCAAGGTGCATCTGAAAAATTAGCTAACTTTTTTAGTATTTGGAGAAGTGGAAATTCAAGTGGCGAAACCGAAAAGGGTCAAGCTTTATATACATTTGATAATTTAAAGAAGGCATTAGATAATTTACTAAATGATATAAAAAATGCAGATATTACAGGAGCAATACAAACAGCAATTTCTAAAGTAAATACATTTATAACACAAGGTGGATTAAGTAGAGTATTAGACATAGGCAAAGAAATTATACATCAAATTTGCCAAGGTATTATAAATAGTAGAGGCGATATAAGAGAAGGTATTTCAAGCGCAATCAAACAAATCTCTGAATTTGTTAGAGATGTAGCCCCAGAAATCGAAGAGGCCGGAAGAGTTATTTTAGATGCTATTAGAGATGGTATAAAAAATAATTCACAAGATATTCATGATGCTTTAGATGGAGTAGCATCTGTTATGAATTCTTGGATACAAGGTAGTGAAGAAATAAAATCATTGACTGGTAATTTTGCAGATATATTTATTGATAGTTTAATTGAAAATCTTAAATCTAGGACAGTCGGAAGGGCAAGTGAATTATGGAATGCAGCTACAAGTTGGTTAACGCATTCCAAACCAGATTTCTCTAAAGGTTTGACTGGATTTTTTACAAAAATATCTGATTGGTTTACTGGTGAATCTTATGCTGCTGAAACAACTGGAAATGAAAAAGAACTTAGTACAAACAAGAAAAACAGTAAAAATAGCAATAAAATAAACAGTAAACTTTCTAGTATGGATGTTAGTGAAATAAAAGCTTTACAAACTCAATTAACAGCATTACAAACAACTGCTCAAAATGTTTCTAATTCTATTTCACAAAGTTTTACAAATATGCAAAATACTATGAGAACTAGTTTAGTTGGATGCGCCAATATAGCTAGAAATCAGTTTGTAAGTATAACTAATGTTGCAAGAAATCAATGTTTAAATGTGTCTAATATAGTTAGAAATCAATTTGTATCAGTTAGCAATATTATTAAAAATCAAGTAACAAATGCTAGAAATGCTTTAACAACACAAATGATTTCAATTAAAAATGTAACTAATACACAAATTACAGCAGCAAGAAATGCCGTTACAACTCAAATGATTTCTATGAAAAAGGTTATAACAACTCAAAGTAGGGAAGCAAGGAACAACTTTACTAGTCAAATGATTTCTATGAAGAATGTGGCTAGGACTCAATCTACTCAAATAGGCCAAGCAGTTGCTAGTGGTATGGCTACTGGTATTAGAAATGGTACTGCTAGAGCAGTAAGTGCTGCTAGAAGTCTTGTAAATCAAGTCAATGCTGAAATGAAAAAGACTGCTAAGATAAATTCTCCTTCAAAGATAACTACTAAATACGGTGAATATTTAGATGAAGGTTTAATTGAAGGTATGAAAAACAAATCTAAAGAATTATATTCAGTTGCTAGAAGTATAACAACAGAAATGAATGAAAATATGAAAGCAGCCGTTCATGGCGAAATTGCTTTATTTAATTTAAATGCTAGTAATAACAACGAAAGTAAAATTATTAATACAACTAATAATAATTTTAGATTAAGCGATGAAGATATTCAAAAATTAGCAGATGCTAATGCACAAAGACCAGTTTCAGTTGAAACGAAAGTAGGAGAAAGTACACTTGCTAAAACTATAGCTAAACCAATTGAAAATTTTAATAAAACTGATACTAAAAGATTAAATAGATTGAAGGGGGTAACAATATAATGTTCAAATTTAATGGCATAGATTTAGAGCTATATGTAAAAGTTATAGAAATTAGTAAGCCAATGATGTCAAGAACCAATTATTTTAAAGAAAATCCTTCAAGAAATGGAACAAGTTATCAGGGATACAAATATAATGACAAAGACATAGAGGTTAAATTTGACATAAAAGGTAATACGGATGCAGAAGTTCAAAATTTAGCTGATAGTCTTTGCTCTATTTTTGATGTTGACGAGCCAAAAGAATTAGTAGTTGATGATAATAAAAGAATTTACTTAGCAATTCCAAACGGAGATATAGATCAAGATAAAATTGCTAAGGGAATTAGGAGAATAAAAATGTCTTTTAGTTGTCCTATACCTTTTTCACACAACCCAACTGCAAAACTTTATAGTGGTGAAAAAACAATTGAAATTAAAAATGAAGGAAATGTAAGTACTCCTGGAATTGTAAATGTGGCTTTTGGAGGAGATGCTACCTATTGTCAAATTGACGGTGAAGATGGAAAAGCAGTTTTAATTGGTGAATATCCATCATTGATGAACACAAAAGTAGAAACATCTTCTGTTGTTGTTGATGAAAATTGTGAAACCACTTCAAGATTTGTATCTGTAAACGGAGAAGTTGATGCAAATAGAAGTATCACAGGTACTATACAACCAAATGCAAGTGGTAGTAGCTGGTGCATTAAAGCATCTGATTATGGCACTGGTGAAAAGTGGCATGGTCCCGCATTACGTTACAATTTACCTTCTAATTTAACTGATTTTGATTGTAAAATGGAATTATATCATGATTCATCAGGAAAACTCGAATACAATGAAACTTATTCTACTGAAGAATCATCTCGTTATAAAGTTACGGTATCTTTACTTAATATGAGAGCAAGCAGAACTACCAGTTCTGCTATTCTTACTCAGATGAAAAGAGGTACATATTTAAACATCATACAAGTTGTGGATGGATGGCTAAACACAACATATAATGGCAAAACTGGTTGGGTAAAAATATCTGCTGGACTTACTAAGGTAACTACTGTAAGTACAACTTATTATACAACTGATGAATTAAATTTAAGAGCAGGTCGTGGTACAAATTATAGAATTTTAACTGTTATTCCTAAAAATAAACCTTTAATCGTTTACACAAATACAAAATCTGGCAATTGGGTACAAGTAAAATATAACGGAATAACAGGATATGTTCATACTAAATACATAATCGAAGGGAATAAAGTACAAATAGATACTGATGAAGAGTTTGAAACTGCAGAAGATAAATTAGGAATAATCGAGATTTATGGTTATGATCAAGCTGGTAATAAACTTTTTAAAGCAATGCTGTGTGATGAAAATGAATATTATGAATCAACATATCCACTAATTCAAGTAGGAAATGTATATTTTTTACAAGATTTTTCTTTTAGCGTTCCAAAACCAAAACAAAGTACTACTTCATCTGGTAGCGATGATAATCTAACTGTAACTATAAAAAATCTAAAAAGTGGTAAATACGGAAATTGGAATGAATTTAGAGGTTATTTTAGAATAGTTCGAGATAAAAATGAATGGTATGCAGAAATTGTAAAATACAATTCTCAAGGCAATGTAGAAAGAAGTTTACAAAGCAAAAAAATTAAGAGTGAGAATTATCCTACAGGATCTTTAAATCACATTGTCATTTATTTTGCAAAATATGCAGATAAAGAAGTTGTTGATACAATGACCTTTAATCGATTACTTATAAAAAAATTAAGTGAAACAACACAAGAAGATACAGACATTATAAGATTTAAACAAGGAGATGAACTTCAAGTAGATTTTGCAAATAATGAAGTATTAATAAATAATATCAAAAATATGGAATATGTTAATGTTGGAAGTAGTTTTTTTGAAATCCCTCCTGGCTCATTTACAATGAAAATCTCTTCTGATGCTAGTATTACAAGTTCTATTATTTTTAATGAAAGGTGGTTGGATTAGTGGAAAAACTGGTAACAGAAATTTATATTTTAGACAGAAAAAAGAAAATAATAGATGTTTTATCTAATAATGGGACTAATCCTTCTAGTCCTTTTTTTGATGATCTTTTTACAATGTATTTAGATACAGGAGCCGATACCTTTGAATTTTCTACTATTTTTAATGAAAGAACTAGCAATATAGAAAATGGGTATTTTGTTCTTTTTAATTTTAAAAATAATTTTAAATTATTTCAAATAATGAATTCAAAAAACGAACATATTAATGGAATACTTATAAAATCTTGCTATTGTGAAACTATTGGTCTTGAACTTATAAATAAAGTAGTAAGAAAATCTACAATAGACGGAGATGTATCAACTTTTTTTTCACTAGTCTTACAAGATTCAAGTTTTGAATTAGGCTATGTAGATTCTACCATTACTGATTTTAAAAGTGTAATCATAGAAAAGCCTACACCTATATATACTGTAATTCAAAACAATCTTGCAACTTATAATATTGAAATTGAGTTTACTGTAGAAATAAAAAATAATAAAATAAGCAAACAATATGTAAATATATATAGAAAAAGAGGGAAAAATACACATGCTCGATTTGAATATTCTACTAATGTGGATAATATAAAAAAGACTGAAGATTTAACTGATTTCTGTTCAGCATTAATAGGAGTTGGAGCAAATGGTATAGATTTTAAAGATGTGGAATGGATAAAAAGCAATGGTAATCCAACTGATAAGCCTTTAAATCAAGATTTTGTTGTAGATGAAACTGCACATCAGTACTTTCACAATGATGATGGAAGCTATATTACAGGAACATATGAAAGCAATGCAAATAATTCTGCGGATTTACTAGACGAAACATGGAAAGAACTACAAACCAGAAAGCAACCTAAAATAGATTATGAAACTAGTATTGTTTTATTTAATGAAGATATTGATATTGGAGATACAGTTTATGCTATAGACCATGAATATACACCTAATTTATATTTAGAGGCTAGAGTTAGTAAGCTAGAAATTAGTTTTACTGATTGGCACAATAAAAGCAAATGTACTCTATCTAATTATAAAGAGGTAAAAAGTAAAATATTGAATTTATCTAATACTGACGATATTTTTGGAGAAATTTTAGAATTTTTAGGTGGAATAGGTGTAGGAAAATTAACCGATAAAGATATTGCTAAAATTCAAGAATATCTTAATCAAATGGGTTTAGAAAAAAAAGAAATTGATGAATTATTTGAAAAAATATATGATATTATTGACCCTCCACCAAAACCGCCAACTGGAGATGAGGACAAATATGAGCCTATTTATTTAACTACTTACAAAAATGGTGTTTGGGTTGGTGATGATAGATTTTATGATATAAAACATTCCAACACTGTATCTAATGTAGATTCAGAAAATGATCAATACACTCAAGCTTTATCACTGTATCAACAATATAATATTGGTAAAAAGCAAAATAGCTCATATCTTGAAAATGTAATGGCTAGTAGCAATCAATATAAATTATATGTTATGGTTAACTATTATAGTAATAAATTTGGTTTAGATCCTCAATTGATATATGCTGTTATTATGGGAGAATCTAGCGGCAATCCATCTGTACATGGACAAAGCGCTGGAAGTGGTTATGGATTATTTGGAATAGAACGTTCAGTTTTTTTTCAAGGATTTAAAGGTACAAAAGCAACAACTATAAAATATTTAGATGGAACAAGTGAAAGTTTTTATCCAAGTACATCTAATATGACTCCAGGTAAAGGCGGAACAACTATAATTAGTGGAGTAACAGTAGATAAAAACATATCCAATCAAATTAAATTAGGTTGCCATTTACTTAGACAAGCTATTGACACTTGTCATGGTAATATTTTTGCTGCACTTGTTTCATATAATATGGGTATAGGTTCACTTTATTGGATTATAAGCAAATATGTTTGTAATACTTACAACTATACATTTGTAGATACTTATAGTTTAAGTAAACAATCTAATCAAGTACAAACTAAAGTTTATGAAGAATTAGATAGTTTAAAATTTAATTTTGCTGCTTATAGGCAAGTTTTTAAAGATACTAAAGGATTAGGTACACCAACAAATGTTGAAGGTTACTTGCAATGGTATAAAATTGTAAATGGTCAATTACCTTATTATAAAGATAAAAATGGCAACAAATTAGGTTATGGAGTGGGAAAATCTACACCTAAAGCCCAAGCTCAATTAAGCTCAACAGACACTAGAAATAAAATAGTGGAAACAGCAAAAACAATTGTATCACAACATGTAGATTTAAAAATTGCAACTTATGACCAATCATATAGAACTTGGAATTTTAAAAAACCTAATAAACGTAGTGGTACATTTTGGGGAATAAAAAATCCAATTTGTTATGATTGTTCTTCATTTGTTAGTTGTTGCTATGGAGAAGCCGGAGTGTCTAGTTTGTTTCATAGCGATACTTTATGTGCTGCAGGGACACTCGTAAAATATGCAACGGCAAAAGAAGGATATAAAATGTGGAAAGTTACAAATGCGAGTTTATCAGAGGCAAAGCCTGGTGATGTCGTTATGGATGCTGATTTTGTAGTTACTTCTAGTAATTGCAATAAAACTACAATGACGAAATATAAAGCAACACATCATACTATGATTTATATTGGAGATGGAAAAGTAGCACATTCTTCACAATGGGCATATTGGCCAAATGCAATAAAGATATCTAATATTAGTTATTATATCAATAAAGGTACAGCATTTTTCTTAAGACCTTATGATTTAGCAGAAATTGATAATATAACAAATACGGAAACACCTCCAGTTGAAGAAACAGATTTTAACGAAGTATATATAAAAGCGCTTAGATTAGCAAATGCATATGATTTTTATAATAATAATAATAATCTTCTTACTCAAGTAAAAGGTTTTTACAGTGATGATAATAAAGTTTATCCTGATGTTACGCCATATATACTTATACATTTTGGCATAAATGATTTAACACAAAAAGGCATAGATGGTATAAAAACATTAGCTATTATTATGAAAAATAAATATAGAAATACTCCTGTATTTATTTTAAAAGAGTTACATGTTGGAACTGTTTATGCAAACTATAAAACAGTAAATACAAGTATAGATGAATTCAATGCTCAATTAAAAACATTTTGTAATGAAGAAGACAATATATTCTTTTTAGACATTTCTAGCGATGTTGAAACTTACACAGGTGTTTTAAATTCAGAATATACAACTGATGGATATAGATTTAAAGATGATACTAGTAAGATGGTGTTTTATAATGCAATAGTAAGCAAGCTACTATCAACACCTATAGGTTATAAAGAAAAGAGTAATACAGGAAGTTCTAGTGAAGAAAATCCTGACACTTCTATAGATGCCACAACTGTGTCAATAGTTATGCAAGCAAATAAAAAATATACCTATGGCATTGTAAAAGAACTTACATTTTTATTACCAACAGTAGTTGCCGATTCATTTTATAGTAGAATTATTTTCAAAACACCTAAAGATTCTGAACCTATAAAATATTCTCAGTCTAAAATAGTTTACTTACAAGGAACTGATTGTATAAATGGACAATTAATTCCTAAAGCAGATACTACTTATAATATAATTGTAATGCCAAATGCAAATAAAGAATTAACATCGGAAAAATATTATGGATCTGTTACTGGAATAAGCAATGGTGGAAGCTATAAAGAATTTACTACATTTGTTGGCGGAGCTAAAGTATCTGAAATAGCTCAAACATATTTAAATCAAACTGGTTTAAGATATGGAGAATTCTCTTTTACAATCAATTTAGAACCAACAAACTTTCCAAATAATATGAGTGGAAATTTAAATAAATGGTATGATTCCAGTGTAAATAAAGCCAATATAGACGGTAGTTCTTTAGTTATGCTTGCTTATTTAGGAATAACTTATAAAAACAGTGCTTATAATAATCATTCTCTAAAAAAATTAGTTAAAAATACTAATTATAGTTGGACCTTTAAGTTCCCACGTATAGCATCAGAACAAGCTAGATATTGTATTCAAAAAGGTTGGGTTCTAAATGAGGCTGATTTAACTAATTTTACGAATTTAAAAGCAGGAGATTTATTATTTTATGATAGTGATACTTTTGATAATGAAAGATTTATGAATATATCACATGTTGCAATTTGTGTAGGTGAAGTAGACGGAGTTATGTCTTTAATAGAAGCAACTATCTGTGAAAATGGAGTAAGAGTTAAATCTGTTGAATCTACTACTTCAGACAAATTATTATTTGTAGCTAGACCAAGAATATTATCTTAAGGAGAGTGGTTATTATGAACAAAGAAACGGTAACTAGAGAGTATAATAACTACTCTGATAGTTATAATGCTTTATTTAATATACTTACTAATGTGATAGCAAACAAAGAAATAAAACAGGATGATGTATATGATTTAGAAGAGGCACATGCATCTTATGTTAATAATGCTGAAATTATAAGGACAGCATTAAATCAAGAAGATGAAAATATTGCGACAGATAAGCTTGAAAAAAGTAAAGTTATTACAAAAGAAACTATTTTAGATCTTCTAACAGAAGGTGGTACAAGAAATATATTCTATCAAGGCAATGATGGAGAAATATTAATTGATGGTCAAGGTGTACCAGCTCTTGTTTTATTAGCAAAGAAATTGAATTTAATAGCAACAGATGGAGAAGATGAGTCAAGTATTACATTGACACCTACATTTATACAATTGTTAGCAGCTAGTGATATACTTCTAGGAGCAAATAATATAAAACTTGAAGGTTATACCACTATTAATGGTGGCTTTAAAATTGATGAAAATGGCAATATGGAAGCTAATGATGGAAAATTTAAAGGTAATATAGAAGCTACAAGTGGGAAAATATCTTCAGACTTAGAAGTAGATGGTCTTAATGTATCAGGAACATTAACAGCAGATGCATTAAATGTTAGACAACTTAATTATTTTAATAACGGAATTACATCTGATATTAGTCTTACAGTTGATACATCTATAACAGATACTCCAAATATATTTGAAAATAACGGCAAATTTAATTCCTTACAAAGAGCAATTGAATCTATTCCAAAAAATCTTAATGGATATACAGTAAGTATAGCAGTTAATTCAATATTGTATGAAAATATAACTATTAAAGGATTTAATGGTGGAACTTTATACGTTCTGTTTAATAAAAATAATTACGGCAATATACTGGGCCATAATTGTGGAGCAGAAATATTATTACAAGGAACCGGAACAACTACACAAGTTTTAGTCAGCAATTATAAAACTACAGGAAATGTAAACATGCGTACTGGTGGAGATACTTCTTATAATATCGTTCAAACAGTCCCTTCTGGAGCAGTATTATTATTAACTAACTTCAACAGCAACGGATGGGGATACACTACATATAACGGAAAAAGTGGATGGATGAGTACAAATACAAGTTATATGGTGAAAGAAGAAGTATATCAAACAAGTGGAACATCTACAGCTATACAACCAAGCGAATTACTAGCCCAAGACGGTAAAAACTATGCTGTGGTATTTCGCAATTGTCCTTATGCAGCTTTATTTGATTTAGAGGTGTATGGCAAAACTGGCAATGCGTCAAATTATGCAGTAGGTGGAATAAGAGGCTCTTATGTAGATTTGGAAGGTGTAAAAATATGTGGTAGCGAAAATGGAGTTGTTGCAGAACGCGGTGGCCGTGTGTTTGAATCTAACACTACAGGTAAAGTTAATGGAATTGCTCAAAATGCTAATTGTAGTGGCTCTATTTATATACAAGATGGTACAACCATAAATGGTACAATATCTAAAGATAGTTCTTCTCAAGTTATATATTCTGAATCTGGGGCAATAAAGGATACAACAAGTAATGTTGGAACAAATAACAATACTACAACTGCCACATCTACCGTTACTATAACAAGTACAGGTGCAGATACTTATAGAAGTACAATGTATAATAATTACAAACAAGACAATACTTCACGCCAGGGCAACTATGGTTGGGGTGATTGTAACGGTTTGTGGCTATTTGGTTCTAAGTTCACACAGCTTAAAGGTAAAACTATTACTAAATTAACTGTAAAGGTTAATCGTATACAAGGCGGTATATATGGTAATGTTACTGCTACATTAAAAATGCATGGATACTCAACTAAACCTAGTGGTATGCCTTCGTATATAGATGGATGGAATACATCAATAACTACTCCTATCAACACTACTAAAACAATTGAAATTACAGATGCTACAGTATTAAATGCTATTAGTGCTGGAACATGTAAAGGATTCGGTGTTCAAGGAGCATATGATTCTAATCATTATGCAGTATTTGATGGTAATTGTACAATAACAGCAACTATACAAGGATAAGGAGAGCTAAAATGAAAGAAATTTTGAGAGATTATACAATTGACTTTGATCTAATAACAGGAAAGATATCTTCAGACTATCTTTCTTTTTTTATTACAGATAAAAATGTATCAACTTTATTCGTAAAATTAAAAGCAATTAATAACGATAATATTGTTGCTTATCTAAAAAATTCAGAAGTTACTAATCACAGTTTAAATTTAAAAGTTAAAAAACCTAAAACTGGAGAAACAGTTAATAAAACAGGTAAAAAAATTCAAGGTGAAGATGATGAAATTGCTATATTTAGATTTGATTTAGAAACTAAATTTACAAATCAAGCTGGAGATTGTAACTGTGAATTGTTTGATACTTTTATAGAAAACAGTTTAGAAAAACTAGTAAGTAGTAAAACTTTCCCTTATACAGTTTCACCAAGTGCTACTGCAGATGCTACGCCTGAAAATCCTAATCCTGGAACAGGTGGAACAACAAGTATTACATATGATGAGACAAACGAATTATTAGTGTTTAATTCGGTTACTACTGAAAATGAGTTAACAACAATCTAGGAGGTGGTTTAAATGGCAGATAATGAAAAATATGCATGTGGATATAAAAACTCACAAACAGGTGAAATTGTATACTATAAGGATAAAGATGCACGTTCGCAACTTAAAGATATTGCGAATAAAACTATAACAACAGAAGAGAGAAATAAATTAACTAATTTAGAAAATTATGATGACACTAGTATTAAAAATAAATTAGATGAAAAGGCTAATAAAAATGAAGTAGTATATAAAGGGCATGGAACTCTTAATGATTTTGATGAAGCAACTCGTGCAGTTATACAAGGATTACAAGCAGGAGAAATAAATGCAGTTTTAGGAAATAAAAATGTAACTTATGAAAATATGAGCGATAATTCTGTAGGTTTTAATAATATTAGAGATAAGGAAATGGGTATAAATTTATTTAATAAATTTTCTGTTTTTAATAAAGACAAGGCCATAGTTGATGTAAATGGGTTCATTTACGAAGGACCGTCTAACATGTTTGTATCTCATTATATAAGCGTAAAACCTAGTTCTATAATCGGATTTTTTAATATTAAACAACCTATAACATCTAATTTAAATGTAGTTCTTTATGATGGATCAATGAATAAAATATCTAATTTTACAAATGTACAAGGTAGTGTTGAAACTACCGAGAACACATACTATATACGTTTCTCAAATACACTTGTTAACAAAGAGAAATGTATAGTTAAGTATGGAACAGATATAACTAACTATGAGGATTTTTCAGTAAAACTTAATGGATTAAGAATAGATAACTCAAATATAGAAGAAAAAAGTATAGAAAATAATCGTATAAAAGATAATACTTTAACGCCAAATAAAATGACATTTATAGAGTATGGTAAAAATTTACTTGATAAATCTAAACTTATCGATGGCATTCAACTTGATAATCAAGGAAAAACAACCACTTATATGGCTACAGAAAGAACAACTCTTGACTTTTTAGAAGTTACTCCAAATACAACTTTTACTTTAAGTGCTCAAAGTATTAAAGTTGCTTTTTACAATAAATTTAAAGACTATATATCTTCAGTTACGACAAATACTTTTACAACAACAGAAGATACTTATTATATCAGAATAACTATAAATATAAATTCTAAAGAAACTGCACAACTTGAACTAGGAGATAAGGCAACAAGTTACGAACCTTATTGTTTAAAAATACCATCATTTAAAGACTTAGAAACAGAAAAAAGCATAACTAACATAAAAGCGGAATTACAAAAAGTAACTAATGAAAAAAGAATTAAAGTTAATTTAGGTCATTTATTCGCTGTTGATGAAAGTTTGACAGCATCAGAGGTAATTACAAAAACAAGCACGAGCAGTATAGATAATAATATTAAGGTAAATGCTATAACAAACGATGTTATAAACCCTGTATTTAGATACAGTAATGCTCAAGTGGGAAAAGCTGGGGAAAATTATCCACGAAATGCTTACATAAGTTCATATTCTATTACTGGTGATAATGCAAAAGTTGGTGGAAGTTTTATGTCAGTAGAATTCAACATGGATTGCCTAGAATTTGAGATAATAACATTAGGTACTAAGGGTAGTTACAAATTAGCTGTAGATGAGGGAAATGGATTTAGATATACTCGTAATGATAAACAACAAATAAGTGAATCTGATGGAGCTGTGTATCTTATAAAAGTAACTTTTAATGATAAACGTATCAGGAAAGTACGATTTGAAATAACTAACGGAATGTTTGGGGGCATTTACATGAAAAAAACCGATACTGTATTTCCTATATCTACACCTAAGTTACCTCTGGCTTGTTACACTGGTTCAAGTATAACTGAGGGTGGATACCCATGGTATGTATCTCAAATATTAGGTATGGATTGTATAAATGCCGGTGTTGGTGGTACTGGATATGTTAATCCGGGTCAAAATGGTAGAGTGAGATATATTGAAAGAGCAGATAATGACTTAATAAAACCTAATCCAGATTTGATAGTAATTGAAGGTGGAATCAATGATAGTAGTTATAGCATAGAAGAAGTTACAAGTGCAGCAGATGAACTATATAAATATATTAAAGGGAAACTTCCTAATGTAAAGATAATAGTTATAGGTATGTATTGGCCAAGAACTGCTAGTCAACCAGTATTAGATATGAATGCAGCTTTAAGACAAACTTGTTTAAATAATCAAATAGCGTTTATAGATTTATTAAGAGGCGATACTGTATTACCTAATGGTGCTTTAGTTACGGAAGGTATGGGGGCGTTCTTGACTGGTAGTGGACATGCAGGTAATCTTCGAGGTGATGGAAATGCCGATATCTATACTTCTGCTGATGGCACACATCCAACCAAAGAAGGAAAATTGTACATTGCTCAAAGACTTGCGACTGAAATTTATAAAATTTTACAATATATTTAGTTCGCAATTTAAAAAGATTGCGAACCTATTTTACCAAGTAAATACCAAGTAAGATCATAAGAGTAGCTAAATCAATAGCTACTCTTTTTTATTAAAAAATTATAAAAAGTGTAATCTTTTCCATACTTTTGCATAGAATTAAGTAAAAGGAGGTTTAGATTATGAAAAATAATAAAACCGTAATCCAATTGAGTTTTAAAAATAACATGGATGATAAACTTTTATTATCGTGGCTAGAAGATAAATTTTCAGAATACGGTAATAAAAGTAATTATATAAAATACATTCTTAGAAAAGAAATGCTAAAAGAATCAAATGAGTTTGCTCAAAAAGTCAAATAGAAAAGCAAGTCCGAACCAAAATAATGCTTCACTCATTTTTATCACCTCGGTCAATTCATATTTTAATTATTATTTTAAACAGGAAGGAGATTTTTATACATGAAATCTTATAGTTTTAAGGAATATAAGTTAATATCAGAAAATGATTGCACTTTAATTGAAAAATTTCTTAATAACTTAAAGATGAATAAAAAAGAATACAAAAGAATTATTGTTTTAATAGCTATTTTTATGAATAAGAATTTAATTTCTTATTGTATAACTACAGAAACTGAAATATCAAACGTAGCTACTCAAATCCTTAGTTTATTAATGGTCTTTGCTAAATATGGTTGTATGTGTATGGGAATAAAAAGCATTATAGAAAATGCTTTACAAGGGGCAGATTTTAAGCAAGCAACAACATCTGGAATACAATATTTCCTAATTTATATATTATTAAGTTTTTATCCGAAACTTTTTTCAATGATTAGATTTTAGGAGGTATTGATATGGAAGAAAAATTAAATCAAGTTATAAATATTTTAGATAATTTCTTACATCCGATAGAATTTATTAAAGAAACTGGATATGAGCTTTTAGTTGCTATACAAAATCTATCTTTTGATATATGCCTTATAGCAGGTTTTATAGCACTTTTATTATATGTATTTGGGTATAAGAAAGGTAAGAGATGGGCATTTATGATACCTTGTATATATATTATCCTTAACATAGTTATAGGAGCAATTACTCATGCTTAAAAGTATTCCTATAGCAAAATATTTTGAGATACAAAATCAAGAATATGTATATCTTAAATTAATACCAAGTAAATCAATTAGGAATAATAGGACTTATTCTATATTGGAACTTGTAAATAAAATGTATATCAATCTTAATAAGCTCATAAAGATAGAAGATAATAAATTAATTATAAGAACGCAATTAAAAGCTAGTTATTATATTCACATAACAAAAGAAAAAATTAATTTTTACTTTATAGTTCCTAAATTATTTTATTCTAAATTTAGAGTAAAGTTTAAAGAAATTTGGAAATCAGTAGAAATAAAAGAAATTAATTCGATACCGATTATAACTGGATCACGATATCAATTAATCTATAAAAATAAAGATTTTCTATCTACTTCTACAGATATGAGGAATAACGATTTGTTATCAGCAAATATGTCTGCTATAGAACTATTACAAGATGGAGAAGAAGCAGGAATATTATATAATTTTATACCTACTTCAGAAAAACAATGTAATTACTTTAAATCTACTTGCCAGAAGTTTATTAAGGAATATAAGAATACAAATGTAAAATATACATCAAATGCCATAGCTAATGTAGTTATTAAAATATTATCTTATAGTATAGATTTTATTAATTCGACTTTAAATTTCTTATTTGATTTAAAACAAGTGGATAAACAAGTTAATTTCAACAAACTAAGTAACAATACAAACAAGAAGGCAACTTCTGATATATGTAAAACACAAATTGTATTATCTAGTAAAGCTAAAACAACCAATAGGGAAAAATCTATTATAGATACAATATCAAATTCATATTCAGTTATAGAAGATGATAATGAATTTATATGTAAGAAAATCAAGCATAATATAAGGACCTTAAATACATCTGTATATGAGTGTGGTAATTTCATAGCACTTCCAGGAGCTGATATAATACAACAGTTTCCACAAATTAACCATAATAGAGTGTATAATAAAGATTTTCCTAAATGTCTAGCTACAGGGGATATATTAATTGGAAATTCCATAAAAAATACGCCTGTATATTACTCTACGGACAAAGAAATAAGTCGACTTGGAAGAGTTCTTATGGGAGGTATGGGATGTGGTAAAACATATTATATGCAAAATCTAGCTAAATCTATAATAGCAAAAGGAGATGGCCTTGTGGTATTAGATATAATAAGAGATTGCAGTTTAGCAGAATCTATTAAACAAGTAACTCCGAAAGATAAATTAATAGAAATAGATTGTAGTAACCCTGAACAATTACAAGGATTTTGCTATAACGAATTGATATGTAATAGTAGTGATAAGTATAGAAAATTAGCTAAATGTATGGAAAAAGGTACACAATTACACATTTTACTTAACACTATTAATTCTGATACTAAATTAACTCCTAGAATGTTACGTTATTTTTATGCTGCTTGTACCGTAGTATTTTATAAGAATATTAATGCTAGTTTTAAAGAAATAATAGAGGTGTTATTATATCCTGATGTACGTAAGAATCTCTTAGAAAGTCTTTCAGAAGTTGAAAAAAAGTTATTATCAGATGAAATTAAAGATTTATGTGACTTAGATAAAGTTAATAAGAATGGAACTACTGAAAATTATGATAGTAAAATAGACGGTATAATAGATAGAATAAGCGTATTAAAAACTAATTTATATACAAAACTAGCTTATAATACACCAGGAAATAATAATATAGACTTTGTAAAAGCATTAGATCAAAATAAAGTGATTATTATAAAAGCTAGAGAAGAAGATTTTACAAATAGAAATATTAGAGATTTAATAGCTACATTTTATCTTTCTAAAGTATGGTTAGCAAAACAAATAAAAGCTAACACACGCACAGAAATATTTATAGATGAAATTAATTTATTTCCTACAGCACAAATTATCTTACAAGATATTCTTACAGAATGTAGAAAATATTCTTTTATTCCTACTATAAGTTTACATTTTTTAGATCAATGTAGTAAGAAATGTAAGAATGCTATTTTAAGCAGTGGATGCAGCTTTTTATTACTTGCTGGAGCTGATGTAAAATGTTTTATTGAACTTAAGGAATTATTTAATAAGGAAGGATACACAGAAACGGATTTACTAGAACTAAAAAGATATCATGCTCTTTGCCTTATTAGAAATGAAGATAATGTATATGCTGCATTTGTGGTAAGATTACCAAAATAAAAGGAGGTTATCCCTCCTTATTTTTATGTAAATTTATATAAAAATATATAAATTCCTGTGCTAGATAAAAATACACATAGTATACCTAAATTGCTATAAACTTGATATAACCGCTCTACGTTTATTACGGTCGCTGTCGCTACTTCATAAACGCTTCGCATATCATAGCATATGCAAAATATATATAAAAATATTACTAATTAACAAAGTTTTAACACTTAAATTATAAATATTAGGAATATGTTCCGATTGCAAATTTGTTATTGGGAATTTACACTATAATTGTAGATAAAATAATTTCTCATTTGAAACCCCAACGAGCAAAGGAATCGGTTTAATAACCTTTTCCGGAAAGGACTTACTTTTAGAGTGGGTCCTTCTTTTGCTTATTGGCTATGAAAGAGGGTGATTCCAATGTGGACTTAATAAAAAAACATTTATATTTTAATCGAATTTTAATTTTAAAAGTTATATGTGTATATAGTATTTAGAGGCACTTACCATTTTTTCTAAGGGGGTTACTAATTTGTAATCCCTTTTATTTTGTAAAAAGGAGTTTGAAAAGATGAAAATAAATATAAAAACTCCAGAAGGAGTTCATGCTGAACAAAGAGAAATCGAAGCTTACATAAAACATATTCATAAAAAATATCCAAATCGAGAAATTGAATATCTAAATATAACAATAGACGATAAAGGGTATGTAGATTTAGAATATAAACTTGTTCCTGTTTCATTTGAAAGAATCAGAAGAATTACAGGTTATTTAAGTGAAGTTCGACAATTTAACGATGGTAAAAAAGGAGAACTTAGAGATAGAGTAAAACATACTTAAGAAAATTGAGAGGTATTAATATGCAAACAGAAATAATTGTTGCTATTATAGCATTTATAGGAACTTTAGCTGGTTCTTATTTTGCAAATAGTAAAACTACTGCAGTAATGCAAGAACAAATCAAAGGTATAAAAGAAGATATAAAAACTTTATCAACTAGAGTAGATAAACATAATAATTTAGTAGAAAGAATGGCAAAAGTAGAAGATTCAACAAAGTCTGCACATCACAGAATAGATCACTTAGAAGAATAGGAGGTTAATTATGATAGATTTAAATGTTATTAATAGTTATTTAGTCATTGGAGTTGTATTAGGTTGTTGTGGAATAGGATATGTTATAAAAACTAGCTTTGACTTTATTCCTAATAAGTATATTCCTTTCATAATGGCTGTATTAGGTGTTGTATTAAACATAGCAATATCTAAGTCATTTGATATGAATGTTTTCTTAGGAGGGCTTTTAAGTGGGCTTTCTAGTGTAGGATTGCACCAAAGTTTCAAGGCTTTAATTGAAAATAAATAGGAGATGATATAATGTCAATAGTAAAACCAACAATAGTTGAAAAATGGCAAAAGAAAAACAAATATGGTAGACCTGGAACTCCATTAAATTACACAAAAGTAGCGATTCACTATACTGGTGAAGCAGATGTACCAGGTTATAAGACTGTATCTTATTTTAATAATGTAGTTGCTAACGGGTACAAAGTTAATGGAAAATATATATATGCTAGTGCTCACTTTGTTATAGATCTTGACGGTACTATCTATCAGTTAATACCTACAACTGAAAAATGCTATTGTACTAATAGTGCAAATGATTATGCAATAGGAGTCGAAGTTGCAACAACAGGTTCTGATAATCATTATACAGATGCTACATATAAATCTATGGTATGGTTATGTACTTGGTTATGTGCTAATAAAGGACTTAATCCTAAAAAGGATATAATTAGACATACTGATGTAGTTGGTCGTGCTTATAAATTATGTCCAATTTACATGGTTTTAAACGAAGATAAATATGAACAATTTAGATTGGATTGTTATAACCTAAAAGCAGGCAAAATATCTGTTAATCAAATAGTTAATTGTACGAATGGTAAAGGTAAGGTTACAATAGTACCTACTACAACTACAGGTAATAACAAAACATTATATGTTAAAATACTACAAGATATAAACATGCATAGTAAACCAGACTTTACAAGCAAAAGCGTAATAGGGGTTGTTACAAAAGGTGGAGTTTATACTGTAGTAGAAACTATAAAAAGAACTGGAACAGATATGTATAAATTAAAATCAGGAGTATATATCACTGCCAGCCCAAAATATGTAGAAGTATTTGAAAAATAATTCTATCGGACGCGACCGATAGCGACCGATAATATTAAAAGCTAGGGGATACTCTCCTCTAGCTTTTTTATTTTAGACAGCAAAAAACCACTCAAATGCCGATAAGAGTGGTTTAAACTAAAAACTTTTAATCTTAAGGAACTATCACTCTAATGCAAATAGAATGTAGTTCTCTTTCACCACTTAAATGACGATAAGAGTGGTTTAGACAAATAAATGTTTTTATCATTTTTCAAAGGACTATCACTCTAGTGCAAATAGAATGTAGTTCTTTGATTACCCAAATGCCAGTAAGAGTAATCTTTAACAAATGTAACTTTATATTTATATAATATCACAATTTGTGATATTTAAACTATTTTTTCACTTCTAGCAATATTTATGCTAGCATTATGGTCTGCATTTAATTCAAAACCACATTTAGTACAAACAAATTTTTCTTGTGTTTGTCTGTTTTCTTTATCTACATTTCCACATCTACTACAAGTTTGACTTGTATAAGCTGGGTCTATATATTCAACTTTAATGCCTTCTCTTTTAGCTTTATATTCAATCATATTTTGCAATTCATAATAACTCCAATTAGATAAAATTGTATTTGGAAATCCGTCCTTTGTTAATTTCTCTAAATGTATCTTTTCACATTTATGTTGTTTAGCAAATTCAATTACTTTTTTACTAATTTGGTGGTTATATGTTTTAGCAAAGTTTCTTTCTTTATCTCTTATACGTTCTAAAGCTTGTGTTTTCTTCTTTCTACCTTTGCCACCTTTAGTTAGTTTTATGGTTTTCTGTAAGTGCTTACGTCTACTTTGCATTTGCTCTCTAACTCTTATAAAGTCAGTAGCACTTCCAATAGCTTTTCTTTTATATGTATCATCACTTAAGCACATATAAGCAGGGTATTTAATTCCCAAATCTACACCTAGCACTCTGCCTTTTATAGGCTTGTATTTCGTTTCTAAAGGTATGTCTATGGTTAAATTAAGTATTACATCCTTATCAATAGTAATAGAGGACTGACATATTTTATATTCTCCACTAATACATCTTTCTAATGTAGCTTTTAACTCGTTTACATTTTCATTATTACGTTTACCTAATATTATTTCTAATTCAAATCCACACATAATACGTATTTTATATTCCTGATTTTCTTCAAATATGTTAATACACTTTCTATCTATCATTAGAGGAAAAGTATTTTTATAATTCATTAAACTACATTTACCAGTAACGATATCAACAAAGTTATTAGAATAATCTTGAGTTACTTTCTGTTTAACTAGATCTAAAGTTCTCATATATTGCACTTGTGTTTGCTCTGCTAACAAATGGTATAAGTTATTATTATCAATATATATTTCTGTAAACTGTTTATCTAATCCTTTTCTAAATTTTGCCCCGTCATTTAATATTTTCTTTTCTCCTTCTAACAAGTCGAGATTTGTATTAAGAGCCTTTTGTGTTTGTTTTCTTTTCTTATCTGTTAATTTTGGATTTTCTAACTCTAATTTCAGTTTGTCTATTTTGTTTTGTAACTTATTGATACTTTTATTAATTCTATCTTCTGCACCACTATCTACACTATGCAATATGTTTTTTGTGTGTATATAGCCTATAGCAATATTAAGTGCTTTATTTTGTTCTCTTTGTTCTTTTTTTACCCAAGTGTAAAAATTTGTATCTTCGCATCTTACTTTTATTTTTCTTACTGTAATCATTTTTTACCCCTTTCTATTTAAAAACATCTTATGTTTTTGTTAAACCTCCTGTAATACCAACATTCTCAAATTTAACAATATAGTATTTACAATACTTTAGGACGTTTTTTCCAGTTGAAATAATTTTAGATGTTTTTACCCACATAAGTGGGGCGATGACAAGTAATTGCAATAATTACAAGTCTTTCCGAGTGATATTCCGATTGGAAAAATCCTCAGACTTAGGACGCGCAATCGCCCTCATATTGTTTTTATTAAATTTTTCTTTATATTTACATTATACTATATTGACAGTCAATTGACAAGTAAATAATTGCTATTTATAATAAAAATATATATAAATTTGTTGTAAAGTGAGGTGGAATAAATGGCAAGACCTAAGTTAACAAATAGAGTGGTACCCAATAGTGCAGTTGATAAAGAGTTGTATGGTTGGCTTAGAAAATATTCAAAGGAAACAAGTATTCCTATTAGTAGACTACTTGATAAGGCAATTAAAATGTTAAAAGAATCGGTTGAAAATAAATAAAAAAGCTAAGGTTATCTGAAACCTTAGCTTATCTTTTTAATCAGGCATTTCTTCTTCCATTTTGAAAAGACTTTCTTTTATTATTTTTTGATCTTCATCTTCTTCTATTTTTTCATCTTCTATTATATTTTCTGATTGTTTAATAACTTGTGAAATGTCACCAATATTTACGTTAACTTGTATATTGTTAAAATCAATTTGTTTTAATATACTCCATTCACTTAATATTACTTGTATTGCATCATTTCTACTTGACAAGTTATTTTGTTTTTGGAATTTATTTATCATATCCCAAAAAGTTTCTTCTAAATAAACTGTACTTGATTTTTTTGCCATAATTAATCACCTTTAAAATTTTAATTTTGCAAATTTAAATAATCCAATAGCAGTAGCCATTTGCGAATTTTCAACTCTATCAAAATCATCTGATGGTTCAAGGTTTAAAGAAGTTCCTCCAGCTAAATATAATTTCATTTCGTCTTTGTTAATCCAATTTTCTTCTACTATTTGATTAACTTTTTCAGATCCTAATTTGTATGCTTTTTTCTTTAATGTGTCATAATCATTTGAACTATCTATTTCATTTACACTTTTAGATATTCCAGTTGCCATTAAATTATCTTGAATTATTTTTAGCATTGTACTATTTCCATATTCAACAGTATTAGATAATCTATCGTTAAATACAAAACCTTTATCAAAATATGATAATTCCATAGTTCTGAAACCAACATTTACAAGCCCTACTGGTTTATCCTTGTTTACCTTTCCGTTGATAGCATAATATAATGCTGCATCTCCTTCTCTAGCTATTGAAACATCTTCTATGAACACTTTTTTAGTAGCATTTGTAATATTATCTTTTATAACAATAGTTTCTCCTTTATAAGTTTCTACTATTTCAGCTAAAACTGATTTTTTATAGTTTTTATATGGAACTCCAAACATAATTTTTACAGTATCTTTTACTGCAATATCATTTAAAGCAGCAGCTAATAAAATTTTCATAGTTTCACTTGTTTTACTATCTTGTGAATTTCTTATAGATGAATAAGATTCTTTTTCTGCTAGTAATCCAATAAAATAGTCCATTCCTTCTATGTTTAAATATTTAGGATCTTTGTAACTATCAAAATCAACTTTTCCTGAACGACCATCTCCATATACAGATTTAAATATTGTTTGTTTTTCTTCTCCATCTACTTCTGTATAAGCTTTTATATAGCCTCTTCCTCCATCAAATCCAATTAATTGGGTATCCTTTTTTGCCATTTTACATCCTCCTATTAGTTAATATTTTAATAATATTTTATGAAAATTATATTCTAAATGTGCATAAAAGTCAATAAAATAGTTAATATATTATTAATATTTTGTTATAAGTTAATTTTTTAATAACATTTAACCTTATTTTATAATCAATATATTGTTAATATCTCAACTTTAGTTAATATATTATTAATATTTTAATTAAAAAAATAATTATGTTAGATATTGTTTTTTTATATAAAAAGTGATACACTTTAAAAAAGAATAATATAAGGTGGTGTTTTTATTTGGCAGTATCAGAAGAAAATTCAAGAATCAATGTTAAGTTTACTAAAAAAGAAAAAAATATCTTGCAAGAATTAGCTGAAAAAAAAGGTATTTCATTATCAAAACTTATTGCAAATATAGTAAAAAATTCAAATGATTTTAAAAATTTTTCTAATAAAAAATAGCAAAATAAAAACCCACACATTTATAGTTAATTATTGCCAGTAATTAACTACCTGTAAGATGTGTAGGCTATCCATAAATACATTATTTTCATTTGTTATTTAATTATAACATAATTTTATTAACAAATCAATATGGTATAGTTTTCATCTTACTTAAAATAGCAGTATAGGAGATGAAAAAATGTCTAAATTTAAAAGCAGTAATGAATCAAAATTCGTAGCAAGTGCTAAATTAGCTGAAGGATTTACAGTTATTCCAAACGAAATTATGAATGATTTGGATTTGTTAGGTCCAAATGCCTTCTTTGTGTTTGCTAAAATATTACAATATATATCTAATCCAGAACATAAAATAAGTATCCAAGGACTAGCAACACAATTAGGAGTAAGTAAAACGAGAGTTTCAAATGGTATTAATAAACTTATAGAAGTTGGTTATATAAAAAGGACTCCACTTAAAAATGGTAATCTTACTAATGGTTATCTATACGAAGTCTTTAGCGAAAAACAGAACGTAGATATTACGAACGTAAACGATAACGTAAATGCGAACGTAAGCGAAAAAACTAATAACGATGAAAGCGTTGGAAACACTACATCTCACCGTAATCCTAAAAACTGGGATACCGAAAATAGGGATACCAATTTCTGCGATACCGATTTTCGATACGCTAATAAAGAAAATAATAATAACAACTATATTAATAAAGAAAATGAAGTTGTTGTTGGTGTTGAAAAAGAAACAAAACTTATAGACTTATATAAGTCTTTTAAAATTGAAAAAAGATTTATGCCACATACTAAAAAATTACTTTTAGAATATGTAAATAAATTTGATTTAGATGTATTTGAACAAGTCTTTATAGCAGCATGTGAAGAAAGTGTTAGTAAAAAATATGCTTATATGAAACAAGTTTTTGAAAATCTAGATAAAAAAAATATAGTAACTTTAGATGACTATCAAAAGGGTCAAGTAGAATTTAAAAATAAAAAGCAAAATAAAACAAAAGAAAAAAGTTCAAATTCAGTAAAAACAAGATATCATAACACATTTAATGAACATTATAAAAACTATACTGTTGACGAACTTGATAATAAACTTAGATCTTCTAAAGCAGCTAACAATGACATAGAAAAACAATTATATTTAACTGCTATTGAAAATGGTTTAAGTTCTTTAAGTCATTTATCTCAAAATAGAGTTGTTAGTTATGCTTTAGAACATAATTTAGAAGTGCCAAGGGGGTGAGAATATGCTCAAAATTAGAATTACATACAATAGAGAAAAGCCAGAAGAATTAAAAAGATAGAAAAAGAATTTGATATTATAAGTCAGCCTCAAGAGTATAAAAACAGAGGAAAAAGTAAATATTCTAACATTTATTTAGATATAGAAAATAAAGGATATATAAAAATAATTAACTTTATATATAAATCTTAATTTAAAGTTATATTCGGCTTTGTAATGAAATTTTACAACTTTAGCTTAGTTTTTATTGCTAATTTAAAGAAACGTGTTATAAAGGGCGTAAAATCGATATTTTTAATAGATTGCAAACCTTTTAAACATATAACTGATATTTATAAAAAATAAGATTAAAAAGTTGTATAACCAAAATTAATAGAGGAGTGATGATATGAAAAAATTAGTTAAACAAGTAGATATTAAGAATTTTTTTAAATTACTAGAAGGTAAAAAAGTTAATATATATGCTTTACCTCTATGTGGTATAGATTTTAGTTTATCAAGAGTAGCCATGAAAAATTATGAAAATTGTATTTATTTTAAAACTGATAATAGTAGCATGAATATAGTTTATAAAGCTATTAAAAGTCTAGAAGTAGATGAAACAGAAGAAATTATTAAAATTAAGGCTAAAATTGAAAATGGGACCTTAGTCACTATAAGACATTATAAACCACATGAAGAATAAATAGGAATATGTTCCGATTGAAATTGAAAGTAAAAGGTGTTAATCTAATATTAGATATAGAACTTACAAATTTTAGCTATATTGCTTTAGTAAAATACTCCTGTTTAAAAAAATAACTGCCTTGCTGGGTGGTTATTTTTATGTGTTTAAATAGGAATATGTTCCGATTTATAAACATTTTATTTGGTGATATAATTTAAGTATAAGATTTAATCATACTCAGTTTAACTAATTGAGTAAGCCTAAAATGCACATACTCCTATTAGCAAATCCACTCTACTAGCCCCCTGAGTGGATTTTTTGTTGAATTAGTTTTTGCTGGAATAACAACCAAATACTTAATATTTACTTTGAAAAACTATTATTTTAAAATAAAATTTATGATAATAAACAATATTTCAAAAGTAAGAATGGATAAAAAACATAGTATTAGAAAGTTGGCCTATAAGACAAAGCTGAGCAAAAGTACTATTTTTAGATTGGAGAATAATGAAACGGTACTTGATTTAGTAAAATTAGAAAAAATTGCAATAGCACTAAATTGTAGGATAACTGATCTATTTGATTCTGAATATAAATAGTGTCCCAGTATATGGGACAACACAACAAAATAGCAATAAATGGAAGTATAATATAAGTGTAGATAAATTATTCTTAATATTCAAATAAAAAGATAGAATTTTATGAAAAATAGTATTATAATATATCTGCATAGAACATAAGTTCGGTATTATTACGCTATTTTGGGGGAGATCTATGGATTATGTAACAAAATTGAAAAAGGAAATCATAAGTTTATTAGAAGAAAATGATAATATTGATACTATAGGATTTATCTATCAATATTTGACTAAGAAAAAAGATGAAAATAAAAAACATAACAATAAAAAATAGGGACATTGTTCCCTATTTTTTTTCTGAATTTTTAAATACATTAATTAAATCTTTTATTACTTCGATTTGTCTATCATTTAAATCTAAAAGCATCTCTGTTAATTCAAATAAGTTTTCTTCTCTTTCTAAATTTCCAACTATATTTGCCAATCTAATATGTTTAGAATCTGAAGCATAGATACTTTCCTTCCCACCGTTTAAAAGCCAATTTTTATTAATATAAAAAATATTACATATGCTATCAATAAGATCTTCATTTAGTTTTGCTCTAGCTTTTTCGATATTGTATACGGCATCTTCACTCTTATTAATCATTTTTCCAAACTCTCTTCTGGAGAGCTTTTCTTTTTTTCTTATAAATTCAATTCTTTTACCTATTTCTTTTTCATTCATAGCGTACCTCCAATTATTATTATAAATAAATTGTAACACATATACACAACAAAATAAACGAGAAAAACATAAAATTTCGTTTACAAGAACAGACAGGTAACAACTTTTAGCGGATAAAAACGAGAAAATAAAACCAAAATTGTCCAAAAATACGTTGACTTACGTTATAAATAAGTATATAATATAAATATAAACGAAAAACAACGAAGAAGGGGGAATGTTGAATGAGTACTAGATATGAAGAAAGACTTAAAATAGCATCAGATTTGCAAGGCTTAAATAAAGAAAATTATAATACGGTCCTTAAAATCATAAAAGCTTTTCAAGTATCTGAATCAGCTAAAATTCTAGGAATAGATCCTTCTAAACTTTCTGAATTAGTAAAAGAGAAGGAAAGCCAGCAAGTTTAAGGAAGTGATTAAATGACAGATTCAATGGAGGTAAAATACAACAAAAATAGTATTTTACGTGATGGGTATGGAATAATACCTAAGATAGTTATGAGAGATAAAAATCTTTCAATTGAGGCAAAAGCAATTTATGCATATTTAATAGCCTTCGCTGGAGATAAAAAAACATGTTATCCAAGTAGAGATTTAATGTGTAAAGAATTAGGAATATCAATCAATAGATTTACTAAACACTTAAAAACATTAAAAGAATCAGGGTACATAAAAGTAGAAAGAGTAAAATCAGGTAATTTAAAAGCAAAAAATATATA
>OLVX01000841.1_pt1 | contig 28966 bp, 25 predicted proteins | sample 1673271 | NCBI WGS metagenome assembly OLVX01 (sample SAMEA3178939, study PRJEB25190) | human gut metagenome | biome: human gut; feature: human-associated habitat; material: faeces | place: Austria | collected 2013
TGGTCTTGGGTACGCCCGGTTCGGGCAAGTCCTTTGCGGTGGTGAACTCCTACATCAAACAGCAGATAGAGAAGGGTTACTCGATGTATATCTATGATTTCAAGTTTTCCGACCTTTCGACGATTGCCTACAACCACATGATGAACCATCAGAATGGATATAAGGTCAAGCCCCAGTTCTATGTCATCAACTTTGACGATCCTCGCAGAAGTCATCGCTGCAATCCGATTCACCCGGATTTCATGAGTGATATTTCCGATGCTTATGAGAGTGCATACACCATCATGCTCAACCTCAACAAGACGTGGGTTCAGAAGCAGGGCGACTTCTTCGTGGAGAGTCCGATTATCCTCTTTGCAGCCATCATTTGGTACCTAAGAATCTACAAGAACGGAAAGTATTGTACCTTTCCCCATGCCATCGAACTGCTCAATCGCAGATACGAGGATGTCTTTCCGATACTGACGAGCTATCCCGAACTGGAGAACTATCTTTCTCCATTCATGGATGCATGGCAAGGTGGGGCAATGGAGCAGTTGGCGGGTCAGATTGCAAGCGCAAAGATTCCGCTGTCACGAATGATCTCACCACAACTCTACTGGGTGATGTCCGCAAGCGAGTTTACACTCGACATCAACAATCCCGAAGAACCGAAGATTCTATGTGTCGGCAACAACCCCGACCGTCAGAATATTTATGGTGCGGCACTTGGTTTGTACAACAGCCGCATCGTTAAACTCATCAACAAGAAGGGACAGCTCAAATCATCCGTTATCATTGACGAGTTGCCGACCATCTATTTCAAGGGATTGGATAACCTGATTGCTACGGCACGAAGCAACAAGGTTGCCGTCTGCTTGGGCTTCCAGGACTTCTCGCAGTTGGTTCGTGATTATGGAGACAAGGAGGCTAAGGTGGTTATCAATACCGTTGGTAATATCTTCAGCGGACAGGTCGTTGGCGAGACCGCCAAGACTTTATCCGAGCGTTTTGGAAAAGTGCTCCAAAAGCGCCAGTCCATTTCCATCAACCGACAGGATGTCTCTACGTCCATCAATACCCAGATGGATAGTCTCATTCCGCCAAGCAAGATTAGTGGTCTTACCCAAGGTATGTTTGTCGGCTCTGTTTCCGACAACTTCACCGAGCGCATAGAGCAGAAAATCTTCCATGCCGAGATTGTCGTTGACACCGACAAGGTAAAGCGAGAGGAAAGTCGTTATCAGAAACTCCCCATCATCAACGATTTCTTGGATGCGGATGGCAACGACTGCATGAAGCAAGCTATTCAGGACAACTACAATCAGATAAAGGAGGACGTCAAACAGATTGTCAAGGATGAACTGGATCGCATCGCTGCTGACGAGAATTTGAAGCACTTGATACAGAAATAGAAACGACAAAGGCAGTGGAACAAATCACCACTGCCTTTGTCGTCTTTCTATTTTAATAATGCCTTGCCTTTTTCTGTAAGCATATATTTTTGTCCCGGATGCTTTGGATTTTTAGGGTATTTCATTGAAATTAGACCTTCTTCCAAAGCAGGGGTAAGGTAAGTTTTCAAGAAATTAACCCTATCCTTCAATTTTAAGAGAGACATGATTTCTTTTACTGAATATTCATTGGTATTTACAACAGAAATCAGCTCCTGAACAAATTTTGTAGCTTGTTGGGTAGCTTGTTGGGTAGCTTGTTGGGTAGCTTGTTGGGTGTTTACCACACTGCTCCTATTATACTTAAATACGACCCACACAAAATTGCCATCAGTATTGAATTCTGGAGCAGGCAAGCCTACACGTTTGCATTCATCGACCATTGTACCTATTCCACGTCCCCAACTCTCCAATATCTTGCTCTTATAGAGTACGTTGGCGATAATTGGATTCTGTGGTTTGGAGTCATGTTCCTGCATAAGACGTTCTATAGGCAAGTCGGCAGGAAAAGTTCCCGTATTTCGTATTTCAACACGGTCATCGTAGATAGCGATGCTTACAGAACTGCCCGGTTGATGATACGAGCGATGGCAAAGTGAGTTGATGCAGCTCTCTCTTAAAGCCTTATACGGAATGCTCAACTCTTCCTCACGATAAAGACCGTTTATCTTACCAGACAGTGAGAGATGCTTAAAGAAAAATGCCATTGCGGCATCAAGCAATTCATAAATGTTTCCTTCCGCACGTTGGTTGTCTATAAACTCTTCTTTTGTTGTTCCTTTGAAACGAGCCATACGCACAAGACATTGTGGGTATCCATACAAATCCTTGCCAAACAACACGGCGGCTGCATTGTTCAGTTTACCATCATGGAACAAGCCGAACTTTTTCAAGATTACAGGTATCTCCTCGCGAATAGTTGTTTCTGGAAGTCTTCCGTTTCGTATTCCCTCACGGACAGCACCGAGAATGGCATTCTCATCCAAGTCACTTATCTCCAAATCAGAGTTTATCATTGCTTCCCATCCATATTTTCCGCCTCTTTCCATTAAGAGATGGTTATACCGTTCCTGTGGCATAAAGGTTGTGGTACTTTCAATGCGCATATAAGCCCTTCCCTTATAAGTGAAAGGACGCATGAATCGTTGACATTCCGCATGAATGGCTATCACATATTTGTCAGTCTCAAGAATAGGAACATACGAGATTTCCAACTCTACAAAAGGCTCAATTCTATTGACCGCTTCAGCAATAGAGCGTTTAGTATTGTCAGATACCTCTTGACCTATAATCTTACCATTATCCTTTACACCATAAAGAATAGTACCACCTTCACAGTTGAGAAACGCACATAGAGTCTCCATCGAACGGTCTAATTGACCTGTCGATTCCTTAAACTCCAAATTGTTGCTTTCCTTTAAGGAAGCAAGTTTTTCTATATTTTGATAATTCATACTTGTTGCAATTTTTTACGAACCCATGCTGGAGCCAGCAAAATGTCTTTTTGAAAATCTCCCGTTGGGATATTTTTCAAATGACCTTTGATGATGTTCATCTGTAGTTCTGTTATATTTTCATCACCGATTTCACGGAGAGCCATTACTATCAACAGCATAAGCTTTGATCGATAAGCAAATGTTCTCATCTCAGATGTATGCTTGAAAAGGATTCCGTTACCTTTGCCTACAGAAACCTTGCGAGAAGACCCATCTGTAAAGAACACCACATTTGCCGGTACTTGTTTTGACAGTCCTAATACATTCAACACATACGCACCTGTCGGAACAATTCTAACTTTATCACGTTTAGCAATGCCATTGGCAATGTCTTCAATGGATGGCGGTACAACTCCGCTTCCCCATTTTGTGTCAATCTTTGGATAGCAATAGATGCCTTGTGCCACTCTTATTATGTCTCCATCTTTGCACAAACGCACCAAGGCTGACCTTATTGCATCGGATGATGCCATTTGAGCGAATGAATCGGGAAAGAACAATGTTCCCCGTTTGGAAGACGTTATTTTCCTTTTTATCTCGTTATAAGCGCTATTCGTTGCCATTCCTCTTTATTTTGCCACAAAACTACAATATTTTTGTGGCAACACCAAAAGTTTTTAATCTTTTTCAGAAATAACATAAGAAACACCTCGATTATCGTCTCATTCTTTCCAATTCATCATCCTTTCGCATCTTGTCATTCAACTTCTCCTGCATTCTGTCAAGGAAGTAAGTACGGCTATGGTTCTTGCGTCTTCTGATGTCGGTGTAGAAACGATAGCAGTCCTTGGCTTTGATACCAAAGAACTGGTACATGGCTTGCGCCAAGTCCTTGAACTTCACATCGCCATCATTCACGCTTCCCATGACGCAGATGCCATATACCATTTCTACAAGGTCAACGGCATTTCCAGTCCATTTTACTAATGGCTTTGATTCTGATGATACTGGCGGAGAGGCTTCTGAAGTGGATGTGGTCACATGAAGATGATATGTTGCTGCCACATGCTCTTGCATTCTGCGGACAAATGCAATTGCTTTGCGCACATACAAGCCTACGGTTCCCAAACAATCCTTTATATGGGGCATTGACAGATGAAAGTCAAGCTCGGTCTCTGCGTATGACAGTGCAAAGACCGCTTGCTTCACGTTAGTGCTGCATAAATCAACCACAACCTTGATAAACTCACGATATGAGTTCTCCAAAGTGTTACCACCTTTGTTCTTATGACCTGCATTCAGCAAGTTGAAAAAATCAGTCTCTATCAATATGTTGTATTCCATGTTGCTGTCTCTTTTATGGGTTTGTACTAATTTGATGTTTCTGTGCGCACACCATTTATTAGTCCAATACCTATGCCATTCCAAGACAGTCTAAACAATAGGATGATGATATTTCCTGATAATCAGCAACTTTATCAAGAGAATAAGATTTTCACAAGGGAATTGTAAGCAGAAATAGTGTAAGGAAAACCGGACACTCGTCCAATCTTCCTTACACGGTTCTTATACCGTTACAACTTATTAGTAGGAATACCATACTCTTTCATACGGGCATAGAATGTAGTATGGCTCATTTCCAACATTTTTGCCGCATCACGCTTGATGCCATTGCATTGCTTCAAAGCCCATAAGATACGCTCTCGATTGATTTTACGTTCTTGTTCATCAAAGTCCAAAGCCTCTTCTGTCAATGCCGATTGTGACAACTGCAAATCCTCGACATCTATTATCTCATTCTCGCATAACAGCATAGCTCGCATGATACATGATTTCAACTCACGCACATTGCCTGGCCATGTATGGCTTACAAGTGCCCTTTGCGCTTCCTTACTGATGCATTTTATTTCTTTGTCCGTATGCCTGTCATATAGTTTCAGGAAGAAGTTAGCTAATGGCATAATATCTTCCTTGCAATCCCGCAACCGTGGAATCTCAATAACCGCTTCGTGAAGTCGATAATACAGGTCGCTTCTGAATCGTCCTTCCCGAACTGCCTCTTGCAGATTCTCGTTGGTGGCGGCAATAATGCGCACATCAGCCACTTTGTCTTTTATAGCTCCCAATGGTCGGTAGCTCTTGGATTGCAACACACGCAGTAGCATCGCCTGTACGTCTTTCGGCAGGTTGCCTATCTCGTCCAAGAACAGCGTACCTCCAGCTGCCAATTCAAAGTAACCTTTTCTTGCTGCGTCCGCACTTGTGAATGCCCCTTTCTCATGCCCAAAGAGAGCGGAAACGGCAAGTTCCGCAGAAAGCGTACCGCAATCTACTACCTCAAAAGGTTTGTCGGCTCTTTTGCTTTGCAGATGTATTTTTTCCGCTATATGTTCTTTGCCAGTTCCGTTGTCTCCCAATATCATAACAGCCATGTCGCTTTTGGCAAACAATTCTGCCATTTTGTATATACAGCGAAACTTCTCACTTTTGCGGTAAACAATCTTGTTATTCAACTCTACGAGTCGTTTCTGCTTGTCTATGATTTCTTCCAAACGTTCATAAACTACATCAAGCAACAATTTCTTCGGTATATAGTCTTCCGCTCCCAACTTCATAGTCCTCACGGCACTCATGCTTTCATCGTAAGATGTCATGATGATAAATGGATTCTGGTAGCCGTTACTACGCATCCATTCCAACAGGTCGATGCCGTTATCATTCCCCAAGCGCATATCCGAAATGACAACATCCCATTCAGAGGATTCCCTCACAGCTTGCAGACCATCTCTGTAATTGTAGCATAAGATTGTTTTCCATCCCTTCGCCTCCAACTTCTTGCCCAACATATTGCAAAATGTCGGGCTGTCTTCAATGATTATTACTTTCTTCATGCTGTTACCTCCTCAATTTTCTTTTGTGCGGCTTTGATGATTTCCTCACCATGTGCGAAAACATCCTCAACCGCTTGGTTGATAACGTCGTCTGATGATGTAGAATCTTCAATCAGGTCAAAGAGATAGTTCAAAGACTCGTCAGATTGTACCATCATCCACGAGCTTCTTGCGTGGTGAATGGCATTGGACATTTTCTTGCGGTTCTCCTCTTTGGCTGCATTACGGATACTGCCCAATGTGTCAGTCATTTCCTTTACGAAATTCTCCAAAGTCTCTTTTTCATTGCCGTAGGTCAGCAACATAGAGAAGTCTATTTGTTTTTCTGCTGTCTTACCGTTTACACACTTTCTTGCAGTGTTTATTAAATCCTTGTCAGACATCGGCTTGAACAGACAAGCGACAAATCCTGCATCAAGCAGTTCTTGCTCACTCACATTTGGTGCTGCTGTCATAACAACAACAGGAATGGTCTTGGAGTTACGCACGTTCACCATACGCATCATTTCCAGAATCTCGATACCATTCACTTCAGCCATCTTCAAATCCGTTATCAGCAGATCATAAGATTTTTTGCGCATCATATCCAATAAATCCGTGGCATTATTACAAGTGTCACATACGATGCCGTTTGATGCAAACGCCTCACGGATGGTACTCAGTTGCACATGGCTATCATCAATGGCAATGACAGTAAACGAATCTTGTCGTTTCGTTCTATACTGAGTTTGTTCCACATTCTGCTTTTCGGCTGCAGCCATAGGAAGACTAATAGTAAATATACTTCCAAGCCCTTGGTGACTGGACACATCGATTTTTCCTTTCATCAGTGAAACGAGGTTCTTGACAATGGAAAGCCCCAAGCCAAATCCCGGTTGGGTGACCGCATTTCCCAATCTTGCAAATTCCTTGAAGATTTGTTTTTGTTGCTTGTCGTCCAATCCTGTTCCTGTATCCTTAACCTTTAGCATGAACACACCATTCTTATAGGTTGTGGACAATACTATCTCACCCTTTCCCGTATATTTGATGGCATTGGAAAGCAGATTGCGTCCTATTGTAAGCACCTTTTCCTTGTCTCCATTGACAACGCCATCTGCCTTATTGTTGACGCTCAATTCCAGTTGTTTCTTCGCAGCAAAGGGCTCATACTCCATCTTTAATTGCTCGGCAATGTCCATCATACGGAAAGGGCGTTCCTTGACGGTCGCCTTTCCATTCGCTAATTTGGAGTAAACCAGAAAACTGTCAATCATAGAAGTCAAGCCTTTCGATGTGTCAACAATCAAGTCGGCATACCGTTTACTTTCATCCGTAGCATCATCAAGTCCGCTAATCTTGCGAGCATAATCCTTGATGGCAGACAAAGGACTGCGCATCTCATGCGTTACTGTCAGCATCACCTTTCTTGTTTCTTCCTTGCTCTTACGTGTCTTGAATGCGAAACGCCACACCAATAGGAATAATACGAAAAATACCAATATCAACAATCCTATCATCCCTATATAATAATAGGTATAATTGCCTTCCAAGTCTGCGATTTGCCGCTCACGAACTTTTATGCCTTTATCCACATTCTCATCAGCTATGCTGATTACTCTTTGCAACTGCTTATTGATACCTTCATTTCTGTTTCCAAGACTATCCAATATCTCCACTACCTTACGGCTTTGCTGGTGATGTTTAGCAACAACCGTTTGGTTTAGGTTGGTGAGCATCTTTTCAGTTTGGGTTAAACGGTTGCCTGTTGTTACTGCATTTTCTTTCTTGCCGAACAATCTGCTGAAGAAACCTCGCTTCTTTGGCTTTGCCTGTTGTGGCATAGCTGAAAGTCTTTTGCTTTCATTCTTATTCTGCTCTACAATTCTTGGAACTTCTGCGGTCAGTTTTTCTTGAGTGGCATTCAGATCCTGCATGGCATCCTTTATATCCAGAAGGAGCTGTTCCTTTTCTGCAAGAAGACGGCAGATCGTATCAGAATCTTCTTTCGGACAGATACCTGCGATGCCTTCAAGCATACTGTCCACTTCCAATCGAAGCGAATGATACTCATTTACATCTGTTGAGTCCCAATCCGCAACCATTTCACCAAGCAGTGACAATTCCGTTATGTGCAAGTTTAAGTCATGCACATTCTTCCACCACCGATGCAGTTCCGTATTTCTACACTCTATCTCCTTTCTGTCGCGCCATTCAAATAGGCCGATTACAATGGTACATCCTACGATGACGATGGCTGTCATGATGCCTAAAGCCATCCATCTGCAGATATGCCCGGTCTGTTCTTTGCGTTCCATGTTGTTTACTTTTTACGTTTCTATTACTTCATTATAGCTTTGCACTAACATTTTAATCGGCAAAGATAATGGCAGGAAGTATCAAAGACGAATATTTATATATATTATAACAACTTTTATATAAATTCTTGGTAAAATCAAAGGAACAATTATGATTATGCTCGCAAAGGTCGTATCATACGGAGGCAATTCCGTAAGGTACGCATTGGAAAAGGAGAATGCAAAAACGGTCAAGGTGAACAATATGCCAGATGGTCTTGACCCTACCGCCATCTGGTACATGATGAAACATCATTGCCAGTATCATCAAGCGGAAAGGACGGTTGGCAGAAAGTTGGAAAGGTTCATGACCACTTTTGTACTTTCCCCATCAAAGGAGGAATCTGCCAACTTCACTATGGAAGATTGGGCAAACCTCCAAGACGAAGCCTTGGAAGTCTTGGATTCTGTTGGACTTACACCCTACGGTTTCTCCAATGAAATAAAGACCAACTTCACCAATTCTATGAATGTGGGCGGACTGCACTCTGATTCTAAGTCTGGAACGCTGCACCTTCACATTGATTGTTGTCGTGTGGATATGGAGGGTAAGACCAATGAGTACACGATATTCATCTTCGGGCAATGAAGGTTGCGGAAATCATCAATATGCGCCATGGATGGGAACAACCGCAGGAGATTCGGAACATGCGTAAGGCTGAACTTGCGGAGGATTGCGAACATATCCTCAAAGATATGCAGCAGTTCAACATTGACAGATATTTCAATCTGTTGCGTATGAAAGGTTATGAGGTTAAACCTCGTTACGACAGGCAGCGGAAACTTGTCGGCTATACTGTCGGCAAGAATGCTTCCGTGTTCAAGGCTTCTGAGATTGGCAGAAAGTTTATGGCATCAAAGATTGAAGACACATGGAAGAAACTGCACCCACAACCTACACAAGTCAAGACAAAGCCTGTTTCTCTATCCGTTGCTTCAACGCCTCGTCCAGTTCGTCCTATCGTTCAAACTCCAACTGCATCACAACCAAAGGCACAAGTTCAACCTTCAAAAACAGCATTCCAAATCAACATTGGCGATGGAGTCAAGAAGGTGTGGATTCCGAACTCTGTCAAAGATGTCTTTACTAATGAGGTTCAGATTCCAGAGGACAATGATATAGCGACTACAGAGAATGTCGCTCATGTAGCGATGCTGTTGTTTGCAGGGTATATTGACGCAGCCACTTCCATGTCTGAGTCATGTGGCGGTGGTGGTTCTGCTCCTTCTTCTGGTTGGGGCAAGAAGGATGATGAAGATGACTGGAAGTTTGCCCACCGTTGCGCACAGATGGCTCATTCTATGTGCAAACCTAAACCACGTTACCGTTTCCGTAGATAAATAAACTCAACTATGATCAAGAGAAGCAAAAACAGAGAAGAAAAGCCAGACTTCGATGATATTGTAAACGACATCGAACTGGAGGTTGAAACTCAGCAAGTCGAACATGATATAGCCAATCGACTTTTAGAATTGAAACAGTTAAGTTCTGCCATTGACAAAGCGACAACCGCTGTTATCAATACCAAACTCACTTTAGAGTCTGCAATCCGTCAGACTAATCGTGAGGAAGGGAAACTGGGTGAAGCTGTTCTCAAAATCAGTAACAAGGTTGATTCAATTAATCAGCACATGGACAAAGTTATGGGGAATGCTCCCACAAAATTAAAGGTCTCTGTAAATGTCAATGATGCTGACTGGCAGAAGATTCAAGAACTGTTTGCCAAAGAACGCCAATGGATGACTTCACAGATGCAGATGCATATACGTGAGGTCAATTCCATGTTTGCTGATGAACGGAAGAAAGTCCGTGAGCGATACAGGAATATGATGGCTGCTATCTCGGTCACTATGCACAGTGGTTCTTCTGGTTCTTCTTTACGATTGGTATTTTTCTGGTTGCAGGAGGGGTTGGAATGATAATTGCTCAGAACTATACATGAGATAGACAAATTACTGCCTAACATTAAGTTTGCACTTAAAGTTAGGCGATTACTATTATTATCTCGATAACCAATCAACCAATTTTATTGCCTTCTTCGTACCATAATGATAAAAAACATAATAACCAGTAAAAAGGTATTGATTAAACTCTTCCGAATATTGACAACTATCAATATATCCTATAACAGGATATAGTTCTAAGTATTCACTTCCTGACCAATCCTTTTCGTCATCACGGATAGGAAATAAGGCTATTTTACCGTAAGCATACTTTTGAACATCACCAAAGCCTAATTCCCAATTGCACCATTTTGACGCAATAGCACCTTCTGTAGCAACAAGTATAAACTTATCGTATTTTTTTTATTTTCTCTTTTATATTTTCTGCTGTTCTTCCACATGTACGAGCGGGCATTGATGGATCCAGCCAATCTACGTATATTGAAGAATTGAGATGTCGCATTTGGAATATTCAATCTAAATGTATAATCACTAATCCGTCAGTCAGATGCCAAACAATATTACCAGAAACTTTGAAATTAGAGTCCATTTTGTCAATAAAAATACCATCGCTGTCATACACGTCAAATCTTACTTTGTAAAGTGAATCTGTTCTATATGCCCATCCTGAGGAGCTTTTTATTTTCTTAGCGCATAGACTGACTTGAAAGTTACGTTTTGACGCTGGCCATATAGTTATGCACTTTTGATTTCTACCTTTGGCAATGTATTTCCATTCCCCATCTACTTGCATCAATAATCCATAAGTTCGCCCTATATATATCGTCGAATTGCTGTGATTATAAATGTATACATTTAATTTTTCTGGCTGTTTCTCACTATAGCTTGTGGAAATTGTGACGGAGTCTGAATCAACACGCCATAAACCATCTCTATTCGTTATGTTATTACTTAGAGCGGTCATATCCACGAACATCGTGAATATGACCATAATGCAAAATGTCTTAAATAAGAAATTCATGACAGCCCTTTAGTATCTTGTAAGTCCAAAAATTCTATTTATATTCGATGCTTTTACACACATACCATAAGTAGTACCGTTAATTCTTGCAGAACCTATATTTATACCTACAGTTAGACGTTGATTGTGTGCTGAACGTAGAGCATATACAATACCCCCACTATCACCGCTTTTTGAAGTATATGACGCAAGATAAACATCTTGAAGCAACACTTTCTTACTTGCATTAAGAACATCATATGAAACATTGGAGATAGTTCCACTTACTCTTTTCCCTGTCGCTTGACCAACCATATTGACATAAGAACCTTTTGGAGGATTCATGGTTTCCGTTGACAACGTATCCTTAGCAGTATTAGCCATATACATAATTCGATTTGTCGGTATGTAGTTTGTTGATGTGATTTTACAAAAAGCAGCATCCAAAATTCCATCATAGTCCCTCGAATATAGACATGTCCCTATAGTGTTTTTTTGACTATCCATTAAAGATTGCCCTTTTGAAATAAAATGTCCTGCTGTCACTATGCCAATGTTGCCATTAGTATCCTTCGCCCTATATCCCATAGATGCGTTATGCGTTTTTCCATCTTTTGAATATGATATGATTCCACCACAATTTATTCCACTATGTAGCGTTGCGGCATCTCCTTCCATAAAATTCAATACTGGACTGTTCGCTATTTTTGCCTTAAATAAATCTATTAATCTCTGTTCTTTGTCGTATAAAACGACATTTACAGAATTGCTTTCTTCGTCTATACCATACATAGATGTTGTCTTGAAAAGTATTTCGTTCTTTTCTTCAGCCTTCTTGCGTATAAGATTTAAAACGTTCAGAAGTTCGTTGTATGAATACTTACAATTTTTAATTACGACATTGTCCACGTTTGTGCCTAATAAATCAGATGCGTCTCCTTCGTAACCCTCTTTTATTAAAATGACTAAATTCCCATCATAATCAATATAGCTTCCACCATAAAAATCAGGATAAGATACATCTCCGCTACGTGTTTGTGAACAAAGCTTTTTCATGGCATTTTTGTAAGCTTCATACGCTGCCGTTTGTAAGCCCATTTCGGAGTCTAAAGTTTTTGTAGAAATTGTATTCTGAGACTCCTGCTCTGAAAGATACTCTTCAGAGTCGTCATTTGAACAGGATGCGAGCGTTGCACACGTTGCAATCATCATAATAAATAACAAATGCTTATAAATAATTGATAAATTTTAAAATTTGTTGCAAATATAGTCCAAAAACAAACATGTTGTTATTTTTATTAAACAAGTTTATACTATTTCGTATTTATTAACAATCTTATCATTCTGTGTAGTGGTGAACTGAATAGCTACCTTTATCTTGCATATCACTATATTCTGTTAAAATGAAAACAGATATGCCTACTTATAATTTTTGGAGTTGATTTATGAATACCAAAATCGGAAAAATTTCGTTGTTTTCCATGTTAATTTTTGTTTTCCCATACTTTCATTTTGGGGTTTCTCAATTATGTTGTTCCTAATTTGTTTCTTTCGTCATTTTATCATTCCAATCAGTGTTGATTATCAGTACGTTACGAGTAATCAGCAAGATTTCAAGAGAGGACATTGCTCACCGCGTCAAACGTATAGTCATTGTCCATGATGGATGTGCCTCCGCTGTTGACCGCGAGATTGCTGAGACGGCGGCGGTTGTCGTAGGTGTAGAATGTCTCCGCGCCGTTGCAATACTTCAGGTAGCTGCGCTGCTCGAACTTGTCATAGCCCAGCTTGGTGATGTAGTCATATCCGTATGACTTCTCACCACGGACTTTTTCAAGAAGACCTCCGAGGTTGTAGGAGTAGGTTATCTTCTCCTCGTCCGGATAAATCATCTCGACAAGCCTGTTGTGGCTGTCATAAGTCCACTGGGTGACATAGGTCGCGATTGCCTGATTCGGAACGATGAGGGTTCGGCGTGTCTTCGTCACCTCGCCCATCTTGCCGTAGAAGTATTCTATCGCGCCAGTTCCGTCCTCGCGGAGCATCAGACGACCGATGCGGTTGTGGGATGCGTTGCGGCCAGATAAATATTCCGCGACGAAAGCCTGTATATATATATTGACACTAGCGTTCACAACAACAAGGCGTTAGATTCTACATATAGTATAAGTATAGGAAAGGTAAACAGATTTTGATTTAACAATAAATCTGTTTATGGATCGTATTGTCAGACCCATAAACAGACTTATTGGAATCAAATCTTTTCGATTATTAAATCTAAAGATCCTTCTTCAAGAGAGTTGTACTCATCAAGATGAAGATGAGTTCCTATAGGAACCGATGATTGGGATAAATTTAGCAAGTGATTTGCTAAAGAAACTAATCCCTCGGTATTAGCCTCAATTGAGACGCTCCCATTTATATCGGAGACCTTAATTGTGAAATTACATTCCCAATTGAGTGCCACTCCGGTATCAGGGGAATAATTCGGAACATTTAATGTGACTTTTTTCATTCTATTATTCGGTTATGAAAACATGATAATTTTGACAGCATCTATGTACTCTCGCTCGGTTTGCATATATTCATTTATCGTGAACTTATGCCCATTAAAAATCTTTCCAATGTCAGATTTACTACTCCACTCTTCTGTAATATAAACCCCATTCAGGTAGTTAATTGGGTTATATTTTACTATCTCATGAATTGCCATAGGTAATTTAATTAAGTGAACGATTGTTGGAACGAAATAATTCGTTCCAACAATCGTATCCTTAAATGATTAGTACATTTAAGGAATCACATTAAACATAATTCCCATAAGAATTAGCACAATGATGAAAACAAGAGTTGTGAGGCGATTTTTTATATCATTTTTGACATTATAAGTATCAGCCTCTTTTGTTTTTGCATTGGTTATTCCATGCAATACCCTGTTATATGATAGATCCCTTTTACGACATATAAATCTAAGATATATATATCGTATAGAACCACCTATGTACAAGGCTAATATATTCTGAAAAAGATATTCTATCATTTGCTCTCATCATTTGATATAACTGAACCAACACCTTTTGACACAGGTAATACAGCCTTTCCTTCTCCTACATATTTATTAGTTTGTTCAATCCCAGAATTTATCTGACGATTAATAGCACCTCTTGTCGAAGGTTTCATTCTATTAATTGTAGTACCCTTAAACATTTTAGAGAATTGGGCTGCATTAAGTTTATTGAAAGGTTTAAATCCTGCAGCAAGTTTGACACCGCTAAGTCCTTTGAGTGAACCCATTGTCCATGAGGCAACACCTGCAACAGCATCAATTTGTTTGTAATTGGGAGTGCCATCCAAATTGCCAAAACAAGCACCAGTTATAGGATTTTCCCATTCAGGTTTTGATAAGGCGCCACAACTAAAGGCCCGAACACAGATATATACATCATTTACCATTGAATAGGTAACTTGAGCAAGGAAATCATCAGAATTGCTCCATCGCTCTACAAATGAAAGTTCTTTTGACGAAATATACTGATTGTTATTTATAATGACACTACCGGCCTTGGTTGTCGTACGCCCAACCATTATTTCCTTCGTATAACTATCTCTTACATGACCTCCAACTTCTAAATCATAACTATACGAACCATCTTTTGCATACAATTTACCGCTTGGGAATAAGTATTTGGTTTCATTGCTACAGAACTTGGCAGCATCTGCTACGTTAGAAACTAACGGATTATACGTATAGACACCATTTTCTTCAACCCAATCTTCTCCGTTTATTTCTTTACGTTTCACCGGATTATTGGCAACATAACAGTATGGAGTTACGTCTGGATATTTTTCTTTTTCTATATCCGTTGACATCCAAAGACTAAGGCGAGGTTCATAATACCTCGCACCATAATAGTACAAACCAGTCTCCTCATCAAACTCTTTCGCATTGAAGAGGTAAGGTGTGTTCCATACACTGTTGCGCTCCTCTATGAACACCTCTCCAAAAGGAACATACTCGATGTGCTGAATCACCTCACCATCAAGATTGGTAATGAAGCCGGAACTGCCGAGATGGTCGGGATGATAGAAGAACTGGAGATTCTCGTAGTTGTCGGGGGCTTTGAAAGACCGGGATGCAACACGAGATTGCGATTTCTTCATCGCCTTTGCCTGAGCAGCCTCCAACGTACCATCGTTGCAGCAGAAGCCTTCGCCGTCGGCATAGTTGTTGTCCGTGCCGTTGTAGGGTACATCAAAGAACTGGTAGTGGTCTTTGATAACCTGTTGCTGTGCGGTGTACTTGGATTTGTAGTCAACTGATAGTCCATCTGTCTCACTACCGGCATATTCTATGCGGCGTGGGTCTGAACCGTAGGAGGCGAAATCGCCTACTTTCGACACGATTCGCTGCGAACCTGCGTATATATGCTTGGTGTAGCGGCCACCCAGATTTGCGACAAGGTAAGGACTTACGTAGAGCGAGAACTTCGCGGTGTTGGTCGAACCACCGGAGAATACTCCGTTGACATAGACCTGATCGCTTTTGCCGGAAGTCTTCACGGTACGCTCACCATCAGCGTCATACCAATAGTTGGACACGAAACCGTTATCGTCCACTGAAAGCAGACGGTTCTCCTCGTCCCAGATGAGCTTGCGCTCACCGACACTGTTGTACCTATGTCCGTCGGTCATCATAAAACCCAATTCTCATCAAATAGGAGTAGTGACTTGCGTGTCATCTATTTGAATGCCATGCGAATCGAAAATATTATAAAGCCGTTTCAGTTCACTGATTAACATAGATGAAAGAGAGTCCCATATAAATAAACTTGTTGAATCATCGCGATTACAAAAGTGTACCTTCTCATCAGTGGTCATATATAATAGAGAACCATCCCAATCATAACTGCCGATAAACAACATATCTTCTGTTGAATTTCTTGGCTTATCATACTTATTTAAACTTACTAAACTATAAGGTTGCCATGAAAAATCAACAGTTCTCATATAATTAGAGCGATATCCAAACAGACACAGGGTATCTCCAAGGATATTTAGACCATTTGAAAAGTCGGTCAAGAAATCAACATATGATGCTGGAATCTTTTTATTAATACCATCCTCCAATTTTAATATTTCTATTTTGTCTATTGGTGAATATAGCCGATTTAGCCACGCATTTTCCGCAATGTGCGGAGCCCTACCAATCAACATTGCACCAGTTGATTTACTATTTTCTATTCCTAGAAATGAAAATTTCAGGAGTAATTCTTTTATTTCTGAATAATCTTTCATATCAAAGTAACGTTTGATTTTGTGCCCTGTTCAGTTATAACCGAGCAGGACACAAATTTTTTAATCTTTATTTGGATTTCTGTTTAGTAACTCTCCATGTGTTTCATTACGGAAATTTCCTCCATGAGCGTCAAGATGTTCAGGACGTTTGACAAATTCAATATTATTTGGGTTCCTGCAAGTCCTGGGTGATCTTTTACATTATTAATGTGATGACCCTCGTTACTCTATGCGGCGCGGGTCTGAGCCGTATGAGGCGAAATCGCCAACCTTTGACACGATTCGCTGCGAACCTGCGTAGATATGTTTGGTGTAGCGGCCACCCTGATTGGCGACAAGATAAGGACTGACGTACAACGAGAACTTGGCGGTATTGGTCGAGCCACCGGAGAATACTCCGTTGACATAGACCTGATCACTCTCGCCGGAAGTTTTCACTGTGCGCTCGCCGTCGGCATCATACCAATAGTTGGACACGAAACCGTTGTCGTCCACTGAAAGCAGACGGTTCTCCTCGTCCCAGATGAGCTTGCGCTCACCGACACTGTTGTCCCTATGTCCGTCGGTCATCATACGGCTCGTGTTGACAACCATAGTGAAGCTATATCTCAAATATTATTCAAACTTTGAATTAGTACAAAATTTATAAATAAAACTAATATTAAATAATAAATCATTTGATATTTAGACACCTTTTTTATTATTCGAATTGAGACACTTCCTTTTTTCGATATTTTTGATATTAGCCACAATATACAAATTGATACAATTGTAACTATGGCATTATATAACAACAATGCAACTAATGAAAATGAATTCTTAAATATTAGATAGGGTACAATTCCATCAGAAAGCACTTCCTCTAGATTTGCATTATTAAAAAACATAAAAGCAAATAATCCAATAGACCCCACTAATGTAAATACTATTTGTATAATGTAATAGCAAATATGCATAGAATTTATTTTTAATGAGGGGGCATCCTATATGAAATCATATAAGATACCCCCACACATTTTGTTATGGATTTGTATAAGTATTACCCGAGTTGTTCTTATAAATTTGGCCATTAATTTGGAGAGATTTGAAAATTACTCCATTGTTATTAACACCTTTGTATAAGTTCCTCGTTACTGGCGTATATGAAGGAGCAAGTGATGAACCATGGTAAATATAATCGGTCTTAGTGCCAATATATTCCATATGGATGCTATTTAGAGCTTTAATATAACCCCAAACATCTCCTTTAAGTTTAGTTTGAGCATGCGAATGAATTAAATCATAAAAGAACGAATTATCCGTTTTAACATTGCCATACTTAGCAACACCATTTATGATATTACTAGAGAACCCATTTTTATATGCCAACACAGCATCATTATTAATATTCAGTTGCAATGTGTTGCTAAATGAAGCAGAGAAATCATCAGGATCTGCTGGAGAAAAATGTATTACTTGACTAATACTTATTCCTTGTTCAAGCAAATATTTAATTATTCCTTCAGAGTAAGCAGCCCCCATACTGTGTGAAACCACTTTTACTGTTTCTCCATCTTTAAGGGTTGATGAAATGTTTGCATAATTGGATTGTGCAAACTTATAACCGGCATTAAAACGGTCATCACCTGATGAATTATATTTTCCTCTACCATCTACAAATTGGATATTATTGTCATTTAGATACGAAGTTGCCTTATTTACGAAGTCTACTCCCCAATAAGATTTACCGCCCTTATTACCAGTTATGTATTCAGTAATATACCTAGTAATTAAGCCACTTCTAGTATTGTAATACCCATTAACGAAGATTACAAGATTGCCATCGGGATCAACATAGTTTACTGGCGAACTTGCAGAATATGTATATGACGATATATTTGGATATTCCTCTTGTTGACCATCTGTTGACATCCAAAGGCTAAGACGTGGCTCATAGTAGCGGGCTCCATAGTAGTACATACCTGTCTCCTCGTCAAACTCTTTTGCATTGAAGAGATAGGGCGTGTTCCATACGTTGTTGCGCTCTTCGATGAAGACTTCGCCAAAAGGTACATACTCTATGTGCTGCACCACCTCACCGTCAAGGTTGGTGATGTAACTACTGCTACCCAAATGGTCAGGGTGGTAGTAGAACTGCATCTTCTCGTATGCGTCCGGATCCTGGAAGTTATTCTTTGCAGCTCTCGACAAAGCTCGTGCCTGCGCAGCCTCCAAGCTGCCGTCATTGCAGCAGAAGCCCTTGCCATCGACATAGTCGTTGTTGTCCTCGCCATTGTACGGCACAGCAAAGGTTGCATAATTATCCTTAATGACCTGCAACTGTTGAGTATATTTAACCTTATAATCAACAGACAAGCCGTCAGTCTCGCTACCAGCATATTGGATGCGGCGTGGATCTGAGCCGTAAGAGTCGAAGTCACCAATCTTGGAAACGACACGCTGACTACCGATATAGATATGCTTGGTGTAACGTCCGCCTTGGTTGGCAACGAGGTAAGGAGATACATACAATGAGAACTTGGCGGTGTTCGTGCGACCTCCAGCAAACTCTGAGTTCACATAAACCTGGTCACTTTCGCCAGAAGTCTTCACCGTACGCTCACCGTCAGCATCATACCAATAGTTGGTTACGAAGCCATTGTCATCAGAAGCAAGAAGACGGTTCTCCTCGTCCCACTTCAACTTGCGCTCCGCTGCCTTCTCGTCAGTCATGCCATCCTTCTTTGTACGGCTTGTATTGACATATACAAGATTACCGTTGGCATCATACCAGTAGTTAGTCACAAAGCCATTGTCATCAGAAGCAAGGAGACGGTTCTCCTCATCCCATTTAAGCTTGCGCTCTGCGGTCTTCTCGTCAGCCACACCGTCCTTCTTTGTACGGCTTGTGTTGACATAAACAAGATTACCGTTGGCATCATACTCATAAGCATGATTGTTGTTCACATTCTCGCTTTCTGAAGGCGTCTCCTCCGTGCGGTAGTTAACATCCTTCACATTGGCGAGTTGGAACTTCTTTCCTGTATCAGTTCCATAGGTGTACGACAAATCATAGCCAGCATTCAATGTGCCGTTGAACTGCACGTTGTCCTGAGTCAGATGCTGGCTCTTCGATTTGATGCGGTGCATATTGTCGTAGCCCATGGCAAGGGTGTACATTATAGTTGTCGATACCATAATCTAATTTCTCGTATAATTTCTTCATTAAGAAACACCAACAAATCAATCGGTAAGGGACTTGGTATAGATATTGAGTCAAATATCATATCCTTAATAATACAATTCCCGTTTATAAAAGCAAAATATGCGGGATACCCAGCTTGAAATTTGCTTCCAATTTTTCCCTGATTTGGTTCGTCCAAATATTGAATATTGGCAAAGTATTTAGCAACCGACCCTCTACTGTTGCCATTATCATTAAACTTGACGGGAATCAGTTCAAAATTCTTATTTTGTGTATCAATCGTCACAAAATATTCAGTACCTATGGTATCGTTGACAACTATCAAATAAAATTGTTCTTTAATACCAAAAACAATTTTCGACTCGTTAGTTGTAGATTCTGGCATTTTATTGAGAATAGCAGATACTAATTCTCTGTTTCCCTGTACCGTATTAGGCTCAGCAAAAACCTTGCTGTTTCCGACCACGATGAACATAATATAAAAAAACAAAATTTCTCTCATATTCCTATTGCTTTAATATATAGTATTGCTAAACTTGGTATATGGTTCTACATATACCAAGTTTAGCGAATGCTTGTTGTTATTTAGTATAAGGCAAACTATAAGGACTTACAATATCTTTTCCTCCGGCATGGTCTGATCCATCTCTTTGGGGGAGTCTGAGCAATCTCCTTACAAGATTGTCCGTTCTAATTGCGTTTGTATTATTATGTACAGGACTTTCTTTTCTTGCAGATGGTAGTCCATGACCCAATAATTCATGTGCAGATGTTACGGCCTTAAGCTTATCTTGGACACCCCTAATAAAAGAATGCGATCCTTTAGATGTTGGGACATTGAATCCTTCCCCTCCAAGAGTTTGAATGGTGGCATCATCGTAATAGTAGCGTGTAGACCCATCAGAACGTTCTTCTCGTTTTCTGAATGCATCTCCAATTTTACTATCAGGGTCAATACTGTTCAGATACTTATTAATATCTGAGTACCCGCTTGATGAAACTTCTTCTCCATCCTTCAAATATTCTATTGAATGAACTTCTTTAGAATTAATGGTATTGACGAGTAAGCTAATATATGCCATTTCATCTTCTGAGCAAGTTACACCATCAAGAGCGTCTGCCAGTGCTGCGTCAGGAATTTGTTGGAACTTTTTACCTTTCAATGAAATCAAAGAACGTAAATTATCAAACTTCGAATCTCCTAAAATTAAATGAACATCGCTTTTGAATTCTTCAGCGTCACTTTTAGTTACACCCCTAATCTCCATACCGGTAGGATCTGAATATGCAATAGGATTTTGTGCCGCATAAATATATGTTGAATAATCCGGATACTTTTCTTCCATTGGGTCGGTTGACATCCATAGACTCAACCTTGGCTCATAGTACCTCGCACCATAGTAGTACATACCGGTCTCCTCGTCAAACTCTTTCGCATTGAAGAGGTAAGGCGTGTTCCACACGCTGTTGCGCTCCTCTATGAAAACCTCTCCGAACGGCACATACTCGATGTGCTGTACCACTTCGCCTTCAAGGTTGGTGATGAAGCTGGAACTTCCAAGATGGTCAGGATGGTAGAAGAACTGCAGGTTCTCGTAGTTGTCAGGGTCTTTGAAAGACTTGGCAACTGCGTGTGCCTGTGCCTTCCGTGCCTGAGCAACCGCCGCCTCCATAGAGCCGTCGTTGCAGCAGAATCCCTCTCCGTCGGCGTAGTTGTCGTTGTCGGTACCGTTGTAAGGTACATCAAAGGTCTTGTAATTGTCCTTGATTACCTGCTGCTGTGCCGCATACTTAGCCTTATAGTTGACAGAAAGACCGTCAGTGTTGGCACCTGCATACTCAATGCGGCGCGGGTCAGAGCCGTAGGAGGCGAAATCGCCGACCTTTGACACGATGCGCTGGCTGCCTGCGTAGATATGTTTGGTGTAACGGCCGCCTTGGTTGGCCACGAGATACGGGCTGACATAGAGCGAGAACTTCGCGGTATTGGTGGAGCCGCCAGAGAAGACTCCGTTGACATACACCTGGTCGCTTTCGCCGGAAGTCTTGACCGTGCGCTCACCGTCGGCATCATACCAGTAGTTGGACACGAAGCCGTTGTCGTCCACCGCGAGCAGACGGTTCTCCTCGTCCCAGATGAGCTTGCGCTCTCTTGTGCCGACTTCATTATGTCCATCCTTCATCATACGTCCGGTGTTCACATATACAAGATTTCCGTTCTTGTCATACAAATATACGTGATTGTTTTCGATATTATTGTCTCCCGGAGTCTCTTCCGTGCGATAATTCACATCTTTAACACTTGCAAGTTGGAATTTCTTACCGGCTTCAGTACCGTATGTGTATGACAGGTCATAGCCTACATTGAGCGTGCCGTTGAACTGCACGTTGTCCTGAGTCAGATGCTGGCTCTTCGATTTGATGCGGTGCATATTGTCGTAGCCCATGGCAAGGGTGTAGGACGCAGACTTGCTGTCGGCTCCTGTATAAGTACCCGTAGCGGAAACGAGACGGTACAGTCCGTCGTAGGTATAGGCATGCGACATCCGGCCGCCGGCATTGCCGCTGGCAGGAAGCGAGGCATTGTTAGCCACCGAAAGGACATTGCTGACAGCATCAAAGGTATAGTCGTTGTCCATGATGGTCTTGTTGCCGCTGTTCACCGCGAGGTTGCTCAGGCGACGGCGGTCGTCGTAAGTGTAGAACGTCTCCGCACCGTTGCAATACTTCAGGTAGCTGCGCTGCTCGAACTTGTCATAGCCCAGCTTGGTGATGTAGTCATAGCCGTATGACTTCTCACCACGGACTTTCTCAAGCAGGCCACCAAGGTTGTAGGAGTAAGTCACTTTTTCCTCGTCGGGATAGATCATCTCCAGGAGGCGGTTGTGGCTGTCGTAAGTCCATTGGGTAACGTAGGTGGCAATCGCCTGGTTAGGTACGATAAGTGTGCGGCGGGTCTTGGTGACTTCGCCCATCTTGCCATAGAAGTATTCAATGGCACCTGTTCCGTCCTCGCGTAGCATCAACCTACCGATACGGTTCTGAGAGGCATTGCGACCACCATAGTAATACTTCACGTTGTTCTCCGGGTGGTCAGGATAGTTGATACCCGTCAGACGCTGATAGTCATAATCGTAGGTGATGAACTTGCCTTCCTTTGCAAGGTTGGCAGTCTGCTTGGTAAGCACATTGCCGAGCGCATCGTATGTGAAGCTGGTGATGCCGCTTGCAGGATGGTTCACCTCAGTACGGCGGTCACCCATGTCGTAAGTAGAGGTCGTTACATTGCCCTCCGTGTCGGTGACACGAACAAGGCGCTGTATGCCGTCATACTCAAACGAGGTGGTAATCTCACCGTCAGGACCGCTCTTCTGGATGGTCTTCAAGGTCTTGCCACTGCCATTGGTATGGGTAGCCTGCACATTATGAAGCGCATCCGTTACGGTTGTAACAAGTGCATGACTGCCGTTGTCAACAGTATATGCCGTAGTTGTCGTAGAGTTGTCCGGCAATGTCACTGAGGTCGCACGGTCGAGCACGTCATAAACAGTAACCGTTGGAGATACATTGTCAAATGACTTGTTGAATGTGGACTTCGAGCCTGTTCCTTCCGTTGTAGGATAGAAAGACTTTGCCACACGTCCGAAAGCATCATACACGTTTCTTCCGCTGACTATCATCACATTCTCGTCCTTGGCAGAGTTTCCCTTGGATGCACTTGTCACAACACCGTCCTTCTTCACCTGCACGGCTCTTCCGAAACCGTCAACGAATGTAACGGTCTCCAAGTCATCGTTAGGGTGCTGGATGTCGTAGCCAAATTGATTTGGGGTATGGAAAATGTTTCAAAGATGTAAAAGGGAATTATCCTCTGATAAGCCCAGCTAAATTTTAAGGCGGTTTATAGCCTTGCTTAAATGATGATATATACATATTGATCTTATTTAAAATTCTTCTTTTACATAGTCATAAGGTCCATAGATAATTCTCACTGCATAAGGATTTCCATAAACCTTAACCAAATTATTCTCATATTTTATAATGTCTGTATGAATACCTGTTCCATACTTGGCAAAATCAAGAGTAGTCCAACGACCATCCCATAAAGGGGACATGCCTCCACCATGTGTCGGGTATCCATTTGAATCCTTATCTTCAAATAGAGTGTATTTGCTTAGTATATTGTCTGCTACATTCTTTTCTTTTTCTATTGCATCAGTCAAACTACTTGCATTTATGATGAAGATGCAAGCATTAAGATAGCTGTCAAGTCCATCTGATTGAAATAAAAAGTGTACAGCGGCAAAATCACGCCCTGCATACTTGACATCCTTGAATGATAATGTTGTTGAAGAAGGATTGTACTCAGGACTTCCAAATTTGTTCCTAAGCATCGTCTCTGCTTTGTCATGCGAAATACCGAAAGGAATGCCACCTATTGTTTTTACTTGCTCTTTTAATAATTTATCAGCAATAGGTTGGTAAAGAGAATCCATGAGGGCCTTTTCTTCCGTAGTTGCAAAGCGATATTCTCTTTGCTTCTTTTCAAGTTCACTTTCTTGCGCAAATATCCCTATGGACATGACAAACAAGAAAAGCATCATAATAGTCCGTCTCATATTTTATATCTTTAATTTATACCAACAATTTGCGTTTACTATCATATCTTCATCTATTTCAACCAAGGCTTTTGGCAGACTTCTTGCAGAGTATATGACATCCATGAAAGTGTCGTTTATGAAGAAATTGCCGAATAGACTGTCGCAATATTTACACCCGAAAGACATATATGAATCATTCACGGTCTTACTGTATCTTGGTTTTATTTCTCCAAGGGCAATATCCATTTTGCGATGTTCATCTACGAATTTTCTTATACCTTTTACGAGTGTTTGATTGAAAATGTCTATTCCACCTTCTGTTTCAATGCCATTTTCAGATATAGTTTTGTAAACGAAATATGCATCATTAGTTCTACCACACTTCCAACAATCTATTTTATAAAAGCGCACATCAACATATTTTACTTTCATCGTTTCTGCGTATCTGATTTTTCCTTGTATTAGTGAAGACACGAAATCAGACAACAAAAGAGTCTTTTTCTCTTCCCAAACTTGGCTTAAATGTATTTGAACACCTTCACTATTGTCTTCAACAGGAAAGCAAGGATATTTGCTCAGAGAAAAGCGATTGTACATTCCTGAAAGCACAAGCCAACATCCACATACCCGCTCTTTACGCATTGTTGTATATGTTTCCTCTATATTACGTGGATTTTTGCAAACATTAAATGCAACTTTGTAGTTTTGGTAATCCACAACTATATCAGCTTTCCATTTATCGGTCTTTACTTTCTTATGGAAAGATACCCCCATATCATTGCAAACAGAAAGGATGTTTTTTATAATATCCTCTTTTTCCATATCTATTTCATTTATGTAAATTCCATGTCAGTCTGAAAATGAAGAGAGTGGCATGGAATTTTTACTTCGTCTTTACTCCAATTCAATAACTCCTCATTCTCCGTCGGAAGATGAGCTTCCGCCAGACGTAGAGCCACCACTTGAAGAAGAGCCTGTTCCAGATGAAGAACCGCCACCGCTTGGTGTGCTGCTACTCCCCGAATCTACAGCCGAGCTCCCCGAAGTAGAAGGAGCGGAAGCCTTTTGGTTAAGCACCTCACGCTTGTAGTGGGTAACTTCCGTATTCACATAGTCAATGAAAGCCGTATAATCCTTTTCACCAAAGACGAGGGCAAGGGCATTTACCATCTTCACCAATGCACGATAGGCATCATCACTTGCTGTGCGAGCTGCTTTCAAAGCTCCAACTGTCACACCCATTTTCTCATTGGTACGCTGCAAGGTAAGCATTCTTACTCGTTCGTTAGCTTCTTTCAGATTTGTAACAAATGCTGTCAAGCCTAACTTTGCAACTTGTGCGGAATACTTGTCTTCAAGGTCTGTAATGAAATTAACCAAAAGACCAGTCTCCTTATCGAGTTGCCCAGCGGTGTTAATCTTGTAGTCCTTGATGTGCTGTGCGAGAACCTTTGCTGCCTGTGCCATGTCAGCGATAGGCATAGCAAGGAATGCTTCAACGGCTTTCTTGTAGCCAGCATAGAGAGCGTCACGGTCGATGTCAGCCTTGGCAATATCATCAGTCAAGAGACTTTTCTGTGAAATTTTCAAGGCTTCGTCCTCTGCTGCAACGGCAACCTTGAAATTACTGACGAGTTCTGAAGCCTTGCCCTTGACGGCTGTATCGGCTTCTGCACGTGCAAGAATGTTACTTACAAACGTGAAATGCGCACCGTTATTCATGCGCTGAATGTTGATGTCGTAAATCTCTTTCATGATGTTAAGGATTTAAATTTGACAAATCGTTTTGTGCATCGTTGGATTTCTCCAGTTGCGATTGCTAAGATATAAAAATAAACGAGAAAACCGCAACCTTATTGCAAAAAAATGACAGCAGGATGATAAAAAGATGGTTTTTGCCCGTAAAAATAGCTTTTGATTCTGATTTCTTGTAATTCTTAACACAAAAAGTTGAAAGAAACAGTAATCAACATATGTTTTCACATTTTGTGGACAGAAGAAACTTGAATCAAAACTACTAACGGCTCTTGAAAGTAACCATTGATTGCAATCAGCAGCCCCAATGACACATAAAAATAGGTCTTGATTGCAATCAATGGCTTTAACGAACCTAAAAGTGCCTGTTGATTACAATCTACACCTCCAACGAACATCAAAAGCAGAAATATTTTCTAATCAATACCTCCACCAAGCCCCAAAATGGCTATTGATTGTAATCAACACTTCCTTTTTGTTCTTGATAAAAGAAATAAAATAGCGACATAAAGCTATCTATTGCTAATTGCCGCTATTTTCTAATTTCAGATTTTCACCTTTGAAAAATGCTGATGTTTATTGCGAATATCAGCATTAGCAACAACCTCTACATTGTCCGTATTCTTTTCCTCTTCTTTGCATTCTTTCTCGGTCGGCGGTGCAAGTTCAAGCTGTATTTTCCTGTCCAACGCCGCCAGTTCCGCTTTCAGACCTTTCAGTTCTTCCTCTTTCTTCCAAGTCTTGCCAGCTATCTCTTCCAGTTGCGGTATTTCCTTTTCCAAAGCCTTGCATCTTGAATCATACTGCTCAATGTAGCTTGGTATCTTCTGTAAGGCATTCAGAAAGTTGTTTGCCGCTGCTATCGGGTCCGACTTGGCAATGTGACCGTAGTTGTACTGGTACTTGTAATTGCCCTCGACAAAAAAGCGGTTGTCAACAAATGGAAGACCATTCTCGAAACTTGTCTCGCTGACAATCTTGACAGGGAATCCGTAGATTTCTCCAATCCGCTTGTATTGTCCGCCAGTTGTCTCTTTCTCCGCCAACATTTGCAGATGCTTTCCTATAACCTCTAAGTTCGTGGACTCCACACCATCAAGAGTGATGAGGTTGAGGATGTTGCCGTCCTTGTCTTTCTTGGCTTTGCCCATAAACTTGCCGTAGTCCTCGGTCATTCCCTTGAGAGAGGCTTTGTTGTTGCCCAGCTCTGCCGTCTTTGACTGCAATTTTGTTTCTGAGTCACGCTTACCCTTGTTAAACGATTTGCGCTCACCCTCCAGAGAAGCAACCTTCTTCTCCAACTTCGCCTTGTCAAGCAAGTCGGTATTTCCGGAGAGAATAGCCATATACTCGGAAAAATTCATACCCGATTTCTCGTCCATCGCTCCCTCGTCAATGGTTCTCGCCCCCAAGGCTCCGCTTTTCAACTGCGAGATAAAAGTCTGCTTGCAGTGCAGCAGATTGAACTTGTACGAGTCAAGCGACTTTTCCACCGCATAAATGATGACATCCACCTTGTTGTCGGCATACATTTTGGCAATCTCGTTGCCGGCACGCACACCTCGACCGTCACGCTGTGCCAAGTCTGACGGTCGCCACGGTGTGTCCAAATGATGAATCGCCACACACCGTTTTTGCGCGTTTACGCCTGTACCTAACATAGATGTGGAGCCGAACAACACTCGTACCGAACCCTCGTTCATGGCTGCTATCACCGCCTTTCTTGCCCTTTCGTTCTTGCACTCCTGAATGAAGCGGATTTCAGATGAAGGTATTCCATAATCCTCTATCAGCTTACGCTTGATTTCAGAATACACGTTGAATTCCCCAGGTCTGTATGTGCCAAGATCTGAGAATACGAACTGCGTACCCTTGTGATTGTCATAGCGTTTGTAATAGTCGGCTATCATCTTGGCACAATGGCTCGCCTTGTTGTCGGGATGGTCCTCACAAGTCGGGTCTATCATGCGCATGTCGAGAGCCATCTTTCGGGCATAGTCCGTGGCAATGAGCATCTTTGCCTTCTCTTCCGTTTCCGACAGTGGAAGCCTGCCGAGGATGGTGGCATCACCCGTCTTGGCAAACTCCATCAGCTTTTGGATGAAGTCCTCCTGCTCGGGTGTCGGTGGTATGTTATGAAGAATCTCGTTCTTCTGTGGTCTGTCCACGCCAACCGCCTCCGCCGTGCGATAGTCGGTTATCTCGTTGTAGAAAGCAGCAAGCTCCGGTACCTTGATGAAGTATCGGAAACGCTCCTTCTGTACGATGTTGTTGGTGACGTTAAACTCGAAGTCGGTAGTCTTCTTGGCGAAGATTGCCGCCCACGCATCGAAACAGCGGATGTCCTGACGCTCCAGTTCCTTGGGGCGCAGGTACTTGAAGAGCAGATACAACTCTGTCAGTGAGTTACTGATGGTTGTTCCCGACAGGAATGTCGCTCCCAAATCTCTGCCAGTCCGCTCCTGTATGGTACGGATGGCAAAGAGCATGTTGAGTGCCTTCTGGCTTCCCTCGCTGTTGCCGAGTCCTGCCACACGGTCGTGACGGGTGTTGAACATAAGGTTCTTGAATTGGTGGCTCTCGTCCACAAACAAGTGGTCAATGCCCATCATGCGGAAGTCCACCACATCATCGGTGCGCTGCTCGATGCTGTAGGCTATCTTCTGCAACTTCACCTCCAGATTCTGCTTTCGCTTTTCCAAGCCTTTGAGCATTCCCCTCGACACGTCTTTGCCCTGCGTGCGTATCACCTCCAAGTTTTCCTCCACGGTATCAAGCTCCGCCTGCAATATCTGCCGTTGGAGTTCTGGCGATTGCGGTATCTTCCCGAACTGGTCGTGCGACATGATTACACAGTCATAGTCGTTGTTCTTGATGTTGTTGAAGAAACTGACACGGTTCTTGGTGGAAAAGTCCTTCTCCGAGGCATAGAGTATCTTCGCATGGGGATAAGCTGTCTGATAGGTGGCAGCTATCTCCGCCACATTGGCTTTCAGTCCGATAATCATCGGCTTGTGAGCCATACCGAGACGTTTCATCTCATGCGCAGCCATGCACATGATAAGGGTTTTGCCAGTTCCACAGGCTAAGCGCAAAGCGCCTTGCCGTCCTTTCGGACGGTAGGTTTCTA
>OLVX01000859.1_pt1 | contig 28642 bp, 34 predicted proteins | sample 1673271 | NCBI WGS metagenome assembly OLVX01 (sample SAMEA3178939, study PRJEB25190) | human gut metagenome | biome: human gut; feature: human-associated habitat; material: faeces | place: Austria | collected 2013
AAGTAATCGGAACATAACCTAAAACTAATTCATCTATGTATTTTTGAGTGTGCTTTAATTGCATACTATAATTTTCTAGTGATAATGACATTTAGGGTAATACCTGTTCCCATTCCGAACACAGAAGTCAAGCCTAAATGTGCCGAAAATACTTGCGGGTTACCCTGCTGGGAAGATAGGTTGTCGCTAGATTTTTTATTTTATCTATATAAAATATTTATGTTTTTATTAAAATATTTAAAAGTAAAATACATAACTAATATTTTATTTTTAAATGTTTTAACTTTAAAATGTTTTAATTTTAAATGCTTTATTATGAGGTGATACAAATGGCAAAAGTAACTTGGAAACCAGGTACATTTTTATATCCAATACCAGCAGTAATGGTAAGTTGCGGAACAATGGAAAAATCAAATATTATAACTGTAGCTTGGACTGGAATTATTAATACAAATCCAGCAATGGTATATATATCAGTTAGACCAACAAGGTACTCATATAAAATGATTAAAGAACAAGGAGAATTTGTTATAAATTTAACAACAAAAAACTTAGTAAAAGCAACCGATTGGTGTGGAGTCAAATCAGGGGAAAAAGTGGATAAGTTTAAAGAAATGAAATTACATAAGGAAAAAGCAAATTTTGTAAAATGTCCTATGATAAAAGAAAGTCCTGTTTCAGTTGAATGCAAAGTAAGGGAAATAAAAGAATTAGGAAGTCATACTATGTTTATAGCAGATGTTTTGGCAATTAATAGTGATGAAAAATACATAGATGAAAAAGGAGCTTTTGATATAAGCAAATGTGATTTAATTTCATATGCAAACGGAGGATATTATGCTATGGGAAAAAAATTAGGAAAATTTGGATTTTCAGTTCAAAAAAAGAAAAAATAAAATTAAAGAATTGTTAAAAGAATTGATAAATTGTAAAAATAAAATATAGTTTGTAAAACTAAAACAAATTGTAAAATTAACGTGAAAAAAATCCAGGAAAAAATTCCGGAAAAAATCTACAAAATTTACCCAAAACTCATTGACATAAGTGAATAAACATGGTAAAATATTCAAGTATATGTTTTACATATACTCACATCGTTTAAAAAAAGTATGGTAATTCGGAGGTGTATCAAAATGGCAGCAAAAGGACCAAGAGAAAATATAATATTAGAATGTACAGAATGCAAAAACAGAAATTATATGACATCTAAAAATAAAAGAAACAATACTGATCGTTTAGAATTAGTAAAATATTGTAAATTCTGTAAAAAACGTACAACACATAAAGAAACAAAATAAAGCTATTTTAGGGAGGAAACAAAATGGCTAAAAAAGAATTAAAAAACCAAAAAGATAAAACTAGTTTTGCTAAAAGCTTCAAAGCAGAACTAAAGAAAGTAGTTTGGCCAACACCAAAACAATTATTCAACAATACTGTAGCTGTATTAGCAATTGTAATTATAACATCATTAATAGTATTTGTTTTAGATTTTACATTTAAATCTATGAATGAACATGGAATAGATAAAATCAAACAAATAGTAAGTAATTCAGCAACAACAAATAATACTGTTGACAATTCAACAAATGAAGAAAATGTTACAAATAACGAAACAACAAATTCTTCTGAAGATGTAACAACAGAAAATCAAGAATAATTGTTAAAAGTACAAATATATATCAAAAAGGAGGCTTAATCTAGATGTCTCAAAAAGATTATGATATGAATCCAAGATGGTATGTTGTACATACTTATTCAGGATATGAAAATAAGGTAAAAACAGACCTTGAAAAAACTATAAAGAATAGAGAGTTAGAAGATTACTTCTTTGAAATTATTGTTCCAATGGAAGAACAAATAGAAATAAAAGAAGGAAAAAGAAAAACTAACTTAAAAAAAGTTTTCCCAGGATATGTTTTAATTAAAATGATAGTAACTGAAGAAACATGGTACATTGTAAGAAATACAAGAGGTGTAACAGGTTTCGTAGGTTCAGGAACAGATCCAATTCCATTAACAGATGATGAAATTAGAAATATGGGATTTGAGGAAGCAGCAATAAATGTTGATTATGAACTAAATGAACAAGTAGAAGTTATGAATGGTCCATTTGAAGGCTTTGTAGGTACAGTTCAAGAAATAAATAAAGAAAAACACAAAGTAAAAGTTTTAGTATCTATGTTTGGAAGAGAAACACCAGTAGAGCTAGAATTTTCACAAGTAAAAAAAGTTCAATAATTAATGAATATAAAATATGAAAACAGCCTAAAACCAATAAAAAAATAAAATTAGGTTGAACAAAAAAGTAATATATGTAAATTTAGAGGAGGTGCCATAGAAATGGCAGAAAAAGAAATTTCAAACTTAATTAAATTACAAATAGAGGCAGGAAAGGCAACACCAGCTCCACCAGTAGGACCAGCATTAGGATCAAGTGGTGTTAATATCATGCAATTTGTTAAAGAATTCAATGATAGAACAGCTAACCAACCAGGAATGATTATACCAGTTGTTATAACAGTATACAAAGATAAATCATTTGAATTTATTACTAAAGTTCCACCAGTTGCAGTTCTAATTAAAAAAGCAATTAAAATTGAAAAAGGTTCAGGAAAACCAAATAAAGATAAAGTTGCTAAAATAACAAAAGAACAAGTAAAAGCAATTGCAGAACAAAAAATGCCAGACTTAAATGCTGCATCATTAGAAACAGCAATGAGCATGGTTGAAGGAACAGCTAGATCAATGGGTGTAGTTGTTGTAGACTAGTTTATAAAATTTAAAATATAAAAAATTGGGAGAGCGATAGCTCGTTAAGACCAAAGGAGGGTAAAAATGAAAAAATTATCAAAAAGATACGCAGAAAGCGTAAAATTAGTTGAAAAAGGAAAACAATATGACATCAAAGAAGCATTAGACATTATCGAAAAAATGCCAAAAGCTAAATTTGATGAAACAATTGAATTACATGTTAAATTAGGTGTTGATTCAAAACACGCTGACCAACAAGTTAGAGGTACAGTAGTACTTCCAAATGGTACAGGAAAAACACAAAAAGTATTAGTATTTGCTAAAGGACCAAAAGCAGACGAAGCTCAAAAAGCTGGTGCTGACTTTGTTGGTGCAGAAGAATTAATACCAAAAATTCAAAACGAAAACTGGTTTGATTATGATGTAGTAGTTGCAACACCAGATATGATGGGTGTTGTTGGTAGATTAGGTAAAGTATTAGGACCAAAAGGATTAATGCCAAACCCTAAATCAGGAACAGTTACAATGGACGTTACAAAAGCTATTAATGAAATTAAATCTGGTAAAGTTGAATATAGATTAGATAAAAATAACATTATTCACTTAGGATTTGGAAAAGTATCTTTTGGAGCTGAAAAATTAGCTGAAAACTATGAAACAATCATGAATGCTATAATAAAAGCTAAACCAGCTGCAGCAAAAGGACAATACATTAGAAGTGTTGCTGTAACAACAACAATGGGACCAAGTGTATTAATAGACCAAAAATAAATATAATATAAGCCAAAGACAGTAGGCAAAATTAAATCTTAAGTCCTACCGAGGTTATAGAATAAAGTGATAAGCACTTTTTATAACCGCGGATATGGATATAAAAAGTGTTTTTAAATTTTTAAAGATATAAATTTTGTAAATTAGAAGTTAAAAATAGGAAACTATTTTAAGTCTCAATTTTCAAAAAAATAGGAGGTGAAAGTCAAAAATGGCAAGTGAAGCAATATTAAATCAAAAGAAAGAAGAAGTAACAAAATTAGCAAATAAAATTAAAGAAGCTAAATTAGTGCTTTTAACAGATTACAGAGGAATCAATGTTGAAAATGTAACAGAATTAAGAGCTGAATTAAGAAAAGTAGGTGGAGAATATACTGTTATAAAAAACAACATAACAAGAAGAGCTTTAACAGAAGCAGGTATCGAAGGATTAGATGAACAATTAGTAGGACCTACAGCTGTAATAATGAGCAACGAAGAATACTTAGAACCAACAAAAGCAATCTATAATTTTACAAAAAATAATGATTATTATAAAATCAAAGGTGGAGTTATTGAAGGAAAAGTAATGTCTGCAGAAGAAATTATAACTTTAGCAAAATTACCATCAAGAGAAACTCTACTATCTATGCTTGCTGGAGCATTACTTGCAAATATTTCAAAATTTGCAGTTGCACTTGATCAAGTTAGAATACAAAAAGAAGAAGGTTCTACAGCTGAATCTACAGCAGAAGTAGAAGCATAATTATAAAATTGTAGAAAAATAGTTGTATGAAAGTACAAATAATATTAAAGCATTTAAAATGTAAGAAAACAAATAAAAATTAGGAGGATTTAAAAATGAGTAAAGAAGAAATGATTGAAGAAATCAAAAAAATGACAGTAGTAGAATTAGCAGATTTAGTTAAAGCTATTGAAGAAGAATTTGGAGTATCTGCAGTAGCAGCAGCTGCACCAGCAGCTGGAGCTGCAGCTGGAGAAGCAGCAGCTGAAAAAACATCTTTCAATGTTGTATTAACATCAGCAGGAGATCAAAAAATTAAAGTTATAAAAGTAGTTAGAGATGCTACAGGATTAGGATTAAAAGAAGCTAAAGACTTAGTAGATGGAGCACCAAAAACAGTTAAAGAAAATGTTTCTAAAGACGAAGCAGAAGACTTAAAAGCTAAATTTACAGAAGTTGGAGCTGTTGTTGAATTACAATAATTCTATACAAAAATTTAATGAAAATGAGAAAGAAGAATTAGTTTTTCTTTCTCATTTTTTTGTATATATAATATTGACCTTTAAAAGTAAATATATTATTATAAGAAGTATAGAGGCATAAATCAAACTAATATAATTTAATAAAAAAGATATAAGTAGCAAAATAATTAAAAAGATAAAAAAATAAATTCAAAAGAGAAGTATAATTATATAAATTAAAGAGAAGGGAAATATGTATATGAAAAGAATCGGAATTATAGTTGCAATGCAAGAAGAATTAGAAGAAATAAAAGAATATGTAGAAGATATTAATGAAAAAGAAATAAGACATATAACATTTATAGAGGGAAAAGTCGAGGAAAAAAATGTTGTATTAGTTCAATGCGGAATCGGAAAAGTTAACGCAGCAATGGTAACTCAAGCTCTAATAGATTCATATAACATAGAATATATTGTTAATATTGGGGTAGCAGGAGCATTAACTCCTATGCTTAATATAGGAGATGTAGTTATTGCAGATAAATTAATACAACATGATTTTGATATTACTGCATTTGGACATTCTAAAGGTTACATCACAGGAGTTGGAGATTTTATCCAAACAGATGAAAATTTAAAGAATAAATTAGAGAAATTAAATCATAATAATAAAGATAATGATTATAAGATAAAATTAGGTATAATAGCTTCTGGAGATATATTCTGTACTGATATAGAAATGAAAAATAAGATATATTCTAAATTTGATGCAGATTGTGTAGAAATGGAGGGGGCAGCTATTGCTCAGGTGTGTTATTTAAATGAGATACCATTCATTGTTATGAGAAGTATATCAGATTCTCCAAATGGTAAAAATGCTATAACATTCGATAAATTTTTAAAAGATGCTTCAAAAAGAATTGCTAATTTGTTAGCAGAATTTATTAAAGAAAATTAAAAAATATAGAAGATTAGCAATATTTTATAATTAGACATATTATTAAATTTGATATTTTTTGTAAATTAGCAATTCAATATACTATGGTTTTTATATAAATTTGTTTCACATCATTGACTAACATACAAGAGTATACATAAAACTTTTATAAAAACTATTGCATTATTTTACAAAAAATGGTATAATAAATAGAGATTTATTTTAAAGAGAGGTGAAACTTAAAACAGCGAAGTTTTAAGATAAAAAATGGATAAAACAACACAAATAGATTATAAAATATCAGCAAAAGACTTTATAAAAACATTTAAGGATATAATAAAGAATTTTGCAAGTAATAAAGAAGAAAATCATAATCAACAAAACAATGGGACATCATCAATAACATTAGAACAAGTTATTAAAGAGGAAGCAAAATTAGGAAGCACAAAAAGAATGGCTGAGTTATTACATGATTTTAACAGCATTGGATTAAGTAATAAAGGTAGAAGCAAAAGACAAAAAGATAGCATTAATGAGACTAAGATTGAAGCAACACAAATAGTAGAAAAAAAAGAAATAATCAAAGAGAATGATGATAAAGAAATATCATTATAAATATTTTGAAAGTCAAAGAGCAAATAAACAATTCAGACTTCAACAACATAAGGTTATTGGAGCCTGAATTATTGTTAGAAATTAATTATTCATAAAAAATTATAGACATAGTATAAAAAATATCATATTTTGCTTGACAAAAGTATAAACACATTATATAATAATTATTGTCAATGAAATGGCGAAGTAGCTCAGCTGGCTAGAGCATCCGGTTCATACCCGGCAGGTCGAGAGTTCGAATCTCCCCTTCGCTACCAATAAAAAAGCCCATTTAAGGGCTTTTTTTGTTGCAAATTTTTTGAAAGTATATGCAACATAGTATTTTATATTCAAATCAATAAATTTTTAAAATTTTGAAATTCCAATTAAAATAAGTAACAAACCAGACAAAATAGACCATACATTTTTTGGCAACTTACAAAAATAATAAATATGCTTTCCCAAAAAAATGCCTAAAGACAAAAATAATAACTGAAAAGTACTAATCAAAAAAGGAAAAGCAAATTTGTTTAAGTTAATCATATTTCCACCAATTCCAATACAAAAGCTATCCAGAGACATAGCAATAGCAAGAAATAAAGCCTCTTTATAATCAATAAGATGTGAATTATCCAAATCAGAAGAAATAGGGTTATTAAAGACATTTGAATTATTAGCTTTTTTATTCAAAGCTTCAAACAAAATATAAGCACCCATACCAATTAAAATAATAGAACCTAATAAATTAACCAAAAAAGCAGGCAAAATATTTATCAAAACATTTCCAAAAAAAACAGAAAAGCAAGCTGTAAGAAATGAAATAAAAAATAATATCAAATTTGCGCCTAAAGAAATTTTTGTATTTTTTATACCATATGTAATACCTATTCCAAAGGAATCAATACTACTTACAATAGATAAAATAATCGAATTCAACATAATTATAACACCTCTTACAACATAATATGACAAAAAAATAAAATGTTGATTTAGTAATAAAAAAGTACAAGCCACATATATTTTATTAATCCAAACAATTTATTAAAACAGACAATAAAAAATAAAAACAAAAGAAGGAGTGAAAAATATGTGGCATACATTGAGGAAGGAAGATGTATTGAAAAGTTTAGTTACAAATGAAAAAACAGGGTTATCTGAAAAAGAGGTATTAAAAAGACAAGAAAAAGATGGAAAGAATAAACTACAAGAAAAGAAAAAAGAAAGCTTAATTATAAAATTTTTAAAACAGTTTAATGATTTTATGATTATTATACTAATAATAGCATCAATTATTTCTGCTGTAGTATCAAAAATGCAAGGAGAAAATGACTACATAGATTCTATAATAATAATTGGAATAGTAATTTTTAATAGCCTAATGGGAGTAATACAAGAAGCAAAGGCAGAAAAGTCAATAGAAGCATTAAAGAAAATGACGCCACAAATGGCAAAAATAATACGTGATGGAAAGACAAAAGAAATTCCAGCAGAAGAATTGGTAAAAGGTGATATTATAATTTTAGAAGCGGGAAATTATGTACCAGCAGATGCAAGAATATTAGAAAGCTATAACCTAAAAATAGAAGAATCATCTTTAACAGGAGAAACAGAACCATCATTAAAAGAAGCAAATCAGACATATTCAAAAGATATACCATTAGGTGACAGAAAAAACATGGCATTTATGGCTAGCATTACAGTTAATGGACATGGAAAAGCTGTTGTAACAGATATTGGGATGAATACAAATGTAGGACAAATTGCTAATATGATGATGGAAGATGAAACACCAGAAACACCATTACAAAAAAAACTAGGAGAAGTAGGAAAAATATTAGGAATAGTGTGTTTGGTAATATGTGTAATTATTTTTGCAATGGGGTTAATAAAACATATTGAACCAGTAGAAATGTTTATGACGTCAGTTGGATTAGCTGTTGCAGCAATACCAGAAGGACTTCCTGCTATAGTGACAATTATGCTATCAATAGGAGTTACTAAAATGGCAAAAAAGAATAGCATAATACGAAAATTACCAGCAGTAGAAACATTGGGAAGTAGTAGCGTTATTTGCTCTGACAAAACAGGAACATTAACACAAAATAAAATGAAAGTTGTTGAAGTAAAATCAAATGATAAAAAATTTGCAGTAGAACTAGCTAGTTTATGCACAGATTGTGATATTTCTGTGGAAAATGGAGAAAAGATAGTTACAGGAGAAGCTACAGAAAAGGCAATAGTAGATGAGGGAGTTAATATAGGAAAAGGAAAAGATGAGCTAGAAAAGGATTTCCCAAGGATACATGAGGTGCCATTTGATTCAAATAGAAAAATGATGACAACAATTCATAGAATAGGAAATAAATATAGAGTTATTACAAAAGGAGCTCCAGATGTGCTATTAGCAAGATGCACAAAGGAGATAGCAATTAATGAGAAAAATTTAAATATAAATAATACACAAATTAGAATTCAAAGCCTAAATGAATATAAAATAAAAAATGAAAATCAGAAAATGGCACAAAATGCACTAAGGGTCATTGCAATTGCATATAAAGATTTAGATGCATTACCTAATAAAATAGACTCAAATACAATTGAAAATAATCTAACTTTTGTTGGTTTGATAGGAATGATAGATCCTCCTAGAGAAGGAGTAAAAGAAGCGGTTAAAACATGCAAAAGAGCTGGAATAAAAACAGTAATGATAACAGGAGATCATTTGGAAACTGCAAAGGCAATAGCAAAAGATTTAGGAATATTAGAGAAAAGAGATAAAGCAATAACAGGTCAAGAATTAGATACAATATCACAAAAGAGATTAGAGGAAAAAATAAAAGAATATTCAGTTTTTGCAAGGGTTACTCCAGAACATAAAGTAAGAATAGTAAAAGCCTGGCAAAAAAATGGAGCTGTTGTTGCAATGACAGGAGATGGAGTAAATGATAGTCCAGCGTTAAAAAATGCAGATATAGGAATAGCTATGGGAAAAAACGGAACTGATGTAGCTAAAAATGCAGCAGATATTATTTTAACAGATGATAATTTTGTAACAATTGTTGAAGCTGTAAAACAAGGAAGAAATATATATGACAATATAAAAAAAGCAATACATTTCTTAATTGCAACAAATATAGGAGAAATAGTAACAATTTTTATGGGATTAATTTTAGGAATGAAATCACCATTACTTGCAATACAATTATTATGGATTAACATTGTAACAGATTCACTTCCTGCAATTGCATTGGGATTGGAAAAACCAGAAAAAGATATAATGAAAAGAAAGCCTGTTAATAGTAAAAAAGGAATTTTTGCAGATGGATTATGGAATAAAATAATAGTTGAGGGAATAATGCTTGGAATGCTTACTTTAGTGTCATTTAGTATAGGAAATAAATACTTTGGACTAGAAGTAGGAAGAACAATGGCATTTTTATCAATAGGATTTTTGGAATTAGTTCATAGTATAAATGTAAAAAACGAAAAATCAATTTTTGAAACAGGAATTTTTGAAAACAAATATTTAGTTGGAAGTTTTGTGTTAGGAGTATTTGTTCAGGCAATAGTGGTAATAATACCATTCTTAGCAAATATATTTGAACTTGTTCCTTTAAATGGAGTACAATGGCTAATAACGATTACAATTTCACTTTTACCAATTCCTATAATGGAATTACAGAAAAAAATGAATGAAACTAAATTAGAAAAAATATATTTCAAAAATGAATTAGAATTTTCTAATGTTAAAAACAAATAAAAAATTTAATAGAAAAACTATATATAGATATATTACAAAATTATTACATAAAAATTAATATTTTATTACAACTTATGGAGATATTGAAAAAAGATTATAAATATAATATACTGTATACGAAGATATAAACTATTATGTAGAATTTGCTCTACATTAGAAATATATTTATAATTGGAGGACAGGCAAATGAAAAATATAAATATGCTGAAAACCTTGCGAGAGTACATACATACACACACAAGCAGTTTAGAGAATAAAGGAATTACACTAATTGCACTAGTTATAACAATAGTAATTATATTAATTTTATCAGTAATTATTTTAATCGAATTAACAGGAGAAAATGGAATATTTAAAAGGGCAAAAGAAGGAAAAATAAAAACAGAAATAGCACAATATGAAGAAGAATTAAATATAGGCATATTTCAAATTCAAACAAATAAAATAGATAAAGAAATAAATATGAAGGTAATAAAAGAAGAAATTGATAAATATGCTCAAGAAACAGAAAATACAACTATAGAATGGAAAAATACTGAAGGAGATGAAATACAAGGAATATATAAAGGATACAATTTTTATATAGATAAAAATTGTACAGCTCATATAGGAAAAAAAGAGGAAGAAAAGAAAATTGAAAAATATATTCAATTAAAAGGTAGTACACAAATAGATTCTGGTATTAATCAAAGTGAGCTATTAGTAGATAATAAATATCAATTTACAATAGCTGCAAGAATAAAAATAAACAGAGATGAACAACAAACAATAAATCACATGGATATTTTGGGTGGACATTATAGTTCAAATGGATTTGCATGGGAATTTACAGGCACATCTAATTATTTAGCTTTTTATACGGGAGGTTCATCAATATCAATTGATTATACACCATACTATGGTACATGGGTAGATATTGTTCAAACATATACAAATGAACAATTTAATATATATATAAATGGTGAAATAGTTGATAGCAAAAATAATTCTAATTTTGTACCATATAGTAATATATATATTGGAAATAGCTATCAACAAGCTAATAGATGTATGAAGGGAAGTATTCAATCAGTTAAAATATGGAAAACAGCATTAAATTCAGAAGAAGTAAAGAAAATTAATTATTTAACTAAAGAAAATAATATAGAAAGAGATAATATCTTAAAAGAGATGAATTTTGAAAGCAAGGAAGAAATAAATAAATATGGAACAATTTATGGAAATGGTTTTGAATTTTTAGATTTATAAAAATGATATAGATTTTTTCTTTAAGATAAATAAATTTTTCAAAATTAGTTGCAAAATTGCCAAAAATATGATAAAATAGCTATGTTTTAAAAGAAGCATAGCTATTTTAAATCTCTACTTAACGAAAAGTTAGGTTATTAATCCATAGGGAGGTGAAAGAATAATGAACAAATACGAAAGTGTTATCATTATTAATCCAAATGTAGATGAAGCTGGTGTAAAAGCATTAGAAGAAAAATTTACAGGATTAATCAATGAAAATGGAAAAGTTGAATCTGTAGAAAACATGGGTAAAAAAAGATTAGCTTATGAAATCAAAAAATGCAAAGAAGGTACATATATGTTATTTAACTTCGAAGCAAATCCAGATTCAATAAGTGAACTAGAAAGAGTTTACAGAATTACAGATGATATAATCAAATTTATCGTTGTAAAAAAATAATTAAAAGAAATAAAAAGTGGGACCTAAATTAAAGTAGAAACTTTAAAATATACGAAGATATGATTCATAAAATAAAAATTTTATGATAGTATAGCGAAAGGATGATAAAAATGAACAAAGTAATATTAATGGGAAGACTTACAAGAGACCCAGAAACAAGATATACACAAACAAATAATACCTTAGTATCTTCTTTTAGCATAGCTGTAAATAGAAGATTTGTAAGACAAGGTGAAGAAAGACAAGCAGATTTCTTTAACATTGTTGCATGGAGCAAATTAGGAGAATTTTGCAGCAAATACTTTAAAAAAGGTCAACAAGTAGGAATTATTGGTAGATTACAAACAAGAACATGGGATGATGATCAAGGGGTAAAACACTATGTAACAGAAGTTGTTGCAGAAGAAGCATATTTTGCAGATAGCAAAAGAGAAGGCGACATGGGAGCTGGAAGCTTTGAGAGTACTTTTGGTAATACAATGCCAGGAAGTATGGGTTCAGATTTTGAGACATCATCAGCAGATGATTTACCATTTTAATTATAAGCGAGAGGGGGAAAATTAAAAATGGCAGATAAAAAACAAAAAAGAAATAATAATAAAAATTATGATGAAGATTACAATCCAAAATTCAGAAAACAAAGAAAAAAAGTTTGTATCTTATGTAGTGATAAAAACTTTGAATTAGATTATAAAAATCCAGATCAATTAAAGAAATTTGTTAATGATAAAGGAAAAATCTTACCAAGAAGAACAACAGGATGTTGTGCAAAACATCAAAGAGATATTACTACAGCAGTTAAAAGAGCTAGACATATTGCTGTATTACCATATGCTCAACAATAATAAAAATGCTATAAGCCAGAAGACATCAGTTTTCGGGCTTATATTTTTTAGGAAAGGAATGAGAAATAAGCATGAATGATAAAATAATAAAATGTTTAGCATATAATGGAAAAATATCTGTAATATGTGCTAATACAACAGAGTTAGTAGAAAAAGCAAGAAAAATACATGATTTAAGTCCAGTAACAACAGCAGCATTTGGAAGATTATTAACAATTACAGCATTAATTGGAAATGAGATGAAAAATGAAAAAGATAAACTAACTATCCAAATGAAAGGAAATGGACCAATAGGAATGATGGTAACTGTAGCAAACAATTTTCCAGTTGTAAAAGGGTATGTTGCAAATCCAGTAATAGATTTACCATTAAATGAAGATGGAAAACTAGATGTAGGAGGAGCTGTAGGTCATTCAGGATTTATTAATGTAATAAAAGATATAGGTATGAAAGAACCATACATAGGAGTTTCTACAATTACATCAGGGGAAATAGCAGAAGATTTTGCAGAATATTTTGCAAAATCAGAACAAAAAAATACAGCTGTAGCATTAGGAGTACTAGTAGATAAAAATGGAGTAAAATCAGCAGGGGGTTATATGATAACACCAATGCCAGATGCAACAGATGAAGAAATATCTCAAATAGAACAATCTATTTTTAAAGCTGGAGCTATTTCAAGAATGTTAGATGAAAAATTATCTTTATTAGAAATAGCAAAAAAAGTTACAGGAGATAATAATATAGAAGTAATAGAAGAGAATATCACACCAATTTATGAATGTGATTGTTCAAAAGAACACATGTCAGAAGCACTTGCAACATTAGATAAAAATGTATTAAAAGAAATGATAGAAGAAGATGGAAAAGCTGAATTAGTATGTCATTTTTGTAATAAAAAATATGAATTTTCTAAAGAAGAATTAGAAGATATATTAGAAAAAACAAAAAATAATTAAAGTGTTCGCTTGTTTTTTAGATATAAATGTTGTATAGTAGTGAACATAGGAAATGAGATAAACAGATGTGGTTTGCCTCCATTAAGGAGGTGAGGCGTATGATAGAAACAACATTATTAAATTTTTTATACATATTATTTTATTCTTTAATAGGAATAACTATCATTACGTTTGCCTTAATTATAGCAATAGTTATAATTTTGAGTAAACAAAAATAAAACAATAAAAACACATCTGTAATTTGACCGTTGTAGATGTGTTTTTTATATCAATCTTCGGCAAACCACTTTTGTGGCCTCTCCATTTCCTATAAATATTATATCATAATATTAAAAAAAGTCAATAAAGGAGATAATGAAAAATGAAAAATGAAATTTTAATTTTTGGACATAAGAATCCAGACACAGACACAATTTGCTCATCAATGGTAAAAGAAATATTAAATAAAAAAAATGGATGTGAAAAGTCAAAAGCAGTAAGATTAGGAAATGTAAATAAAGAAACACAATATGTATTAAATTACTTAGGATTAGAAGCACCAGAATTAATAGAAAAAGTAGAAGAAGGTCAAGAAGTAATATTAGTTGACCACAATGAATTTAATCAAAGTGCAGAAGGAATAGAAAATGCTAAAATATTAGGAGTTATAGATCACCATAGAATTTCAAATTTTGAAACATCAGAACCACTATATTATACAGCAAGACCTTATGGATGTACAGCAACAATTTTATACAAAGACTTTTTACAAAAAGGAATTGAAATAGAAAAAACAGAAGCTATATTAATGGCAAGTGCAATAATTTCTGATACATTATTATTAAAATCACCACCAACAACTGAACATGATAAAAAAGCATTAGAAGAATTAGGAAAAATAGCTAATATAAATATAGAAGAATATGGATTAGAAATGCTAAAAGCAGGAACAGATTTAGATGATTTTTCAGCAGAAGAATTAATAAATTTAGATGCAAAAAGCTTAGACAAAAATGGAACAAAATTTGTAATTGCACAAGTTAACACAGTAAGTATTGATGATGTGTTAAAAAGACAAAAAGAACTAGAAGAAGCCATTAATAAAACAATTGCAGAAAAAGGATTAAGCCTATTTGTTTTTGCAATTACAGATATTTTAAATAGCAATTCAGAAGCAATAGTTTTAGGAGAAAAAGTAGACGCGGTAGAAAAAGCTTTCAATGAAAAATTAGAAAACAATAGAGTATTCTTAGAAGGTGTTGTTTCAAGAAAAAAACAATTATTACCATTTATAGACAAAAACATTTAAAAAATTAAGAAAAATAGAATAAAACTTACAAAAGATAGATAGATGAAAAAAATCCGTCTATTTTTTGTGATTTGACAATTTTTTAGATTAATTATATACTAAACAACATATTAAAACCAAATGAATAAAATATTATGAGGAGCAAAATATGAAAACAAAAAAGAATATAAAGAGCATAATATTGATGGCAATTATTTGCTTATCAAGTGTGTTTTTTATAAATATAAGTTTAGCATCAACAACTGCAAAAATTTCTGTAGAAACAGCAAGACTTAGGGAACAACCAAATACATCATCAAAAATATTAGAGCTAGCTTCACAGGGGGAAGAAGTAGAAGTAATAGAAAATAATGGAGAATGGTGTAAAGTTAAATATAATAAAATTACAGGATATTTAAAAACAGAACTATTAGAAATAAAAAATAGTAGTACAAAGCAAGAAAATGTAGCTGAGTCAGAAAATAATACAGCAGTAAGTAGTGAAGAAAAAGAGACAAATCAAAACAATACAGTACAAAATAATACCGTACAAAATAATACCGTACAAGATAATGTAGTTGAAGAAGATAATATATCAGAACCAGAAAATCAAGTAACAGAAGAAACAACGGTGACTCCAGTTAAAAGCCAATTAGGAAAATATAAAACAGTAGATAAAGTAACATTAAAAATAATACCATTGATTAATTCATTAGATGTTAAAGATATTGAAAAAGATGTACAATTAGAAGTAACAGAAATATTAAATAATTGGGCCTATGTTAGTACAGCAGATGGAACAAATGCATGGGTGAGAATTGAAAAACTAGAAAAAATAGAAGAAAATAATACTGATACAACTCAAAATGTTAATACAAGTACAGAAAGCAAAACAGAAACGACAACAGAAGTAAAACAAGAGACATCAAATAATAATGAAAGTAAAAATACAACAACAAATAATACAACTAAAACAATGTATATAAATTCTCAAACAGTTAATCTAAGAGAAAGTGCTAATACAACATCAAAAATAATAACTCAATTATCTATAAATACAGAAGTAAAAGTAATATCAATTGAAAATGGATGGAGTTATGTAGAAGCAAATGGTACAAAAGGTTATATCTCAGAAGATTTATTATCTACAGCAAAAAGTACGACTTCAAGAAGTTCTTTAAATGAAAGAAAACAAAATAATACTGTAAATACAAATACAACAAACACAGTAAGTACAAATAAAAATGAGACTAATACAACGAATACAAACACAGCAACAAGTAATAACACTACAGTATCAGGAAACGGAAATAATGTTGTAAATTATGCAAAACAATTTTTAGGAAATAAATATGTATATGGTGGAACAACACCAAGTGGATTTGATTGTTCTGGTTTTACTCAATATGTATATAAGCATTTTGGAATAAGCTTGAATAGAACAGCAGCTGCACAATATAGAAATGGAACCTCAGTAACTAATTTACAAGCAGGTGATTTAGTAATGTTTGGGAAATCTGGAATTAACCATGTAGGAATTTATATGGGAGGAAATACATTTATTCATGCAGCAAATTCATCAAGAGGAGTAACAACAGATACATTAGCAAGTGGATATTATAAAACTAACTATGTAGGAGCAAGAAGAATTTTTAATTAAATATAATGCAATGAAAGGAGTACATTTGAGAAGACCAATACTCATTGCAATGATAGGATATATAATAGGTATATTAGTGGGGCTATACTTAAAAATAAGTATAGTTCCATTTTGTTTTTTAGTCATTGCAATTTATAAAATAAAACAAATTTATAAATCAAAAAGAGATAAAATAGAAGAGAAAAATGATATAAAAAGTAGAAAAAATAAAAAAGTAAAAGAAAATAAAACTATAAAAAAATTAAAATTATTATCTCTAAAAAGATATATTAGATATATAAGAATATATATAAATTCAAAAATTATTTTTTTAATATTAATTAGTTCAATAATTTCAAATTCAATAATTATTATCCAAAACAAAAAATATGAGCAAATTTATAATAGTCTAGAAAAACAAGAAAAGATAAATTTAGTAGGAGTAGTTGTAAGCAATAAAGAAGAAAAAAAATTTAGTAATAAATATAAAATTGAAACAAAATATAATAATACTAAAATACGATTATATATAATGGTAAAGAAAGATATACAACTGAAATATGGAGATAAGATAGAGTTTATGGGAGAATACATTAGACCAGAAAAACGAAGAAACTACAAAGGATTCGATTACTCTAATTATCTTAAACAGTTAAAAATATATGGAACAATGAAAATAACTAATGTAAAAGTAATAGAAGAAAGAAAAGCAAATCCAATTTTTCAAATTTCAAATGAAATCAAAACTAAAATTATTTCAAATACAAAAGAGACATTAGATGAAGAGACATCTGCTATATTATTGGGATTGATATTAGGAAATAAAGATGATATTGATGAAAATATAGAAGAAAACTTTAGGAGTGCAGGAATGGCACATATTTTAGCAGTATCTGGAATGCATGTAACATATGTAATTTTAGGTTTAAGTCTTATAATGAAAAAAATATTGGGGAAAAGAAGAAATTATATATTTTGTATATGTGTGTTAATAGTATATATGTTTATAACAAATTTTTCAGCTTCAGTAACAAGAGCAGGAATAATGGGAATTATCATGATTTTATCCAAAATATTTTATAGAAAAAATGATATTTATACTGCATTATCAATATCACTATTTATAATATTAATTTATAATCCTTTTTTAATTCAAAGTTTAGGATTATTATTATCATATGGTGGAGTAATAGGAATTATTCTATTAAATAAAACGATACTATCTATATTAAAAAATATTAAGGTAAAAAATAAAAAATATAAATATTTTATAAAACCAAAAATACAAAACTCCTTAGACAAAATAAAAGAAATTATTTCAGTATCTATTTCTGTTCAAATATTTATATTTCCAATAGCTATATATAATTTAAATACATTTAATCCATATTTCTTTATATCAAATTTATTATTAAGTATAGTAATAGGTCCAATTATTATAATAGGATTTTTATTCATAATAGTTATTTTAATAAATTATCAGATTACAAAATTGTTTATAGAACCAATAAAGATAGGAATAAAAATATTAATTTATATATCAAAAATAGGAAAATTACCATTTTCAAAGATTTATATTCCAACATTAAGCTTATTTTCAATTTTTATATATTATTTTATTATAGTTATATTACTTGTTACATATAAGATATATTCGACTAAAAAACCAAATATGACACAAATAAGAGCAAAGAATTTAATAGCATTAATAAAGTTTAAAATAAAAAATAACATAAAAAAAGTAAAAACTTTGATAATAATTATTTGTGTAGTAATAATAGTTATAAGTTTTATTCCTAGAAATTTAAAAATATATTTTATTGATGTGGGACAAGGAGATTCTACTTTAATTGTAACACCACATAATAAAACTATTCTAATTGATGGAGGTGGAAGTGAAAATTCTGATTATGATATTGGACAAAATACTTTATTACCATATATTTTAGATAGAGGATATAACACTATTGATACAATAATAATTAGTCATTTTGATAGTGACCATGTGCGGTCGGATTGCTATATGTAATGCAAGAAATATATGTGAAAAATGTAATAATTGGTAAACAGTATGAAAGCTGTAAAAATTATGAGAAGTTTAAAGACATAGTGGAAGATAAAAAAATAAATGTTATTACTGTAGAAGTGGGACAAAAAGTAGATATAGAAAAAAATTTATATTTTGAAATATTATGGCCAAGCCGGAGAAAATAAGATAAAAACAAATGCAATTAATAATAATTCTTTGGTATGCAAGTTAATATATAAAAATTTTTCTATGTTATTTACAGGAGACATTGAAGAAGTGGCAGAAAAAGCAATTGTTTCTAAATATTTAAAAAATCACGACAATATAAATCAGACTTCAAATGTAAGTCTTAATTCTAAATCAGATATAAAAACAAAGTCAATATTAAATTCAACAGTTTTAAAAGTGGCACATCATGGTTCAAAAACATCATCTACAAAAGATTTTTTAAATGCAGTAAATCCACAATATGCAATAATAGGAGTTGGTAAAAATAACACTTTTGGTCACCCAGCAGATAGCACAATTCAAGATTTAGAGACTAAAAATATACGAATTTACAGAACTGACGAAATGGGGGAGATTACAATATTAACAAATGGAAATACAATAAAATTTGTAAAAACATTCTACTAACTAGAACAGATTAAATTAATATATAGCAGTGTTGCTTGATTATTTTGTATATTTTACCAAAATTCGTAAATAATAGATAAAGATAAAAAGAGATTAATTCAGGGAGGAATAATTATTTATGAAAAGAAATTGGTTAATAATTTTGATAGTTGCTATAGTAATAATAGGGATGGTTACTGCAATTTTTATATACAATAAAAAGACAAATGATAAAAATAGTAACATGGAAAGTACTATAAATAAAATATCAGAAAAAGTGACTGATGAATGTACAGAAGAGTGGCAAGAACTTCAAGAACAAGCAAGCCAAAATGTATTGCAAACAAATTCAGATGAACCTAAAGCATCTCCAAATTGTATGGTTACATTACAGAAATATTATAAAAAATGTGAACATCTTATAAATGAACATATAGATATTCCGAACAATTTAGTTAATAAGACAGAAGCAGAGATACAAAATAATTATGAAAATTGGCAAATGAAGGAATTTTCGCCTACACAGATTACATTGTATAGAGAGTATGACACTGAATGTGGGGAACATTATATTGTAAGAAATAAAGATGGAAAAATTGCAATATATAGAATAAATGAAAACAATGAAGAAGAATTATATGAAGAGACTGAAATTGCTATTGATTATTTGACTGAAACTGATAAAGTCAATATTCAAAATGGAATTAGGGTTAATGGCAATGAAAATTTAAATCAGTTAATAGAAGATTTTGAATAAAAAACAAAAACAGACATAATGATTTCTGCAATAGAATATTTCTAGAATATAAAAAAATTTATAGGCTATAAATGTTCATCTATAGCCTATAAATTAACATGTTCTATTTCTTTTTTCTCGTACTTTTTATAACTACTTTTTGAGTTTCTTTATTCAAATCGCTTTTATCAATAAAACCATCTTGATATAAACATTTTATATACATAACAAGAGCAAATAGAGTCATCACAATTGCTACACAATATAACACCATATCTAAATTAACCCAAAATCCAGTTAATTCAAATTGTCTTGTTATTAAGGAAATAACAATTGCTAAATAAAATAATACAGTAGCTAGTTTTCCATACCATTTACTATAAACTACAACATCTTTACCATATAAGAAAGAAGCTCCAATTACCATAATAAACTCTTTTAACATAACAATAACTAAAATCCAAATTGGAATAATTTTTACAATAACAAGAGAAGCTAATACAGAAATTTGTGTTAGTTTGTCTGCTAAAGGATCCATTAATTTTCCAAAATTAGAAATTAAATTAAATTTTCTAGCTATAAAGCCATCTAAAATATCAGTAATTCCAGATATAGTGAAAAATATAAATGCTGAAAGATAATCTCCCATAAAAATATAATACAAAATAACTGGTATAAATAAAAATCTTAATATTGTTAAAATATTTGGTACATGTTTAAACATTATTTGCTCCTTAAATACTTATTTTATTTCAAAAATTAAATTATCATTTTTACAATCAACTACAATTGTTTGACCATTAACTAATTCACTTCTTAATATTTTTTCAGATATTTCATCATCAATATATCTTTGGATAGCTCTTCTTAAAGGTCTTGCACCAAATTTTATATTTGTCCCTTTATCTAAAATATATTGTTTTGCAGGCTCAGAAATTTCAAAAGAAATATCTTTTTCTTTTAGAGCCTTAATTGTATCTTTTAACATTAAATCTACAATCTGAAGTAATTGTTCTTTTTGTAATGGATCAAATACTATAATTTCATCAATTCTATTTAAAAACTCTGGTCTAAATACATCTTTTAAGCTATCTTCAATTTTACTTTTGTCAACAGTTTGTTTGCCAAAACCAATTGAATTATTATTTAAATTAGAACCAGCATTTGATGTCATAATAATTATTGTATTTGCAAAGCTAACTGTATTTCCTTGTGAGTCTGTAAGCTTTCCATCATCTAATACTTGTAATAGTATATTAAATACATCAGGATGAGCTTTTTCAATTTCATCTAAAAGAATAATTGAATAAGGTTTTCTTTTAACTTTTTCTGTTAATTGACCGGCATCATCATATCCTACATACCCTGGAGGTGCACCGATTAATTTTGCAGTAGAATGACTTTCCATATATTCTGACATATCAACTCTAATAATAGAATCTTCTGAACCGAACATTTCATAAGCCAAAGACTTTGCAAGTTCTGTTTTACCAACACCAGTTGGACCAACAAATATAAAAGAAGGTGGTCTTTTTTCGTTTTGAAGTCCTGCACGATTTCTTCTGATTGCTCTTGCAACACTACTTACAGCTTGTTCTTGGCCAATAATTCTTTTATGAAGATTTGTTTCTAAGTTTAATAATTTTTGTGTTTCTGCTTCTGTTATTTTTTTAACAGGAATTTTTGTCCAACTTTCAATTACTGTTGCAATATCTTGAACTGTAAGATTTTTTAATTTCATTTTTTTATTTAATGAGTCAATCTCTTCTATAAGTTGGCATTCCTTTGTTTTTAAATCAGCAACTTTTTGAAAATCTTCTGTAGTATCAGCTTCTTCAACTTCTTCTTTTTGAGATTGAACATCTGCTAAATCTCTTTTTAATACTTCTAATCTATATAAATCTTTGTTTTCTAAGTTTATTCTTGAACAAGCTTCATCTAATATATCAATTGCTTTATCTGGTAAAAATCTATCATGTATATATTTTTCTGACATAATTACAGCTTGTTTGATTACATCAGTTGAAATTTTTACTTTATGATATTCTTCATAATATTTTTTAATACCTTCCAATATTCCAATTGACTCTTCAATATTTGGTTCTTCAACAATAACTTGTTGAAATCTTCTTTCTAATGCAGAATCTTTTTCTATATATTTTCTATATTCTTTTAATGTTGTTGTACCAATTAATTGAATATCTCCATTAGATAAAGAAGGCTTAAGAATATTAGCAGCATTCATAGAATGTTCACCATCTCCAGCCCCTATAATATTGTGAATTTCATCAATTACTAATATTATATTACCACATTGTTTACATTCATCTATAATGCCTTTCATTCTTGATTCAAATTGACCTCTAAATTGTGTTCCGGCAATAACTGATGTCATATCTAAAAGATAAACTTCTTTTCCTAATAATTTAGCTGGTACATTTTGATTTGCAATTTTAATAGCCAAACCTTGAGCAATTGCTGTTTTACCAACACCTGGTTCACCAATTAAACAAGGGTTGTTTTTTGAACGTCTATTTAAAATTTGTATTATTCTTTGAATTTCTTTATCTCTTCCTATAACCAAATCTAATTGACCATCTTTTGCTTTATTTGTAAGGTTAGTTCCATAAGTATCTAAATATTTTTTCTTTTTATTTTTCTTTTCTGTTTTTTTATTATCGTTTTTTGTTGATTTACTTGTAGTAGAAGATTGCTCTTTAGTAGAGTCTTCATTCTTAGGGTGAAACATATTAGAAAAGATTGAACCAAGTGGAATAGCTGCAGCTGCAAATTTTGGCTTTTCTTCATCAAATTCATCTGAATCATCATCCTCATCTTCTCTAATATCTTTAATTGTAATAGCCCCTTCTATATCTTCTAAGTTATTTAAATCTAAATTTTGAGCTAAATCTTTAAAAATAGATTCAAATTGTTTATTCATATCTCCTAAATTGATTTTATCTTTAGATAAGATATCTTGTTGTCTAGCTAATACTTCTGTTGCATCAATACCTTTCTTTTTTGCACAATCATAGCATAAACCTTGCATTGTGCTTTTTCCATTTTCTATTTTATCATAAAAAAGTATAGCTGGATTTTTATTACATTCTGAACATATCATAACTTTTAAATTCCTCATTTCTTCATATAAATTAATATGATATATAATAACTCAAAAGTTCAAATTAGTCAAGTGAAATAAATGACAATTTACATAATTTGACTTTTGGTGATAATTATAGTAAAATAGAAGTATATAGTTGTAGGAAATAAGCAGCGCCCAGTAAGGGCAAGGAGGAAATATGAAGAACTTTGAAGAAATTTACAGTCAGTTACTTAGACAATTCAAAGAATGCCAAAAACAACCATCATACTTTGACATAATTGAAATTGCACGGCGCATAACTGATAATTTTAAGAATGGAGGAAAAACAAAACCATCGCCTGAGGTTTTAGTGCATTATTGCACAGATGTTAGTGAAGTAGAAAAAATACGTAAATGGTCAAAAATTGAATGTGAAGAAATGAAATATAACAATATGGAATTTTACATTTTTAGTAATTTGACAAACAATAAGGTAGATATCATGTATTACCCAGTAGCACTTTAAGGCAGGAGGACATCAAAATGAAAAAATCAAAATCGAGATATTATGCAATTGCAGATTGCATTAAAGATGGAATTACTTCAATTAAAAGAATTGCAGATGAATTGGGAGTATCAAGAACAACAATTCAAAGAGATATTCAATATATGAGAAATGATTTGGCAAAATATGGATTAAAAGAAAGAAGATAGCGAGGGAAAAATAATGACAGATTTTGAACAGGTTTTTTATCAGGTATTTGACTATTTCAAAGGCGACGAGAAAAGTTTTTCACATTTAAGTATGGTGGAATTAGCGAGACAAATAACAATTAATCTACCTAAAGTAGTAACACAAGACAGTGAACCCAAAATTATTTTCTACCCATGGAAAGAAAATAAAACATTTGAAAAGGTAAAAGAAAAAGTAAAAACTTTTGAAAGGTGTGACTTTGGAACTTATAATGGAATGGAGTTCTACATAGTGAGTGACTGTACTAAAAAAAGAATAAAACTATATTTCCATGCAGCATAATGATAAGAAAAAATATATTGAACTTAAAAATTTAGGTTCAATATATTTTTTTCTTGAGTTTTTTTAACATTAGTGGTATTATAGGAAAAGGAGTATATAACTATGTATTCCTAACAAAATAATAATGAAACGGTGATAGACATGCCAATTATTACAAAAGCAGGACTACCTGCTAACAAAATTTTGGAAAAAGAAGGAGTAAAATTAAAAGAAAAGCAAACAGAAGAAAAAGAAGAGGCAATACAAATTGCAATCTTAAATTTAATGCCAATGAAGGAGGATACAGAATTACAGCTACTGAGAAAATTATCATGCACGGATAAGAATGTACAAATTACATTTGTGAAAACTGACAATCACAAATACAAAAATGTTAGTCAAGAACATTTAGATAATTTTTATGAAGATTTTAATTCAATAAAAAACAAAAAGTGGGATGGACTAATAATAACGGGAGCCCCAATTGAATTAATGGAATTTGAAGAAGTAGATTATTGGGATGAACTCAAAGAAATAATGGAATGGTCAAAACAAAATGTAAAATCAACATTACATATTTGTTGGGGAGCACAAGCAGGATTATATTATCATTATGGTATTGAAAAAATTATGTTACCAGAAAAGAAATTTGGAGTATTCAAACATACAGTATGTGATACACAAAGCTCATTGGTAAATGGGTTAAAACAAGATTTTATGGCACCACATTCAAGACATACAACTGTTAATGAAAATGATATAAAGAAAAAAACAGATCTAATAATTACAGCATATTCAAATGATGCAGGAGTATTCCTAGTAGAAAATAAACAGAAAAATCAAATTTTTGTAATGGGACATTTAGAATATGATATAAATACATTAGATAATGAATATAAAAGAGATATATCAAAGGGATTAAATATAAGAAAACCTCAAAATTATTATAAAAATGGACAGCCATTTGATTCATGGAGCAAAAATGGAGATAGATTTTATTCTAATTGGGTTAATTACTATTTAATATAAATATAAAAAATTTAGTTTAATAAAAACAAAAACTCGGAAGTTTTGATACTTCCGAGTTTTGATATATTTTTGCATAGGAAATGATGAGAAACAGATGTGGCTTTGCCACCTGAATTTTACGAAATATCGTAGAAGAGGTGGTAATGTTTATAATTAAAGTGATACTATTTTTAATATTATCCTTAATGTTTTCTTTAACATTAAACGTTGCCTTGACAGCAGTTCTGTATAAGAACTAGGTTGATAAGCAACTACATAAATAAAAAAGCTCACATCTGTAACTTTGGCGAGTTAGGTGTGAGTTTTTTCAAACTTAATTTGGCAAAACCACGTTTGTGGATTTGTCATTTCCTATATTTATTATAAGCTATTTAAATATAAAAAATCAAGAAAAAGGATAAAATTAAAATAAATAAATAGTAATTTGTCGTTGAGATTGAAATTTGAACAAAAAATACAAACATTCGGATGGGTATATAGAATATGCTCATCTTTTATTATGTCAATTAAATATTGTATAATATAGATAGAGTTCTATATACTGCAAACTATCAAAAAAATGTAAGGAGGTAATTGTCATGAGAGAATTATTTGTAGAAAAAGTAATTAATGCAACAGAAGATTTTTTAGACAATAACCAAAGAATAAAATTAGAAGAAATACTTACAGAAATATGTATATATTATAAAATTGAGAAATTAGAACAAAGTCATAAAGAAGAAATACAAAGGAATAATGAAGACATTCTAAATAGATTTATATCATCTAAAGAAATCGAAGGGTGTTCAAAAATAACCTTAAATTATTACAGAGATACTATAAATAAAATGTTTGATGCTGTAAACCTGCCAATAAATGAAATTACTACTGAAACATTAAGAAACTATTTAGCAGATTATAAAAATAATTCAAATGCAGGTATGGTAACGATAGATAATATGAGAAGAACTTTATCAAGTTTCTTTGCTTGGTTGGAAAATGAGGACTATATTGTAAAAAGTCCAGTAAGAAGAATTCATAAAGTAAAGACTACTAGGAGAGTAAAAGAAACATTAACAGATGAAAATTTGGAAAAGTTAAGAGATACTTGTTCAAATGTAAGGGATTTAGCAATATTAGAACTATTAATTTCAAATGGTATGAGAGTAGGAGAGATTACAAGATTAAATATATCAGATATGAATTTTCAAGAAAGAAGTTGTATTGTTTTGGGTAAAGGTAATAGCGAAAGAGAAGTCTATTTTAGTGCAAAGAGTAAAATGTATATAAAGAAATATCTTGAAACAAGAACTGATGATAATGAAGCATTATTTGTATCACTTATAAAACCTTATAACAGATTAGGAATATCAGGGATTGAAATTTTAATTAGAAATTTAGAGAAAGAAGCTAATATAAATAAAGTTCATCCACATAAATTTAGAAGGTCGATGGCAACAATGGCAATAGATAAATGAAGGAATTTCTAAGCTTGAATACAATTCTCCATTGAGAAATCTGATTAGAGGAATGAGTTATACTGCAACAAACCAAAGTGAAAACTACGATTTTGAAATTCTGAGGATTACAGGGAGTGATTATGCAGATTTTTACCAAGAAGAATTGAGGTACAAAGTAGCATCTTATCTTGGATGTAAAGTAAGTGATATGTCTATGATATTTTATGCTCCTTTGGTACTTGATTGGTCTGGTGCTAAACTGTCAAAGTCACTGTATGTGAAGAAAGGTGCTTACGGAGATATTCCAAAAAGGTTTATCAACTATAGTTTCTTAAAAGAAGATTTAGGATTCAAATGACTTGATATTTTATATGATATTGTGATAAACTGGATTAACAATCCGTATATGTTGTTTAGGCATTACAGTATCTACTATTTTATCAAGGAGTTTGAGAAATATAAAAGATGAATTAACTAATGGAATATATGTAAGTATAAACCAAGAACCAACTTCTAAAATTGTGCAGGGAATAAAAAATCATGAATTTAGAAACTATATACCTAAAAAGAGTTTTAAGTTTATGTATGTTTATGTAACTGCACCACAAAGTCAACTAAAATATGTGATAGAAATTGGAAATATTGTAAAATATCCAGAACAATTGGAATTTGATGGTGATGGAAACCTTGATTTTAATAAAGGTAAGAAATCAAAATATGCTTATCCAATAATTAAAGTTTACGAACTTAGTAACCCAATTTCGTTAGAAGATCTTAAAAAGAAGTTTGGTTTTGTACCACCGCAAGCTTTTTCGTATGCTGAAACATTTACAGAATTAACAGAACATATATTAACAGCTGAAAAAGTAGTCATTATAAATCGATAACACCATAAAAGACACTGACATTGTCAGCGTCTTTTGTATACGGTTTATTACAATAATTGTATTTTTATTGCAAGTATTCCATATTTTTTTTCTTGTTCAATTGTATAAAAAGTATGAACACGTTCTAATTTATCTTCTAAGCTATTTGCAGTTCCACAAAGTCTATAATCGATATCAGTAAATAAATCTGCAAAAGAAGGATATCTTAATAATGCAAGAACATTTACAGAAATAGTATCATCTAAATTATTTAGGTTATGAAATATAATAGTATCTCCTAAACTTATATTTTTTCTTCTATCATCATAAAGCCTAAGCTCAAATTTTTTTATACCGTTTTTGATATTATTAAAAGCTTTATCGTTTAACTTCATTTCATGTACCATCGTTATTACCTCCTGCAAATAAGTATATCATTATTAAAATGTTTTTTTCATAAATTTAGAAAAATTTTTAAATCAAATTTACAAAATATTCTATATGTGCTAAAATGCTTATAGAGGAAAAGAATATGGTGTTTTAGGTATACGCATAAAAAATACATGGAAAGAAGGAATGAAAATAATAGATTTAAATAAATTGCAAAAACAAATATATAAAAATAAGGTAGATAAAGGGTTCAATATTACAGATATCAATAAAGAATTTTGCTTAACATATGGAGAAGTTGCAGAAGCATATGAAGCTTGGAGAAAAAAGAAAGATGATTTAGGTGAAGAACTAGCAGATGTTGCTATATATTTATTAGGTTTATCAGAAATATTAGGAATAGATTTAGAAGATGAAATACAGAAAAAAGTTTATAAAAATTCTAAAAGAGAATATAAAATTATTAATGGTGTTAATACAAGAACAAAAGAATTTGATGAAAAATCATAAAGATAATCTCAGCGACAACTTATAATTTCTAAATTACTTTATATGAAAGTGTTAGTGTAAAATATTTGTAGCAAAAATAAAATTTTGTCTACATTTTTTAATTTAATATTGAAAAAACATGGTTAATCCAATACAATGTAATCGTCAAACAACAACGAAAGGATTGATAACCATGTTTGGAGAAATTATAATACGCTAAAATCGATTTTAAGACATTTTTATATTTAATTAAACAAGTTTGTTGTTAAAATAGATAGCTTAAATATTAGTAATAGCAAGGAATTGCAAGGTTTTGTGAGTAGAATTATATATGTATGGTTTTATATTTTGTTCCTACTCCTTTTTGCACAAAATTTTGATAATATAAAACAAATGTAATATGTTTTTATGCACAGTAGAATTATAATAAATAATATTTCTTATTGTAATACGATAGCATAAGTACTATTTTGGATGGAAAGTAGTAAAAAGAATAGAATCTATTAAATATGTATAAAGGAGAGTGATAAAAATGTTAAAAAATGCTATAG
>OLVX01000872.1_pt1 | contig 28421 bp, 20 predicted proteins | sample 1673271 | NCBI WGS metagenome assembly OLVX01 (sample SAMEA3178939, study PRJEB25190) | human gut metagenome | biome: human gut; feature: human-associated habitat; material: faeces | place: Austria | collected 2013
GGCGCTGCCCAAGCAGGTCATCCTGATCCCCCTGCTGCGCGAGATGAGCAGCCTGAACCTGTACAACACGATCTGGGCGGTCATCTTCCCCATCGTCGGCTGGCCTTTCGGCGTGTTCCTGATGAAGCAGTTCAGCGAGGGCATCCCCGGTGAGATGCTGGAAGCCGCCCGCATCGACGGTGCCAGCGAAGCCACGACCTTTACCCGCATCGCGCTGCCCATCATCAAGCCCGGCATCGGTGCGCTGGCCATCTTCACCTTCATCAACTCCTGGAACGACTACTTCATGCAGTTGATCATGCTGTCCAGCACCAGCAAGCTGACGATCTCCCTTGGTATCGCTAAGCTGCAGGCCGAGAACTCCACCGACTACGGCCTGATCATGGCCGGCGCCGCGCTGGCCGCCGTGCCCATCATCATCGTGTTCCTTGCCTTCCAGAAGTACTTTACCAAGGGCATCACGATGGGTGCTGTTAAGGGCTAAAAATCCGACCGCCGGAAGTTCCGGTTGTCGAAAAGCTCTTGTAGGGGCGAGCATTGCTCGCCCGTGCCCGTTTGCCTTGTATGAAAACCGACCCGGAAACCGCGATGCTGCGCCAAGTTGGCGGGCGACCGATGGTCGCCCCTACACATTCCATAAACCAAGAATGTGATTTTTTGACACGCTGTGTCGCCGCATCCCACATATCCGCACCACCCTTCTCCTTCAAAATTCAACGTAACATCAGCTATTTATGAACAGGAAGTGTTTTGTTTATGAAAGACATTACCAAGTACCGCGGCATCATCCCCGCCTTCTATGCCTGCTACGCACCGGACGGCTCTATCTCCACCGAGCGCGTCAAGGCGCTGACCCGCCACCTGATTGCCAAGGGCGTCAAGGGCGTCTACGTCGGCGGTTCCTCCGGCGAGTGCATCTACCAGCACCCCGACGAGCGCAAAGCCGTTCTCGAGGCCGTCATGAGCGAGGCCAAGGGCAAGATCACCGTCATTGCCCACGTTGCCTGCAACAATACCGCCGATTCCGTCGAGCTGGCCGCCCATGCCGAGAAGTGCGGCGTTGACGCCATCGCGTCCATCCCGCCCATCTACTTCCACCTGCCCAACGACGCCATTGCCGCCTACTGGAACGCTATGAGCGCCGCTGCCCCCAACACCGAGTTCGTCATCTACAACATCCCGCAGCTGGCCGGCACGGCGCTGACCATGCCCCTGCTGCAGACCATGCTCAAGAACCCCAACGTCATCGCCGTCAAGAACAGCTCCATGCCCACCCAGGACATCCAGCTGTTCAAGGATGCCGGCATCCAGGCCCGCGGCAAGGATGGCTTCGCCGTGTTCAACGGTCCCGACGAGCAGTTCGTCTCCGGCCGCGTCATGGGCGCTGACGGCGGCATCGGCGGCACCTACGCCGTCATGCCCGAACTGTTCATCCGCATGAACGAACTGATTGAGAAGGGCGACATCCCCACTGCCCGCGCCATCCAGTACAAGGCTGACCGCATCATCTACAAGATGTGCGAGGCCAAGGGCAACCTGTACGCAGTCATGAAAGAGATCCTGCGCCGGATGTACGGCCTGGAGCTGGGCGGCGTCCGTGCCCCGCTGGCCAACCTCGCCCCCGAGGATGAGGCCATCGTCGCCGAAGCGCAGAAGATGATTGAAGAAGCCATTGCAGCACTGTAAGGGGTAAAAAATGATCGTAGATTCGTTCGATTACATTGCCTGTTACAAGGGCCTGCACCCAAACCTGGACACCGCCATCGAATGGCTGAACAGCCACACGCTGGATGCGCTGGAAAATGGCAAGACCATCATTGACGGCGACAAGGTTTTTGTCAACGTGATGGATGCCGACCTGCGCGACGCCGAGGGCGCAGCGTTTGAATACCACCGCCGCTACGCCGATCTGCAAATCGACCTGACCGGCGGCGAGTACCTGGGCTGGGCATCCGAGGGCAAGGACGAGGGTGCCTTTGACGAGACCGCCGACTGCGGTTTCAAGTCCGCCCCCGAGCACTGCGGCATGACGCTGGGCGATGGCCGTTTCGCCATCTTCTTCCCCGGCGAGCTGCACAAACCCAGCTGCAAAACGCCCGACTGCACCCACGTAAGAAAAGCCGTCGTCAAGATTTTGATGAAATAATTTGCATTCCCCAAGCCTTCCCCCTTGGGGGAAGGTGGCCCCGCAGGGCCGGATGAGGGGTAAGCTATTGATGGTTGCCCGTAAACGGGTTGCCGCCGTAAGCTCCGCCCTCATCAGTCACCTTCGGTGACAGCTTCCCCCATTGGGGGAAGCCTTTTTGCGTATGGAAAGGAGTCCTCACTATGACCCACGAACAAATCTTCACCCAAATCCAGGGCGGTCTTATCGTCTCCTGCCAGGCATTGGAGCACGAACCGCTGTACACGAAAGAAGGCGGCGTCATGCCGCTGATGGCCAAGGCCGCCGCTCAGTCCGGTGCTGTCGGCATCCGCGCCAACACCGTGCGCGATATCACCCAGATCAAGCAGGTCGTTGACCTGCCGGTCATCGGCATTATTAAAAAGGATTACCCCGGCACGCCAATGTACATCACCGTCACGATGAAGGAGGTCGACGAGCTGGTGGCCTGCGGCGTGGACATTCTGGCCGTGCAGGGCACCGGTGCCCTGCGCCCCAATGGGCAGACCAGCGCCGAATTTATCCGCGCCATCAAGGAAAAGTACCCCGACCAGCTCGTTATGGCCGACTGCGACAATATTGAGAATGCGCTGGCCTGCGCGGGAGCCGGTGCGGATTTCGTCGGTACAACGATGCGCGGCTACACCCCCGAGACGAAGGGCATCAACGACGTTGACTTCGGCTTTATCGCCCAGCTGGCCCGCGAGTGCCCGGCCAAGGTCATTGCCGAGGGCCACATCCACACGCCCGAGCAGGCCGTGCAGGCCCTCTACGCCGGTGCGTTCGCGCTGGTCGTGGGCGGTGCCATCACCCGCCCGGCCGAGATCACGGCCCGCTACACTGCCGCCATCAACAACCACAAATAAGCAGGTGCGCTATGAGTAAAACCTATCTGGGCGTCGATATCGGCGGCACAGCGGTCAAGCTGGGCCTGGTCGATGACACCGGCCGCGTGCTGCGCCGCGCCGAGCGCAGCGTCAGCTTTGACGGCTACAAGACGCCGATCCTGGACACCGTGCAGACCGCCATCCGCGACTTTTTGGGCAGCCATGATGTGCCGAAGCTCGAGGGCATCGGCGTGTCCGCCACCGGGCAGATCGACAGCCGCCGCGGCGTGGTCGCGGGGACCTGCGGTAATTTCCCGGGTTGGATTGGTGTGGATATCAAAGGCACGCTGGAACGCGAGTTTGGTCTGCCGGTCACCGTCGCCAACGACGCCAACTGCATGGTGCTGGGCGAAGTCTGGGTCGGCGCGGCCAAGGGGTACACCGATGTGATTGGTGTCACCTTAGGCACCGGCGTGGGCGGCGGCATCATCACCGGTGGCCGTTTGTTGGAGGGTGCGCGGGGTCTTGGCGGTGAGCTGGGACATTTCCGCCTGCACGCGCTGGACGGCGTGGCCTGCACCTGCGGTGCCATCGGCTGCTATGAGCGGTACGCCGCCACGACGGCGCTGGTGCGCGGTGCCCAGAAGGCCGGGCTGGACGCGCCCGACGGGCGTGCGATTTTTGAGGCTGCCGCCGCAGGTAACGCCCGCACGCTGGCTGTGCTGAACGACTGGATCAGCGAGATTGCGCAAGGCCTGGCCGGGCTGGTACACATCTTCAACCCGCAGCTGATTTTGATTGGCGGTGGTGTCAGCGCCCAGCAGGAGCTTTTGATCGATCCGCTGGCCGCGCAGGTGTGCAAGTCGGTCATGCCCGCTTTCGCGGAGGGGCTGGAAATCAAAGCTGCCGCCCTCCAAAACGACGCCGGTCTGGTCGGTGCCGTGTATTATTTCCGGGAAAATCAATAACCACAACATTACCCCGGGCACATTGCTGAATCCAGCGTGTGTTCCCGGGGTATTTTTCGTCATTTTGACAGCTATGCACTTTTAGTCTTTTTAGCATTTAAATCGCCTATGCAAAAACGCAAATTCGTACATTTAGTCCCTTTTAGCATCTCATTTCTTTAAAACCTCTTGCCGCACACATCATCTTGTGCTATAATACTGCCATGATGAACACAACATTACCACAATCGAATACCGCCCCCGCCTGCACGGCGCTGGGGTCCGGGGTGTGGCTGGCGTTCCGGCATATCGCAGGCACATCGGCCCCCGCCGTGCCGCCGCCCGCCGCCGGGGCACACCTGCTCTCGGTGGAGTTCTGCCGCCGGGGCCGCCATGCGCTGCCCGCCGGGGACTACTGCACCATCGCCGCCGACGGCCACGCCGCTGTGAGCATGACCGCCGCCGGGGCCGACGACTACTACCCCGGGGCCGTTTATGAGGGGCTGCAATTCTGGATCGACCCGGACGCCCAGACCGACAGCGGCTTTCTGGCCCTGATGGGCCTGGATGTCCACGGCATCATCAACTATTTCTGCGCCGGCGGCCCCTATTACTGCCCCATGGGTGACGAACTTGCCGCGCTGGTGGACGAGCTTTGGCGCGAATTCGACGTCTCGGGCTATGCCAGCCCGGGCGAGCTTCGCTATGCCGTGGTGCGGCTGCTCTATATGCTGCTGCAGCTGCCTTACGCGGACCAGATGGCCTGGTATCCCCGGGCGCAGGTGGATTTGGTGCGCGATGCCGAGACCCTGATGCTGGCAGATTTGTCGGTGCGCCACACCGCCAGAGAGCTGGCCGTGCAGTTCGGCGTCAGCGAGAGCAGCTTCAAAGCCTACTGCCGCGACGTGCTGGGCGACGGCTACCTGCCCTACTTCCGCCGCAAGCGGCTGGAAAAGGCTGCAGATCTGCTGGCCCACACAGACTTAAAGGTACAGGACATCGCCGTACAGGTCGGCTACGAGAGCCAGAGCAAATTTGCCAAAGCCTTTGCCGACCAATTCCGCCTGACCCCACTGGAATACCGGCGGCTGGCGGAGAAATAAAAAAAGCTTTCCCCGTGGGCACAGTGTAAAAACTGTGCCCACGGGGCTTTTGTTGTTTATAGACCGCATTGCTTACTTTTTCTTTCCCAGCAGTTCCTTACGGATATACGCAAAGCACGCGTCCTCGCCCTTGTCGCGTAAAATCAGCAGGCAGGTTTCCAGCTGTTTGCGGGTCTCGGGGTGCAGGATGTAGTGATCCTTGCTGCGGTCGTAGTACTCCCACGCAGCGGCGTCGGTGTACCGGCTGCCCTTGTAGTTTTTGCTGGCGGCAATACGGTCGCAGACCATCTCGGCCACGTATTTTTCGGGCATCCGCATCCCGGCCATGGCATGGTCGCCGTCCGGGGCGTAGTCGATCCAATATTCCAGGTGGTGCTTGTTCCGGCCCTTGTGGTGCAGCCAAGCCGCGCTGTATCCTTCGGTCTGGCGCTGGGCGTTGTTGGGACTGCAAGTGCCCTGCCAGTACTTGGCACCGGCCCAGAACTCCACCGGCGCGAGCTTGCTCAAATCATGGGTCAGCCCCTGCCAGTACAGCCCGCAGCGGAAGCAGTGCTTCATCACCAGCATTTTATGATGATGGATCGTTTTATAATGCTTGATCGGATGCCACAAAGTAAATACTCCTTTAGTAGATAATAGATAATAAAAAATGTGGTATTTTCGCCCCAAGGGCGAAAACGAAATTTTGAGCGCTGCGCAAGCGGTGCGATCCGCCAATTTTCTTATCTATTATCTTTTTTATCTGTCCCATTTGTCGCACAGCGCGGCGATCTGGCTGGCGAATTTGGCAAGGTCCTTGTTGGCGCCGCCCTGGTTGTGGCGGATGACCTCCATCAGGCGCTTGCCCATGTTGACGAGCCGGTCGTAGGCAGCGCTGGTGCGCACCATCTCGGCACTCTTGGTGCGGATGATCTTCTGCGTGTTGCCCGTCTCGGCGCAGGCAACGCGCCCTTCGGCCGCGATCCAGACCGAGCCGTTGTACGGCGCGTCGGCCTCGTAGCCTTCGGTGCGCAGTTTCTCGGCCCAGTGCTCGGCCACAGCGTCCTCGCCATGATTGACAAAAACGAATTTCGGTTTCTCGTCAAAGGCGTGGAGCCAGGCGGCCAAACCGTCACAGTCCGCATGGCCCGAAAGCCCGCCCAGCTGCGCAATGCGGGCCTTGACTTGCACCGGCTCGCCGAAGAGCTTGACCTCCTGTGCGCCGTTGACCAGCGCATTGCCCAGGGTGCCCGGGCTTTGGTAGCCGACGAACAGCACCGTGCACTCCGGCCGCCAGAGGTTGTATTTCAGGTGGTGGCGGATGCGGCCCGCATCGCACATACCGGCGGCGGAGATAATGACTTTCGGCGTCGGGTCGCCGTTGATGGCCATGGATTCCTCTTTCGTCTCGCTGATGTGCAGCCCCGGGAACTGCAGCGGGTTCTGGCCGCTCTGCACCAGGGCAAGGGCCTCGTCGTCGTAACACTCGGCGAAGTTTTCCCTGAAAATCGTGGTAGACTTACTGGCCAGCGGGCTGTCCACGAACACCGGGAAATTGTCGTGGCCCTTGACGCGCTTTTCGGCCTTGATCTGGCGGAAGAAATAGAGCAATTCCTGCGTGCGGCCCACGGCAAAGCTGGGGATGACCACGTTGCCGCCCTTGTCAAAGGTCGATTGCAGCACGGCGGTCAGCTCGCCCAGGTAGTCGGGCTTGGGGCCGTGGCTGCGGTCGCCGTAGGTGGACTCCATGACGAGGTAATCGGCATGGCCGGGGTTGGCCGGATCCTTGATGAGCGGCTGGTGCTGGTTGCCGATATCGCCGGAAAACACGATGATTTCCGGCGCACGGCCCGGCTCCGCAATGCGCAGCGAGATGGACGCGCTGCCCAGCAGGTGGCCCACGTCGGTAAAGCGCACCTCGATACGCCCCTGGGGGCCGTCGAACAGGGTCTGCCATGCCTCATAGGGGCAGGGTACGAACTGCTTCATGACGTTTTGGGCGTCCTCGACCGTGTAGTCCGGCTCGATCATTTCTGCGCCGCTGCGCATGGCCTTACGGTTTTTCCACTCGGCCTCCTGCTCCTGGATGTGGGCGGAATCCTCGAGCATGATGCCGCAGAGGTCGCGGGTGGCCTCGGTCGTGTAGATGGGGCCGCGGTAGCCATTTTTGTACAGGTACGGGATGCGCCCCGAGTGGTCGATATGGGCATGGGTCAGCAGCAGGGCCTCATAGGTGCCGGGGGCATAGGGCAGGTCGGCGTTTTCGTAGACGTCGCGCCCCTGCTCCATGCCGCAGTCCACCAAAAAGCGGTGCCCCGCGGCTTCGACCTGTGTGCAGCTGCCGGTGACTTCCCGGTCAGCGCCGAGGAATGTGAGTTTCATGTGAGTGCCCCCTTTGGTCAAATAATCCATATGTTTGGTGAGCGGCGGGTGAGGTATGGGGATGTTTGGCAAGATGCGATGCGGGGCGTCGAGAACGCCGCCCCCTACAACTAAAGTGCCAAGTCGTGCCAAGGGAAAGGTGCGGCGGCCAGAGGGCTGGCCGCCCTACGGAGCAGCAGAGGAAAAGCGAGAGGGGTAAGGGAGGGCGGAAGCCCTCCCCTGACGGCGCGGGCGGAGCAGAGCCCCGCACCACGTCGCAACAGCGGCAGTTTTCTTTGCGAGCTTTCTTTTGCTGCCAAAAGAAAGCGACCTCCCGGGAGGATGCCGTTCATCCTTTAGCCGCGCCGCCCGACGCCGTACTGCGGGGCCTCGGGCAGGACAAAGTCATCATTGAAATTGTTCGTCAGATCGTTAATGTTCATGCGCACAGCCCAGAATACGTCGCCGTAGTCGCGCAGGACGGTGTAGTCAACATTCAGGGCCGCCAGCGTGGCCGTGTCGGTGACGATGTAGGCGGTGTCGCCCTCGGGCGCGTACTCGGTCAGGCTGTTCTGGTAAACGCGGCTCACCGTGCCGCCGTCGGCCAGGGCTTTGGCTGCGTCAGCGGGCAGACTGACCAGTTGGATGCGCGCCGTGGCAGGCAGGGCGTTCAGCAGATCGCCGCGGGTGATATCGCCGTATTCCAGCTCGGTCACGCCGCCAGCAAAGGCTTCGGCGGATGTGCCCTCGGGCAGGCCGTCGGCGTTGTCGTTTGCCACAATTTCAGCGTAGAGCGCCGCCAGATAGTTGCCGAAGCTGATGGTCTTGCCGGCGTCGGGGTTCTCGGCGTAGGTGAACAGCGGCGTGTAGTAGATGCTCTGGTCATCGGCGTCCAGCCCGGCCAGCTTGGCGGCGGCGTAAATGTAGGCGTCCGCACCCGCCTGCTGCGCTTCGTCAACGCTCTCGGTCGGGGCGGCGGTGTCCTTGCCGCCTGCAGCCTCGGTGTCCTTGTCGGGGTCGGCGGCATCACTTGCCGTGGTCTGGTCGTCGGCGGCAGCACTGGCGGCCAGGGTTTCCCAGTCGGTGCGTTTTGCCTGCAAGGTGTCCGACGTCACGGCGCTCTGCACCTCGGCGCGGCAGCCGCCGCCCTGGGTGAACACCAGATTCAGCTGCGCCACGCCGTCCAGGCCCAGGCCCGCGCCCAGCACGTTCGGGCTGCTCTCGGCGGTCGTGCCGTCAATGATGGCGGTCACGCCGCTGTTCAGCAGCGCCTTCTGCCAATCCCCCTCCGGCGCGGTGGACGCCACAGCGATGATGGCATCGCACCCGGCGTTCTGCAAAGCCGTGATCTGCTCGTTCGCGGTGTCGGTCCAGTCGCGGGCCGTGATGAACTCGCCGTTGGAGGCAGAAATTTTCGCCGCCTGGGCCGTATCGTTCAGCGCAAAGAAGCCGATTTTGTACCCCGCGCGCTCCACGATCGTGTACATACCGTTGGTGACGCGGTTGCGGTTCCAGCTGGTGGAGCGGTAGAACACGGCGGTGGCGTCGGTGTTGATGAGGTTCGACGCCAGCGACGGGCCGCTGCCCATGTTGGCGTCGCTGACCAGGCGGGACGTTCCGTAGGCGAAGTCGTCCAGCGCCATGGTCTGCAGGTCGTACCCGGCTGCCGAGAAGCCGGACAGCATATCCATACCGCCGGTCAGGCTGGCGCTCTGGGTACCGTGCAGCGCCCCGCCCGCATCCAGCAAAATCGAATCCGGGGTCGAGGCCTTCAGCGCAGCAGCGTCCGCCAGCGTCGTTCGGTCGCCGTGCAGCCCTGCTGTGGCAAAGACCGGGACCGTAATGTCCCCGATGCGCACCAGGCAGGAAATGCTCTCGGTACCGTCGGCCAGCGTGGCCGTGATGGTACACTCGCCGCTGTCGGTGCGGGCGCGGACCGTGCCGTTTTTGTCCACGGTGGCAATGTTTTTGTCACTCGTCGTCCAGTAGACCCTGCGGCCGCCTTCGTCCTTGCCCGGCTCGTTCGTCGCCAGCGTGGCGTAGGCGTCCTTGCCATCCATGTGCAGCTCATCGGTGCGGGTGTCGTTCAGCAGCACCGGCGCTGCCGTCTTGCCGTTGCAGGCCGACACGCCTGTAAATGTAAACGGCCGCATGACGAAATCCAGGTCCACCGTCTCACTCTGCACACCGTAGTCCGCGCCGGGGGCGCTGTACGTCGACTGCCACATATCGTAGGTGCCGTTGTAGCCCAGCTCGTCGGCAAAGCGGGCGATCCAGAGATTGTCGCGCCATTGGTCGAAGCCGGGATCCGAAAAGCGGCCCCGCACCCAGTTCAGCGAGGCATAAAGCCCCTGCTTGCCGGTGTAGCCGTGCTCTTCCAACCGGGAGAAGAATGCCTCGGTCAGTTCGGCCATCTCGGCGGGGAAAACGCCGCTGATGTACTTATCTTCCAGGTCGTAGTAGACCGGGTAGCTCAGCTGGTAGGGCGCGGCGGTGTAGTCGTCCAGACCTTCCTGCGGCGGGGCGGTCAGGCCCAGCAGCCGGGCAACGTGGTCGGCCTCACTGCGGGCCTCCTCCACCGTCGTCGCGTAGGAGTAGAGATAGGTGCCGAAGGGGATGCCCAGCCGGGTACACTCGTCAGCGTTGCGCCGCCAGTAGGTGTCGTCCTGGGCCCAGTTTTCCTCCTGGCCGTCCCACTCGCCGCCGTAACCGCAGCGGATGATGGCAAAGTCGATGCCGGCGGCCTTGGCCTTTTCCCAGTCCACCTCGCCCTGGAACTTGGAGACGTCCATGCCCTTGAGCACAGCTGCGGGCATGGCCTGGCCGCTGGTGTTGAAGTAGTAGCCCAGCTCGTTTTTCTGCCAGGCGTCGGCGGGCGTGCCAAAGTCCGGCGCGGCGGGGCCTTCCGGCTCGGCCGTGCAGCGCACCAGCACCACAGACACCACCAGCACCACAACCAGGCAGAGCAAACACAGCCCCAGTACCAGCATACTGCGGCGGCGTTTGGCACTGCGGCGCTTTGGCTTTTTGGGCGGCTGCGGCGGGCGCGGGGCCGCCGTTTTGGCTGGTCTGGCCTTGGCGGCAGCGCGGGCGGGGCTGCGGTAGACTTTGCGTTCTTCTGGCACGGCGGTTTACCTCTCTCCGGGTAGATTTTATGCAGGGATAGCTATTATTAGTGTAGCATTTTGTCGAAGAAATTACAATCAGCCGCAGCAGATATTGGGGAAATTTTACACAAAAAAAAACCGTCGTGGATACGGCGGGGTCGTAGGGGGGCGGCGTCCTCGACGCCCCGCAAATCAGTAGATGTTACCCGGGGGCAAACGCTGTTCGTCCGCGCCACAAAAGGCAAACGGCCGCCCGCCTTTCACGCGCGGGCCGGGCATGCCCGGCCCCTACAGGAGCTGCACTGCCGAGACTTCACAGCCCCTTCTTTTTACACGTCCAAAAATAATACGGCACCTCAAACGCCAGCATGACGCACCAGCCGAAGGCGCAGGCAAAGGCGATGCCCCGCAGCCCCACACGCGGGGCCAGCACAGCGGCCGCGGCGGCGCGCAGACCTGCCTGCATACAGGTCCCGATCAGCGTCGTCGTCATCTTGCCCATGCCGCGGTAAAATCCCTGGAAACCGTTCGTCAGCGCGGGCAGAGCATAGAACACCGCCATGTGCCCCAGGTACTCGCTGCCCAGGGCCACCACGTCGGCGGCCCCCTCCCCCGCCACAAACAGCGAGAGGATAGGCCCGCGGAATGCCAGCGTCACGCAGCCCACCAGCAGCCAGTAGCCCAGCTCAAGCCGCAGGCCCACGGCAAAACCGCGGCGGATGCGCTCGTTCTGCTGTGCGCCCCGGTTCTGGGCAATGTAGGTCGTAATGGCCGTCGCGATGCTCTGCTCCGGCGTAAAGGCGAAATCGTCCACCCGCGTGACCGCGTTGAACGCCGCAATGGCTCCGACGCCCAGCGCGTTGACCTGCCCCTGGATCAGCACCTTGCAAATCGGCTGCACCGCCTGCTGCAAAGCCGTGACCGAGCCATAGCGCAGGATCGGCCCCAGCAGGTCGCGGCGGATGCGCCACTGCCCGCGCCCAGGGCAAAGCTCCGGCACGCGGCGGGCCATGTAAACGGCTGCCAGCACGGCGCTGGCGGCCTCGGCCGCCACGGTGGTGACGGCGCTGCACACGATGCCGAAGCCCAGCCCACCTATCAGAATCAGGTCGAGCACGGCGTTCAGCACGGCGGAGAACGCTAAAAATTTCAGCGGCGTTTTGCTGTCGCCGACGCTTTTCAGCCCCGCCGCCAGCGCGTTATAGAAAAACGTGAACGGTGCGCCCAAAAACGTGATGCGCAGATAGATGGCTGTGATGCCGAAAATCGCATCCGGCACGGCCAGTGCACGCAGTATCCACGGCGTCAGTACACAGCCCAGCGCCGCCGCACCGCAGCAGAGCGCCGCCCCGAACAGCAGCGTCGTCACCAGCGTTTCTTTCAGCCGGTCGGTTCGTTTGGCCCCGAACGCCTCACTCATCAGCACGCCCGCGCCGATACACAGCCCGCTGATGGCCAAAATTACAAGGTTCATGACCGGCCCGGCCACGCCCTCGGCGGCCAGGGCATCCTGCCCGATGAACCGCCCCGCGATGATGGAATCCACCGCATTGTACGCCAGCTGCAACCAGTTCCCCAGCAGCAGCGGCACCGCATACAGAAAGAGGTGCCCCAGCGGGGCACCCTTGGTCATATCACGCATCATTATCAGCTCTCAAAACGGAAAATCTGCCACCTTCAGCGTGACAACGCCGTCGATGGTCTGGATACAGCCATCTGCCGGGTAGTTGGGCATGGCCTTGAACGCGTCGGAGTTGCTGATGGCTCGGACAGTCTCGTCCGCGCATTCGTTGAGCTGGACGCCCAGCTCGTCCCACACCAGCACATACCAGCCGTGGGCGTTGAACGTCGGGTCGTAGGAGAGCGGGCCGAACTGCGCCAATTCCCCGGCCATAGGCTTGAGCGGGGATTCCTCCGGGTACGCGCCGCGCTTCGGCTCGCCCAGGATCACGACCTCGGCGCCGTTCTGGTAGTCGGCGTTTTCTTCCAGCCGGGTACACAGGCGGTTGGCGAGGTTCACAACGGTGGTCTTTTGTTTCAGCATGACCGCCGCGTCGTTGTTGACCTGCACGGCAAACCCGCGCAGCAGCACCGCACAGAACGCCGTGCAGAGCGCCATCCCCAAGGAGAACGCCCGTTCCGTCAGTGCGGGAGCCGCATCGATCACGGCGATGGCAAACGGCACCACGATGGCCAGCGAGCCCGCCATCCGCAGCGCCACAGTGGCCCCGGTGTTGATAACATCGGTCACATTGGCTGCGGCGGGCAGCAGGGCCACCAGTACCACCGCCGCAGCGGCGGCCTTGCGGTCGTGCAGCACGACGAGCCACCGCAGCCCGGCCAGTGCCGCCAGCACAAACAGCAGCAGGTAGCCTGCGATCTGCCCATAGTGGTTTTGGGCAATGCCGTGGGTGAAGAAGTAGGCGTAAAAATCAAAGTAGGCGTTTTTCAGGCCCAGCGGCAGACTGCGCAGCGTGTCCAGCCCCACAGCGTTGATGCCGTTCACACCGGACAGGCCCACATCGTACAGCCGCAGGAACACCTTTAAAATCAGCATATACAGCACCGCGCCGCTGCCGCCCATCAGCACCATGCGCAGAGCGGTCAGGCCGGTGGCTTTCCACGCGCCGGGGCGGCGCAGAACCGCCAGAATCAGCAGCATGACGCACAATCCTGCCGCCGTACCCAGGTTGGCCTGATACATACCCAGCGAGAACGCCATACAGACCGTGCCCGCCAGCCAGACAAAGCGTAGACCGCAGACAGCGGACTGCACCGCCAGCACAGCCAGCAGGAAGGACAGCGCATAGGACACGCTGCAATAGTGGAAAAACTCGATCTCCGCCACATAGGGCGCACAGACCAGCGTGAGGGGAATCAGATATTTTGCCGTGCGGCTGCGCACGCCGAACAAATCCGTCAGCAGCACACCCGCCAGCGCGTAGAGGAACAGCATCAGCAATGCAGAAAGTGCAGGCTGGTTGATGCCGCCGCGCAGCATATCCACCAGACGCAGTGCCCAACGGCCCTGCTCGGTTTCCCAATACAGGTGCTCGGGCCAGCCATCGGCAATGTACAGTGCGCCGATGTGTACGGCATCCATCGTGCCCAGCTGGTTAGCGTAGATCGTGTAATGTACACCGCAGCCGACCAGCAGCGCCACGACCAGCGGGCGGAAGTTTTTGGCCCACCACAGGCTTACTTTTTTCTGCCGGTCCATCGTTTATTTTTTATCCTCTTCGGTCTCGGCCACAATGTAGATGGGGCGGTGCTTGACCTCTAAGTAGGTTTTGGCCAGGTATTCGCCGACGATGCCGGTGCAGAACAGCTGGACGCCGCTGCACAGCAGAATGATGCAGACAAGGCTCGGCCAGCCGGAGGTCGGGTCGCCGAACATCAGCGCCCGGACAATGACAAAAATAATGCCGATGAACGCCAGCAGGCAGAACAGAACGCCCACGCCCGCCGCCATCAGCAGCGGCGTGGTCGAGAAGCCGACAATACCCTCGATGGAGTATTTGAACAGGCCCCAGAAATTCCACTTGGTCGTGCCGGCCACGCGCTCGATGTTCTCGTAGTCGAACCATTTGGTCTTAAAGCCGACCCAACTGAAAATGCCCTTGCTGAAGCGGTTGTACTCGGCCATGCTCAGCACAGCATCGGTCATCTTGCGGCTCATCAGGCGGAAATCACGCGCACCATCGACAATCTCCGTATCAGACATCTTGTTGATGATCTGGTAGAACTTGCGGGCAAACCAGCTGCGCAGCGGCGGCTCGCCTTTGCGGGTCGTGCGGCGGGTGGCGGCGCAGTCGTACTCGCCGGTCAGCAGCGTGTCCAGCATCTGCGGCAGCAGCGCAGGCGGGTCCTGCAGATCGGCGTCCATCGTGGCGACGTAATCCCCCTTGGCGGCCTGTAAACCCGCGTAGATGCCGGCCTCCTTACCAAAGTTGCGGCTGAACGAGACATAGCGCACGCGGGGGTCTTGGGCGTGCAGCTCACGCGCGACACGCAGCGTGCCGTCGCGGGAGCCGTCGTCCACAAAGATGAACTCGAAATCTGCGCCGTGGCTGGTTTTCATCTCCGCCGCCACGCGGGAGGCTTCTTTATAAAAAAGCGGCATCGCTTCTTCTTCATTGTAACAGGGTACGATCAGACTGATGAGCATGGTGTGACCTGCTTTCGTCAAAGTATTTGTTGGTTTTATTATAGCGTAGTTTTACACTTTTGTAAACAATGGATATGACGAACGGGCGGCACACAAAAATCCCGCCCGTGGCCCGGGCGGGATTTATCAATCGGTTATTTTACTCGTGCTTGCGCTTCATGACAACGGTCACACCCAAGCCGAACAGGGCAGCGAGGGCAATAGCGGCCAGCGCGGTGACAGGCATGTCGTCGGACGTCTGCGGGATGGCGGACATCGTCTTGGCGGCAACCTGTGCCTTGGCCGCGGCGGTCTTGCCAACCTCAGCCTTGCCCTTGACATTGGGATAACCTGCAATCTGCTTCACGCTCTCCATGTAACCGCAGTGGTCACACTTGTAACCACCGTCAACGGCTGTCCAATCGTGGTAACCGCAAGCCTTGCAGGTGTAATAGGCGGAGTCGTCCTGCTTAAGTGCCGGAGCAGGTGTGCTCTGTGCGGCATTGCTCGTGCTGCTCTCGATCGAGGCCGCAGGCTGACTGGGCTGTGCGGGCTGTTCCGGCTCAACCACGGGCAGTTCGTTGGTAAAGCTCACAGTAAATGCACTGAAATGTGTCGTCGTAAACTCGATGTACTTATCACCGTTCTCTGCCGTGCAGATGGTCACATAGCGGTCTGTGTCGCCCTCATGAACGACCTTGGCATACTTGTCTGCAACATCCTTGGGAATCGGCAGACGAACCTTGACAGCCCCGCCATTCAGCTGGTTGTTTTCCAGCTTGACCGCTGCAGCACCATCCACAGAGACCATCGGCTCCACATTGAAGACCAGCGTCTTACCGGGCAGCTTGACCTCCGTCACAATGCCATTAGAATCTTTAATAACCTGAGCATCCAATTCAACTTTCTGCAGGGAAACCTGAACCGAGAAAGTCAGTCTGCCGGCAGAAGCCGCCTCCGGAATCTTGGTCAAATCCGCAATCTGCGTCAGGCCGTTGCCCTTGAAGTCATTGACCGTCTCATTGGCCGTAACTTCTGCGATAATCTTCTCCACAGCTTTCTTCGCATCTTCAGCGGTAGGCTGCTTATCAGCGGGGACTGTTGCATCCGTCTCAGGTTTCTCTGCCTTGGATGCATCCACTTCAGAGAAAACATCCTTCTTTTCAGTGTCAATCTCAGTATTGCTGCAGGCGGTATACAAATCCAGCACGATCTGACGGCTGGCTTCCAGCGCCGCGTAGTTTTCGGTTGCCAGTACACGCTGTACAGCGGTCTGATCCAGATTCATCAGGGCAGTGTAAGCATCTTCAACCAGTTGCTTTTCTTTCGCCGTCATCTTGTTGGCGTTCTTCACCTGGGCCGCCGTCAGTGCAGAGAGCTGCTGCGTGCTGCCGTAGAAGCTCTTCACTGCCGTATCTACCGTGTCAATTGCATTGGTCAGCTGGGTCGCCGTCTCGACAGAGTACGTCATGACCGCATACATACCGTTGACTTTGTCCTTCATAAAGGCAACACCATCTGCGAGGCCGCCTTGCAGCTGGTCACGGCTTTCCAGGTATGTCACGGCATTGTCATGGTACATTGCCAGCGTGCCGACCAGGGTACCGCCACCACGGATGGTCAACGTACCATTGTTGTTGATAACAGCACCCAGTTGGCCGTCCGACATCTGGGTGATGGTATGACCATCCAGATCAATCGTAACGTTCGTATCCATGTTGATGAACACATTTTCAGACGTATCACGCAGCAGCTTGACGGTTTCGCCATTCTGGCCCTTCATGTACACAGCGTCCTGCACGCTATCGTAAGACGTACCGCCTGCCGCAGCAACCGGTCCGGCATAGCGCACGACGTACATGCCGTCTTCCTGGGTCTGCACGTAACCTCTTGCCAGGCATCTTGCCGGTACTTTACAGTCAAAGCTTCCAGCCATAATGCCCACGCCATTGTTCACAGTTTCGGCATCGCCAAGTTTACCATAGCAAGTAGGCAGGGTCTTGCCATACTGGGACTGTCCTTCGATCACATCACACCAAGCGTAGCCGGTGTTGCCGATGCCGGGCTGGACAGCCAGCAGACTGCCATCTGTTGCCGCAAGCCATGTACCGCCGCCAATCTTGACACAACCGTTGGGGGCGTAATTTTCTGAACGTGCCCGGGTCGTACCGTACTGAACTATCGGCTGGCCTGTAGCACCCACAAAATTGCCGCCGGTGATGTAAGCCTTGCCATTGACGACCAAAACCGGAGCAGTGTCGGAAACAAATTTACCTCCGTTGATATTGAGGTTTGCACTGTTGTCATCATTCGTTTCCTTGACGATGATAGCACTGGAATCTCCACCGTTGACCGTACCTGTAGCAGAGCTATCTTCAATAAAAACTCGTCCCTCGCCGGAAATTGCACCAGCCGTGATGGCAGGCTTTCCGTCTTTAGCGGTCAGTGTCCAACCGTCCAAATCAATGGACAAGTTTGCCGCCAATCCCTCTATCGTAATACTCTCGGTCACATTAGTCATCAGGCGCACGCTGCGGTAGCCATCGGTGTTAGCCTCCGCGATGGCGGCGTTGATGGCTTCCTGCACGCTGGTGTACTCCGTCCATTGCGGCTTACCTTCAACGCGAGCGATTGCCGACGTAGCCTGACGCACCGTGTACATACCGCCGCGTTCGACCTGCTCATAGCCCTGGGGAATCATAGAATCGGGCAGCTTTTTGTTGAAATTACCACCGTAGAGCAAGATATTGCAGATGTTTCCTTCCTGGATGATGTCGGTATCCGCGGTAAAGATGCCCCCTCTAATCATAAGGGTGCTGTTATCACCGCAGACAATTGCGCTATTGCTGCCGCCTGCTACTACCGTCTGGCCCTGCCAGCTGCGGATGCCCAGCTGTGCGTTCTTTTCCAAGGTGATGGCCGGGCCGTTGGCCGCTGTCAGATTGTGGGTGTTGAGGTCCAGCCACAGCTGCCATTCACTCTGGGGCACCGTGATACTTTCGGTCACATCACGCATTAAGTAGACGTTCGGCATGCTGTGCATAGGGTCGGCAGTCTTACCAGCCTCAACCGCCAGATTGATGGCTTCCTGCACGGTGGCGCAGTGGATGCGCTCTCCCATCGTGGTGTTACCTTGGTCGTCCCAGCTTGTAATCATAAAGTCAGCCGCCGGGTTTTCGACTTCGTTCAGCACGGCGGGGGCGCACTCTTCCTCCGCCGTCTGCTCAACCACTGCCGGTTCAGACTGCGTGTTCGAGACAGCCGCCGTCTCCGGCGTGGCAGTTTCCGCAAAGGCAGATGTACACAGGCCAAAAGCCATGACTGCCGCCAGCAAAAGTGCCGGGAAACGCTTTGTTTTTCTCTTCATCCGGTATCCTCTCTTTTCCCCAGGCAGAAGCGTCCAGGATATTTTTATACTATATAAGTATCCCCCCCCCCCGTTGATTTTAGCAAGTGGTTTATGGAAATCTGACGATTTTTCTGTGTTTTTTGGCGAGTTGCACATTTTTTGAGTTGAAAAATTGTGGGACAGCACTGTTTTTATTTTGCAAACAAAAAAGGCAGAGCTTTCGCTCTGCCTTGGGTTCGTGCTAAAAATCAGCCTTTGACTGCAATATTGACCAGCTTGCCCTTGACGTAGATTTCCTTGGCAATGGTCTTGCCGGCGATGGCTTCGGCTACGGCGGGCTCGGCCTTGGCGGCAGCGATGGCGTCCGCGTTCTCGATGGCGGCGGGCACCTTGATGCGGGCCTTGACCTTGCCGTTGACCTGCACGGCGATCTCAATCGTCTGCTCAACACACTTGGCCTCATCGTAGACAGGCCACGGGTAGTAGGCCAGCTGCTCGGTGTGGCCCAACTGCTGCCACAGCTCCTCGGTCATGTGGGGGGCGAACGGGTTCAGCAGCTGCAGCAGCAGCTCGTACTCGGCCTTGTTCGCACCCCCCTGATCGCTCAGCGCGTTGACATAGATCATCAGCTGGGCAATGGCCGTGTTGGCCTTGAGGGCGTCAATGTCCTCGCCGACCTTCTTGATGGTGCGGTTGGCAACGGCCTCCAGCTCGGGGCGCACGCCCTCGCCGGGAACGAGCTTCTCGCTCATCGACCAGATCTTATCAAGGAAGCGCTTGCAGCCCTTGATGGAGGAGGTGTTCCACGGGGCGGCCTTCTCAAAGTCGCCGATGAACATCTCATACAGGCGCAGGGTGTCGGCGCCGTACTCGTTGACCACATCGTCCGGGTTGACGACATTGCCCAAGGACTTCGACATCTTGACGATGGGGTGCTCGGCCATCTCGCCGTACTTCTCGACAAGGGCCTTGCGGGCACCCTTCTCGTCGCCGTACTCGGCCAGCAGGCGCTTGCGCTCGGCATCGGGCTGGTTCTCAAACGCATGGGGGTTCAGGCCCAGAATCATGCCGTGGGAGGTACGCTTCTGGTACGGCTCCTTGGTGGGCACTACGCCGATGTCATACAGGAACTTGTGCCAGAAGCGGCTGTACAGCAGGTGCAGGGTGGTATGCTCCATGCCGCCGTTGTACCAGTCCACAGGGCTCCAATACTCGAGTGCCTCCTTGCTGGCGATGGCGTCGTGGTTCTTCGGGTCGCAGTAGCGCAGGAAATACCAGCTCGAGCCGGCCCACTGGGGCATCGTGTCGGTCTCGCGCTTGGCGGGGGCACCGCAGCAGGGGCAGGTGGTGTTGACCCACTCGGTATGGCGGGCCAGCGGGCTTTCGCCGTTCTCGCCCGGCTCAAAATCCTTGATTTCGGGCAGGCGCAGGGGCAGCTCGCTCTCAGGCAGAGGCACCCAGCCGCACTTCTCGCAGTAGACCATGGGGATAGGCTCGCCCCAGTAGCGCTGACGGCTGAACACCCAGTCGCGCAGCTTGAAGTTGACCTGCTTGTGGCCCTTTCCGTTCTCCTCCAGCCATGCGTACATCTTATTCTTGGCGTCCTCGACAGACAGGCCGTTCAGGAAATCAGAATTGACCAGTGTGCCGGTGGCCACATCGGTGAACGCCTCCTTGTCAAGGTCACTGGGGGTATTGCCCTTGACGACCTCGATGATGGGCAGGCCGAACTTCTTGGCAAACTCCCAGTCGCGGGTGTCGTGGGCAGGCACGGCCATGATGGCGCCGGTGCCGTAGGTTGCCAGAACATAGTCGGAGATAAAGATGGGGATTTCCTTGCCGTTGACGGGGTTGATGCCCTTGACGCCTTCGATGACAACGCCGGTCTTGTCCTTATTCAGCTCGGTGCGCTCGAAGTCGGACTTGCGGGCGGCCTCCTCCTGATAGGCGGCAACGGCATCGGCGTTCTTGATCAGGCCTGCATCGACCCACTTTTTGATGAAGGCATGCTCGGGGCTGATGACCATGTAGGTCGCGCCGAACAGCGTATCCGCGCGGGTGGTGTAGACGGTCAGGGTATCGCCGGCGGTGGTGGCAAAGTTGATCTCGGCACCGTGGCTGCGGCCGATCCAGTTGCGCTGCTGGGTCTTGACGCGGTCGATGTAGTCCACCTCGTCCAGATCGTCGATCAGGCGGTCGGCGTAGGCGGTGATCTTCAGCATCCACTGGCTCTTGTTCTTCTGCACAACGGGGCTGCCGCAGCGCTCGCAGACGCCGTTGACGACCTCCTCGTTGGCCAGAACGACCTTGCAGCCGGTGCAGTAGTTGACGGTGGTCTCCTTCTTGTAGGCCAGACCTTTTTTGAACAGCTGGATGAAGATCCACTGGGTCCACTTGTAATACTCGGGGTCGGTGGTGTTGATCTCACGATCCCAGTCGAAGGAGAGGCCCAGCGCCTGCAGCTGGCTCTTGAAGCGGGCCACATTCTGGGCGGTGACGATCTCGGGGTTGATGTGGTTCTTCAGGGCGTAGTTCTCGGTCGGCAGGCCGAAGGCGTCCCAGCCCATGGGGTACAGGACATTGCAGCCGCACTGACGCTTTTTGCGCGCAACGATGTCCAGTGCGGTGTAGCTGCGCGGATGGCCGACATGCAGACCGGCCGCAGACGGGTACGGGAACTCGACCAGTGCATAGAATTTAGGCTTGGAATGGTCGATCTCCGCATGGAAGGTCTTTTCGTCCGCCCACACCTTCTGCCATTTGGCCTCAACGGTTTTAAAGTCGTACTTCATAAATTTCTCCCCACAGATAAATTTTTGATGGGTCGTAACCTTCTTAAAGCCTTCCCCTTGGGGGGAAGGTGGCCCCGCAGGGCCGGATGAGGGGTGGGTTTGCCGCAGTTGCCCGTTTCCGGGTCGGCTGCCGCAGGGCTGCCCCTCATCAGTCAGCAGTCGGGGCCGCTGACAGCTTCCCCCGAGGGGGAAGCCATTCCGCATTTTTACTGCTCGTCCGCACCTTCGTCCGGCATCCACTCGCTGGCGGGCACGGGCTTGGCGTCGGCCCAGAGATGCTCCAGATCGTAGTAGTCGTGGGCCTCCTGCGTAAATACGTGGACGATGACGCTGCCATAGTCCAGCAGGACCCAGCGCTTGCCGTCGTGGCCCTCGGTGCGCAGCACCTTGACGCCCTCGCGGTCCAGCTGGAACTCGGCTTCATCGGCCAGGGCGCCCACATGGGTGGTGGACATACCGGTGGCAATGACAAAATATTCGGTAACGGTGGTCAGGTCCTCAACCGCCAGGATGTGGACGTTGACGGCCTTCTTCGCGTCCAGCGCACGCGCCAGACGAATGGCAAGTTCTTTGCTTTCCATAGTGTAAACTCCTAGTGTAAATTACGCGGCGGGCTGGCTTTCGCTCTCGGTGGAATCGCTGCTGCTGTCCGCGGTGTCGGTGGACTCGGAATCAACATACTCCACCGTGTGCGAGCCGTCCAGGTTCTGGTTCTGCTGGGCGTCTGCGGCCTCCTGGTTCAGCTGCCCCATGAACTGCACGTTCGCGTCGGTTGCCGTGTAGCCGCTCAAATCAAAGCCCAGCACAGACGCATCGTCGCAGAGCTGCAGCTCGCTGGCATCCACAAAGCCGGTATTCTCGCGGAAATACTGGTTCAGAATGTCGGCGTCCTCCTGGCGGGCCGGGTAGACAACGGACTCTCCGTTGTACTTTCCGGCCATCTTAACGGGCATCTGGCAGATCATGATCTTGCTGGAGTCGATCTTCAGCATACTGACCGCAAAGCTGACAAGCTTCGAGGCGCTCAAACTAGTCTCCATATAGTTCAGCACGGCGGGGGTCAGCTTGGCGACGTCCCAGATGTTGCCGATGCTCTTCAGGCGGCGGAACAGTGCCGAGTAGAACTGCCGCTGCATATTCAGGCGGCCAATGTCACCGTTGTTGTAGACATGGCGGGTGCGCAGCAGGAACTCGCAGGCGTCACCGTTCAGCGTCTGGTAGCCCTGATCCAGGTGGCTGCCTTTATAATCCATCTCCTGCGGGACGTACAGTTCAATGCCGCCGAAGGTGTCGACCAGCTGCACAAGCATTTCCAGGCGGATGGTCATATAGCCATCGATCGGCAGCTGGTACATATTCGAAATCTGCTCACACAGGGCGGCCATGTTCATGCTGTTGCTGTCTGCGGCCTGGGTTTTGGCAATATTGTTGATGCGGTAGTTGCCCGACACGCTGCGGTCGGTCGTGACCATCGTGTCGCGGGGGATCTGCAGCATCTTCATCTCGCCCGTCTCGTTGTTGAAATGGACGTAGAGGATCATATCGGTGTTGCCGTCATCGACGCCTGCATCATTGAGGTCGTCGCCCTCCTTCTGGGACGAGCGGTCGATGCCGACCATCAGGAAGTTCAGCTCCTTGCCCTGGAATTCCTTCGGCGTGTTGATGAGCTGATTCAGCTTGATGCTGCCGCCTGCCGGGGCGATTGATCCCATAATAAGCGCGAACGCGCCGCCGAAGATCAGCGCAATGACCAGCAGCGTGATGAGCAGGATCTGCCACCAGCGGATCTTTTTCTTCTTTTTGCCCTTGCCGCCCTTGCCGTCGCCGCCTTTTTTGCCGGACTTTTTCCCTTTGGACTTGCGCGGGGCGTCGTCGGTATCACGCGGGGGCTTGCGGCCGCCATTGCCGCCTGCGGCGGTTTTGGGCGCACCGGCGCGTTTGGCGCGGCGCGGTGCGGCGTCTTCCAGCTGGATGCCGCCTGCGGCCTCGATGTCATACATCGGCTTGCTGCCCTGGGCGGCGCGCAGGTCCATTTTCTGCACTTGGGCGCGGGGGCGCTGAGCGGCGGGCTGCCGCGAGGCTGCCGCAGGCTGGTCGTACAGGCGGTTTGCGGCCTGCTGTGCCTGCTGCGGGGCCGCCGTCTGGGCTGCCTGCGGGCGGTTCACGGTACGGCGGGGGCGCTGCACCTGGAACTGCAAGGTATCGCCGTATTTGCGCTCGGCTGCGGCGCGGTAGGCCATGGCCTGGCGCTGGGCATAGGTCAGCCCACGCGGGGCGTCAGGCTGGGGCGCGGCTTGCTGGACAGGCTGCTGCACCGGCTCCTGTATGGGTTCCCGGATCGGTTCCGGCTCGGGCCGGGCCGCCGGGCGCTGGCTGATGTGCCGCCCCTGGGCCGTGCGCATGGGCTGCTGCACCGTGCGGCGGCGGGCGTTCTGTTCGGCCAGCTGCTGGGCGCGGCGGCGGGCAGCCTCGTACTGCTCCTGCTCGGAGCTTCCGGTCGCGCCGGCGGTATACAGCTTACGCGGTTCGCTCATTGTTTTTCCTCCCTGCTGTATGGAGTGTTTTTACTTTAGCTGTGCTTTTACATACTCGTAAGCGGCTACGCTTTCAGGATCCAGCGTGCCGCCCTTTTCTTCCACAAAATCGATGCTCCGTTTTAACGCGTCGCAAAGGGCCCGATCCAGGTCCTGCATTTCCAGTTTGCGCAGTTCATCCACGCCGGGCCAGTCGCGCTCGGCGCTGGTCATATCGGCCAAGTAGATGATCTTATCGAGCAGGGACATATCCGCTTTGCCGGTGGTATGGCAACGGATGGCGGACAAAATCTCCGGGTCGGTAATGCCCCACTGGGTCTGGGCCAGGATGGCGGCGGCTATGCCGTGCCACACCGGCGAAGGGCGTGCAGGGGCATTTTCTGCTATTATAGCATTATCGGCGAAAATCTGCAACAATTCTTGTTTAGGCAGTTCCTTGGCGGAATCATGCAAAATTGCCGCCATAGCGGCCTTTTCCGGGTCAGCACCCCAGCGTTTGGCAAGTTTTACTGCCATTTTTTTTACATTCTTCGTGTGGGTCCAGCGTTTTTCGCCGAGTCTGGACTTCACAAGCTTCCTGGCTTCGTCGTAATCCATGCTATATATTCCCCTCTCCTTGGCGGTAGGGGCCGGGTATGCCCGGCCCTCAACCTTGCCTTACTTGCCCTTGAACGGCCAACAGCTTTTATGCGGAGGGCCAGGCATGCCCGGCCCCTACATGGCACCATACAATTTATTTTTCCGGATAACCGCCAACACTTCCGGCGGCAAAACCTCCGGCCACTTTTCCGGCGGTATCTTCCCGCTGCGGATATCGCTGGACGCACAGGGGTAGCTTTCGGCCTGGGCAAACAACACCGTGCCGCCCGCCTGTTCCAGCTTGGCAGCAGCGGCGTGCAGGGCGGCATCGTCCGTGCCGGTACGGCTTTCCACCACCAGCGCGGCCATTTTTAACATATCCTGCCAGCGGTACCACTCGCCGAACGTCAGCAGCATATCGCTGCCGACGCAAAGATACAGTTCCGCGCCGGGGTTGGCGCCCCGCAGCATTTCCAGCGTGTGGACGGTATAGCTGCGGCCGCCCTGGCGTATCTCCCAATCGCTGACTTCCACCGCCGGGGACAGCGCCTTAAAGCACTGGCACATCTGCAAACGCAGTTCCGCCGGGGTGGCGCTGGCGTGTTTGTGGGGCGGCGTACCCGCCGGCATGACGATGGCCCGGTCGGGCCGCACCCGTTCCAGCGCAGCCCGCAGGTTGTTCTTATGGCCGTTGTGGGGCGGATCGAAGGTGCCGCCGTAGAGCAGTATCTTCATTTTGCCAGCACAGCGGCGTAGGCGCTTTCCTTTTTTTTCTGCTTGAACAGGACGAACTTGCGGCCAATGACCTGCACGCACTCGCAGCCGACGGCCTCACAGAGGATATCGGCGGCCTGGCGGGGGTCATATTCGCTGTTTTCCAGGACTTTGACCTTGATAAGCTCGCGGGCGGCGATGCAGTCGGCAATCCCTTGGATCAGGGTCTCGTCGATCTCGCCCTTGCCGATCTGGTAGACAGGGTCCATGGTATTGGCTGCGCCGCGCAGAGCCGCGCGCTGTTTGCTGGTTAAAGACATAGGGTTGCTCCTTTATAATTATAGTATATATCGTATCGCGGTAGGGGCCGGGCATGCCCGGCCCTTGAACGGGTAGTATTTTTCATGTTGAGGGTCGGGCATGCCCGACCCCTACGGACTGCTATTACTTCAAAAACGCGGGCAGCTTTTCTTCCAGCTTCTCCATCGCCCGGCCTCTATGGCTGATGGCGTCCTTCTCGTCTGGGGTAAGCTGGGCATAGCTGCGGGCCTCGGCGTTGGGGTGCTTGCCATCGGGTGCGCCATACTCGTCGGGGATGAACAGCGGGTCGTAGCCAAAGCCGTAATCGCCGTTCTGCAGGCTGAACGCAATGCGGCCCGGGCACTCGCCCTCGACTTCCAGTGCGCGGCCATCGGGCAGCATAAAGCAGACCGCCGAGACAAACTTTGCGCCGCGCTGTTCGGCGGGCACATCGGCCATTTCTTGCAGCAGCTTTGCGTTGTTGGCGTCGTCATCGCCGTGGTGCCCGGCATAGCGGGCGCTGTACACACCGGGCGCACCGTTCAATGCATCGGTGCAAAGGCCCGAGTCATCGGCCACGGTGGGCAGGCCGCTGGCCTTACAGAAGGCCTCAGCCTTGATGCGGGCGTTTTCGGCAAACGTCGTGCCGGTCTCCTCGGGGTCCAGGGTGATGCCAAGCTCCCGCAGACTCTTGACCTCATGCCCCATGCGTTCCAAAATGCGGCGCAGCTCTTTCAGCTTGCCCGCATTGTTGCTGGCGGCGCAGACGATCATGCTTCGCCCTCCCCTTCTTCTTTCTGTTCCTCTTTCTGCAGGGCCGATTCCGGCAGCAGGCTTTCCACAAAGGTCTGGGCGTCAAACTCCATCAGGTCGTCGATTTTCTCGCCGACACCGATGAACCGGATGGGCAGGCCCAGATTCTCCCACACCGAAACCGCGCAGCCGCCGCGGGGCGTGCCGTCCAGCTTGGTCAGTACCACGCCGGTGGCGCTGGCAGCCTTGCAGAACTCCTCGGCCTGGCTGATGGCGTTCTGGCCGGTGATGGCGTCCAGCACCAGCAGCACCTCCAGGCTGGCCTCGGGGCTGGCCTTTTTGACGCTGCGGGAGATCTTGGACAGTTCGTCCATCAGGCCCTTTTTGTTGTGCAGGCGGCCTGCGGTATCGGCAATGACCATGTCATAGCCGCGGGCGTTCGCACTCTTGACCGCATCAAAGATGACGGCGGCGGGGTCCGCGCCCATGCCTGCCTGCACCAGCGGCACACCGGCGCGGTCAGCCCAGAGTTCCAGCTGCTCGCTGGCAGCGGCGCGGAAGGTATCGCCCGCAGCCAGCATCACGCGGCGGCCCTGCTTTTTGTACAGCGCGGCCAGCTTGGCGATGGTCGTGGTCTTGCCCACACCGTTGACGCCGATGACGAGAATGACGGCTGGCTTGCCGTCCAGCTCCATCGGGTAGCGGGGGGTCAGCTCCTGGCAGATGATGCCGCGCAGGGTGTCCAGCGCCTCCTGGCCGGTTTTCAGGTGCTTTTCCTCTACCTCGTCGTGCAGCTCATCCACCAGGCGCACAGCGCAGGCGGGGCCGACGTCGGCCAGAATCAACTGCTCTTCCAGCTGGTCGTACAGGTCGTCGTTGATCTGCGCGTGGGTCAGTGTGTTGACGATGTTCTGGAAAAAGCCGGTGCGGGTCTTTTCCAGCCCGCGCTTGACCTTTTGCTGCTCCTGAAATTCCTCCTCGGAAATATCGCGTTTGAAAAAGTTGAAAAAGCCCATCGTGGCCCTCCTTACTTTTGATTTGCCGCCCCGCGGGTTTGTGTGGCTTCCCATTGGCGGGTGGTCGTATTTATGTGGCGGGTCGGGCATGCCCGGCCCCTACATGCCATCAGGTAATAAGGTCCGCGCTCACATTATCCAGATCCAAGCGCAAAATCTTCGACACGCCGTCCTCCTGCATCGTGACGCCGTAGAGGACGTCGGCGGCCTCCATCGTGCCGCGGCGGTGGGTGATGACAATAAACTGGGTGCGGTCCGTCATGCGGCGCAGATACTGCGCATAGCGCGCGACGTTTACGTCGTCCAGCGCAGCCTCGATCTCATCGAGGAAGCAGAACGGCGCGGGGTTGACGCGCAGGATGGCGAAATAGATCGAGATAGCGACCAGCGCCTGCTCGCCGCCGGAAAGCGCGGACAGGTTCTTGATGACCTTGCCCGGGGGCGAGACTTCAATTTCAATGCCGGATTCCAGCACGTTCGCTTCATCCGACAGGTACAGCCGCGCATGACCGCCGCCGAACAGCTCCTTGAAGATCTGCTGGAAGTTCGCGTTGATCTGCTTAAAGCTCGCCGTGAACAGCTCCTGCATCTCGCTGCACAGCTCGGCGATCATCTTCGTCAGCTCGGCCTTCGCCTTTTCGACGTCGGTGACCTGCGCTTTCATGAAGTCATAGCGCTCCCTGACCTCTTTATATTCGTCAATCGCGCCGACGTTGACGTTGCCCAAGGCGCGGATCTTGCCGCGGACCTCGGTCACGCTGCGGCGCAGCTCGGTCAGGCTCTCAAACGGCACACACTGGCTGCGGGCCTCGCTCTCGGTCAGCTGGTATTCTTCCCACAGCTTGCTGTTGGTGTCGTTCAGCTCGGTCTCGGCGGCAGTGCGGCGCTCGGCCAGGCGGGCCATCTCGCCGCTCATCCGCTCGCGCTCGTCGGTCAGGGCGCGGTTGTCCTGCCCCAGCTTCGAGATCGCAGCCTCCTTTTCGAGGCGGGCCGCGTTGGCAGATCGAATCGTTTCCTCCGCGGCGGCAATTTTCTGCTGGTTGTCGCCGCGCACGCGCTCCATCTCGGCGATTTTCAGCGCGTTAGCCTCGATTTTTGCCTTGGCGGCCTCAATTGCCGTCTGCAGCTCACGGGCGCGGGCATCGGCCTCGCCGGTACGGCTCCGCAAGCCCTCCAGCGCGGCCTCATGCAGGCCGACGTCCTTCTCGTCCGCCAGGCGCTGCAGCTGCTTTTCGGACAGCTCACCGGTGATTTTTTCGCGTTCTGCCGTCAGGCTGCCCGTGCTCTCGCCCAAGGCGGCCAGCTCGGCGGTGTACTGCGCCAGCTCGGCCTCGGCGTCGGTCCGGGCCTTCTCGGCCTCGGTGCGCGCGGTCTCGTTCCGGGTCACGGCGGCCTGCTGGGCGGCGATCTCGGCCTCGATGCTCCGGGCCGTCTCGTCGTACTGGGCGGCGGCCTTCGTCAGGCGCTCGAGCTCGAGGTTCGCGCGGACGTGCTCCGTCGCGGCGTTCATGCCCTCGCCCTCGGCACCGGCCAGCTGGGCCGAGAGGTTGTCCACCTCGGCCTTGCGGGCGGCCAATTCCTTTTCCGCCTCGGTGCGTTTCTGCTCGAGCTTCGTCAGCTTGCTGCGCAGCTCGTCCAGCTCCTGCTTGCGGCTGAACACGCCGACGCTGCGGGCGGTGGAGCCGCCGGTGAACGAGCCGCCCGCGTTGATGACCTGGCCGTCCAGCGTGACGATGCGGTTGCGGTAGC
>OLVX01000884.1_pt1 | contig 28260 bp, 26 predicted proteins | sample 1673271 | NCBI WGS metagenome assembly OLVX01 (sample SAMEA3178939, study PRJEB25190) | human gut metagenome | biome: human gut; feature: human-associated habitat; material: faeces | place: Austria | collected 2013
CCTCCCCAAGAACCAATTTGACTAGTTACAGCAAGTTGAGTAAGTTCAATACCTTTAACTGATCCATCAAGTGGAACACCTGAAACTAATATGATTAAAGCAGTAGAAGTACAAATGATTAATGTATCAGTAAATACTCCTAAAGTTTGAATAAAACCTTGCTTAACAGGATGACTTACAGTTGCAACAGCAGCTGCATTTGGAGCAGATCCCATACCAGCTTCATTTGAGAATAAACCTCTTTTTATACCTTGAAGTATAGCAGCTCCTAAAGTACCTCCTAAAACTTGTTCAAAGCCAAAAGCATTAGCAAAAATCATTTTTAGTACTGAAGGAAGTTCAGTTATATTTTTACAAACTATGAATGCTGCTAATAAAAGATAAGCTACAGCCATAACAGGAACTATGAACCCTGTTATCTTAGCAATTCTATGTACACCACCAAAGATTATAACTAAAGTAAAAGTTGTAAGTATAACACCAGTAATTTTTACATCAATATTAAAAGCAGAGCTAAATGCATTAGCAATTGTATTTGATTGAACAGAGTTAAATGCAAATCCAAAGCTTATAATAATTAAAACTGAGAATAAAATACCAAGCCATCTCTTTTTTAATCCTTTTTCCATATAGTAAGCTGGACCACCTTTAAAAGAGTCACCATCTTTTTCTTTGTATATCTGTGCTAAAGTGGACTCTATAAAAGCAGAGGCAGAACCAATTAAGGAAATAAGCCACATCCAAAAGATAGCACCAGGACCACCTATAGCAATAGCTGTAGCCACACCTGCTAAATTACCAGTACCAACTCTTGAAGCTGTTCCAATACAAAAAGCTTGGAATGAAGAAATAGATCCTTTTTCTGATGAAGAGGAACCTTCACTTAAAAGTTTAAACATTTCTTTTATATTTTTAAATTGGACAAAATTAGTTTTCACAGTGAAATATATACCGAGTGCTATTAAAACAGCAATTAATATATACGTCCATAAGAGATCATTAAACATTAAAATATAATCATTTAATGAGTTGAATAAATTACTACAAAAATTCATATAGTTACCTCCTAATATCATTCGTGTATTGTTTTTTATAATTTTATAATAAAAACACTTAAAATGCAAGAATAAAAAACATATAATTCATAAAAAAGAGAAAAAACCCTTTAAATCTAGATAATTTGCAAAAAAAATGCTTAATATATTTCAAATAAAAGAAAACCAATTTTTTAAGTATAAATCGTGTATTATTAATTTAGTGTAAGAAAAAAGTGTATTAAATATAAGTAGATATCTTATATTTAATACACCAATATACTAGTTAAATAAAGCGTCTAATCAATGTAAGATTGAATTTAAGTCATCTTCCAGTTCATCTAAAGCAGAACCATTAGAGTTACCATTATTATTTGAATCATAATTATTGCTATGATTATTGTTATTAGAGTTATTATTAGAACTAGAGGCTTTTGCAACTGTTAAAGAAACTGATTCACCAGCTTTTATTGTTGATTTAAAGTTTTTAACAGTATATTGCCCACTAGTTATACTTCCTGAAATAGATTCACCAGAAATAGTGTAGCTTATTTCATTTTCGTTTAATATTTTTATAGCATCATAAAGATCCATGTTCTTACTTAATCCCAAGCTAGATAAAGAAATAGTTTGAGAACCTGAACTATTATCATATTCTGTTGGAAGTACATAAGGATAATCAGTAGTTACTGAATTAGGATTTAATTTTTTAATAAATACCTTAGTTACAATGTTTTTAACAGCAGTACTTGCAGTTGCAAGCTTATTATTTTTAATGTTTACCTTAGCTGTCACATGGACATCGCATGCAGTTGTAGGTTGAGTACCTTCAATGAAGTATTCAGTACGTACACGGTTTCCTCTTTGATCTTGTGCACATAGGTCAGTGGCAAGTTTTCCGGAATCACGACATACAGTAGCAGTTACAACAGTTGATGGCTTTTCAATTTCTTTATATGAAAGACCTTGATGAACAACTCCCATAACATCACCCCAAAGGCTAGCAGCAGAACTACTATAACCATTAAGTTTAGTAGGCATGTCATAACCTATCCAAACAGATGCAGAGTAGTAAGGAGTAAGTCCTGAGAACCAGAATGAATCACTGTTATCGGTAGTTCCACTCTTTCCAGCCACAGGTATATCACCAAACTTAGCACCGCCAGCATCAAAACCTGTAACAGGTCCTTTTAATATATCATACATTATATAAGCAGTTTCTTCAGAGAAAAGCTTAGTAGTATCGGCAGTCTTATCTAAGATTACTTTTCCAGTAGAGTCTATAACTTTTGTATAAAGGATAGCTTCAGTTCTAATACCTTTATTTCCAAATGAACCATAAGCAGAAGCAAGAATAGTGGTATTACCACCATCTCTATCAGATGGATCATTATTGAATTCACCTAGAGCTAAAGTAGCTATACTTTTAGAAGATTCTGAGTTATAGATTAATCCAGATTTTTTGCCATACTCTAAGGCTGTTGATAATCCTAAATTGTATACAACTTTTAAGGAAGTAATATTTTTAGAATACATAATAGCTTCTCTTGGAGTTATTAATCCATCATATACACCATTCCAATTAGTTGGTTGGAATGAATAACCAAAGTTTGATAATTCTTCATTAGTTAAAGGTGAATCATCAATTGGTGTAGCGGCAGTATAATTTTTAGTGTCAATTGCAGGACCATAAACTGTTAAAGGTTTTGTATTTGAAGCAATTGACTTTAAATCATCATAAGCTCTATTTAAAGAGTTAGCTGGTTGCTTACCTCTTCCACCAATAAGAGCCTTTACTTCACCAGTTTTATAATCCATGACTGTAGCGGCAGATTGAAGCATATATACTCCTTCATTGGTTAAAGGCTCTTCACTATAACTTCCATTTATCTTCACATCAAGATTACTTCTGTCATCAAGTACAGCTTGAACGCCATCTTGCATTGTTCTATTCATTGTAGTATAAATTTTTAATCCACCATTAACAAACAGTTTACTTACTTCTTCATCTGTATACTTATATTTTTCTTTTAAATCTGAGGCATAATTTTTTGAATATGCAGTTTCAGATTCAAAAATATTTAAGATATCTTGTAGTAACTGTTTACTTTTTGTATAGTATTCGAATGATGTGCAATTTTGATTATCGATTTTTGATTCAAATGCATGATTTTTTTCAGATATTTTAATATTTTCTCTTCTTTCATCTGCAAGCATTTTTAATGTTTCGTATTCAGGATTTTTGGGGTCAATGGTTACATTGTGAGGAATTTTTTCAACAATAATTCTTAAACCAAATAAATCTAGAATGTCTTTTATTGAAATACTTGAATCAGTTTCTTTTAATCTTTTTGTGTAATCTTCTAATTTTGCAATATTGCTTTTTGATGATTTTACTCTGGATGTTAGATAAATTGAATAATTAGGTTCAGAAAATTTTTTATTTATTTCTAGTAATAATGTTGAACATACAATTTCCATGTATCTCATTATTTCAGAATCAGTTGATAAAATTATTTTATTTATTTTACTTGATATAGTGTTATATAAACTTTCATATTTTTTATTTTCTATTTCATTATCAAATGGTTTATGCATAAGATTACCTCCTTCTGAATTTTAAACTTATAATATTAGTATAGCAAAATTTACATAAATTTGCAAATTAATTGCAATTTACCAGAAAATATAGTAAAATATAGTAGATTAAAAGAGAAAAGAAGGTAATTAAATGTTAGAAAAATTGGGAATAGATGCAGATTTAGAAAATTTATCAAAAGAGGTAGAAAATGAAATAAAAAATCAATTTAAAACAATGGATGAAATATGTGAAAAAAATAGTATGAAAGTATTATCAGCATTTCAAGAGTGCAACTTACAAGAAATGCACTTAAATTCATCAACAGGATACGGAATAGACGAAGCTGGAAGAAACAAAATAGAAGAAATATATGCAAAAGTTTTTAAAGCAGAAGATAGTTTAGTTAGAGCACAGTTAATATCAGGAACACATGCGCTTGCAATTACGTTATCTGGACTATTATACCCAAATGATACAATGATTAGCATAACAGGAGCGCCATATGATACATTAAAAACAGTAATAGGAATAGGAGAAAATCCAAATAAAAGTTCATTAAAAGCATATGGAATAAAATATGAACAAATAGAGTTACAAAACAATGATTTTGATATTGAAAAAATAACAAAAAGGTTATCAAAAAAAGATGTAAAATTAGTAGAAATCCAAAGATCAAGAGGGTATTCTACAAGGAAAAGTTTAGAAATTTGTAAAATAGAAAATGTAATTAAAGAAATTAGAAAAGTCAATAAAGATGTAATAATAATGGTTGACAATTGTTACGGAGAATTTGTAGAAGAAAAAGAGCCAATAGAAGTTGGTGCAGATATAGCAGTAGGGTCACTTATGAAAAATTTAGGTGCAGGAATTGCAACAAGTGGAGCATATATAGTTGGTAAAAGAGAACTTGTAGAAATGTGTGCCCAAAGGCTTACAGCACCAGGAATAGGAAAAGAAATAGGTCCATCACTAAATCAAAACACATTATTTTTAAAAGGTTTGTTTTTTGCACCTAGTGTAGTTGCAAGTAGCCTAAAAACAGCAATATTTGCAAGTGCAATTTTAGAAGAGTTGGGTTATAATGTAGAACCAAAATGGAATGAGAAAAGAGCAGATATTGTTCAAACAATAAGTTTAGGAAGTGCAGATAAATTAATAAAATTTTGTCAGGGAATTCAAAAAGGTTCACCAATAGATTCAAATGTTATACCTGAGCCAGGAGACATGGGAGGGTATGATGATAAAATAATTATGGCAGCAGGAACATTTACACAGGGTTCCACAATTGAACTAAGTTGTGATGGACCTTTAAGAGAACCTTATATTGCATATATGCAAGGTGGACTTACATATGAATACGGAAAATATGGAATTTTAAAAGCAATTCAAGAGATGGAGAAAATATGAAAGTAATAGTTATTGGTGGAGGACCAGCTGGCATGATGGCTGCAATATCTTCTGCAGAAAATGGAAATGAAGTAATTTTAATTGAAAAAATGCAAACTTTAGGAAGAAAACTTTTAATAACGGGAAAAGGAAGATGTAATATTACATCTTCTTTAGACATGGAAGAATTTATAAAAAATACTCCTGGAAATGGTATGTTTTTATATAGTTCATTTAGAAACTATACAAATAAAGATATAATAAATTTTTTAAAAGAGCAAGGATTGGAAGTTAAAGAAGAAAGAGGAAATAGAGTATTTCCAATAACAGACAAATCACAAGATGTTTTAAAATGTTTTACTAAAAAATTAAAGCAATTTAATGTTAAAATCTTGCTAAATACTAAAGTAGATGAAATTATTGTAGATGAAAGCAATAATGTAAAGGCAGTAAAATGCAATAATGAAATTATTAGTGCAAATAAGATTATTCTTGCAACAGGAGGTAAAAGCTACCCACTAACAGGCTCAACAGGAGATGGCTATGAAATGGTAAAAAAACTTGGACATACAATTACAAAAATAAAGCCTTCATTAGTACCATTAGAGACATATGAAAACACAAAAGAGCTTCAAGGATTAAGCTTAAAAAATATAGAAATAAATTTAATAGATAAAACTAAAAACAAGGTAATATATAATGACTTTGGAGAAATGATTTTTACTCATTTTGGTGTTTCAGGACCTGTTATTTTAAGTTTATCATCACATTTAGTAAGGTACAAAAAACAAGAAGAACTATTAAAAAATAGAAATATAATATTACAAATAGATTTAAAACCAGCTCTTACAGAAGAAAAATTAGATTCAAGAATACTTAGGGACTTTGAAGAATTTAAAAATAAACAATTTAAAAATAGTTTAGATAAATTGTTACCACAAAAATTAATACCAATTATTATAGAAAAAAGTAAAATTAACCCAAATAAGAAAGTAAATGAAATAAAAAAGGAAGAAAGAAAAGAACTTGTAAAAATTTTAAAGCATTTAGAATTTACAATAAAAGCTTTTAGACCAATAGAAGAGGCAATAGTTACAAGTGGAGGGGTTAATATAAAGGAAATTAATCCTAAAACAATGGAATCTAAAATAATAAATGGTTTATATTTTGCAGGAGAAATTATAGATGTAGATAGTTATACTGGTGGATTTAATTTACAAATTGCATATTCTACAGGTTATACTGCTGGAAAAGAATAAAAGGAGAAAAATGGAAGAGTTTGTTACTATTGAAGAAAATGTAGATTATACTTTAACTGAAAAAAAATCAAAATTTATAGCAAATTTAATAAGGGTAAATAGTAAAGATGAAGCGGAAAATGAGATAAAAAAATTAAAAAAAAATTACTATGATGCAAGACACAATTGCTTTGCATATAGGGTAATTGAAAATAATCATATTGTAGAAAAGGCTAGTGATGATGGAGAACCATCTGGAACTGCTGGTGCACCAATGCTTAATATTTTACAAAAAAATGAATTATGTAATATTTTGGTTGTTGTAACAAGATATTTTGGAGGCATTTTACTTGGTACAGGAGGGCTTGTTAGGGCATATTCTGATTCTTTAATAAATGCAATTAAAATTGCAAAAAAACAAGCTAAAATATTAGGATGTGAAATGTTTGTAGAATTAGAGTATACGGAATTTGAAAAATTTAAATACTACTGTAGAAAAAACAATATTGCTATAAAAAATGTTAATTATTTAGATAATGTTACATGTAATTTGGAGTTGGAAGAGGACAAAAAAGCTAAACTAATGGAAGATTATAACAATAAAAGTATTAATTTAAGAGATATAAAATTTTTAGATAAAAAATTAATATCTAAAAGTATAATAAAATAGTATTTTTATGGAAAATTGGAAAAAATTTACAATTTTTTATTGCAAAACACTTGAAAAACTTCTATAATCGTAAATGTCGATGACAAATATTTAAAATATTTTAGGAGGAAAAAAGTGAAAGAGAAAGTTACAGTTTTAATTGCAGATGACAATCAAGAGTTTAGCAAAACATTATCATCATATTTAGAATCACAACCAGATATGGAAGTTATAGGAATGGCAAGAGATGGAAATGAAGCCATAGAGATGATTACAAATACTAATCCAGATGTTGTATTATTAGATGTTATAATGCCACATTTAGATGGATTAGGAGTTTTGGAAAATGTTAATCTTATAAAGCTTGAAAAAAGACCAATGTTTATTATGTTATCAGCAGTTGGACAAGATAAAATAACTGGTCAAGCAATTGGTTTAGGAGCAGAATATTATGTTGTAAAACCATTTGATATTGAGTTATTAATTAAAAGAATAAGAGAACTTAAATTTTATAAACCAAGTCAAAAAAATAATTTTGTAGGAAGAGAAATAAAACCACAATATATAGAAATATCAAATGTAGATACAAAAACTGAAGAACATTTAGAGACTTTAGTTACAAATTTAATACATGAAGTTGGTGTTCCAGCACATATAAAAGGTTACCAATATTTAAGAGAAGCAATTATGATGGTTGTAAATGATATAGATGTAATAAATCAAATTACTAAAAGCTTATATCCACAAATTGCTAGAAAATATTCTACAACACCAAGCCGTGTAGAACGTGCTATTCGCCATGCTATAGAGGTCGCATGGGGAAGAGGCCAACAAGAAGCAGTTGAAAATATTTTTGGCTATACGATTTCAGCAAGCAAAGGAAAGCCAACAAATTCAGAATTTATTGCAATGATTGCAGATAAATTAAGACTAGAATTAAAAAGTGCATAAAAATGAAAAAAACCTAAGTTAAAACTTAGGTTTTTTGTTATATTTAATTATTTTGTTTCGTTTCCTTTATATAAGAATGGGTAGATTGCAGAAATAACTGCACCAATCCATAATAACCAGAAACCAATTCCATAACTAATATTGGCAAGTGAAGCATATGAACCTAATTGTCCAATTGCACTAGATTTACCAGATATTAATACAATAAGTAGAATAACTACTATTGCTGTAGGAATTAATGTGAATTTTTGGTTTGATAATTTTTTCATAAAAGCAACTTTTTCTGATAATTTGTCAGCAAAAATAATTAATAAGTTAACAATAGCTAGTATTAAAACAAATATTCCATCACCTTGGATATATGAAATTGATTGACTTTGTGATATACCAAATAATGAAACAGATACAGTTAAAACTGGTAAAAATACAGCTACAGCTAAAATTAAGTTTCCAATTATTCCTAATATTTTAGTTCCTTTTATTTTTTCCATAAACTTATCCATAATTCATCCTCCTTTGAAGGTAGTATATAAAATATAATAAAAAAAGTCAATATAAAGTCGAAAAATATAAGAAAATGTAATATAAAAATTTATTAAATTTATAATTACAACTAAAGAATTGTAATAAAAAGTTAAAAATTTTAAAAAATTTATAAAAAGTACTTGCAAAATAAAAAAAGTTATATTACAATCAAATAAAAGTGGAGCAAAGTGGAACAAAGTGGTGAATTGGTGGAAGGAAGTGAAATTAATTGCTAATTGGTGAATACGAGCATTCTCTAGATGTTAAAGGCAGATTAATAATGCCTGCTAAATTAAGACAAGACATGGGGGAAAAATTCATCGTAACAAAAGGGTTAGATGGATGTTTATTTGCGTTTTCACAAAATGAGTGGTTAAATTTCGAAGCTAAATTGAAAGCACTTCCATTATCAGACAAAAATGCAAGAAACTTTGTAAGATTTTTCTTATCTGGAGCAACAGAATGTGAAATAGATAAGCAAGGTAGATTTTTAATATCAAATAATTTAAGAAATGCAGCTAACCTAGAAAAGGAAGCAGTAATAATTGGTGTTGGAACAAGACTTGAAATTTGGAATAAAGAAACATGGCAAAAATGTGATGATAACATTTCAGCTGATGAAATTGCACAAAACATGACAATGCTGGGTATATAACTTGCAAAAGTTTATATAAAAAACTAAAGATAAATTAACAAAAGAAAATATATTAAAAATACAAAAGATAAAGTTATAAATGTAAAAAGTTGCAAAAGAAAATTTTACAAAAGATTTTAAAATTCAAAAGAGGATTTTACAAAAGAATTTGTATGTTTTCAAAAGATAAATTAACACAAAAGAACAATTAAAATACATATGATATAATGCAGCTGGTAATTTGAAATTTTTTACCAGCTGCATGAGTATTATAAACTAAGAGGTGTTAAATTGGAATTTAAGCATAAACCTGTAATGCTTGATGAGTGTATAAATGGACTAAATATAAAACCAGATGGCATATATGTAGATGGAACACTTGGCGGAGCAGGGCACAGTAAACAAATAGTAAAAAAATTAAATGAAAATGGAATATTAATAGGAATAGACAGGGATGAAGAAGCACTAAAAGCTGCAAAAGAAAATTTAAAAGATTTTCAAAATGTAATTTATGTTCATAATAATCATGATAATATAAAAGAAATTTTAAGCAATTTGCAAATTGAAAATGTAGATGGTATTTTGCTAGATTTAGGAGTTTCGTCATACCAATTAGATGAAAGAAATAGAGGGTTTAGCTATCTTGGTGAAAATGAACTTGATATGAGAATGGACAAAACCCAAAGTTTAACAGCAAAAGAAGTAGTAAATAGTTATGAAGAACAAAAATTGGCCAATATTATATATGAATATGGAGAAGAAAAGTTTTCAAGACAAATTGCAAAAAATATATGTATGTACAGAAAAGAAAAACAAATCAGTACTACAAAACAATTGGTAGAAATAATAGAAAAATCAATTCCTGGATTTGCAAAAAAAGATGGACATCCAGCCAAAAGAACTTTTCAAGCAATTAGAATTGAAGTAAATGATGAAATAAAGCCATTGTATAATACGGTAAAAAACTGTATTGATGTGTTAAAGCCAGGGGGAAGACTTTGCATAATAACATTTCATTCATTAGAAGATAGGGCAGTAAAAAATGCATATATAGAAGCTAGTGGAAAATGTACATGTCCAAGTGATTTGCCATATTGTGTATGTGGAGCAAAAAAAGAAGGAAAAATAATAACTAAAAAACCTATAATAGCAACAAAAGATGAACAAGAAGAAAATACAAGATCTAAAAGTGCAAAACTTAGAATTTTTGAAAAAATATAAAAATAAAAAAGTACAAAGGAGGTGAGTAACTTATGGCAAGAGGTCTATACCAGTATGAGACAAGCCCTAGAAAGTTAGAGCCATCATATAAACCAAGAAAAAAACAAAGTATAAAAGTATTAGAAAATCCTAAAGCAAATAAAAAAACATTGCAAAGTCAAAAGAAAAGACAAACAAAAATGACATTAACAATAGTTGCAATATTTGCAGTTCTTCTTACCATAAGTTACAGAAACTCACAAATAAATGAAAAGTTTAATAAAGTTCAGACTCTAAAAAGAGAATTATCATCACTTCAAAAAGAGAATGAACAATTAAAAGTTACAATAGAAAATAGTTTAAGTTCAAATTATATTGAACAACAGGCAAAAGAAAAATTAGGAATGAAAAAATTAACAAATAAACAAACTGTTTATGTTACATTACCTAAAAAAGATTATGTGGAATCACCATCTGAAAAGGTTATTACTAAGGAAGAAAAAAATTGGTTTGAGAGTTTGGTAGATAAAATATTTAATAAATAAAATTGAATAAAATAAAACACTTCTAATAAATATTATTAGAGGTGTTTTTATGATATCAATTAAATTGTCTGGAAAGAAAAAGATGAGAAATTCCTTGTTTGTTGCATTATTAATATTTATTTTATTAATAATAAGAGTTGGTTATATTCAATTTGTACAAGGAAAAGAATTGCAAGAACTTGCTTATGAACAACAAACATTAGACAGAAATATAAACCCTAAAAGAGGGACTATTTATGATGCAACAGGCAAGAATATTTTGGCTGTGAGCAGTACAGTGGAAACTATAACGGTTAACCCAGGAAATATTGATAAAAAGGACAAAGAAAAAGTTGCAAAGGCTTTGGCAGATATTTTTGAGCTAGATTATGATAAAGTCTTAAAAAAGGTTAGTAAAAGGAGTTCTATTGAAACTATTGCTAAAAAAGTTGATAAAGAAAAGGCAAATGAACTAAGGGTTTGGCTTCAAAATAATAATATTTCAGTTGGGGTAAATATAGATGAAGATACAAAAAGGTATTACCCATACAGTAATCTTGCATCACAGTTTATAGGTTTTTGTGGTAGTGATAATCAAGGTTTAGATGGAATAGAGGCAAAATATGATAGTGAGTTAAAAGGTTTAAAAGGAGCCATAAAAAGGCATGCAGATGCAAAAGGCGGTGAAATAGGGACTGAGGGAGAAAATTATGTTGCAGCAATTGATGGAAATAGTTTAGTACTTTCTATTGATTTATCTATTCAGTCTATTGCTGAAAAATATTTAAAAGAGGCATGTATAGACAATAAGTGTACAGATGGTGGAAATATTGTTGTTATGAATCCCAAAACTGGGGATGTTTTGGCAATGGCAACATATCCAAATTATAATTTAAATGATCCATATGCAGCATATACTGATGAATTAAAATCTGTGTGGGACACATTAGAACAAAGTGAAAAAACAAAAAATTTGCAGGCAGTGTGGAGAAATAAGGCAATAGCAGACACATATGAACCAGGCTCTGTATTTAAATTAATAACAGCTTCTGCATCATTAGAAGAGCATATAACAGATACCGATAATAGTGGAGAATTTTGCTGTACAGGTGGAATTGAAGTTGCAGGTGTTAGAATTAAATGTTGGAGATATTATAGACCACATGGAGCAGAAAGTTTGAGGCAAGCGTTAATGAATTCTTGTAACCCAGTATTTATTGGGCTTGGACAAAAATTAGGGGTTGAAAAATATTATAGTTATTTAGAAAAATTTGGACTTTTAAGTAAAACTGGAATAAATTTACCAGGTGAGGCAAAAGGAATATTTTTAGCAAAGGAAAAGGCGCGGACCTGTAGAACTTGCTACAATAAGTTTTGGGCAAAGATTTGAAATAACACCAATACAGCTTGCGACAGCAGTTTCTAGTATTGCAAATGGAGGAACAAAAATAAAACCTAGAGTTGTTAAACAAATTATTAATAGCCAAACAGGAGAGGTTAAAGATATGCCAGTGGAAACTACAGGAACAGTAATTTCAAAAGAAACTTCTCAAAAAGTTCTTAGTATGATGGAGTCTGTAGTTAGTGAAGGGACTGGTAAAAATGCAAGAGTTGCAGGATATAGAATAGGTGGCAAAACAGGCACATCGGAAGATGGCGTTAATACTAATAAGTATGTTACATCTTTTTGTGGTGTTGCTCCAATAGATGATCCTCAAGTTGTTGTTTTGGTAACTTTATATAATCCAACAGGTGAGGGAGGACACCAAGGAGGTGGTGTTGCGGCACCAGTTGGCGGACAGATATTTAGCGAGGTTTTACCATATTTAGAGGTTAACCAAGGAAACGAAGAAGAAGTAGAAATAAAAGAGGAAGTTGTAACTCCTGATGTATTAGGAAAAACATTAGAAGAGGCAAATAAAATATTAAAAGAACAAGGATTAGAAATGGTTATAAATAATGAAACAGAAGAAATTGATAAAACACAATTAACAGTAAAAAGTCAAGTTCCACAAACAGGAATAAAAATCTATAAAGGAAATAAGGTATATATAGACTATTAAAAATAAAATTGCAAAAGTACTTAATTGTAAGATGTAATTAAGTACTTTTGTTTTTTTATTAAAACGGCACTTGAATATTTTTTACATTTATATTATAATGCATAATGTATAAAAAACAACAAAATATGACAATTGTAAAAAATAAAATTCGGGGGAAGAAATGATAAATTTACTTTTATGTGGAAATAAAAAAGTATTTGATGGAGCACTAACAGAGTTAATATCAATTACCAATAGAACCAAAGAAAGTATTAATTGCTATATATTTACTATGGATGCATCAAGAATAAAACCAGAATATGTGCCAATAGAAAATAAGCAAATAGACTTTTTAAATAAAGTAATACAGAAAAAAAATAAAGAAAACAAAGTAACAAAAGTTGATGTTACTAATCTTTATGAACAAGAATTTTTAAATTGTAAAAATGAAAGTGCATATTGCACCCCATATACTTTGCTTAGATTACTAGCAGATATGGTTCCTAATATTCCTGATAAATTATTATATTTAGACATAGATATGATGATAGGAGACGACCTTTCTAAACTATATAATATAGATGTTTCAGAATATGAATATGCAGCTGTAAAAGAAAAATATGGAAGTATATTTATAAGACCAGATTATATAAATGCAGGAATGTTATTAATGAACATGAAAAAAATAAAAGAAACAAAATTGTTAGAAAAAGCAAGAAATTTAATAAAAAGTAAAAAAATGCTTTTTGCAGATCAAGATGCAATTTTTAGGTCAACAAGCAAAAAAATGTTAATACCTCGAAAATATAATGAACAATCAAAATTTAATAGAAAAGATACAGTAGTATGTCATTTTTGCAAAAGAATGTTATGGTTTCCATATCCACATACAGAAAATTATAAACAATGGAATGTTGAGCAAGTGCATACAGTTTTAAAATGTCATGCATTTGATGAAGATTTAGAAGAATATTTAAAATTAAAAAAAGAATATGAAAACAATAAAAGGGGAGAATAAAAAATGAAAGAAAATTTAAATACAATACCAATATTTTTTACGGTTGATGATAAATATGTACCTTTTTTAGCTGTAGCATTACAATCATTAATAGAAAATTCGTCAGAAAAAAATTATTATTTAATAAAAATATTGTATACAAGTATAACTGAAGAAAATCAAGAGAAAATAAAAAAGTATGAAAAAGAAAATGTAAACATAGAATTTGTAGATTTAAATTATTATATAAATAAAATAAAAAATAAATTATATACAAGAGACTACTATTCTGTAACAACATATTTTAGACTATTTATACCAAATTTATATCCACAATATAATAAAGCATTATATTTAGACTGCGATATAGTTCTTCTTGCAGATGTTGCTGAGTTATATAATATAGATATGGGGGATAATTTAGTTGCTGCTGCTCCAGATGATGTAATACAAAAAATAGAAGTATTTCAAGAATATGTAGAAAAAGTAGTAGGAGTTGCAGACTATAGAAATTACTTTAATGCAGGAGTTCTTTTAATGAACTTAGATGAACTTAGAAAGTTCGATTTTCAAGAAAAATTTTTATATTCATTAGAAAAAATAAAATTTGCTGTTGCACAAGACCAAGATTACTTAAACAGACTATGCAAAGGAAGAGTAAAAATTATAAGCAATGTATGGGATAAAATGCCAATTTCAAATGATACAGATACAAATGATTTAAAATTAATACATTATAATTTGGCATTTAAACCATGGCATTTTGAAGATATACTTTATAAAGAATATTTTTGGAAGTATGCAAAAAAGACAGAATTTTTTGATGAAATAATAAAAATTAGAGATAACTACACAGAAGAAGACAGATTTAATGACAAAGAAGGAGACAAAAAGTTAAGGAAACTTGCACAAAAAGAATCTGATTGTGTAGGAGACGATAGAAAAAATAGGAGAACATAAATGATGGAAAAGCAAACAAATCCAAATATTCAAAAGTCAGAAGAAAGATTAAAAATAATAGAAAAAATAAAACAATACGAAAAAGAAGGAAAATTTGACCAAGATGTAGAAGATGATCCACCAACAATTACTCTAACACCAGAAAAAGTAGATTATTTGAATGAAAAACTTACAAGTAAAGCAAAAAATAGATTTGCAAATAGAATTGGTGAAAGATTTTTAAATGAAATAATAGAAAACAAGCAATTAATTGTAAAAGAAATAAGAGGATTAGAAAATATGGAAGGTTTAGAAAGTGGAGCATTAATTACATGCAACCACTTTAATCCTTTTGACTCGTTTGCTGTAGAAGAGGCATTTAGAAATGCCAAACTTAATAAAAAACAAAAACTTTTTATAGTTTTAAGAGAGGGAAATTATACTAATTTTCCTGGATTTTATGGATTTTTGTTTAGAAATTGTAATACATTACCACTTAGCTCAAATAAAAGAACAATGGTAAAATTTATGGAGGCAGCTGACATAATTTTACAAAGAGGAGATTTTATATTAATATTTCCAGAACAAAGCATGTGGTGGAATTACAAAAAACCGAAGCCATTAAAAATTGGAGCATATAAAATAGCTGCAAGAAATAATGTACCAATACTTCCTATATTTATAACAATGGAAGATAGTAATGTAATGGGAGAAGATGGTTTTTATGTTCAAGAATATACAGTAAATATTGGAAAACCAATATTCCCGGACGAGAATTTGACAGAAAAAGAAAATTTAGAAATTATGAAAGAAAAAAATGCTAAGGTCTGGAAAGAAATATATGAGGATTTCTATAAAAAGCCATTAGAATATACAACAATAAAGCAGGAAAAAGTATGAAAGAACCAAAAATAATTTATTATAAAGATGAATTAAATGATGAATTTTCAAAAGCAAAAATTAAGCCAAGAGTAATAGATGAAAATTATATATATATTCACAAAAATCCATTATGGAATATAGCATCTTTTTTAGTGCAAAATGTATTTAGTGTTCCTATAAAAGTATTATATTCTAAGTTTAAATTTAGAATAAAATATGTAGGAAAAGAAAAATTAAAGAAATATAAAAAACAAGGGTATTTTATATATGGAAATCACACACAACCATTTGCAGATACATTTATACCAAGTATGGCAATGTACCCTAAAAGGAATTTTTTTATAGTAAATCCAGAAAATGTATCTATAAAGCCATTTGAAACGCTAATACAAATGCTAGGAGCAATGCCAATACCAACTAAAAAAAATGCAATGAAAAATTTATTAGAAGCAATTGAAGAAAAAATAAAAAAGAATTATTCAGTAACAATATACCCAGAAGCCCATATTTGGCCATATTATACAAAAATAAGACCATTTAAATCAGTTTCATTTAAATATCCTGTAACACTAGACAAACCAGCATTTTGTATAACAAATACCTATCAAAGCTATGGAAAAAACAATGATAAAGTAAAAATTGTATCTTATATAGATGGACCATTTTTCCCAAATAAAGAATTAACTTTAAATCAGGCAAAACAAGAACTTAGAGACCAAATATATAATGCAATGTGCAAAAGAAGTGAAAATTGCAATATTGAGGTAATTAAATATAGACAATGGGACGGGGATATTGTCTAAGCTTTTTATAAAAATCATATTAATAAAAAAGAATAAAATTAAAGTCTTTTAATAAATATTATTAAGGGACTTTTTTTGATTTTAGTCTATACAAAATGGCAAATTAGTTATATAATATGAAAAAATTGGAAGGATTGATAATATGAAATTAAAAAATATATTACAAGGTTTAGAAAATTTAAAATTAAAAGGTGATTTAGATTTAGAAATAGAAGGAATAGAAAGCAATTCTAAAAATGTAAAACCAGGTTTTTTATTTATTGCTATAAAAGGTTTTTCTGTTGATGGACATAAATATATAAATAATGCTATAGAAAATGGGGCTAGATGTGTAATGGTAGAAGAAGGGTGTGATTTAAAAGAATTAAATATACCTAAAGATGTTGCTGTTGTAATGGCAAAAGATACAAGAGAGGCTTTAGCAGTTTCATCTGCAAACTTCTACAAAAATCCTTCAAAAAAATTCAAATTGATAGGTGTAACTGGAACAAAAGGTAAAACAACAACAACTTTTATGATTAAAGAGATATTAGAAAAAGCTGGAAAAAAAGTTGGATTAATAGGGACAATTGCAACATATATAAATGGAAAAAAATTAAAAGATAGTGATAGAACAACACCAGAAAGTTTAGAATTACAACAATTATTTAACCAAATGGTAGAAGAAGGCGTAGAATATGTTGTAATGGAAGTTTCTTCACAAAGCTTAAAATTACATAGAGTAGATGCATGTGATTTTGATATTGTTTTATTTACTAATTTTTCAGAAGATCACATTAGTGAAAAAGAACATCCAAATATGCAAGACTATTTTGAGTCAAAATTAAAATTATTTAAAATGTGTAAAACAGGAATAGTAAATACAGACGATTTACATGGAGCAAAAATACCAAATATGTTTAAAGAAAATGATATTACTACATATGGAATTGATAATTTTGCAAATGTAACTGCAAAAGATATAACTGTTACAAATTTATATGTTGATTTTAAAGTAAAAATAACAGATAGAAATGAAAGAATAAAAGTTGGAATTCCTGGTAGATTTAGTGTATATAATTCTTTAGCTGCTATATGCGTTGCAAAAAAATTAGGCATATCACCTGAAGTTATAAAAGAAGCATTGTTAGAAGTAAGAGTTCCTGGAAGATCAGAACTTGTAGACAATAAAATGGAATTGCCAATAATGATAGATTATGCTCATTCACCAGAGAGTTTGCAAAATATTTTACAGGCAGTAAAAAGTTATACTAGAGGAAAAGTAATATCTGTATTTGGATGTGGTGGAGATAGAGACAGTGGAAAAAGACCAATAATGGGTGAAATATCAGGAAGAATAGCAGATTTTACAATAATAACATCAGATAATCCAAGAACAGAAGATCCACAAAAAATAGTAGATCAAATAGAAGAAGGAATAAAAAAGACAAAAGGAAATTATAAAGTTGTAGTAGACAGAGTTGAAGCTATAAAAGAAGCAATGAAAATGGCAACAAAAAGAGATTTGATAGTACTTGCTGGAAAAGGCCATGAACCATATCAAGAAATAAATGGAGTAAAGCATCCATTTGACGAAAGAATTATAGTAAGACAGTTAGTTCAAGAACTAGACAAAGGAAAAAAGAATAAATAGGAAGGTTTGATAACAGTGAATTTTGATACAAAAATATTGCTAATATCATTTGTAGTATCAATTATATTAGGAATATTAGTAATACCAATATTAAAAAAATTAAAAGTAGGTCAAATAGAAAGAGATGATGGGCCAAAGTCACATTTAAAAAAACAAGGAACACCTACAATGGGTGGAATTATAATAATTCTAGCAATGATAATAATTATTACAGGAATATATATATATTTAAATGCAAATAATCAAGCAGATATTGCAAATAAATTATTACCAATGCTGTTAATTACAATAGGATTTGGAGTAGTAGGATTTATAGATGATTTTAAAAAATTAGTTTTAAAAAATACAGAAGGGCTTAAGCCAAGTTATAAAATGATTGGTTTGTTGGTTATTTCTGTTGCATATGTTGTATTTTTAGTTAAAGGATTAAATATAGGAACAGATATATTTATTCCAATTGCTAAAACATATATAACAATGCCAGTGTATATTTACATACCATTTGCAATAGTTGTAATACTTGCAACTACAAATGCAATAAATTTAACAGACGGAATAGATGGTTTGTCATCTAGCGTAAGTTCACTTATTATAACATGTTTAGTAATTATAGGAATTACATTTAATGTACCAGAAGTATCAATATTTGGTAGTGCTGTAATTGGAGCAACTTTAGGATTTTTAGTATTTAATTTACATCCTGCTAAAGTATTTATGGGAGATACGGGTTCATTATTACTTGGAGGTGTTATATCTGGATTAGCATTATACTTAAAAATGCCAATAATATTATTGGTAATTGCAATAATACCAGTATTAGAAACACTTTCAGTAATTATACAAGTAGCATATTTTAAAAAGACGGGAAATAGAATTTTTAAAATGGCACCATTACATCATCATTTTGAATTATCAGGTTGGAGAGAAAATAAAGTTGTAATTGTATTTTGTTTAATAACTTTACTTGCATGTGTAATTGGATTACAAATGGTTTAATAAATGCATAAGATAAAAATGCAAAAAAGAAAGGATTGAGATAAATGGCAAAAAAGAAAAAAAGCTTTTCAAGCTTTTTAAATAATCCAATAGATTTTACATTATTAATAACAATATTATTATTGTTAACAATAGGATTAGTAATGGTATTATCTGCAAGTTCTCCATCAGCTCTTTCAGAAAGCGGAGATAGTTATAAATATTTTTCTAAACAGCTTTTATTTGCTATACTTGGAATTATTGCAATGCTATTTATATCAAAAATAGATTATAGATTTTATCAAAAATTTTATAAACATGCATGGATAGTATCATTAATTTTACTTGCTTTAGTTTTACTAATAGGAAAAAACATAAATGGTGCTAAAAGATGGATATATTTAACAGAAACCTTATCATTTCAACCATCAGAATTAGTAAAAATTTTAATGATAGTATTTTATGCGGGAATTTTAACAAAAAATAGAGATGAATTAGAAAAGTATAATACAGGTTTTTTAAAACATATGTGTTTGGTAGCACCAATAATTGGGCTATTGTTGTTACAACCACACTTTAGTGCATCTGTTGTAATAATAGGTATATGTTCTATTATGATGATTGTTGCTGGATGCAAATTTAAACATTTTTTAATAACTGTTGGAGCAGTTGGAATTCCAGCAATTATAGCATTAATTATATTTTCCCCATACAGATTACAAAGGGTAACAACATTTATTGATCCATGGCAAGATCAAACAGGAGATGGTTGGCAAGTTATTCAGAGTTTATATGCAATTGGGTCAGGAGGTTTATTTGGTTCAGGTCTTGGAGAAAGTAAACAAAAATATTTATATTTGCCAGAACCTCACAATGACTTTATATTTTCTATTTTAGGTGAAGAATTGGGATTTGTAGGCTGTGCAATTGTACTTATATTATTTGCAATATTTATATGGAGAGGGGTTTTGATTGCAATGAAAGCACCAGATATGTTTGGAAGCTTACTTGCAGTCCGGAATAACTTCACTTGTTGCAATACAGGTAATAATTAATGTTGCGGTTGTTACGTCATCAATGCCAGCAACCCGGAATGCCACTGCCATTTTTTAGCTATGGTGGAACAGCATTGTTTATTTTACTGTGTGAAATGGGAATATTATTAAATATTTCACGTGCAAGTAATAAGCAACAATAATAAAAAATAAGAGTTTACAAATAAACTTATAGATTGTAATAACAAAAGAGGTGTATTAAATGAGAGTAATTATTGCAGCAGCGGGAACAGGAGGACATATTAATCCAGGTCTTGCAATTGCAAATAAAATAAAAGAAGAGCAAAAAGATTCTAAAATTATATTTATTGGAACAACAAGAGGTTTAGAAAATGATTTAGTTCCAAGAGCAGGCTATGAATTGAAAACAATTGATGCATATGGTTTAAGTAAAAAATTAACAATAGACAATATAAAAAAATTATATAAAACATACAAAGGTTTAGGGCAGGCAGAAAAAATAATAAAAGAATTTAAACCAGATATAGTAATTGGAACAGGAGGTTATATTTGTGGAGCAGTAATTACTGAGGCACACAAAAATAAAATACCAACTATGTTACATGAAAGTAATGCCTTCCCCGGTAAAGCAGTAAAAATGCTTGCAAAAAAGGTAGATACAATATTGGTTTCCTTTGATGAGACAAAGTCTAAAATAAAAAATGCAAAAAATGTTGTATGTACAGGAACACCTGTAAAAATAGAAAAAAAAGAATATGGAATAAATCAAAAAAATGAAATATTAAGCAAACTTGGATTAAATTCTATAAAACCTATTATATTGGTTTATGGGGGAAGTCAAGGTGCACAAAAAATAAATGAGGCAATACTTGAAATTATAGATGAAAAATTAAACAAAAATTATCAAATTATATGGGCAACAGGTCCAAAACAATATGATATTATAAAAGAAAAATTAGAAGACAAGAATATAAATATTAATATGATAGAAAATATTAAAATATTGCCATATATTTATAATATGGAAGAAATAATGAATATTTCTGATATTATAGTTGCAAGAAGTGGGGCTATGACAATTACAGAAATATCAAATTTAGGAAAGCCATCAATATTAATACCACTTCCAAATGTAAGTAACAATCATCAAATGTATAATGCAAAGGTATTAGAAAAAGTAAATGCTGCTAAAATTATTGAAAATGATAAATTAGAAGGAAACATTTTAAATAAAACAATAGAAGAAATTATATTAAATAAAAATGTTTTAAAACAAATGGGAATAAATAGTAGCAAAATTTCAGTAAAAGATACGCAAAGTAAAATATATAATGAAATATTAAAATTAGTTAAATAACTTTAGGGGGATATATGAACAAACATATTCATTTTAAAATAATTATATCAATTTTTATAATAGGAATTATCATAATAGGATTAATGGGATTTCAAAATGTAAGCAAGTTACATGAGCTTAAAGCAAGTATTTCACCAGATAATGAAGAATTGAATTTACAAATAGAAACTGCAAAAAATGAGACTATAGTAACAACTGCAATAGGAATTGGAGTTTTAGCTATTTCTTTAATATCAATTAGAATATATCTTTCTAAATTTGTTATATATCCAATAAATAGACTAATAAAAAGTGCAGAGAAAATTACCAATACAGAAGATAATAAAAATAAAATAGAAAATAATATAGATAATGTTGATGATATATTTGGGCTAATGACTACTGAATTAAAAGATCAATTAAATGATGTATCAACCAAGAAAAATCAAATAGAAACAATTTTAAGACATATGACAGATGGAATAATTGCATTTAATATGGACAAAGAAATTATTTTAATAAATCCAGAAGCAAAAAAATTACTAAGCATTAGACCAGAAGATGTAACATTTGAAGATATATTTAGTAAATTTAAATTAGATATAAATATGGAAAAAATAATATATTTGGAAAATTGGACTTCAACAGAGCAAAGGGTTCAAGTAGAGGATAAATATATAAATATATTCTTTGCACCATTTAAAAATCAAGATGATAGACCAGATGGCGTAATTGCTGTGGTTCAAGATATTACCGAACATGTAAAACTAGACAATATGAGAAAAGAATTTGTTGCAGATGTATCACATGAATTAAAAACACCAATTACATCTATAATGGGGTATGCAGATACTTTATTAGAAGGCGAATATGATAAAGAAACACAAGAAAAGTTTTTAGGTGTAATTGCTTCAGAAGCAAGAAGAATGGCTAAACTTGTAACAGATTTACTAACGCTTTCAAGATATGATAATAACAAAAACAAAACACAAAAAGAAAGTTTTGATTTAGGCGATTTAGTAAAAAAATGTCAGGACAAGCTTGCAATAGAAATAAAAAAGAAAAATCATACTGTAAATTGTTTTGTAACAGCAGATGTACCTCCTGTATATGCAGATAAATATGACATAGAAAGAGTTGTATTAAATATTTTAACAAATAGTATAAAATATACCAAAGAAGGCGGAGAAATTAAAATATATGTTGGGTTTGTATATAATGATGCATATATAAAAATATTTGATAATGGAATAGGAATTCCAGAAGAAGACTTAAGTAGAATTTTTGAAAGATTTTATAGAGTAGATAAAGCTCGTACAAGAGAAATGGGGGGAACTGGGCTTGGACTTTCTATTGCAAAGGAAATATTAGACAAAAATGGCGGAAGTATTGATATAAAAAGTGTAGTAGGACAAGGAACAGAAGTTGTAATTAAAATTCCAACAAAAGAGAATTGAAAAAATGAAGGAAATATTATATAATAAAAAAATAAGGAGAGAGATAACGTGAATCCAAAAGTAAAAAATATATTAGAATGGGTTTATTGTATAGTAATTGCAGTTGTACTTGCATTATTATTTAGATATTTTATAGGAACACCAACAATTGTAAAACAAATTTCTATGTATCCAACTTTAGAGCAAAATCAAAGATTATGGTTAAATAGATGGGGAAGAACAACAAAAACCCTTCCAAAAAGAGGAGAAATAATTACATTTGAAGAGCCAAGTAAAGTTAGCTATAATGAGAATGAAATTAACCAAGAAAATCCTGTTGCACAGTTTGAACAAAGAACAGGATGGAATTGGTTTGTAAATAATTTTTTGGAAATGGGTAAAAAAAGAAGCTATATAAAAAGAGTTATAGCACTTCCTGGTGAACATGTAAAAATAGAAAATGGAAAAGTATATATAAATGGAAATGAACTTGAAGAAAAATATTTACAAGCAGGGGTTGTAACAGATGTTATAGGTGTCCGGATTTTCAGATTTTACTGTTCCTGAAAATTGTGTATTTGCAATGGGGGACAATAGAAATCACAGCACAGACTGTAGAGCATTTGGATGCATACCATTAGAAAAAATTGAAAGTACAGTTGCCTTTAGAATATGGCCATTAAATTTATTTGGAAAAATAGACAAATAAGGAATTGATAAAATGTTTGAAAATATAATTGGAAATAATAAAATAAAAAATTTATTAGAAAATTCAATAAAACAAGGTAATGTATCTCATAGTTATTTATTTATTGGAATAGATGGAATAGGTAAAAAATTAATTGCAAAAGAACTTTCAAAATATGTACTTTGTTTAAATAACGGGTGTAATAATACATGTAAATCATGTATTGAATTTGAAAGTAATAACAATCCAGATTTTAGAATAATTGAACCTGATGGAAATAGTTTAAAAATAGAACAAATAAGAGAATTTCAAAATAAAGTAGCGGAGAAACCAATTATTTCAAATAGAAAAGTTTATATAATAAATGATAGTGACAAAATGACTACAGAGGCTCAAAACTGTCTATTAAAAACGTTAGAAGAACCACCAGAGTTTGTTACTATAATTCTAATCGGTTCAAATGAAAGTGCATTTTTAGATACTATAAAATCAAGATGTATGATATTACGTTTTAATAAAATATCAAATGAAAATATTGTAAGATTTTTAGAAGAAAATTATCAAACTAAAGTAACTAGTCAAATTATGTTAGAAGCATTCCAAGGAAGCATTGGAAACGCAATTAAATTACAAGATAAACAAGAAGAATATGAGCAAATAGAAAATGTAATAATAAATTTAGAAAAACGAGATAAAATAGACACATTAAATAAGGCAGATGTAATTTATAAAGCAAAAGATGAAAAATTTGAGATATTAGATTATATAAATATTGTATTATTAGATATGGCAAAGAGGTCTAATAAATATGCAAATTGTATAAATATAGTAGAGGATACAAAAAAAAGATTGAAATCTAATGCAAATTATGATATGAGTATAGATAATATGTTACTAAAAATGTGGGAACAGGTAAATTAATTTAAATGAACATAGAATAACATATATAAGAAATAAAAATATAAATAAAAATTAATGGAAGGAAAAATAACTTTGAAGAACATAGTAGGAATAAGATTTAAAAAATTAGGAAAAATATATTTTTTTAATCCAAAAGAAATAAAATTACAAAAAGGTGATAAAATAATAGTTGAAACATCTCAAGGAGAGGAATATGCTGAAGTATTAATTCCAAATAGATATGTTGAAGACGAAAAAATAGTAGCACCTTTAAAAAAAGTATTAAGAATAGCAACAAATAAAGATATAAAAAGACATGAAGAATGCAAAAAAATAGAAAAAGAAGCATTCAAGGTATGTGAAGAAAAAATAAAAGAACATAAATTAAATATGACACTTACAGATGTAGAATGCAAATTTGACAATAGTAAAATGTTATTTTATTTTACAGCTGATGGAAGAGTAGATTTTAGAGAATTAGTAAGAGATTTAGCAGCTATTTATAGAACAAGAATAGAATTACGTCAAATTGGAGTAAGAGACGAGGTAAAAAGAATAGGTGGAAATGGTGTGTGTGGTAGAGAATTATGTTGTTGTACATTTTTAAATGATTTTGAAACAGTATCAATAAAAATGGCAAAAGAACAAAATATTTCACTTAATCCATCAAAAATATCAGGAAATTGTGGTAGACTTATGTGTTGCTTAAAATATGAAAATGAAGTTTACGAAGACAAGTTAAAACATCTTCCAAATGTTGGAGCAATTGTTAAAACAGAAGATGGTGTAGGAGAAGTAGACAATATAGAAATCTTAAAAGAGCAATTAAGAATTAAATTTAAAAGTGAAGATGGATATACTTATAAAAAATATGATGCTAAAGATGTAAAAGTAATAAAAGATGTTGCTAGAGAGCAAATTGATGAAGAAGAAATACAAAATAAAAAAGAATTAGAAGAACTTGAAAAATTAGAACAAGAAGATAAAAAAGTTTTAGGAGGTGAAAAAAATGGCATATAAAATTACAGATAAATGTATCTCTTGTGGAGCATGTGCGGCAGAATGTCCTGTTGGATGTATATCACAAGGTGAAGACAAATTTGAAATTGAACAATCAGCATGTATATCATGTGGAACTTGTGCAGGAGTTTGTCCAGTAGGAGCACCAGAGGAAGAATAAAGAAACGGGATATGAGGCTAAACACTTCAAATCCCGTTATTATTATATTTAATAATTTTGAAAAATAAATAGGTAAAAGAAAGAGGAAAAAATGATCAATTTAGAACTTTATAAAATATTTGTAATCGTAGGAAATGAATTAAATATTACCAAGGTAAGTGAAAAACTAAATATATCTCAACCTGCTATAACAAAACATATAAAAAATTTAGAAAAAATATTAGGAATTACTCTATTTAAAAGAAATAGTAGAGGATTGACATTTACAGAAAAAGGAGAAAATTTATATAATAAATTAAAAGAGCCTATTAATGAAATACTCAAAGTAGATAATCAACTTAACCAAAATGAAAAAATTACTATTGGATCACATAATCATTTGTTAAATGTGATTTTTGGTAAAAGTATAAATGAATTTTATCTTCAATATCCCAATGTAGATGTAGATTTTATGTGCCTAGAAACGAAAGAAATGTTAGAAATGTTGGAAAATAAAGAAATTGACATAGTATTTTCTAAAAAAGTTGATAACTATAAAACCAAAAATATAAAGTATTTACATTTGGGCTTTTTAAACGATATATTTATAGCAAATAAAAACTCTTGCTTTGTGGATAAAATATTTGATCAAACATGTTTGCAAAACTCTACAATATATGTACCTAGAAAATATGCTCAAACAACAAATAGATTAATAAATGGAGAAAATAATACAAAATTAGATTTAAAAAATTCGAGTTACAATACTATTTTAGAAGTAGTAAGCAAACGTAAAGCAGTAGGTTTTATAACAAAAGAATATATTAATAATAAAGATTTTGAAAAATATAATTTAATAGAGTTAAAAAATAACTTAAATATTGAACCAATTAGCTTTGGAGTTTATTACTGCATAGATAAAAACAATAGAGTAAGTAATTTAATAAAAATAATAAAAGAACAATTTAGTGATAAATAACAATAAACGGCATAACTAATAGTTATATCAGAGATACAAAAATATATTTCAAAAATATAAAAATACATAGTATAATATATTATGTAAAATATATAAACAAGTGGTTTACGAAAGGAGATCAATTTTATGCGGGAATACTATGGAAATCAAATAGGTTATTACTGTGACGACTCAAATCACAAAGTTTTTTCTTGGAAAATGGATGGATTTAAGTTCAAACTTAAAAACAATACGGAATACGTATTAAAAGTTGGAATTAGACAGGCAAATGGAAAGTGGGGTAAAATGTTAATAAAACCCAAAAAGAAAAAATGGATTAAAAGTCATGACTATAAAGTAGATGTTTTTGTCTCTACCAAAGAGGATGGAGAAATGAAGTGCAATTTTAAAATTGAATACGGATGTATGATAAAAAGAAATGCAGATAAATATATAGAAGGAAAATTATATATTGTGCCAGTTTTTAAGAAAAATACTGTAACAATAGTAAATAGCAAGGACTGTAGACCTAATTTAGGAGTAGAACCTAAATATAAAATTTCAACATTAAAAAATGCTGAAAAAAGGATAGAGGTTTACAGTTATTCACCCTATGATATTATTATTTCAATAAATAATAAAGTAATTAAAAAAATTGAAGGAAAAAAAGCTGGTAAAGAACCTTCTAAAGAATATATAGAAATTCCTGAAAGTGGAATTATGTATATAGATACTTTATCTGAAGAAGTACTTTTGAAACATGAATGGCGTAGTCATGAAGATGCAATAATTAAAGTTAACGGTTGTAAAATTAAATATTCAGAAGGATATAGTAACATTGCCGGTATTTATGGACCGGGAAGTTATGAACCATACATTAACTGGTTAAATGCATATTTTAGAAATGATTCAAAAACTCTCGTAATATTGCATGAAGATATAGATGATCGTTTTGACTAGATTAAAACCACAAAATGGTAGGTTGATTTTTAACCTATCATTTTTAATCTTTTTATTTTTCTAAAACTACACTATTATTTTCCTATAATTTCTATTTTATTTTTTATAAAATTTGAATATTTTTATAATAATTTGCATAAAATAATATAACAATATTGACAATACGTATAATACGTAGTATAATGCATTTGTTAGGAGGAAAAGTCATGACATTTCGAGAACTAGAGAAATTGTTAATCTCCAACGGTTGGTATCATCACCATACAAATGGTTCACATTACATATATAAAAATGATGAAATAAAACGGAAGTTTACCGGTACCGAATCATAAAGGAGATATACCAAAAGGAACTCTTAACAATATCTTAAAACAGGCAGGGCTGAAATAAGCCCTAGCTTGTAATAAGTGGAGGGGAATTATGAAAGTTATTTATCCAGTATTATTTTATGAAGAAAAAGAGGGAGGATATTCTGCATTTGTTCCAGATTTGCAAAATGAACTCAATATTAATGCTTCTACTTGTGGAGATAGTTTGGAAAACGTAATGGAGATGGCAGAAGATTTAATAGCAGGAATAGTATTAGATGAAATGGAAGATGGGAATAAAATACCAAAACCAAGTAAAATACAAGATATAAATTTTGAAAACTTTGAAAGTAAAATAGATATAGAAGATTGGAATTATATTTCAAAATTTAAAACATATATAGCAGTAGATATAAGTGAATTTGCAAAAAAATGGGGAAAGGAATTAGTAAAGAAAACAGTAAATATTCCAAAATGGATAAACACAAAAGCAGAAGAGTTAAAAA
>OLVX01000902.1_pt1 | contig 27739 bp, 10 predicted proteins | sample 1673271 | NCBI WGS metagenome assembly OLVX01 (sample SAMEA3178939, study PRJEB25190) | human gut metagenome | biome: human gut; feature: human-associated habitat; material: faeces | place: Austria | collected 2013
TCAGGGGTTCGAGTCCGTTCACCAGCTCCAATATGGAAGAGTTCCCGAGCGGCCAAAGGGAACAGACTGTAAATCTGTCGCTATTCAGCTTCGGTGGTTCGAATCCACCCTCTTCCACCAAATAAAAACCAATCACTTTTGTGATTGGTTTTTATTTTTGTATAAATAATGTGGATTCGGACCACTAATGGGAGCGAACGCCGAAGCTTGCGAGGCAAGGAGCGACAGAGAAACAGTCCGGTGGACTGTTTCGACATTAGTCCAAAGGTGCGAAGCGCCTGCTTTAAAAGGGAGGCTTTTTTCTGTTTTTTCGCAATTTTGTCCATAAACATTGTTAAAAAATAAACAATCTTGTATATATTGCCAAAATGGTAATAAAATCTTGCATTATAAGTCAAAATAATATATAATTATTATCGGTTAAAAATATTTATAATCATAATTAATATATGAGAGGTAAAAACAATGGACGCATTAAACAAAAAAACTATTGAAGACATTGATGTAAAAGGCAAAAAAGTTCTTGCTCGTTGCGACTTTAACGTTCCGCTTAAAGACGGCGAAATCACTAATGACAAGAGAATTGTTGCCGCTCTTCCTACTATCAAGTATTTGATGGAGCACGGTGCAAAGGTTATACTTTGCTCACACCTCGGCAGACCTAAGGGAGAATATAAGCCTGAATTCAGCCTTGCTCCCGTTGCAAAAAGACTTTCGGAGTATCTCGGTGTTGAGGTTAAGCTTGCCGAAGATGCTGAGGTTGTAGGCCCTAATGCTAAGGCTATGGCAGCCGAGCTTAAGGACGGCGAGGTTATGCTCCTTGAAAACGTTAGATACAGAGCAGAAGAAACAAAGAACGAGGAGAATTTCTCTAAGGAACTTGCTTCTCTTGCCGATATTTTCGTAAACGACGCATTCGGTACTGCTCATAGAGCGCATTGCTCAACAACAGGTGTTGCTGCTTATTTACCTGCTGTTTGCGGTTACCTTATTCAAAAGGAAATCAAGTTTATGGGTGGCGCTCTCGCTAATCCAAAGAGACCTCTTGTTGCAATTCTCGGCGGTGCTAAGGTTTCAGACAAAATCGGTGTAATTGAAAACCTTATTGATAAGTGTGACACAATCATTATCGGCGGCGGTATGGCTTATACCTTTATGAAGTATCTCGGCCATAACATCGGTACTTCTCTTCTTGAGGCTGACTGGGTTGAAAAAGCAGGCGAAATGATGAAGAAAGCTGAGGATAAGGGTGTTAAGTTCCTTATTCCTGTTGATAACAAGGTTGGTAAGGAATATGACGAGCATACTGAGGCTAAGGTAGTAAGCAGTGACGATATTCCTGACGGTTGGATGGGTCTTGATATCGGCCCTAAGACTCAGGAAGTTTTTGCAGACGCTATTAAGGGCGCAGGCACAGTAATTTGGAACGGTCCTATGGGCGTTTCAGAATGGGATAACTTTGCAGCAGGCACAATCTGCGTTGCTAAGGCAGTTGCTGATTCAGGCGCTATTTCAATCATCGGCGGCGGTGACTCGGTTGCAGCTGTAACAAAGCTTGGCTTTGCAGATAAGATGAGCCACATTTCAACCGGCGGCGGTGCATCACTTGAATTCCTTGAGGGTAAAGACCTTCCGGGTATCTGCGCACTCCAAGACAAATAATTTATCAATAATCGTAGGGGCGACCATTGGTCGCCTTATACCAAAAATATTTTAAAGAGGTAACTATTATGAATAAGACTCTTCGTAAGGCAATTATTGCCGGTAACTGGAAAATGAACAATACTCCTGCACAGACAACTGCTCTCATCAATGAGATGAAGCCGCTTGTTGCCGATGCTGATTGCGAGGTTGTTCTTTGCGTTCCTTTCGTAGATGTTCCTGCCGCAGTTGAAGCTGCTAAAGGCTCTAATATTAAAATCGGCGCAGAGAATGTTCACTTTAAGGACAGCGGTGCTTTCACAGGCGAGGTTTCAGCTGATATGCTCGTTGAGCTTGGCGTTGAATACGTTGTAATCGGTCACAGCGAGAGAAGAACATACTTCGGCGAAACAGACCAAACAGTAAATCTCAGAACTCTTAAGGCTCTTGAAAAAGGCTTGAAGCCAATCATCTGCGTTGGTGAAACTCTTGAGCAGAGAGAGCTTGGTTATACAGAAACACTTCTTAAGTATCAAACAAAGATGGCACTTACAAATGTAACTGCTGACCAGCTTAAAAATGTTGTAATCGCTTACGAGCCAATCTGGGCAATCGGTACAGGCAAGACTGCTACTGCTGACCAGGCTGACGAGGGTAACGGATATGTTCGTGCAGCTATTGCAGAGGCTTACGGTGCTGATGTTGCAGAAACAGTAACAATTCAGTACGGCGGCTCAATGAACGCTAAGAATGCTGATGAGCTTACTTCAAAAGTAAACGTTGACGGCGGACTTATCGGCGGCGCTTCACTTAAGGCTGAGGACTTCTCAATTATCGTTAAGGCTGCAAGCAAATAATTAAACAAATTTTTGGTGGGTGTGTTTCGGCATACCCACTTTTTGTGAAAAACAATATGGAGGAATACTAATGAAAAAACCTGTTGTATTATGTATAATGGACGGTTACGGCAAGAATGACAGCGATTACGGCAATGCAATCGCTATGGCAAAAAAGCCTAACCTTGATAAGCTTATGGCTGAATATCCAATGACTTATATCGGAGCAAGCGGACTTGATGTAGGTCTTCCTGACGGTCAGATGGGCAACTCTGAAGTAGGCCACACAAATATCGGTGCCGGCAGAGTTGTATATCAGCCGCTCACAAGAATTACAAAGGCATTTGAGGACGGCGATGCTGAAAAAAATCCTGCTCTTAAGGGCGCTATGGATAATGCTAAGGGCAAGGCTCTTCACCTTATCGGTCTTGTTTCACCCGGTGGTGTTCATTCTCATTCAGAGCATCTTTATCATCTTCTTCAAATGGCTAAAAATAACGGTGTAGAGAATGTTTACGTTCACGCTCTTCTTGACGGTCGTGACGTTCCACCTTCATCTGCCGTTGAATATCTCAATGAACTTGAGGATAAAATGAAGGAAATAGGCGTAGGTAAAATCGCTTCCGTAATGGGCAGATTTTACGCTATGGACCGTGACAATATTTGGGACAGAGTTGAAAAGGCTTATGCCGCTATCGTTTATGGCGAGGGCATTCAGGCTGACAATGCAGTTGAGGCGGTTAAGGCTTCTTATGAAACTGTTGACGAGGACGGCAAGCACCTTACAGATGAATTTGTGCTTCCTACCGTTATCGGCGGCAGCGAGGGCAGAGTTAAGGCTGACGACAGCGTTATCTTCTTTAACTTCCGCCCTGACCGTGCAAGAGAGATTACACGTACATTTGTTGACCCTGATTTTAACGGCTTTGAGAGAAAGAACGGCTTTTTCAAGCTTTACTATGTATGTATGACTCAGTATGATGCCGAGATGCCAAACGTTGAGGTTGCATTCGGCCCTGAAACTCTTGTTAATACCTTTGGTGAATATATTTCAAAGCACGGTATGACTCAGCTTCGTATTGCCGAAACTCAAAAGTATGCTCACGTAACTTTCTTCTTCAACGGCGGCGAAGAAAAGCAGTATGAGGGTGAGGACAGAATTCTTGTTGCTTCTCCTAAGATTTCCACATTTGACCTTATGCCTGAAATGAGCGCTCCTGAGGTATCGGAAAAGCTTAATGCGGCAGTCAGAAGCGGCAAATATGACGCTATTATCGTAAACTTTGCTAACTGCGATATGGTTGGCCATACAGGTATTATCCCTGCGGCAATCAAGGCTGTTGAAACTGTTGACGCTTGTGTTGGCTCACTTGCAAAGGCTGTTATAGAAATGAACGGCAACCTCTTTATCACTGCCGACCACGGCAATGCTGATAAGATGCTTGACGAAAACGGCGAGCCGTTCACAGCTCACACAACTAACCCTGTTCCGTTTGTTGCAGTAAACTGCGGCGAGGGCGTTGAACTTCGTGACGGCGGCAAGCTTTGCGACATCGCTCCTACAATGCTTCAAATGCTCGGACTTGACAAGCCTGCTGAAATGACAGGTGTATCACTTATTAAATAAGTAAATACAATAATAAAAGGATTAGATATTCGTATTAATTTACGCATATCTAATCCTTATTTTTTTATCTTATATTTATGTTTATATTGTTATATTGTCGGCTTAACTCTGTATACTACAGTCGAATGTTTAGGAATTGTTGCATTAATGGTAGTTCCTGTTGTGCGTTCATCTGTCCACAAATCGTGAAGTTCATAACCCGACGGAGCCTCCTCAATACCTAAGTATGGGTCCTTAGTAAGGTCATCAAGCTTGAAATTGACGCTTTTTGTGGAAGAGGCAGTATTGAATAAACAAAGCGCAACATCGCCGTTTGAAAGCGGACGGGCGATAATGTCAATACCGCTTTCCTTTTTAATTCTCTTAGCACTCTTGCCGAGTGAATCCTGGTCAACTGCAATCATATGTTTGTTAGTAACAATTTTAAGCGTTTCGTTATCCTTGTCGGGCATACCGTTTGATACAAAGCTTCTGATATCGTTGCCAAGCATAAGCGGAGCGGCAAGCATACACCAAAGCGAGAAATGCGCTCTGTTTTCGTTATCGTCAAGCTTTCCGTTGCCGACCTCAAGCATATCAGGGTCGTTCCAATGGCCCGGTCCTGAGTGCTTATAAAGCTTCAAGGTACGGTTATATATCATAGTTATGCTTCTCCAATTGGGAGCTATATCGGGCGTTGTGCGCCACATTGAGCCTGCTTTAGCACCCCAAAGATAAGGGCGAGCCATGCCCCATTCGCAAATGGAATATGTGATTGGCTTTTCTTCTGAATGTGTAACCTTAGCCCACATCGAGCTTGCTTCCTTAAGAGCGTTACCCATACGCTTATACTGAATATATGACGAGTCAATCGCAGTTGCTACAGGGTTTTTGATTGTCATATTGTTGGTGCCCTCTTTAAGCTCAACAATAATTTGTTGCCTGCCTAAAGGACTGAAGCCCTTAGTTTCAGGGAAGAAAATTTCATACATTTTGCCGTTAATATGAATTTGCATATACTGCTTCTTTTTAGCCATTGACTTGTGAAAAACAAAGGTTAATACGTATTCGCCCTTTTCGTCTGCGTCAAAATTAAAGCTTGCAGAGCCTGAGCCGTGGCTGATAAATCCGATTGCTTTTTTGCTCGGCACGTCAGACATTTTGATAATCTTTGCTCTTCCGGTAAACTCTGCGTCTTCCGGCCTTAAATCAATTTCAAAAGCGCTTTTTGGCTTGGTAATTACAATATGCTCAATTGCAGGGCAGTCACCACTGATTCTGTTATGATGGCAAAAATCGTATTTAAAAAATTCACAGCCCCAAGACGCAATTGTTTTAGCGTCAAGCCTTTCGTTGCCGAGAGAGGCAGGGAGGTCCTCACAGGTGAGAGTACCGTTAGAAGAATAAAGACCAACCTTTAAGCCGAGTGCGTTAATATCCTTAATAAGCTTAGGGATACCACGGCTGAATGTGCCGAGGTCGCCCTGAAGCTTTCCGTCACTGTCACGAAGGGAGCTTTGCCAGCAATCGTCAAGGTTAATAAATTCATATCCTGCATTTGCAAGCCCGCTGTCTTTCATAGCGTGGGCAGTTTGCATAATAATATCCTGGTCAATATTGTTTCTAAAGGTATTCCAGCTTGACCAGCCCATAGGCGGAGTTTGAGCAACCTTATTTTCAGAATATTCTTCGTCCTCGCTTATATCAATTGTAAGCTTAGTCGGGATAAATATTTTTTTCAAGGCGCAAAGCGGACATTTGCCGTTTGCTTTCATATTTAAAAACCAAGAAATGAACACAACAATCAATATTGCCAAAACGGCAACTAAAATTATAGCAAGATATTTCATTATAAACCAATCTCCTTAAAAAGCTCCAACTCCTTTTGAGCCAAAGCCTGCGTATTTTCATCATCAAGTGAATTTACTGCATTTAACGTAAATTCTTTTCTGTTTTTAAAATTGTAAATTATTCGATAAATCCAAGCATATAAAATAAGCCAAGGTCTTCCGTCGATAAATTTGATATAATCAATTTCTTTAAGCTTTTTGTAAGGCGGAAAGAGAAGCCTGAGTTTCGCCATAAAGGGCGAATATTTTTTCCCTTCTTCAAGCTCTCTCCTTGCAACGGTAACGCCCTTGTTTTCATTCTCATTGCCGAATGCACCGCAGTCGCAAAGGTATTTTTCAACATTTTTCGTATCAATTGCGTAATCATAACCTTCGCCGAAAAAGTTGTGGCAAACGGTCAAAACGGTTTTACCGAATTTTTCAAGTTCAACTGCGCTTAAATATTCAAACACCTTTTGAATATCAATATTTGCAGTTCTTAGCATTACGGCTAAATCAAGAATAAGCTTAATTCCTGCTCCGTAGAATTTGAAATGGTGCGCCATGTGAGCAATCAAATATGCAAAATGAAAGCTGTCGTCAAATTTTCCGTCAAAGCCGTCAAATTCTGCATAATCAAAAGCGCTGCAAAACGGCTCGGTATCATAACAGCTTATAAGCTTTGTGTGCACCTCAAGCAGAACACCGTTTTTGACATAGTTATAAACCGGCCCGTTTTCCTTAACACAGTCAAAACCGTTAGATATAAGCAATTTTTTAATCTTGTCCCTGTCCTCAGCCTTGATTAGAACGTCTATATCGCCCATAGTACGACTTTCAGGCACGGGGTAGTATTCTCTAAGTATTGCGCCTTTAAACGTGATATACGGGCACTGAGCCGACGCAAAAAGCGTTTTAACCTCTTCCAGCATATTAATCTGAGCGTTTGAAAGGAAAATTAAATCAAAAAATTTATTTTCAAGCGCATTTAAGAAGTTTTCGGGCAAATCGCTTTTATTCTTTGCATTTAAAACTGCACAGTGCAATACACCTAAAAGGTTATGCCCCTTTGCATATAAAAACAATTTTTTATAATTAACGTCTGTATCGAAAATAAATTTGTCGCCGTTTAAATAGTGGCGGCAAATGTCAATTAAAACCTCATATTCCTTATCCATATCAGTTGAAAACTGCGTTGCCGACAACAAGACTTAAAACAGTCATAATAAGTCCGGCAATAAACACACCGAGCGAAATCACAAAAAAGCTCTTTTTCTTATCAAGATGGAGAAGAGATGCAAGAAGTGCACCTGTCCAGCCACCTGTACCCGGAAGCGGTATGGCAACGAAAATCAAAAGCCCCCAAATTCCGTATTTATCAATTTTATCTCGCTTTTTAAGCGTTTTGTCCTCAAGCCAATAAACAAACTTGTTTATTCCGGGAACTTTTTTTAATAAATCGAAAATCCAATTGATTAATAAAAGTATGAACGGTATAGGTAAAATGTTACCTAAAAAGCTGATAATAAATCCCACAAAAGGATTCATTTGCAAAAGCACAATGGCTGTAAACATTCCGAGCCTGCATTCCAAGATAGGGCAGACTGAAATAATAAACACAACAAGCCAATCGGGTATTCCGTGCGCTGTTAAAAACTCTTGTAAGTTTCTGCAAAATTCTTGTACCATATATCAGTTCTCCTTTTTGTCGGTTGTTGCATTTTGCTTTTTATCTGCATTTGATTGCGACTCATTATTTTTGGTTTGAGCATTAACGTTATTGTTTGCCGCATTTTGAAGTCGCTTTTTTTCCTGATTTCTTTTTCTCTTTTTTATTATTTTTTGGCGCACAATTTCCTCTTTGTGCTTTTCATAATAGCGCTGAGCCCTGAGTTTATTTTGCTGTTCAATCCATTTTTGGCGCCTGTATTCGGCTATTCTTTCCTTGCGCTCTTGCTCTTTAAGTTCAATTTCTCTGTCAATAGCTTGCGCAGTGGGAGTGTTTTTATTTACAATAAGCTTTTGCTTAATGAGAAAATCAACGGCTTCCCTCAGTATTTTTTTATCATTTTCAAATGAGAGGTGGCCCATAGCCTGGTCATACGCAAGCCATCTGTAATCGTCAATTTCCTCCTCTTGCATTGTTGTTTTTAAATCGTCTGTTGTTGCAACGAATATAGAAACTTTTTTGTCAACATTATTGCGAAGCGTATATTTTGATATACCCTCGTAGCCGAGATGAATTTTAATGTGAAGCCCTGTTTCTTCAAGAACTTCTCTTCTTGCTGCGTCGTATTTTGTTTCACCCATTTCGAGGTGACCTTTCGGAAAGCCCCAATTCGCTGAGCGCTTATTTTTTATAAGCAAAAAGCGAAGCTTGCCTTTAATACTCCTGTATACTACTGCGCCTGCGCTTGATTCGTAGTAGCAGACAAGTTCATATTCGGGAAAATCTTTTTTAACATCAATGTATTGATAAATGTCTTGATTAATGTAGCGTGAACTTCTTGACGCCATAATCCAAATAGTTTTTAAATCCGTGTTCTCCGGGTCTTTAGGAACGAGTGCCGCTATAATTCGTCCGTCGAAATTGCAAACCGTGTGAGTCACTCCCATAACAAAAGCGTAACGGTTTTTGTATCCCTTGATTTGAACTAAGTTTAATGGATATACATAACCGTTCTCATCGACAGAATTAATAGTTTTAACAACTCTTCCTTGGGCTGTTTTGCCGAGAAACATAACATCACCACCAAGTAAAAGATATAATTCGTATTTATTATATCTTATTTTATATTGTAATACAAGAATTTTATTACAAAAACGGAAAAAATGATATTTAAGATAAAGCAAAACGGACAACTCCGAAGAGTTGCCCGTTTTTATTTTTTATTCGGTTTGCAGATTTAGGTTTATGCCATTGTCTGAAGTAAATCAACAAGTGAAGCAATAACCGTATCGGTATCACCCTTAAGAACAGGAAGTACCTGGTCTACAACACCTGAAACTGTTTCGTTGCCGCCAACAAGACCGGTTACAAGTGAACTGATCTTCTTGAAGTTGTCGCCTGCGTTTACAGTTTCGATTAAGTAGCTAAGAACTGCGATGAGAGTTTCTGAAGAGTTACCCTTAACGTAAATTCTTGTGCCGTAGGTAGCAGCCTGTGATGCGTCGGTAATTACCTTACCGTGGCTTGCAAGCTGTAACCAATTAATGTCGTTAAGCTTAATTCCAAGCGGTGTGCCCTTAATCTTAATCATTCCAAGAATGTTATTAAGAAGAGGAACGATAGCGTCAGCGCCGAGGAGCGGCTTAAGTGTTGCGTTAATATCATAGATATCAAGCTTGAAGTTTGATACGCCAATCTTGCCGAGGAGAGAGTTAAGGTCAACCTTAAGTGCCTTAAGAAGGGCAGGTAAGAGAGTGTTGAGGTCAACTACAGGCTTGACAGCGTCTATAAGTGCAGAGATAGGAGTGAGGAGATTGTCAAGAATCTGGCAAAGTCCGTTATTACCGATGAAGAGTGCAAGGTTTGGAAGCATTTCAAATAATGTTTCGAGAGGAGCATTGAGAATATCCTCAACCTTATCCCAGATAGGATTGATAATGTCAAGAAGAACATTATCATAAGCTTTCTTCATATCTTCTCTGTACTGATACTGAGTCTTAACGTTATACATTGAGAATGCTTCCATAAGAGGAACGATTGATGATGTATAACCGTTAGAACCAGGGATTCTTACGATATCGAAAAGACCGAGATATGCGTCATTAAGAAGTACATCAAGTACGCCGAATACAGGACGAAGAACTGCAACGAGTGCATGGAAGAATGTATCTCTGTCCTTAACGCCCCACTTAAGAGCTGATGTATTAACCTTTGACCAAGAACCAGCCTTAGCGATTACGCTTGCATTAGCTGAATAAGTTTTGCCGTAAGTTTCGTCTGTAAGGAGCTTAGCAACATTACTTGTTGAGAAGTCGATACCTGTTTGTGCAAGGAGGGAAACGAGTGAGCCGTCGCCAACCTTAACCTTTTCAACTGCACCGTAAAGACCGGTGAGAAGTGAGTTAACAATGTCATCCTTGAAGAGGAGGCCGCTGATTAAGTTGTTAAGACCGCCTTTAATTAAACTGCCAACAAGACCGTCAAGCATAGGAGGAAGATTCTTAAGGAAGTCAACGTCTACGCCCTTAGGATATGAGAAGTCGAATGAGCCTGTCTTATATGCGGTGTAATCCCAGAATGCATTAGTAGGTTCGCCTGTTAAGAAGTAGAATACTGCACGAACGATATCATCTTTTTCAGCCATGCTGATTGTAGTGAATACACTTGAGATGATTGACTTGAGCATACTGTTCTTCTTAATAGCACCAATTGAAGAAACAAGTGATTTGATTGGTTTAGCGTTCTTAATAAGAGTGTCTGCCACATAGCGGAGAACTGCAACGAGAACCTCGCCCTTGTCAGCAATTACTTCCTTATTAGTGAACTTGCCTTCGGCATTCTTAGCATGCGACTTAGAGGTTACAACCTTGCCGTGAGCAGCGATTGTTGACCACTTGAAATCAGGAAGCTTGATGCCTGTTTTCTTAAGTAAGCTGTTAATAAGCGGAACAACGATGTCCTGAATGTTGCAAGACTTGAGGTCTGCAAGCTTAATGTTAAGCTTAACGCCCCTAACCTTAAGCAAGCTTGTTAAATACTTGCCGAGGTCCTTGCCAAGTACCGCTGAAATAATCTTATCAACGTCTAAACCTGCTGACTTAGCAGTTTTAACAATGTTTGTAATCGGAGCAAGGAGATTATCAAGAAGCTGGCCGATACCGTTGTTATCAATGAAGTATGCAAGGTTAGGAAGAACTGATGTAATTGTTTCAAATGGCTTGTCGAGAACTTGGTCAACAAAGCTCATAAGAGGATTAAGAACATCAAGAAGTACGTTATCCTTAGCCTTCTTGCAATCCTTCTGATACTGTGCAAATGTCTTAATCTTGCTGTTGCTTACCTGAAGAACATCAAGAAGAGGAATGATTGCACCTTCATAGCCGTTAATGCCGTTTACGCCGACATTGAGTGCGTTAAGGTCAAGCTTAATTGTTGAAAGCTTAGAGTCAGCATTCATTGAATCCTTAGCTGTAAGAGTAAGAACACCTTTCTTAAGCTCATAGGTAAGAGCAATCTTGCTTGCTACCTTGCCGTCGCTTCCCTTAATATCAAGAGATGTTGAAGCCTTTGCAATTGTGATATTGCTAAGGTCAATCTTTCCTTCATTAAGGAATACGTTAAGAACACTGTTGAGAGGACGAAGAATTGCAACGAGTGCATGTACGAAGCCCTGCTCAGCCTTTGCGGAGCCATCCTTGAAGCCCCAGTTGATTGTTTTAACCTTCTTCCAGCTCTTAACCTTCTTGAGGGTTTTAGCTGCTGAAGAATAAGTTTTACCATAGCTCTTATCCATAAGTAAGCCTGCAACGCCCTTAGGTGAAACAGTAATGCCTGCCATATTGAGATAAGGTGAAATATTCTTTTTGTCAAGTGCACCGTAAAGTGCCTTAGCAAGTGAAGTGAGGTTAGCGTTTGTAAATACCAAACCGCTTACAACACCCTTAAGATTTGATGCGTCAACTACGCCAAAGTTAGTGAGAAGAGCCATAACTGCGTCAACTGCACTGTCAAGCTGGGTGATAGCAGATTCAGCATCATAAGAAGAAATACCGTCAGGGTACTTGAACTTTAATGAAGTTCCCTTGTATTTGCTGTAAGCCCAATAAACTTCTGTAGGTGACTGTGTGAAGTCGAGAAGCTTGCCTACAATCTTAAGAAGTCCCATACCGTCAAGCTTACCTGTTTCGATATACTTGATGAGCTTCTTAACGCCTGAGCTTACCTTGTTGTTGCCCATAATCAAACCGATGATTGTGGAAAGGTTATTATTTGTCTTTACAAATTCAACAACATAATCGAGTACGTATACAAGTGTTTGAGCAGGAGTTGTTGTCTTGCCAAGCTTGTTCCAATTAATGTTGTTAAGTTTAATACCTGTCTTTGCAAGAAGGGTATTAATAATAGGAATAATGTTGTTGCCTGAAAGAGCATAGCCCTTAACCTTAAGTCCAAGCTCTTGCTTGTCGTTAACTGTGATTAAATCACCGAACGTCTTAGTAACGATACCTTCAAGGAGCGCTGCAAGTGACGGTGATGCGGCACCAAGCTTATCACTCTTAATCTTAAGAATGTTGGCTGCGCCGTTGAGCTCGTTTGCAATAGCCTTAACTGCGCTTGAAACAACAGAAGCAAGTGTAGGAGTTGTTGTATCGTCTAATACAACGCCGATAGCCGACACAAGATTGAGCAATGTTGTTGCAGGCTTTTCAAGGAACTTGTCAAGAAGTGAAACTATTGGATTAACAATACCTGTGAATACTTCGTCACGATATGGATTGCTCTTATCTGCAAACTTAGTAGGAGTATCAACTGTGATGCCTGTCTTTTGAGCTATTGTATTAAGAACAGGGTAGAGAGCATTTTCATAAATGCCTGTATCAATAAGAACTACGCCGAGGATAGAGGTGAGAAGTCTGAGTGAGGTTGAAAGACCTGTCATAAATTCATCTCTGTTGCCTGCTGTGATGCCCCAATTAATGCTTACGTTAAGAGTACCGTTGTCATTAACTGCGTCACTCCAACTGTCAAGCTTAGAAAGCTTCTTGCTTGCGTTCTTAATGCCTGTGTCCTTAATTCTTACAGATAATGAGTCAGGAGAAATAAGTCCGTTGACTGCTTCACTGATAAGATTGTATTTTGCTGTCACGTCGGCAGTACCATTATTATATGTATAAGAGTATGCATACTTGTCAGTAAGTCCTGCAACAAGTGTTTCGACGAGAGCATAGGTTCTTACTACTACTGTTGTAAGACCTTCGTTTGTGTAGATATCCTTAGGATTAACGTTACCATTTGAATCAGGAGTACGTGCATCCTCGCCATTAAGATAATATAAATAGGTATTAAGTAAATCAATTGTTGCGTTTGATGCATTTGCACCAATGTAATTTGAAAGTAATGAAATTACGCCGACAATAATGTTACTTGTCTTGTTGATTGAATAGCCGTTTACGCTTGAATCCGTAAGGAGAGATGACAATGTTTTATCAAGCTTAGCTATTGTGTTATCAACGTTCTTCATATCGCTGCTCTTATGTGCTGAAATATCAACTGAAGAGTTAGGAGTTGCAACTGCCTGTGTAGTGGCAGGTGATGAAGAATTATTGTTATTGTTATTATTGTTGTTATTGTTGTTATTTGACTTGAATGAATTGATAAGTGCCTTAACAACGTCAACAAGCTTGCTTACATTAGTAATAAGGAAGTAAGCGTTATCTCTGTCAAGACCTACAAATCCGCTTGATTGCGGTTCAAATGTGAAGCTGTACTTGCTGTCACGTGTAATCTGGAAGATACTGTTGAAAAGGTCTGTAAGAGCACTTGTTTCGGTGAAACCGCCTACTGAATTGAGAAGACCTGTGATAATAGGAAGGTTCTTTTCAAATTCACTGCCCTTAGAGCTGATTACGTTGTTTACAAGACCGAGAATAGCGTCAAGCCAATCCTCTACGAATACACCTACAAAGCAGTCAAAAATCTTTGTTGGGTTTGGATTAGCGGCAAAATCCTTGAGCTCTGTCATCTTAGAGTTGCTTACTGCGCCGTTTGAATCCGTAACAATCTTGCCCTTGTAGCAATATGTCCATGCGTCCTTGCGTACGCCGTATTTGTCAGCTGCAAGGTTTTCCATAATGTCAAAGAGCTGAGGAATTGCAACCATAAGGTTGTTAAGACCTGAGTTGATGACTTTTCCTCCGTCATCATGGCCCTTAACCTGGTCTCTGTACTTAGGAGTGCTAACGTATGTGTCAACTGCAGTAGTGAAGAGGCCAGCAATTTCTGTTACCAATTCATAAAGACCTGCGCCAACCTGTCCGTTCGAAGCTGTGATTGCTTTCTTAAGGATACCCTCAAGGTCACTGAGCTTAGCATACTTGAGAGCCTTATCGGCAATGTAAATACCTGTAATCTTAGGTACGCCCGCTTCATATGTGTATTTAACGTTAAACTTAGTAGTGCTTGAAACGTTAGCAAGTACATCTGCAAGAGAACCGCTTACGCCATTATAAGAATAGGTATAAGAACCGTCGCTGTTCTTTGTGTATGTGATTGCTTTGCCGTAGCTGTCTACAACCTTGTCATACTTAAGTACGTAGTCAGGAGTTGCGATAATGTCGCCGGCTGAGAAGTTCTTGGTTACAAAGGTGTCGTCAGAAGATTCTGAAATGTAGCCTGTTTTCTCATTACCGCCGTTCCAATAAGTACCGCCGAATTCCTCAAACTTGCCATCTCTCTGGAGCCAATGCATAAGCTGAGGAAGCATAGCGTTGAGGTCCCAAGCAAGCTGACTGATACCGATATATGAGCCGGTGTCTGCAGTCATATTTTTGAGTGGCTCAATAAGGTCAATAACAGAATAGAGGAAGCCTTCTTGGTTATTTCTTTGCGAATTGCCGATTTCAGAGAAAAGAATAGGCTCAAGAAGCTCGTTAATTACTACTGTAAGTAAAGGAAGAAGGTTTACGACTGTCTTAATCGGGTCGTTAACAAGATTCTTCCAAACATCGGTAAGAGCGTCCTTAAGATTTACGTTGGTCTTAAGAAGTGACTTAAGCACAGCGTCAACCGTTTTACCGATATCTGTACTTGGGTCAACGATATCGCCGATTGTGTTGTTGAGAATAAGGTTTGTAATCTCGGTACCTGCCGAACCTGTAAGGTCAACATTTTTACCGTTGAGAATTTCCTTTTGAGCGTCGGTAAGAACGATACCTGAAGTTTGAGAAGCTTTTTTCTTTACAATATCATCAAGTACGAGTTGAACGTTAAGAAGGAATTTGAAAGAATACTTATAGCTGTATGTATAAGTAGTGTTATCTGTGCCAAGGTCGTTTGTATCAACGCCGAGGTATTCAGATGCAATCTTAGTAACAATGTAGTCGTAAGAAGCTGCAACCCATTCGTTGATTAATGGCTTGCTGTAATTATTTGAATTAGTTACAGAGTCAGACTTAAGTGCGTTAATGCCGACACCCGGGTCTGAACGTGAAGCATCAACAAGTGAATTAACAGGCAAGTATTTTGTTTTGTCAATATGTGAACGGTTTTTAGCAAAGCCGCCAAATGAACCTAACAAATTATTGTAATTTGTTGAATTCTTTTTTTGGTTAGCTGCAATAAGAGACCAAAACTCTGAAGTGTAACTGCCTTTAAGTGAAGCAGGAACAATGACTGTCTTGTTCTTTTTGTCGGCATATTTATCGTTAAAGGTAACTTCGCCGTCCCTAAAGTAGTTTGTTACAACATTAGTGGTGGCGTTTGCACCGCCGACGCTGGAGAAGAATGCACGCAACTGAGTAAGTTCGTCATCGCTGATGAAGAAACTGTCACCCTCTTGCCAATTTGCATCATATCCTTTTGGAAGCTTAGCATTGATTTCGGAATTAAGCTTGTTGAGGTCAACGCCGTTTCCGTTATTACCGAAACGTACAACCATACCCTTAAGTATATCAGTGTAATACGGAGAAGTGGTTGTGTCGACATTACCGTTCATAAGTGCTTTTTTGCACAAATCGGTCATAATAGTGTTGCCTACTACATATTCGGTATATGACTCAATTTGGTAATCTGTTGTCATGCCCTCTTTTTGTGCAAGAGTCTCGAAAGAAGCATCTTCGGCAACTCCTAATTTAGCGGCAACAGCTTTTCTTGCGATTTCCTTAACAGTGTCATAAACATTGTTTTCAGTGTCGCTTACTGTGAAGCCGTTAAATGTCATAGGAACCTGATAAAGTGATGTGCTGTCAACTGTTTGGTTAAATGTTGCACCGCCGTCGCTTATCAATCTGATAAATTCGCTTGCTGAGATGAAGCTCTGACCGACACCAAAGTCGTAGTAAATAACGTCAGCCAAATCGTTAAGCTTAACGTTGATACCGTATGTTGCATACTTAATGTTAAGTGTGCCCATATAGTTGTTAACAACGGCTTGCTCATCAGCTGTGAGCTTAAAATCAAAGTTCTTCAACTGGTAAAGTGTGGCAGTATCATAAGTGTCACCGATAGCTTCGCCGTTAAGCTTAACTGTTTCAACAGCACCGCTTTTTACAGCTTCGGTATAACGCTTAGCAATTGCTTCTACCTTATCACTGTCTGTACCTTCCTTTATCTTTTGAGCATAAAGGTCGGCTAAATACCAAAGGCTGTTTGTTGAGAACTTGATAGTTTGACCTGCGGCATTGTAGCCTGAAACGGTACGTTCGCTTTCTTTACCGTATAACCATTCGTCAAGCTGATTTCTCGTGTCTTTAGATAAGTCTTTGTTGTCTTTGTACTTTAAGCAAAGGGCAGTAAGTGAAAAATAATCAATTGCGCCCGTTGAACCGCTTAAGTAGTTATAATCTTCAGGATTACCCATACCTGTTTGAATATAACTTTTTACAAAGTCTGACTGGCTTGTCTTTGCAAGTGCGCCGATAAGAGTCGGCTGCAATACGCCGAGTAAATCCTGAAGTGTTGTTTCACTTACGATTTGCTCTTTTTCTTTGGTGGTAAGTTCCGCTGCGGTCTTACCTAACTTTTTAGCACCCTTTTCATAAACAGGCTTGCTTATTGCCTCAATGCCCATGAGAAGGGAAGGCAGCTGGTCTGCCAATTTGTTAAGTGTGTCGAATGCCGAATCGGCGTCAACACTTGTCGTTTTCCAAAGCGGGTTGTCATTACTCTTGGCGAACGCAGTAAATCCAACCGAGCATGTGGTCACGACCATTACTACAGCTAAGAAAAAGCTGAGTATCTTTTTGCTCGTTCTCATATAAATCTCTCTCTCCTTTACATATGATTTACGAACTTGTCGTATGGTAACGCATTTTTTGGATAATGCGCCGAGCAGTATTTGTTCACAGTTTCTACACAAAAAACTGCTTTTTAGGCGCAGGATATCCACACGCGTATTAACAAATACAATATATTTATAACAAATAAAAACTTATAAGTCAATAATTTTATAACATATTTTGAATTTATTGTGAATTTTCACATATTTTAGCATTGATTTTTGACGATAGAGAGTTGTAAAATAGACAATACAACATAAAAAGTCTAACAAACATAATTCGACAGAAAATTGACTGTAAAACGTAATATAATCCATATAAAGTCGGGTAAAATTCTGTTCGATTTGTAAAGGCAAACATCTTTACAAATGTAAATTTTGTGTAAAGTATCACAGCTTTACTTGCGGAAAATCAAGCGTTTTTTGGCGTCAAATTATAAACAAATTGTAAACTTTTAGTTAATAATTTGTGCAAGGTGTCAAAAATAAGTTTGCTTTTTTGGACATTGTTACAAAAATATCATTTGTCGTTTGTCTTTATTGACTTTTTTGTTGCCTTATGTAATAATTATAATGTGTTTAAAGCACATATTGCGCAGTTTTTGGTGCAACGGTTTGGCTTTGCCGACCTTCAGTCTAATTCAGATTGCCTGATGGTCAGAGATTGTGACAGGCTCCCCTGCAATATGTTAACACTTTATTATTCAATTAATTTTAAATTTAATGGAGGTAAAAAATGAAAACGAAGGCAAAAAAGTTTTCACATAAGCTTCTGGCATTATTTATGGCAGTGCTTATGGCAGCTTCCTGCTTTACCGGTGCTTTAACTGCTTATGCTGATACTATGAGCAGTGAAAAGACGTATGCCGACGAGTCAATCGAATATAACGATTTGGCGTGGGCTATTCTTTCCGATGAACAGGTAGCTACAGCTTTACTTGACTATGCTGATTTGATGCTTGCCCAATACGGTCCGCAGATTGATAAGCTTCTTGAAAACCTTCCTTCAAGTATTACCCAGTATATCACATGGGACAGCAACAGCCGTACACTTAAGCTTAATGCTTTTGGTCTTGTTAAAAAAGACATTCCGGTACGTACTCACAGTGTTGATGAACTTTTCTATACACTTAGGGGTGTCGCTGATCTTCTTAACTCATATGGTAACTTACTCGGTGATGCCGGCAACCTTAACTTTAAGGCTGTTGCTACTAAGGATTGGAATATTACAAGAGATACTGCATCTTCAACTGATATTTTAAGAAGCGTAATCGGTATTTTACAAAACCTTTCTTGCGACTATAACGGCTCTGATATTTTAGGCCAGGTGCTTAGAGGTAACTTTACTCTCGGTACTCTCGGTAACGTTGCAAACCTTGACGTATATAAGATTGTAGGTAATCTTTTGGGCTTTACAGATACGAAGTATAAGACTAACTTAGTATACAATGTTGCTCAAAACCTTATTTTCCAATATACTAATTGGTATACAGAAGAGGAAATTAATAATTTCAAGAACGGTACTGCAACATGGGTTTATGATGACCAGCTTATTAATAAACTCACAACAGAGCTTCTTGATAAGATTAGTGTACTTGTTACATATAATCAAGAATACACAGATGCTGATTCGCAAACAGCAATTCAGGATACATCGGCTACACGTTATTTGAAGATTAAAGCTGAAATGAAGGCAAGCGGTTCTGACTACGCTACTGCAGCTGCAAAGCTTGGTTATGACCCTAACCTTGTATATTCAGATGAATTTAAAGATGATGAGGGTAATCCTCTTAACGTTCTTCTCTTTGCTTACGGTGCTCCTGACGAAAACGGTTATGCAACAGAATCAACCACAAAGGTAACACTTAAGGCAACCGATAATCTTTTTGATTTCAGTTACAGAGCTCTTGACCTTGCTTGGGATACAGTTCTCAAGGGTACAGTCAAACTCCTTCACGTAAATGATGGATTTGATAAGGGTCACGGCGCTAACTTTGATAACAACTATTATTATTTCTTCGACCAAAAGGGCGAGTGGAATGATAATGATGTTGCTGCAAACTATACACCGGCTAAGCTCAATCAATGGGCAAATGCAGTATATAAGGATTATAAGTTTGACACAGCAGATGATTTCCTTGCTTATGTTAAGAAGACGGTAACTTATGATCGTACAGCTGCCGAGGACTCAACAGGTTCTTGGAAAGATATCGACGCAACGAGACTTTTCGCTAAGTTAAGATACAGCCCGCTTGCTGATTACGGCTTTAACGTAACAACAGGTCCTATCAATCTTTACTTTGCAGAAACAGGTACTCCAAACCTCGATAAGTTCTTTAGCGAAAGCTATTCAAAGTACAGCTCAATGGTAGCAGGCTTTAATGACGCACTTGTTGCAGCAGTTAAGGACTTGTTCCCGCAGCGCGGCAACGTTATCGGTACACGTCCTGAAATGACAACAACCGGTGATTTTGCAACTATTGACGCAGCAGCAATTAAGTCAATCGTTTCAACACTTGTTGGCAACGCTTGCAAGATGGTTCAGTACACAGCAGACGCTACAGACGCTAACATTCTTAAAGCTTTCTACGCAAAGAACGGCGCCAGCGCTGCTCTTACAGAGAAGAATCTTGAAGAAGCAATGATTCCTATGCTCGTTGCTTGTATCGGTCAGGTAAATCTTGGCTCAGGCAAGCTTGAGAAAATTATCCATCCTTCTGATTGGGACGGATGTAAGGATGCAGAAGCAGTAGCTTATGTATGCCTTAAGGAGTATTTATCATACTCAATGCCTAACAAGGATTATTCAAAGCTTGTAAAGATTGGCAGCGACGGAACAATCAATGCAACACTTGAAGGCACAATTCTTCCAATGGCTCGTGACGCAGTTGCTTATGTAATTGAGGCTTACGTTCCTCTTGAGGACGAAAACGGCAATACTTGGAAGACAGAGTCAGCAGCTGTTGATTCTAAAACAACACTCTTTGACCTTCTTAATTCTGTAGTTTGCTACTACGGCGGCGACCATGCAATGGAGAAGGCTGTAAATAAGGGCGAAAGAGCTATGGGCGTAGGTGCTCTCCTCGGTATTTGTGATGGAAACGGCAACAGCCTTATCACAACAAAGAATACTCTTTGGGAAAACATTAATGCAATAGCTAATAAGCTTATGCCTGTTCTCGGTACACTTCAGGGTACAGGTTATGCTAAATTCAATTCAGAGGAACTTATTTGGAACAACATTGTTCTTTCATTCCTTGATATTGGTAAAGAAAATTCAAAGACAGGTCTTTGCGGCGTATCTAACTTCCTTAACCAGTTATTTACAATCGTTTCTGCAGAGCCTATCCAAAAGACTTCATTCGTCGTAACAGTTTATGATTTACTTAAGGATCTCATTAACGGATTGTTTGGCGCACGTTACAGCGGACAGAGCTTTAAGACAATCGTTCCTGATGCTACAAGTGCTCATCCGTTTGATGATTTCTTCCAGGTTAAGGTACTCGCAGGTACAAGCGGTAAGGACTTGGGTGCATTCCAAAAGCTTATCTGTAACTTCGTAGAGTTCGGCGGATACGGTACAAACGGTCCTAAGACCTACTCTGATTCTATTATCAGAGGTATCTGTTTTGCAGTACAGGCAGTTAACAGCTTCATTCCTAATGCATTGACTACACTTGGTCAGCATCAGCTCAAGATGGCTACTGCTTCATTCGGTTCTAACACCGTAACAGGCTGTATTTCAGGTCAACCTTATGATGATGCACTTACTGTTACAAACAACTCGGTAGGTATCAATGCATCGTACATTAAGGACGGCAAGCCTACTCAGCTTTCACGTTACTATGTAAAGATTACAAGCGTGCTTCAATATGATGTTTATAACGAAGAAATGCCTGATGATACAATAGATTTCCCTGAAACTCCTATTGATCCGGGTAAGAGTGCTAAAATTAATATTTCAGTTCCGTTCGATGTTTCAGGTTCTGATACAACAAACACATGCCGTGTTGTTGTAAATTATGATATTGTTGATGATCAGGGCAATGTTCTTTATGGAGGCAATACTGTAACAGCTTATAAGCTTCTTACAAGTGAAGTAAGCTTCAGAAATGCTCTTTATGATGCTGATTATAACTTCAACTCTACATTCCAGCAGACAGACGGCACTGACAGAGAAGAAAACGGTGTAACCGTTCATTCTCTTACAGGTATCGGCGGTAATATCTCTGCAAACTATCCTGATAAGATGGTTATCGCTTCTAACAAGCTTAACGAAATCGCTCAGTATTCATTCTTTATGAAGGGCGGCAGTAAGGAAAAGAGCATTGACGGTGTATTCTTCTTTGACAGAAAATCCGGCTATGAATCAAATAACCTTACTACTGCAGCTAAGGCATTCGATGATTCTAATTTAACAACAGTAGATATCGGTGAAAATAACGCTATTGCTCGTTGGGATAAGTCAACAGGTGATCTTCTTAAGATTGGTATGTATGACTATCGTGTAGAAACATCTGCAGGCTCAGGCGAATTCGGCGAATGGCAGCGTAACCATACAAACGGTTCTACAGGTAGCGGCCTTGGTGCTGTTGACTACTACAGAGGTTATACTTCTGAGGAAATCGGTAACATTTCAAAGCAAAATGAGGGCAAGGAGATTGAAACAAGAACTCACGTTGCATTCACTCTTCAGGAAGCACTTGATGCTAAGATTATTGCCGGTTACCATATCAATGAAAGCGGTATTTATGATACAATGTATCTTAAGACCGGTGGTAAATATAACTATGATAACATCTTTAATATGGTTACACTCGGTACCGGTATTGATGCTATCTATATAAATACCTCAAAGCAAACATTTGGTTCAAATGCTGTTAATAACTACAGACCGTTTGGTTTCGACGGTGAGGCTACTGTTAAGACCGGCACTTATGATGTTAATGTTAACTTCTATAATTCAGGTTCTTATAAGACAGGCAGCTTCCAGCTTGTTATCGGTGAAAGCGGTTCAGCCGGCTCACTTGATAAGAACTATAACGAACTTGCCAATATCATGGCTAACTATAAAACATCCGACTTCAAAGAGGATGCATCTATCGGTTCAGTTTATGATTTGGCTAAGGATGCTCTTATGAATGTACTTAGCGTTCAGTCAGCTCCTTACACTGCTGAATCAGCTCTTACTCAGTCAGATAAAACAGAGTATGCAGTTACAACTTCAGTTACAACTTCCGCAACAGGCGATCGTGCATACGTTCCTTACTCAACCTCTAACGAAACAGTAACATTTACTGTAAAGGGTACTCAGGTAAGCTACACAATCCCTGAATCGGTTAAAGCAACTGCTTATGTCGGTGGCACAATAGACGCTACAACAGGTGCAACCAGTGGCGGCGTAAAGGGAATTTACTATTCCGATGAGAAATGTACAATGCCTATTTACTCACCAAAGCCGCTTACATCATCAGATGTTAAGAATGGCAAGGATGCTGCATTGGCTAATGTAACACTCGGTCAGGACGGTAACTATTACCTTACTAACTCAGTTAAGTATGCTACAAAATGGGATCTCGATACATATCCTGGCGGCCCATGGCAGAGACCGACAACTACTCAGGATACAAACAAAGATAACGAGCCTCTTTATAATCAGGTTCAATATGTATACAGAAATTCTGAAGGCAAAAAGTGCAACTCAGGCGATAATTGGGCATGTAAGTTCCCATCAGCTGAGTATCAGCTCATTCCTAACTCAGGCGAGATGGATTCAGTAGATAATCGTGGTATTGCTACTCAGGCTAATGACAGACTTGAATATGTTCTTAGCGTAGTTAAGTCTCACCTTATCAGCTCATCATCAACACTCTACAATGAGATTTCTGAGCTTAGAAATGGTCTTGAAGAAATTAACTTTGATATTCTTACATATAATAAGATGGTAGAATATGCAAAGAAGGCTGAACAGCAGTATACAGTTGACGTTGATTACGTTGACGCAACAACAGGCAAGACTGTTGAAAGAAACGGTATGTCTTATGTTGACGCTGCTAAGCTTATGAATGACCTCAAGAATGCAGGTACTAAGTTTACTTATACCACAGCTTCTGAAGTATCTTCTGTTCAGGCAAAAGAATACGTTAAACTCTTTAACATATTCGCTTCTGCAGTTATTGAACGTGGTTACCAGGGCAAGCAGCTTGAAAATGAAATCAAGTGCGCATCGGGTAATGCTTACTCAATGCTCAAGGCAACACCTGCTACATACAATGAAGACGGTACAGTTGCTACTGAAGCAACCGTATCTAAGAATGGCGTAGCAGCTAACCCACGCTTTGGTTCATTTGATGCATCAGGTAAGCTTGTTAACGAAGGCGCAACAAAGTACTCATCAGCATCTTGGAACAGATACGTGAGAGCTCTTGCTGCCGCAGTTGACCTTGCTAACTATGGTAACGGTTCTTATAAGTATAAGAATTCCGGCACATTCAATATCAATGACCGTAAGAACTATGACGCTCAGCTTGCTAAGATTTACAATGTTGATACTGAACTTCAGGCAGCTGAAATCGGTCTTACCGAGTTTGAGAGCTGTGAGCTTACTGTAACTCCTGTTGCAGGTGCTAAAGTAACAATCGACGGCGTTGCTTACTCAGGTCCTGTAGCTGTAGAAAAGGGTCAGGTTGTTTCAATCAATGTAACAGCAGAGGAAGGTTATACTCTTAAACCTGAACTTACTGTTAACGGCGACAAACTTACATTTGACGATACAGCAACAGCATTCCCGTATGAGCTTACTGTTACAGGCAATACTACAATCGTTCCTTCGGTTGAGTCATTGGCTCCGTCAACTCATAGTGTTAATGCTTCACTTGTTGTAGCAACATCTTCAAAGGGTGCTACTAACAATAAGGGCGTAAACGGAACATATAAAGTAACTGTTTATGACAGTGCAAACGCTCCTGTTCTTGAAAAGTCATTTGACCTTACAACTGATGCAAACGAGATTAGTCTTGACCTTGCACCTGGCACATATACAGTAACAATTACTTCTGAATTCGCTCTTGCACGTACAGTAAGCATTGTTGTTGGTGACGCTGATATTGCAGGTCCTGCAATTGCAATGGTTGTTTGTGACTACAATAAGGATGGCAATGTAACCGGCGCAGATGCTACTGCTGTATATTCAGTTGCTTCTAAGGCTGCTGATCTTCGTTATGACCTTAACGGTGACGGCTCGGTAACCGGTGCGGATGCTACAACTGTTTATGCTATTGCATCATCTGCTATCGCACTTCCTGCTGTTACTATTAAGTAATATTAGCTTCTATACTTCTTAGGGGCGAAAGTCCCTAAGAAGTTTTACTTGAAAATTACGATAACTTGTGTTATCATTTAATTAAGCAGAGCTATGGCTTTGCTTTGTCTTGATATATTCGGCTTTTGCCGTTTATATACTATGCCCGCTTTGGGCGGGGAGGCTATGGGCAGTTTCATTTAGTAAATATTTAGTGTTTCACGGTGTTTGGCTTTTGCCAAAGTTGCTTGGTTTCATATTTTTATGTTTTCTGACCGATTTTGTCTTTGCCCTTCACGGCGATTCTGCTTCTCCCCAAATTAAGCAATTTTTTTAACAAGGAGGTAACACCAATGAATACAATTGCGAAAAAACGAGTAGGTGTTATTTTCGGTACACTTGCGTTTTTGGCTTTTGTTGCGCTTGTTGTGTGCCTTCCTCGTACTTCGTATGCTGCTGCGCTCGGAACGGAGAGCCCGAACGTTTATTGCACATACACAGATTCTAACGGCAAACAATACGACGGTGATAAGTTACCTGCCGGTACATACGACGTCAGCTTTTATTTAGAGGGCGTCACCGAGTTATCGGTTGTGCAGGTTACATCAACCTATTCTTCGGATGTATCGGTGCAGAGTGAGCCTAAGGCTCTTCTTTCTGATGAGGTTGCCGGCGTATCTTCGATGGGAACCGTAACGAATGATTCTAATTTGGTATTCGGCTTTGTTTCAGATGCTGACACTTGTTCATCTGTAACAAAGGACGGCACGTTGCTTGCAACCTTCTCGGTTGCTTTTGCAAAGGATTGTGACGCCGCTGATGTTATTTCGGTTTCAACAGACCCAAATAAGACTTTCGTTTTGGCTAATTATAATGACGGATTTGACGATGAGTACGCTCTTGTTACCGAATCTGCCGATTATCCCGGTTCTCTATATTTAATGACCTGTGACGTTTCACCGTCAACCGGTCATAGCGTAAACGGTTCGCTTGTTATTATGACAGATGCGAAAGGCAATACTGCCAACAGTCCTGTTTACGGTGAATATACGGTTAACGTATATTCCGATTCAGCTCGTACCGAGCTTGTCGGTACAACCACATCATCTCTTAAAGATGGTGTAAACGCTTTCTCTATTGATTCGTTAAAGGACGGAACCTACTATCTTTCAATCTCGTCTGATTATGCAATAGCTCGTAATGACGTTACCGTTATCGTAAACGGTGCCGATATTACTAATGCGGTTATCCCTATGATGGCTTGTGATTTTAATAAGGATGGTATAATTACAGCTGCCGATGCAACAAGTGTATATCTTTTTGCTTCAAAGCAAACGGATTTAAACTATGACCTTAACGGTGACGGCGTTGTAACAGGCGCCGATGCAACAGCAATTTATGCATGTTCATCCGGTTCCGGTTATTATAACGGATTAGAGATAAAGTGATTTTTTTCAAAATAAATAAAGGGGATTTCTAAGTGAAAAAGACATTTAGAAAAGCAATAGCTGTTCTTCTTGCAGTTCTTATGGTTGCATTCTCCGTTCCGTTTTCTGCTTTAGCAGGTACTCCTGATGCGCCGGATATGTTCGGTGAAACAAATTATACTGTTACTAAAAACAGAAAATGGTGGGTTGATGACGGCGTTGATACAAGCCTTTCAAAGCTTCAGTCAACTCCTGAATATTGGAGCTATAACAGCGACGAAACTTATAACCAAATGGGTTCATGGAGTTTAAGCTTCGGTGGACGATTTGAAGATTATGGAAATAGTGGCTATGAAGACCATCGTAATGACTATAAGCCTGTAATTGCTGCAACAGTATCTTCACAGGGTACTAATGCAGGTATGAAAGAGGCTATTGCAAAAGTTAAAGATAAATCAGATACAAACGCAATTAAAAACTATGCTGCATCATACTTTCAGAATTACTATGGCATGGATGCGTCACATACTTATGAAGCCGTTAAGACAGCTAAAAATATTCTTAACCCTGCAACACTTAAGGCAGGCGATCGTATTGCTGTAACAGTTGAATTTGGTGGTTTTGACGTTCTTCAAAACGGTCAGTTCAAGGGTAAGTTCAATAAGGAATACCTTAAAGCTGCAGCTTATTCTTCAAAGCCATCACGTGGCGATACATGGAAGGCTGTTTCTTCAGGTGCTGCAGGTTGTATAGCCGATGGCACTCAGTTTTATCCTACAGCGTTAGCCTTTGCAGGAAACAATGTAAATGTTGAAGATGGTACATTCTATGGTGCAGTTACAGGTAAGGCTGCTGTAGCAGGTGATCAGTCAGTATCTAACTTTATTGGTACTGCAGACGGCGTAAAACCATTCGGTAAGTATGGTATTGTTTCTTTTGTATATAGTTTTGAGGTTCTTCAAGACTGCGACCTTTCAGATGTATTTACATTTAACACAGATATTGCCGGTACAGAGTTTGAGCCTTATTACAGAACTTCACTCGACGGTACTGGTGAACCGAATAACACTAATGCTGTAAATCCTGAATTGTTCCTTATTACACATGACGATACAGATAGCACTTTTGCTAACTGGGCATTAATTTGGACAGATTATGCAAAGGAATCAACACCTGAAACTAAGACTTATACTATTACATTTAATGACATCAACGGCAAGACTGTTGATACGCAGACAGTTAAAGAAGGCGAAACTCCAACAGTTCCTTCAACAAATACTGCTGCAGCTGTAAATTATAAGAGCGATAATAAGCACGAAGTAACAACTTACTCATGGCCTGCAGTATCAGCTGCTACTGCAGATACTACTTATACTGAGGTTGCTACTACAGCTGAGGAAAATTGTAACATTACTTATGCAGAGACAAGCAAGCATACACTTGTTTCAGGTACTGTTCTTACAGGAACATGTACTGTATGTAATCATGTAGATACTCAGACTAAGGACGATAAGCTTGACGGTACAGCTTACTATGCTGCACTTGATGCTGCAAAGGCTGTTGACGGTACTAAGTACACAGCTGAATCTTATGCTAAGGTAACAGCTGCTCTTGAGACTTATGCTCAGGCTAAGGTTGAAGCTTATACAGATCAGGCACAGGTAACTGCTGCTGCTACTGCTCTTGAAAATGCAGTTAATGGTCTTGAGGCTCTTCCAACATCAGATGTTTATACTTACACATTCGCTGGCGGTAAAACTCAGACTGTAACAGCTGATAAGGGCGCTGCTCCTATAGCTCCTGCTAACACAGCTGCTACAACAGTTGATAACAACGACGGTACTCATACAGTAACATCTTACACTTGGGAAAAGACAGGCGAATTCACATTTGCTGAAAAGGCTAATGCTGATACTAAGGATTGTACTTACGGTGAATACACAACAGTAACTGCTTCTACAATTGCTAAGGCAGGTACTGAAAAGGCTACATGCTCAGTATGCGGTCACGAAGATGTAAGAGACCTTGCTAAGCTTGACGGTACAGCTTACTATGCTGCACTTGCTAAGGCAGAGGCTGTAAAGGCTGACGATTACACAGCAGAATCTTATGCTAAGGTAACAGCTGCTCTTGAGACTTATGCTCAGGCTAAGGTTG
>OLVX01000904.1_pt1 | contig 27719 bp, 29 predicted proteins | sample 1673271 | NCBI WGS metagenome assembly OLVX01 (sample SAMEA3178939, study PRJEB25190) | human gut metagenome | biome: human gut; feature: human-associated habitat; material: faeces | place: Austria | collected 2013
AGAGAAAACTGCGCCACAGCCTTCGAAGGCCATCGCGCAGCGATTTAGTTCAATTCAAGTTTGTATAAGGGGATCGTGAAAATGGATATTAGATATAAACGACTTACAGAAAAAGAACTGAATACGTTTATTCACATGAGGATAAATCAGCTTAGAGAAGAAGGGGCTAAAGAAGAGATAGATTTGGTTCCTGCATTGAACGAACATTATACTCGACATATGGCGGACGGAACATTTGTATCTTGGCTTGCCCTTGATGAGGGAAATATTATTGGAACAAGTGGAATGTCATTTGTGGAGAAGCCTCCCTATTTTGGATGCCCAAGTGGAAAGATAGGATTGTTGTCCAGTATGTATACTGATCCGGAATATAGAAGAAGAGGTATTGCAAAGGAGCTGCTATCCCGTGTTATAGATGACGCCAGGGAATATGGCTGTGGAACAATACAGATTACAGCGTCTGATATGGGAGTTAAATTATATACGGATTTTGGATTTGTACATAATGGCAACTTCATGCAATATAAACTTTAACGGCTACAGTATTTATGATTGAAAAGGGCAGAAAACAGAGAGGTTGGGATTAACACCATAGAAGTAGGATAATATGATGGAAAACAGAAATCGAAAAGGAATACTTATAATTGTTTCAGTTGTAATAGTTCTATTGCTTATAATAATCAGCGGCGGATATTTATTTTTGCATAATAAAAGTTATAAAAATCAGGCAATAGAATGCGGAGATGCAATATATTTAAATGAAATAAAATATTCTCCGGTAGCGTCATCTGATTTGAAGGAATATACTATTTCAAATGTTCTGATTTGTAAAACTGATACGGGGATGAAATTATATAAAATAAATGAATATCCTGATTATGAATATATTGCTGGATATCATGCATGGGACGGCGAAATCTATAAAAAAGATGAAACAGATTGATAAAGAGATATCAAGGTGAATTATGGGATTATTTGATAAATTAAAAAGAGGAAAAAGCAATTTGACGATGGATGCGATCATATGCGAAGAGTATGAGCAGCAGTATTTTGATGAATGTAAATATATTTGGAAAAATTATGTTCCGCAAGCTGGACAAGCAGATAATCTGCAGGGAGAATTATTAAGAGAAATAGAAAAGATCCGATGTGAAGCCCAGGACAATGGAAATATTAACTGGGATGATGACTATTCCTATTTTTGTGATTTTATCAGTGGAAAATTAACCGAACAACCTGTTTTTTCAGAAACCGAGAAACAAGAAATTAATTTAATAATGGCTTACATAAAAGAATGTGGAACATACGCCAAAAAATTCTACAGTGGGAAAATATCAGAGAACAGTGTGGATATGGAAAAGCTTGCATATGTGAATGATAATTTGTACGATAGAATCTGCGATAAAATAGGACGCCTACATAAGGAAAATGGGGAGCCGATGCCATACGAGAAAAATGACAATATTGTGAGATGATTTCAAGATTAGAGAACAGATGATTTATAAATCTCTGTACAGAAATCAGGAATTAATGATTTGAAAAAATTCAAGTTTATAGAATTAAGAAAATTGGGATTCAACAGGACAAATGAAAGGAATAATATCGTGGACGACAATCAAAGAATGAAAATCAGAAATTTCGGGTATTTAAACCAAGGAGCATTAAAAGGGCAAATTCTTTTTACAGGATCATCCTTGATGGAAATGTTTCCTATCTGTGAAATTGCACGAAGCCAGGGTATCGAACAAGTGATATATAATCGTGGTGTTGGTGGATTGAATACAGATGAGTTTCTGGAAAATATCGATACATTGCTTTTAGACCTTGAACCATCAAAGATATTTATCAATATCGGCACTAATGATATTACAAAAGAACGATTTGGAAATCAGTGGATGTCACATTTAATGGATAATATCTGTAGAATCATGGAAATTATCAAATCCCGTATTCCAGATGCGGAAATTTTTATCATGGCGTTTTATCCTGCAAATCTTCACCTGCCATGGCAGACAGAACAATCAATTCAATGGATGAAACTCCGGACTCCTGAAAATCTTACATTATGTAATCATCGATTAAAAGAAATAGCAGAAAAATACGGTTGTCGTTATCTTGATTGTAATGAAGCCCTTGTTGATGAACATGGTGAACAGAAATCAGAGTATGCTATTGATGGTGTACATATGTATGCAAATGGATATTTGAATGTTTTTAAGTCTTTAAAGCCTTATTTGTAATGCATGAAAGAGTTTTATTAGTGGAACAAATAGCACCGCAGCGGTAAATTCAAGTTGACCAAGCTGAAAGCAAGGGATACTTTTTGTCCGAAAGGCAAGAAGGTGGAACCGAAAAGAATTAAAGCAATCGGTATTTAGCTATAAGAAGGTGACAGTTATGAAACTTAATCGTTTTGAAGTTGTATCAGGAAAATGTATCAAAGAAATTTCGGTTCAATCCCGTATCGGATATTCAATGAGTGACACAACAGATTTTTATGATATGGATGAATGGTTAAAAAAAGGTGAGTGTCAGGGGGCAACGATTTCTTTTTATGATTATGGTTTTATATGGGAAGCCAAAGACAGCTCCCAAAGAGAGCAGCCTTTGGTTGGAGTCAGGTTATGCCTGGAGTTCCAATCGGAAGTTCCATAACATAAATTGTAGATTTTGTGGTGCAATTCATAGTGTTGGCAGGGCATGTATAAGAGTTCTCTCACAAGGCATTCGCAAAGTAAATAAAAGAAAAACGGTATAAACAAATATTATTTTCTTTGTGAGCTATGAAGATGGGATTCTAACAATCATGGAAGCCTTTGCTGAACATGATTGTTGTTCAGAAGCCCATCGGAATGTCCAGCGAACAGAAACATAATATTTCGTTTATACCGTTTTTCTTTTTCATTACATATAAATTTGCCTTGTGAGAGGACGCTTATATCTGCCCCCTCACAGCGTATAAAAGCACCACAAAATCTGCTACTTTACGGTAAGCTAAACTCCAGTTATTTTTTCATAATCCTGCGGAATCCAGATTCCATCCTCGCTGTCAGGCTGGATCATTTTTACAAACCGCTCTGCGCCGTCCTCGATAAAAGTGATTTTTATATTGATACCTTCTTTCGAGCCGTCCTGCAACGCCTCCACTTGTACTTTGTTTTCGTTATCCAGCAGATTCAACAAATACTTTGCAGCCAATACCGGATCCTTTAGATTCTGATATAACATAGAACTGGAAAGCAGACTGTTCATAACCAATGCATCATACATGCCATTGACCGTGTAATCAATCGGTGTGCCATTAATTTGCGGATATGCCTCATCAAATTCCGTTCCTGATACAATATAATCCAGAAAACGGATATTCTCATCCGTCACTTTATAACTTCCATCTCTCTCCTCAAATGTAATATCTTCTTTCCACACCGTAACATGTGGATCAGATGTCCATGCATAGTACAAAATCTCTGCTGTGTTTTTTCCATCATAGGAGGTCGTGATCGTATACCCCTTCGAATTTTCATCCGACGTATCCCACATTGGCCACGGGCTTGACCATCCAAAGATGGTATCTCCTTCGTCGATCACAAGCAGCTGCTCCTTCATCATTTTTTTTCTTGCTCCATCCATGCACAAACTGTCAATCGCTGCTCCGTCCCTGTCACAAAATGCATCCGCCCAGGTTTGTAAGAAACTTTGTTGTTGTGCCCGAATCGCATCGGACTGCTTTTTTAATAAGGCATTTAGTTCTGATTCCTGATCAGCCAAAGAATCCTTCTCTGTGTTTAACGTTTGGTCAGTCAGACTGCTTTCTGATAATTCGGTTGCAATATTTTCTTCCACATTATCGTTCTTTTTCGGATTGGTAAGAAAAAGTGCTCCTATTATCACACAGAAAAGCAATGCTGCTGCAATCAGCCAGAAGGTCGGCTTTTTAAAATTCAGGATTCCTTTTACTCTCTGTTTCACACCCACTTCCCCAAATGCTAACGGGCAGACGGTGATCATTTTTCCCGGCACATGGAACGAAAGCAGGACAAGTGAATACTCTTTTTTCTGCTCTGCGCTCCAGTCCTTTATCACACGCTCATCGCATGCCATCTCAATGTCCCGGCAAAACAAAATGTACGCCAGCCAGCAGAACGGATTGAACCAATATACTGCAAACAGCACATAACCAAGTGGTTTCCACAGATAATCCAGCCGTCTGATATGCGCTTTTTCATGCGCCACAACATTTTTTATCTGAACTTCTTTTAACGATGATGGCAGATAGATCCGAGGATTTAACACTCCAAAAATAAATGGTGTCTGGATTCTGTCACAAATATAGATATTTCCTTCTATGCGGACGGATTCTCTCACTTTCCTGCGAATATGTACATAACTGACTGCTGCATATACGAGCAAAACCGCTACACCGCATAGCCAGATAGATGCAATCAGGTTCATCGGGTTTTGCGCCGTCTCCTGCTCCGGAACTGTGATACCCTCAAAATAATATTTTGCAAGATACCGGTTTGCCGTGTTGTCTAAAGCCGGCATTTCTGCCAGAACCTGCGATGTTACCGCACCTGCTTCAATGCTTACAACCTGTGCGTTTGGTGCGAGGCTAAATGTCGTCTCTAATTGAAACGGGCACAGCAGCCGGATTCCAACCAGCGCCCACAAGATACAGTGAATCCACTTCGGCGATTTCCTCAGCAGACAGCGTGCCAGCACCACAACCACGATCAGCACACTGGCAGATATACTCATGTTCAACAATTTCAAAAAGAGTCCTGACATTTTCTGCCCTCCTTTCCAATAGCATCGATCATTTTCTTTATCTCGTCCACCTCTGATTTATTTAATTTTTTTCTCGTTGTGAACGCGGCAAGAAACGCCGGAAGGGAACCTCCAAAGTTTTCCTCCACAAATTTTTCACTCTGGGCAGCGTCGTATTCCTCTTTCGTCATCCGGGCGGAAACCATTCCTTTTTCGTTCTGAAAGATTCCCCGCTCGCACAACCTCTTTAAAACCGTGTAAGTGGTCGACTTTTTCCAACCAAGCTTCTGCTCACATAATTTCACCAGCTCACCGGACGGAAGCGGTTCATTGCTCCATATGATTTCCGCAAACTGCGATTCTATTACCCCTAATCTTAATTCCTCCATTGTTACCTCCTTGGTCTAATGCTTGTAGACTTGTTGTTTTTAGTCTACAGTCATTAGACCAATTTGTCAAGAAAAAAATCCACAGATATGTGGAAATCAATTACTTTTTTCCTCATATCTGTGGATAAATAAATTTTTATAAATTTGTTTCCTTCCAAAATCACTCCCACAAATCGCCCCAGATATCCGTGCACAACTTTGTACAATATTCTCTGGAAAAATTTGCATCCTGTTCCATGATTGCGTTTTTTCCTGCCATTTCATCTGTGTAATCTTTCAGGAAATAAGTGGTGACTCCATTATGCCCCGGCTCCACCTGCGTCACAAGTGCATTCACGCCATAATCTACAATAAATCCCTTGCCAGCCTCATCAAATCCAACTGTGATCTCTGCCATGCCTCCCACCATACGGTTTGCAATTCCATCACCGCTGCTGGATGTCCAGTTGACGAAATTTCCAAGAGAATAATAGACGAGCATTTGATGTCCGGTTGTCTCATCCTCTACCCATTCAATTGGTTCGATCACATGAGGATGCGTTCCTATCACCAGATCAACGCCATTTCTAACAAAAATCTCTGTCCATTTTTTCTGCATGCTGTCTGGCTGCAAACTGTATTCTGTTCCCCAATGCGGGCACACTACAACAAAATCCGCCTGTTCTCTGGCGGAGGCAATGTCACTTACGACTTTTTCCTCATCTAAAAGATTGACTGCATATGGCATATCCTGTGGCAACGCAATTCCGTTCAGACCATATGTATAATTTAATACTGCAATTTTTATTCCATTCTGCTCTAAAACGGTAACGATATCCTGCGCATCCTGACTTTTATTAATTCCAAGAATTTTTATGTCAGGATATTTTTTCTCCCAGTTTGAAAGGCAATTTGTAATTCCTTTTTTCCCCTGATCCATCGCATGATTTGTTCCATGCAAAATGACATCAAATCCGGTTTCTGCCAATGCATCCGCCACCTCGTAAGGTGCATTAAAGCTTGGATAACCAGATACTCCCAGTTCCTCTCCGCCAATGATAACTTCCTGGTTGACAATCGCAATGTCTGCCGCCTGCACCTCCTCTTTCACATTAGCAAAAAGACCGGAAAAATCATAAGAGCCATCCTCTGCCTGACAGCTTTCTTCCACCGGAGTGTGAAGCAGAACATCCCCAACCATGGCAAGTGTCACGGTCGGACCTGAATACACATCTGAGATTTCCGGCTCCTCGGTTGTAATATCCACAGCCTGTTCTGTCTCTGCCTGAATGTTATCCACGCTTTCTGTATTTTCGACTTCGTTATCCACGGAAGCTTCCTCTACATGGTTGAAACTGTAGATCATTTCCTGCCTGTCACAACCGGATAGCGTGAACATAGCAAGCAATATCATTGGTATCTTTTTCATTTTCACCTCCTACGAAAGCAACGCCTGATACACATCCCTCTTACTGATCCCACGGTCTTTTGCCACAAGTTTCATTGCCTCTTTCCGTGCAATGCCCTGGCTCTCATATACCTGCATATGTTCCTCTAATGTCATGGATTCCCAGTTTTTCTTCTCTTCCTCGGCAATCTCCTCAAAACTCTTTCCCTGCAAAACAAGGACATACTCGCCGCGCGGTTCGTTTTGCTCATAATAGCTGAGACTGTCACCTAACGTTGTCTGCATTTTTTCCTCATATCGCTTTGTAAGCTCCCTGCAGATTGTAAGCTTTCTGTCACTTCCAAGAACGCTCTCCAGTTCCTCTAACGTTTTCACAAGATGGTGCGGTGCCTCATAGATAATGATGGTTCTTGTCTCATTTGCAAGCCCGTCTAAAACAAGCGCCCGCTCTTTCTTATCTCTCGGCAAAAATGCTTCAAACGCAAATCTTCTGGTCGGAAGCCCGGACATGGTAAGCGCCGTGATACATGCGGCTGCCCCCGGCAGAGACGTCACCTCAATGCCTTCCTCGTAGCAGATACGTACCAGATCTTCCCCCGGATCAGAAATTCCCGGTGTTCCGGCGTCGGTGATAAGTGCAATATTCTTTCCCTCACGCAACTTGTCCACCAATTGGTATGCCTTATCAATTTTATTAAATTCATGGTAGCTTGTCATAGGTGTTTTTATCTCAAAATGATTCAGCAGTTTGATGGAATTTCTCGTATCCTCCGCTGCAATCAGATCAACCTCTTTTAACGTGCGAAGTACCCTGTACGTGATATCCTCAAGATTTCCAATCGGTGTCGCACATAAATATAACTTTCCTGCCATCATTATTCTCTCTCCAATATCCTCCCGGAAGTATTTTTCAATTTATCTTTTTGCATAGATCAAAATGATAATGTTCTGAATATTTGTTACGAAGCAATATGAATGAAATGGTACAACTAACAAAAAACTAAATTATATCTGTCCGCTGCGCATCAGTCATTTTTCGCATGATTATAAAAAAAGCACACGTAAATATAATGCCTTTCATCATTGTGGTTGTTGTAAGTGCCCACCATATTCCCAGAATTCCTAGCACACCACTACTTAAAATGATTGCAAGCGGAATACGAAGCGATGTGAATACAATACTAATCACACTACACAGGCGAGTCCTGCCAAGTCCTGATAATGCACCTACTGTCATCAGCTCAACACATAAAAAAGCTTCGCCGTATCCGACAATGATCAAATAGTCAACTGCTGTTGCGATCGCTGTCTTCTCATGGAAAAACACGCTTGCGATCGGTACTGGAACAACTACAAACACAAGGGTGATCAAAATTCCCCATATACCAACGGTGCACAACGATGCACGATATCCCTTCTTCACACGTTCGGTTTTACCAGCACCATAGTTTTGACCGATAAAAGCGTTCATAGCTGCGCCAAATCCATCTGCCGTATTCCATGAGATTGATTCAATCTGACCGCCCACACGCTGCGTAGCAATTGCCTCTGGACCAAAACCAGCTACCATACGCGTCAATACCATAGAGATAAAACAATACACCATACCCTGAAGTGCAGTAGGAATACCTATTTTGCAGATTCCCTGCACATATTCCAACGGAATTTTTACAAACAAGCGAAGACCTTTCAACACATTTTCCTTCTTCTGTAATATAACTCCAAACAGCATAATCATTGTAACAATTACCTGTGCCAAAACAGTTGCCATCGCTGCGCCTGCCGCTCCAAATCTCTGAAATGGTCCCGGTCCAAGAATCAAAACAGGGTCCAGGATCATATTCGCCGCCAAACCAAAAAGATTTGCAATAAAAGGAGTTTTAGAATCTCCCTGAGCCGTATATATTCCCGTTAATGTGAATGATAAAAATGAAAAAACAATGAATCCGCATGCAATCTTAGTGTAATCCAACGCAGCACTCAATGTTTCCGCATCATCCAGCTTGAAAAATCCAACCAGCTGATTTGCAAATAGTGCTACAATGATCCCATATGCGAGTCCCATCAATAATGCCAACTGCATCGCTGTCTGTGCATATCCATGTGCCTTTTCCTTCTCTCCTCGTCCTATGCACTGTGCAATCTGTACCTGGCCTCCCATTCTTGCCATCGAAGCAAGCCCCTGCGAGAGCCATGTAAACATACCTCCAACGCCTACTCCGGCAACCGCCTTGGCGCCTAGCAGTCCAATCCATGCCATATCGGTAATATTATATAATGTTCCTAGAAATGACGATGCCATAATCGGAATCGCAAGTTTCGTTAATGTCTTTAAAATTGGTCCTTTTGTTAAATTTCCTTCCATTCAGTCCCTATTAATTCCTTTTCCTTTGTATTTCCTTCTGCATGACGTTCTATTTCTGTACATAAATTTTTCAATCATTTTATACATACTTTACCTTTTATCCCTCTATCTTTGTTTCTGCATTTACTCTTTCTTCTCCATCATCTTCGGAATCACAAAGTACATCACGATTCCGAGCGCCACGATTCCAAAAGAGATAATCTGTGATGTGGAAAAAATTCCTAAGCTTCCACGATAATCATTTCGTAAAAATTCGATCAAAAATCTTCCCACTCCGTAGAGCACCAGATAACCTGCTGCCACTCTGCCCGGCTCTGGCTTCTTAGATGCATACCACAGTAATACGCCACAGATCAGGAAATCACCTGCGGAAGAGATCAGCTGTGTCGGAATCAGGCTTACACCATTTGGTGCAAAATCAGAATGTGTAAAGGTAATGCCATACCACGCATGTGTCTCTCTTCCATAGCAGCAACCGGCACAAAAACATCCAATACGCCCAAATCCCTGTGCCATGGAAACTGCAGGCATCACAAGATCAAAATAAGAAATAAAATTTTCTTTTTTGATACGGCAATAGACATAACTTGTCACAATTCCACCGATAATTCCACCATAAACGACATATCCGTTTTTGAAATCCCATAAAATAGATGGATCTTCCATAATTGCCGGAAGCTCTACAATATAATAGAGCAGGCGACAGCCAACCATTCCACCAATCAACGCACATAAAAATATACCGAAAATCGTATCCTCACTTAAGCCTCTCTTCTTTCCCCGGTAATTACATAGGAAAAGTGCCGAAGCAAATCCAATCGCAATCATCAATCCATACATATAAACCGTGATCGGTCCAAGCGTTATCTTATTAAACATATTACCCTCCTTGTTTACCAGACTTATAAACTGATAATTACGAAACTCTCATGCCGTAGATTTAATTGTGCTAAAATAACAAAAGCTTGAGAAGACACTGGGGAGCCGCCGGTTCTTACATGGCAGACATAGCAACTTGCTATGGCTGGCATGTTAGTACCGCTGCGAGCGACACGTAGCGAAAGCGTGTCTTCGAAAATTTTGTTATTTTATCACAATCTTCATGCGCCGTATTGAGTTTCGCACTTAATATTAATATCCATAAATGTCATAAATCTCATCCGTATACACACCTTGCTCCCTGTATACAATGAGCGGCTTCTCCACCGTCACACGGGATTTTCCTCCGCGCAATCCCTCGATCAGCACCATATTTGGTTCCTTATCAATATACGGATACACCAGACGCATACGCTTCGGCTCTATCTTATATTCCACCATTTTGCTCATGATCTCCGCCAGCCGGAACGGCCGGTGTACCATATAAAATCTGCCTCCCGGCATAAGAAGTCTTGCGCTCTCACGCAAAATATCATCCAGCGTGCACAAAACCTCATGCCTTGCGATCGCCTTTGCTGTGGATGGCGAGTTTTCCCCATGAGTGCCGATCATGTACGGCGGGTTTGTTGTGATGACATGAAAAGAAGATGCTCCAAAAATATTTGAAGCATCCCTGATATCTCCTGTGATCACTTTGATCTTATCCTCGAGATGATTGTACGCGACACTGCGTCTTGCCATATCTGCGCTTTCTTCCTGAATCTCTAACGCTGTAAAATCTGCTGCGTCCGTCTTTGCTTCCATTAAAATCGGAATAATTCCGGTACCGGTTCCAAGATCCAGTACTTTTTCCCCTGCCTTTGCTTTCGCAAAACCGGATAATAGCACAGCATCCATGCCAAAACAGAAACGCGCCGGATTCTGGATGATTCCATATCCATTGCGTTGCAGCTCGTCCAAACGCTCTCCTTCATGAATCAGATTATTTTGTATCATCAATCTTTGACTTTCCTCCACGGTCTTCTAATGCAGCCAGCTCTTTCATTTCCTCGGCAGTAAGCTTCACATCTCTGCGTCGTTTTGGTTTGAATTTCAACTGATCTGCCTGATATTCCCGCAGTTCCTTCTCATCGTTGACTTCCACTAAAACTTTTACAAGCTGGCGAAGTACATTTACAGAAGAAACTTCGCCCTTCAAACCATCATCCGTTGTGACATAATCACCAACATTTGGCAGACGGCTGTTGAGATACTCGTATGTCTCTTCCTCATTTTTCAGACAGCACATCAGTCTGCCGCACACGCCGGAAATCTTGGTTGGATTCAGGGAAAGATTCTGCTCCTTCGCCATTTTGATTGATACCGGTGCAAACTCGGAAAGGAATGTGTGACAGCACAGTTCACGTCCACAGATTCCATATCCTCCCATAATCTTTGTCTCATCGCGGACACCGATCTGACGCAGTTCGATCCTTGTGCGGAATACGGCTGCAAGATCTTTTACCAGCTCACGGAAATCAATTCTTCCGTCTGCGGTAAAATAGAACAGCAGCTTATTATTATCAAATGTGTATTCTGCTTCCACTAACTTCATATCCAGCTTATGTTTTGCAATCTTTTCCAGACAGATCTTAAACGCCTCTTTTTCCTTCTGGCGGTTCTTCTCTGCCTGCTTTTCATCCTGCTCAGTCGCAATGCGGATGACCGGTTTTAATGGCTGGACGACGCTCTCCTCGGACACTTCCCTCGGATCGGTCATGACAGTTCCCATCTCAACGCCTCTTGCAGTCTCAACAATTGCATGCATGCCTGCTTTTAACTGTAACTTTCCAGGTCCGAAATAATATATTTTACCTGCATTCCGGAAACGGATTCCTACTACTTTTACCATTCTAGTTCTCCTTAATTGTCAGCAGTAATAACTCAATCACCAGATCAAAGTTTACGTTTGCGTCCAGACGTATCTGGGCTTTGCGCAAAGCTTCCAAAATACTGTTGATTCCATTGTAAGAGCTTTTTTCTGCCTGTCGTTTTATGTCGTAGACCTCATCCTTGAAAATAAGGCCATTTACGTCACCTGTTGCTTTAAAATATAATACGTCACGATACCAGATCATCATCAGATCAAAGTAATCGTTAATTTCTAATTTGTAATCTGCAATCTGCTTTACCGCAGCGGTCATCTCGTAGAGATCAATATCATCGAGACGCTTGATCAGCTGCAGTGCGCTTGCCTTCATCTCATTAAAATCATCAGAGGACGCAAGCTGGATCGCTTTTCCCACATTTCCCTGTGCAAATGCCACACACACATCCGCCTGATAGTCAGGGATCTGATACTTTTCCATCAGGAACTTTTTGATTTTCTCATCCGGCACAACTTTAATATTCAACGTCACGCATCTGGATAAAATCGTTGGCAGAAATGTGTCCGCATTTGTTGTCAAAAGCATAATGATTGCATATGCCGGCGGCTCTTCGATCGTTTTCAGCAGCGCATTCTGTGCCTGCTGGTTCATCTTCTCCGCCTCATCAATGATATATATCTTGTGCTCACTGCTGTATGGCTTTACATCAATATCATTATTTACCTGTGTGCGGATATCATCCACAGAAATGGTATTTGGCTTCTCATGGTTTACATAAATAATATCCGGCTGATTGTGTCCCAACGCCTGTTTGCAGGAATGGCACTCCATACATGCCTCTTTTCCATGCTTTTCACACTGCAAAGCCATTGCAAATGCTTCCGCCAGCATCATTTTTCCGGATTTGTCCGGTCCATTGATGATGTACGCATGGGATACTTTATCCATCCCAATCGCGTTCTGTAAATGCTCTATAATCTGCTCATGTCCGATAATATCTTTAAATCCTGCCATATGCCGCTCCTTTAAGTCAATATATCTAACAACAATCCACGGATCTCACCTATCCTGCTCAGGATCGCAATGTGATCCTTCTCATCCTTCACAAGCTCCCTTGCCAGTTCATCCAGATTTGAATCGATCAGCCGGATCAGTCCATACACTCTGTGCCGTCCTTTGCGGTCTAAGAAATTCTCTCTGGAAAACTTGTGTGAACGATACACCACCTCATTTAAAAAGTCTTTGATCAGTCCACGGTATTTTTTCATATCGCGGATATCCATATGCTGTGCAATACGGTTCCCCTGTGCCGTGATATCATTCATCAAAAGATCGACTTTTGCCTGAAGATCTGCATCGGTGATGGCACTCGCCAGAGTGAATTTGAATGTTCCATCTCCGGTTTCCGTTGTCACTGTATCAGGTACCTGTGTCACCTGTGCTATATTATTTACTTTAATATCCACCAATGCCCACCTTCTTTCCTACCTGTTTTCTAAAATTGCCCTGCGGATCTCTTCCTCTGTCTCATCGAGATCCTGATTGACAAATCTTCTTGTAATTCCGGCTTCGTTTAACTTTTCCTCAGAAAAATCTTTCGCATCTGCCAGAAATCTGCGGCAGAGTTCCTCATACTTCGGGCTTTCCTGCATACGCTCTCTGTTTAACGCCCGGCTCAGGCGTTCGCCGTCTTCCACTTCTATATAAATCGGCACGACTTTCTCTTTTCCAAAGTAATCACGGATCTTTAAATAAGATTCCAGCGTTCCTATGATCAGATAATTCTGATGTTCCAGATCGATCTGGTCATCATTCACGGTAAAATATTTCCAGATCCCATGGATGGTATCATAAGCACGAAGCTCGATAATACGCCCTTCACGCTCCAATTCTTCCACTTTCTTCTCATCACAGAAAAAATATTCTACCCCATTTTTCTCCCCGGCACGCACCGGTCTTGTCGTATATGGAACAATGGTCTTTAATGAAAGACTTTCATCTCCCAATATCTTTTTAAACAGGGTATCTTTTCCCGTGGAACTTTTTCCCATGATACAATATATTTTACCCATTTTTCCTGCCTCATTTAGTATAATATAGTCTTTAAAAATATACAATCTTTAGAATTTTTTCGTTACTGTTCACTCGTTCCACACGCAGTCCAAGTGATAAGCATTCCTCAATATTATCTGCCAGGCGCTTCGTGATGATCTCTCCCGGAACGATCATCGGAATCCCCGGCGGATACAGATAAATCGTGTCCGCAGACATATTTCCGACTGCTTCCTCTAACGTTACTTCTTTATAAGGAAGCTCCTCCGCCTGATAAATCTGCATTTCACGCGGATATTTCTGATATATTTTCTCAATAAAGGAATGATACTTCTCATCACTTGTCGGATTCTTCAAAATTTTGTTTCCATTTGAAACGTCCTCTGCCACCTTTGCATCGATCTCATGCAATGCGCCTGCCAGACGCTCCAATCCTTCGTCCTCATCCATCAGACTTGTCATTCCCAGCACATAATAACCGGAAACCATCTCCATCTGTAAATGGTATTTTTTCAAAAGAATCTGATGCAGTTCATCCCCTGTCATCCCGGCTCTCTCCGCAAAAATGACCAGTTTGGAATCGTCCCAGTCAAATGCTTCCTCAATACTCAAATCTTCATTCTGCATGACATGCAGGTATTTTAAATCGGCTGTTTTCCCATAAAAATCCATCAGACGCTTCCTGTATTCTGCAAAGAGCTGCTGCCCATGTTCTGCAATCAGCCGGATACACGAATCCATTCCTGCCATAAAAATATAGGATGGTGAACTCGTCTCGTAAATGGACAGATACCGCTCCACCCGCTTCTCATCGATGAGATCAGACGCCAGATGCAGAAGCGCTGTCTGGGTAAACGACGGCAATGTCTTATGTAAACTCATAATCACTGCGTCTGCGCCAAGTTTTACGGCATTTTCCGGGAAACCGCCTCCGAATCCAAAATGTGCTCCGTGGGCTTCATCTACGATAAGCGGAATCCCGTGTTCATGGCACACCTCTGCAATCTTTGCCACGTCTGAAACAATCCCCTCATACGTCGGGGAAGTGAGGATCACTGCCACCGCATCCGGATTTTCATATAGCGATTCCTGCACCTGCTCTACTGTGATCTGCCCCTGGATTCCATTTTTTGTGATAGAAGGATACAGATATTCTGCCTGCAGTTCATTCATATATAATGCATGATAGACTGCTTTGTGACAATTTCTTGCGACTAATACCTTGTCCCCGCGCCTCGTAGCAGCACTGATGGCAGCCAGCAAGCCACAGGTACTTCCATTTACAAGAAAAAAGCACCGTTTTGAATGGTAAAGCTCTGCTCCGCGCACTTCGGCTTCCTTTATCATACCGGTCGCATGATGCAGATTGTCAAATCCGTCAATCTCCGTGATATCAATCTCATACGGATTGGGAAACGACAGACTTTTTCTTTTGTGTCCCGGCATATGGAACGGATAATAGTCCGACTGCGCATATTCCTCTAAATCATCTATCAAATACTTCATGTAAGCCTGCTCCTGATGTTCGATATCCATATCAGTATATAATACCAGATACATACTGATATACCCTAGTATAACACACTTTCCCCACAGATTCAGCAATGACTTGCATTACCATCCACTCATTACTCTTGAAAAAAAAGTATTTCCTATGCTATAGTATTTTAGATTGCGGATCAAACAATAACATTCCGGAGGTATAGTATGGAAAATGCGCTTGTGATCCTCTGTGGCGGAAACAGCACACGGATGGGAACCGATAAGGCTCTTCTTCCTTTTGGGGACACCTGTTTAATTGAATATCTTGTCAGAAAATTTCAGCCGTATTTTTCCAGGATCTATCTCTCGGTAAAAATAAAGGGGGATTACTCCCATCTGAAGCTTCCCGTAACTGAAATCCCGGATATCTATCCGAATCAGGGACCAATGTCCGGCATTTTTTCCGGCTTATCCATGATCGATGAGGAATGCGCATTTTTTATGTCTGTAGACACTCCGTTTCTGGAACCGAAAACAGGACTGGCCCTGCTCTCAGAGCTCGGTGACGCCGATATCTGCACACTTGAGGGAAAGGCTTCTTATCTCGAAACTGCAACTGCAGCCTACTCCAAAAATTGCATTACAACCATCGGAAAATGTCTCCTGCTCCACCAGCTCACGTTCAATACGCTGCGGGAAAAATGCAGCACCAGATACGTGACTGAGGCTGCGATCGCCGAGGCTGCACCGACACCGATCGATATCCAGTACTATAATCTGGACACCAGAGACAATTATTATCATGCGCTTCGTATTTTAAGCGGAATTGTACCGCCAGATTCTTCTCAGGCGTTGATTGAATATTTTAAAGACACCAGAGATTTATTTTTGCATACAACTCCGGTGATCTCCTTTGTGGCAAAACCGGGAACGATCATGACACCTCTCATTGAGCGGCTGCTTCCTTTATTAGAGCGTGAGGGGTTAAAAGTCGTTCACCTCATCAAAGAAGATTCCTCTGTCGTATTCAAAAACGTCTTTTTTGAGCCGACTCTGGAAAATCTCTCCTCGTCGCTCTCCGGTGCCGACCTTGTTCTGACGGAAAATTTTGGAGCAGATGCGCCGAATAAAATTGAAATTCTGCGGAAATACTGGTCGGAAACACCGTTATCTGACGAAAAAGATCTGATCGCTGTATTTGCTGATTTTCCATATCATGCAGAGACTACCCTTCCGGTCTTTGATCTGAACAAACCAAAAAATATTGTCACATTCCTCCGGGAATATCTGGGCAGACAATAAAACCAGAAATAAAGGCTGCCTGTGGGCAGCCTCTTATAAATATCGTTCCAGATCCGGCATCCAGTCTCCAAAGAAAACCTCATCTCTGCACATTGCATTCCAGACAGGTCTCAAAAACAAAACAATCCGGTGCAATACTGTTTCCCAGGAAACATTCTCTATTCCCTGCTTTCTAACATATTTTTCCCACCGTTTTTTCATATAAGTGTAAGTATCATAAGATTCCAGCATTTCAATCCTTTTTTCCTGCGGGCTCACTTCCTCGTTTCCACACAAAAAAGACAGTGTCTCGTAAATATGCCTTCCATCGATAGTTTCCTGCTCCAGAAGACGAAATGTTGTATCGTATACCTCCATAGAAGGAATCAGTTCTAAAAACTTTAAAATAGAAAAAAGCTGCTCTGCCAGATATGTCTCAACCGGAAAATGCTGATATACTGCACACTTCTTCTCAAAAAAGACTGACTGCAGCTTTTGTTTTTCCGGTTTTGCTGCATGATAAACCAATGGACTGATACGAATTACAAGCGGAACCTTCATCTCTTCCCATTCTCCGGTTATGTAAACCAGATAGCCCTGTTCCTCTTTTTCCATTGAACAACTCCAGCGGATATGTTGTTCCCGTTTTGCACAGATCTCCTCTGCAAAGCCGGTGATCCACTTTTCGTCCAACACCTGCTGCTCTTTTCCATCATCCTGTCCGTATACAAAATAAAGTGGCTTCTGCCACTCCTTTCGATAACCGTCGATACTGAAATCCTCACGGTCTTTCAGCCATAACCGCTTTGCAAAATCGGTTTCCTGAATCTGGAACATCAATGTTTCCTGCAAAAAAACTTCCAGCAGATCTGCAAATGGGATTTGATATTCTATGCTTTTTTCTTTTAACTTCTTCTTCGTAAGTAGGTTCTGTTCCATTTAAAGCCAGACTCCAATCATATTCTGAACTTTTTTCACAACTTTACGCTCTTTTGCATAATACATCAGTTTCGCGATATCTTTCTTCGGGTCTTTTATGTAAGCCATCAGTCCTTCTTTGAATCTTTCCCGATCCATCTTGTCCTCGTATTTTAAACATTCACAGATCAGTCTTTCCTTCTCAAAAATTCGGACTGTCACATCGGAAAGCTGTATTTCTGTCACTCCAAGCTGCAAAGTCTCCGGCTCTGCATACATCGGAATGATCTTCGGATAATCCATTTTAAAACGTGATTTGGAAGTATTCTTATCCACCGCAAGCCGCCAGCCATACGGTTTCTTTTTGATATAGCCATACGCATATAACGCATTCTCCAGATTCAGCACGCAGTCCGGAAACAGCTTTGCCACAAGCTCCTCCTCCGTAAAATCACTGAGATGAACTGCATAATAACCGCTTTTTACGCGCAGAATATCCCCTTTTTCCACAAAATCAAGGATTCTGCGATAATCGATCCCCAGCCCGGCAAGCTGGCTCTTTTTTACAATTCCGCCATTATCCAGAATAAACTTCTTTACTTTGTCTAACAGCAACTCTCTTTTTTCACTGACTGCATATGACTCCGACATGCTTTATCTCCATCTTCTGCGTCTTCTACGTTTTTTTCTGATTCTTCGTTTCTGATCTTTTCTGTCTCTACGAACGGCTCTGTTGTGTTTGATAATATAGTAATTATCGTAAAAACGTTTTAAGAAAAATAAAAGTACACCAAGCAAAATCACTGCAACAATGAGTAATACCACAACAATCGGTCTCACCTGCACCGTGGAGACTGCTTCCTGTTCCTCCTCCTCGGTCGACTCATTGTCAAATGCGTAGCCCTCTACCACCACGCCGGTTGTCTTAATATCTGCTTTTCCTACATTTCTTCCCGCATAAGTATATGTGATGCTTCCTGCAATCTCCGGATCACTATCGTTATATTCCACAGAAGATGAGGTATCTGAAAATTCTGCTGTTTTCGGCAGAACAATGACGGCATCTTTATCAAGCTCCACAAATGGTTCAATATTGTTCAGATTGCCATTATCCACCGTTGTTTCTGCGCTGTAATCCGTATCATTTTCTGCTACATTCAGCACCTGAAAATTGTCAAATGCATAATCAAATAAATTTACCGTATCAATAAACTGATTCGGTGACTGCGTATTCATTACCACACAGATCAAAGTCATGCCATCTTTTTCCGCATAAGTCACCAGAGTGCTGTTTGCAGTCGCCGTGTATCCGGTCTTTCCGCCGACACAGTACGGATATAAATACTTACGGTTCGCATTGTGGTAGGTGCACAGCATATCGTGATGATTCCTTAACACCGTCTCCTCCGCATGCTTATTGGTTGGAGGGATTGTATACATCTTCGTTCCGATAATAATACGAAACGTTTCATTCTGATAAGCCGCCTGCGCGATCAACGCCATATCATGTGCGGTCGTGTAATGATTTTCATCCTGTAAGCCGTGCGGATTGGCAAAATGTGTGTTGGTACAGCCTAATTCTTTTGCTTTGGCATTCATCATGTCCACAAAATTTTCTACCGTGCCGCCCACATGTTCTGCGACAGCATAGGCACATTCATTTGCCGACTCTAACATGACACCATAAAGACACTGCTCTAAGGTCATCTGCTCGCCGTAATCTCTGGCAATTCCCGATCCTTCCGTGTTGTTGATCGCATCATCCGAAAAAGTGACCATGTCACTCAGGTTGCCATTTTCTAACGCCAGCAGCGTGGTCATGATCTTTGTGATACTCGCCGGGTAGTGTGCTTCATCACTATTTTTTTCATAAAGGATCGTGCCTGTGGACTCTTCCATCAAAATAACACCCGGTGAGAGTGTCTCCGGCGCATCCGGCCAGTAGTCTGCCGCCCTGACGTCCACTTTTCCAAGACAGACAGTAGATATAATCGTAAGGATCAGGCATGCTGCCTTTTTCCATCTATTTTTCAACATCATAAAAACTCCAATAATCTATCAATATCATATGAACATTATTAGTATAATCGTTGAAAAAAATACATGCAACAATTTTTCATGATTTTATCGTCTGAATCTGCAAATGCACACTTGAAAGTTAGTGTTTTCTTATTGTAGAATATAAACGATTGTTTCACGATGCTGTGCTTTTACTGCACGGATCGTTTGAAAATATATTTCAGGAAAAAATTTATAGTTTACATAATATAGAAAGGTTGTTTTATGAGATTAAGAAATATTCCAGGCGCAGAGGAAGCTATTTTAAACAGTGAATACTGTATCAAAAATCCAGAGGAGCAGAAAGGACACTGGCAGGACTGTTTTGACAAAGTGCAGCCGCTTCATATCGAAATCGGGATGGGAAAAGGCCGTTTTATCATGGACATGGCTGCCTTGCACCCGGACATTAATTACATCGGTATTGAACGTTATTCAAGCGTGCTTTTACGTGCCTTACAGAAAATGGAGTTAAATCCGCTGCCAAATATTAAATTCATCTGTATGGATGCCGCCGATATTGCAGAAGTGTTTGCCAAAGACGAGGTAGACCGCATTTACTTAAACTTCTCCGATCCGTGGCCGAAGGACCGCCATGCGAAGAGACGTCTTACTTCGAGACAATTTTTTGCGCGTTATGACCAGATTTTGAAAAAAGATGGACACCTTGAATTTAAAACTGATAATCAGGATCTTTTCACCTTCTCTTTAGAGGAAGTGCCGGAAGCCGGATGGAAATTAGACGCTTCCACCAGAGATCTGCACCATGATGCCGTCTTAAATGAAGGCAATGTCATGACGGAATACGAAGAAAAATTTTCTTCCAAAGGAAATCCAATCTGCAAACTGATCGCATCGAGATAGAAAAAACGCCCGATACCAATGGTTTTACGCCATTGATACCGGGCATTCTATTTATCCTTCAATTGCAATGTAACGTTTTTCCGGAACAGCTTTCTTCTGTTCTTTCGGAACGTCCAAGGTCAGGATACCGTTTTCGTATTTCGCATGGATATCTTCCTCTTTCATGTTCTCACCAACATAAAAGCTTCGGCTCATGCTGCCTGCATAACGTTCACGTCTGATGTATTTGTCATTCTTATCCTTCTCATCCTTATCGAGTCCCTTCTCGGCACTGATAGTCAGGTATCCATCATTCAACTCAAGATGAAGCTCATCTTTCTTGAATCCCGGAAGATCAATTGCTACTTCATAGCCATTATCTTTCTCCTTAACATCTGTCTTCATCATATTCTTTGCATGTTTGCCATACAATGTTTTATCAACATCCGGGAATGAAAAATTCATTAAATTGTCAAAATCATCAAATAAACTCTCTCCAAAAATACTAGGCATCAACATAAGTCATCTCTCCTTTTCTATCTGTCCACTTTTTTGTGGATATTCGTATGCTCATTAACCTTGTTTCTTTGGAACTAACAGATTAAGGAACTCGGGGAATCTTTCTTTCTCTTTTGTTCCCTCTTCCTTTGTTCTGACTACGTTATACACCTGTTTGTTAGCACTGTCAAGAGGTGAGTGCTAATTTTTTTGTGAACTTTTTGTGATTTTCTTCAAAATTTTAAATTTGAATTCAAACATAAAAAAAGCACCGACCCCATAGCCTATGCTATAAAACCGATACTTCGTAATGCGCCACCAGGGGTTCGAACCCTGGACACCCTGATTAAGAGTCAGGTGCTCTGCCAGCTGAGCTAGTGGCGCATGTCTTTCAGCGACGAATGTTATTATATAATACTTTTTTTAGAAATGCAACTATTTTTTTATAAATTTATTTCGCATTTCACTATTTTATGGTATTTTATAACTATGTGTGCCCGGCTTGATTTTATATCAAAATAAATACGGCACCATTTTATAAGGAGGTTTCACATGCGTGTTGAAAAACGATTATTAAAATATGTCTCTTACTGGACAACTTCTGACGAGGAATGCCGACAGATTCCATCTTCGGAAAGACAGTTTGAGTTAGGAAAAGTGTTAGAACAGGAATTGCGCGATCTCGGTTTAGAGAAGGTCACTTTAACCGATCACTGCTATGTTTACGGACTGCTGCCGGCAACGAAAGGATATGCTGACAAGCCTGCTGTCGGTTTTATTTCCCATATGGACACTGCTCCTGATTTTTCCGGAAAAGATGTCAAACCACAGATCATTCCGGATTATGACGGCAATGATGTTCTTTTAAAAGGAAGCGGCACTTATCTGAAAATATCCGATTTCCCTACACTTAAAACATTAAAAGGACGCACGCTGATCACTACAGATGGAACAACCCTGCTCGGCGCTGACGATAAAGCCGGAGTTTCCGAGATCATGACGGCAGTGGAACAGATCATCACAGAAAAAATACCTCACGGCGACATCTGGATCGGCTTCACACCGGACGAGGAAGTCGGAAGCGGTGCTGATTTATTTGACCTTGACTATTTTAAAGCCAGATTTGCCTACACCGTTGACGGCGACTACGAGGGCGAAGTTGCCTATGAAAACTTCAATGCCGCAAGTGCTTCTTTTGAGATCAATGGCGTCAATGTCCACCCTGGGGAGGCAAAAGATATTATGATCAACGCTGCCCTTGTCGGCTGTGAGATTGCATCTCTTCTCCCTGAAAATGAGACTCCTGCCCACACCGAAGGCAGAGAGGGATTTTATCATCTGACTGATTTTAGCGGAGACATCGCCCACGCCAAAGTGAATTATATCGTGCGTGACCATGACAAAGCCACTTTTGAAAAACGTCTTGATACACTGCGTGGCATTGAGAAAAAAATGAATGAAAAATATCATGCAGACACTGTAAAATTGAACATTCAGCATTCCTATAGCAATATGCTGGAAGTCATTGAAAAGAATGAATATGTCGTAGCAATTGCAAAAAAAGCAATCAAAAACGTTGGTCTGGAACCAGTCTCCCGCCCAGTCCGCGGTGGTACAGACGGTGCCAGATTAAGTTTTATGGGACTTCCTTGTCCGAACCTCGGAACCGGCGGCTATGGTTTCCACGGACCGTTTGAACATATCAGTGTAGAAGGTATGGATACCGCTGTTTCGGTTATCAAAGAAATCGTAAAAATCACTGCCGAATAATGATCGGGAACGTTTTTCCTGTTACACAAAAAATCTGCCATACAAAAATTGCATTTGTATGACAGATTTTTTATTCTCTTAAATATTATTTTTTACTTTACACCGAAGTCTTTCTTCTATTATAAGTTTGCAATCAATGCTGCGATCTCATCCGGTGTCATAACCTTATTCGGATCTGACAGATCAGGCATTGCCGGCTTATCATCTACAACTGTTTCATCTTCCAATGGAATCTTCTCGACCGGAACATTATCATCCGAATCCGTCAAAGTATCTACCATTATATCATCATACTTGGATAAATCTTCTTCCGGAGAAGAAACTTCTTCTTTACCAATTGATGTTTCCTCCATATCAGATGGAACTTCCTCGATTGGTGTCTCTTCCATCATGGACGGTTCTTCTTCGATCGGTGTCTCCTCCATCACGGACGGTTCTTCTTCAATCGGTGTCTCCTCCATCACGGACGGTTCTTCTTCGATCGGTGTTTCCTGCATATCAGATGGAACTTCTTCGATTGGTGTCTCTTCCATCACAGTTGCTTCTCCAGCAGCCGATGGGATTTCCTCAACTGCGGCTTCCTGAACCTGTGGTTCTTCTTTTTCAATTTTATTCTCTTCTGCCAAGATACGTTCCTCGGTAAAAAAGTTCTGTTTTGCAGACTCTGCTGCTATCTTTGCATCAGCTCCGATCGTATTCAATGTATTCTGCAAAACTTCCAGCTGCTGTAATATTTTATTCTGATTGTCTAAAATATTCTGTGCATATGCGCTGTCATTTTTATTAGTTTCCGGTGCCGGATGCGAAACATTGTCTGATAAAACAGCCTCTAACATCGAAATCTTTTCCATGATGTGGTCATTGGAATTCATCAGTGCATCTGCATTCTCTTTACTTCTTCCAATGGAAACCTTTGCTACTGCTTTCTGTGCGTGGATAATATCCTCCACGTTTGCTTTCCGGGACTGGTTTCCTTTTTCAATGAGTTCATACAGATCATCAAATGTTTTCCTCAATAAAAGATAAGACGCTTTTTCTGATTTAAAAATACTATCATACTGTTCTTCTTTGCGATTCTTTTCTGCCATCAGATAAATTGAAATGGAATCTACCAAAAAATAGATTGCAACCAGAAACAATGCTGTAATGATCGCCAGAATAATAAATTTCTGAGGCATATTGATCATTGCATACAAATCTGCAACCAGTAAAACTACCGCAATTAACAATGTAATATTTATGCGGAACCTGACATTTTTTTCGCTGTTCTTATCCATAAGAGCTACCTCCCACTATTGCGTCCTCCTTGACGCTCTCTGTGGCTATTTTACCATAACTTACACGAGATAGCTATATGCGAAAACAACAATCTTCAACAGAATACGACCAAAATTTCTTTTTATAATAAAATAAGCTGTCCGATCAGCTCTGCTCCTTTATAAAGATCGTCGACGGTTGTGTATTCACGTGTCGAATGTGCATTATACATTCCATTCGATAAAACAAGCCCTTCGATTCCGTTTTTTGCAAAACTGTTGTTATCACTTCCGCCGAACGTACCTGTAAGTTCACCGGAAAATCCTAAGATTTCACAGGCTTTTTGAAAATCGGTCACTGACTTGCTCTCAAGTGGTGTCTCATAGGCGGTCAGCACACAGCAGTCCGGCACAATGTTTGTCGCTGTTCCACCCTGAATCGTTTTGTAAAATGATTTGGCTGTCTATGAAAATATCTGTTCTCGTCAACCTCTAAAACTGTCTCTACCGGACGGACTCTGATCTTTCTTCCATTTACTACTTCGTAATCAAATTCTGCCATTTTTCTGTCCCCTGCTTTTTTTATTTTTACCTTTAGGCATCTTTCTCTCATATACTTTCGTACGTTAATTCTAAAGAGTGTGCACATAAAGAAAGAAGCAGGTCGTTGTCATATGTTTATCACAACTGCCTGCTTCTTCTCTTTGCAAAACACTCAGGTGCATAAATCATATGAAAATAAAACCGTATTCATCCATACAGCACATACAACAGCGACACATCTGTTTTTTGTTCTTTACAATCGTATTTGTTTTCATATGATTTTCTCCCTTCTTTATTTCCTATTTATTTGATATGTTTTATAGGAATTAATTTATATTTGAGATTATAACTATGTGGTCATAGTTTGTCAATTGTTCTGGTTATAGAAGATTCCTTGTGGTTGCTATAGGTTTTTCTTATAACTCATATTGTCGTTCATTTCACTTTAATTTTTTGCAATAAAATAATCCCCAATATCAGGATGCTTCCTCTGTCTGATAGAAATCATCTTAATACTGGGGATGTTTGATTTTATAAATATTTATTTTTTGCTTATCTTACTTTTTTTCTGATTCCAACTGCGGCCAATGCTCCACAGGAAAGAATGAGAAGTGTGATCCACAAAGCTGCCTGACCGTTATCTCCGGTTTTCGGTGAAACTGCTGTTGTATCTGCTATCTGAACTTCAAAGTTTGCTGTTGCAACTCCATTTGCAGAAACAATACTAATACTGTGTGATCCGGCTGCCAATGTGCTTAAATACTCCGGTTTCAAAGTGATAATGATACTTCCTTCTGTTGCCGTATAGCAGTCTGCACTGAGTTCTGCGTTATCTACCATAACTTTCTGGAAGTTTGCAAATGCATCGCTGGAACGGAAATAAATTGTATTTCCACTTCCCTGCGTATAGCTGCTGCCTGCACCTTCAATGATGGTTGGTATAACCTGCTGACTGCCCTGTGTGCTTACCGTTGATGTCGAAGCCGGTGTTGATGTTGTTGTAGATTCACCTTGCGTTGTTGACGGTTCACTTGGTGTCGGTGTTGGTTCTGGTGCTGGTGTTGGTTCTGGTGTCGGTGTTGGATTTGGATTGGTATTATTACTTACGAAAGTTGTACCAATCTCACCAGTATATCCTTCTGGTTTTTTATTTAATGCTGCGGTAACTCCAGATGCTGTGACAACTGCATTTGGAGATATTGTTATTTTTTTATCACTTTCTAATCCGTAGCTGAAAGTCTCTCCTTTTTCTGCCTTAGCTGCTACAGTTCCTCCACTAATCGTTATATCGCCATTACATTCAATACCACGGCTACTGTTAGTTGCTTCTGCAGCATATGCTGTAATATTACCATTTTTAATAACAATACCATCATATGCAAATATGCCACTTGTACCGGCTGTTGCCTGTGCTTTGGCAATAATTGTACCCTGACTATCAATTTCCAATTTTCCAAGCACACTAATACCATGACTGGTATTTGCTGTTCCACCTGTTACTTCAAGTGTCCCATCTCCTGTTATGGTTAAATTTCCATGAACATATATTCCGCAACTCCATCCATTTGTACTACTACTGTAAGAACTGCTTATATTTTTTATTCTATTTTCATTTTTAATTATTATGTTCAGGTCTTGTAAGGTTTCGATTTCGATTCCGCTTCCATCACCTTCATAATTAAATCCATCTAAGGTCAGCGTTCTTGTCTGATTATCATAACTCCATCCTGTGCCGGAAGTATTGGCACTGGTAACTTCAACTCCGCCTACCCTTAGCTTGTAAGAGGTTGGCGTGGATGGTGTGGAGCTGCCTCCCGAAGAATTTTTTGGAGAATAAAAAATACCATCTACTCCATCTTTTGTTGTAATTTCATAGTTTTTATCATCGTCAGTGAAAAATGCATCTTTGAATTGTTTTCCTGAATCTGCAAGTGGTATCTCGTTTTTTCCATATGGCTGATAATAACCTACACCTATTTTAGCACCCGTTGTCAGTGGAACAGTCGTGCTCAGATTAATTTTTTCACTACTTTTGTAACGATAAATATATAAGTTACTATTTTCATCTTTTGAATTTTTATTTCCGTAAATATTTGCACTTCCTCCGATTGTTACATCCGCTCCCTGGTATGCAAAGACACCTGCTCCTTCCTGATCTTGATATTCACCAAAATCACAAATATTGTCTGTGATTTCTCCACCAGTCATTTCAAAATTGCAATTATCAAGAACAACCACTCCCGCGCCGTATCCTGCCTCATTTCCTGAAATCTTACCTCCTCTCATGATGAAAGTTCCATTATAAAAAACTGCAACTCCACCACCGCGTTTTGTAAAAGTTTTATTGCTACGATTTCCAACAATATTGCCGGATTCTAATATTAACGTTCCTTCTCTGACATTAATGCCTCCAGCATAGTCTTCATTTGCCCATCCACCAGTAATTTTTCCATTTTGTCCTTCACTCGTATCTTTTATGATTAAAGTTCCACCTGCTATCACACTAAATACATTGTCTTGTTGTTCATTTAAGTTACGGTCAATCTTATATCCATTCAGATCAATGGTCACGTTCTTGTCTACATTAAAACTATAATCACCCGTTCCAGCTGTAATATCCTTACCTAATTGAATATTACCACCCTTACTTATTGCATTTTTTAACTCATTCCACGAACTTACTGTTGTTACCGCATCATCTGCCTTCACTTCCGTCACACCCAGTCCTGCAACCATGGTTATGACAAGCATCATACACAGCAATCCTGCTATCCATTTGTTTAACTTTTTCATTCCTTTTTCTCCTTTGCTTTTAATGTAAAAAATTCGTTGTACATGATTACCTGTTTCTAATGTACAACGAATTTCTTTCCAAATGGACGGATTGTCATGAATCGACCGTAAAATGTATTGAATCGACCATATTTTTTCACTACGTCTGTATTTTATGCTTTACAAGACAGCCGAAGGATATTTACCTAAACAACCCAATAATCGTTAGACACTATCCTCTGGAAGAAAATATAAACTATTGTTTTGTCGGCATCAGAAGAACCGGCAAATCCTACATAATGTATCAGCAAAATGCTCAGCAGCGAAATTGCTTCTACACTGGGCGGCCGTTTTGTCATCATGAATATATATCCTTATTCCTTCTCTGAGTATCTGACTGCAAATGGAAAAGAAAAGAATTATCTGGATACTATCAGCACAAGTGATAATGCTCATGTGCGGTAAAGTAACACACAAGAATTTGATAGACAACCGCCCATTATTCCGTTACTATTCTTCAATATGGATTGAGAAAGCCTCTCTGATACAGTATAATAAAGTGTCAGGGAGGTATCTCTATGAAGGAAAAAA
>OLVX01000916.1_pt1 | contig 27496 bp, 28 predicted proteins | sample 1673271 | NCBI WGS metagenome assembly OLVX01 (sample SAMEA3178939, study PRJEB25190) | human gut metagenome | biome: human gut; feature: human-associated habitat; material: faeces | place: Austria | collected 2013
CCCCGCCGCCATATTACCGATGGACATGGGGACAAAATAGGGGCTGACCTTTTCAAAGCCGCGCTGCTGACCGCGGGTGTGTTCTTCCTCGATGGTGGGCAGGCCGCCGATGCCGCTGGAAAGGATCACGCCAAACCGCGTATGGTCGATTTCTTCCAGCGCAAGGCCGCTGTCGCGGACGGCTTCGTCGGCGGCGGCCACGGCAAACTGGGTAAAGCGTGCCATTTTGCGGGCTTCGCGCTTGTCGATGCGCGCGGCGGGGTCAAAGTCCTTGACCTCTGCGGCCAGCTTTACTTTAAAATCAGCCGTATCAAAAGCCGTGATCGGTCCTACTGCGCAGCGGCCAGCCTTAATGTTCGCCCAGCTTTCTGCCACCGTATTGCCGGTAGGGTTTACCGTGCCAAGGCCGGTGATAACGACCCGGCGTTTCTTTTTTGTGTCCATTGCACACCTCACATTCCCATTCCGCCGTCAACGCAAAGGACCTGGCCGGTAATGTAACCGGCCTGCTCCCCTGCCAGAAAAGCCACCGCCGCCGCAACATCCTCGGCATGGCCGATTTTGCCTGCCGGGATGGCTGCTTCCGCTGCGGCACGGGCTGGTTCTGATAACACGGCGGTCATATCCGTTGCAATAAAGCCGGGAGCCACGGCGTTGGCGGTGATATTGCGGGCAGCATACTCTTTGGCAGTGCTTTTCGTCAGGCCGATCAGTCCCGCCTTGCTGGCCGCGTAGTTGGCCTGGCCAGCGTTGCCGTGCAGACCGACAACGCTGCTGACGCTGATGATGCGCCCATATCGCTGGTGCATCATAAAGCGGCAGGCCGCTTTGGTGCAGAAAAACGCCCCTTTCAGGTTGGTGGCAAGCACGTTGTCAAAATCGGCTTCGGTCATGCGCAGAAGCAATTTGTCGGCGGTAATGCCGGCGTTGTTGACAAGCACATCGATCCGCCCAAAAGCGGCCGCGGTGTCTTCTACCAGTTTCTGACATGCTTCGGGGCTGCGCACGTCCGCCTGCAGTGTGATAGCCTGCACACCAAGGGCGCGGCAGGCTGCGGCCGTTTCCTCGGCAGCGGCAGCGCTGCCGGCATAGTTGACAGCAATGTTCATGCCGTTTTCGGCCAAAGCCAGGCAAATGGCACGGCCAATGCCTTTGGCCCCGCCCGTAATCAGGGCGGCACGGCGCAAGTTTTCGGTTTGCGGCATGGTCAGGCTCCTTTCAGGGTGCGCAGCAGCTGTTGCAGCTGCGTGGCAGTTTCCACCGGGTAGCACGAGATGGCACTTCCCACAGTCTTTTTGACAAACCCGGTCAACGCCCTGCCGGGGCCGATCTCAATGGCGGTGTCCACGCCCAATTCTGCCAGACGGCGGACGGTCGCTTCCCAACGCACGCCGGACTGCACCTGTTTTTCCAGCAGTGCGGCAATGGTGTCGGTTTCCTCCATCTCGTGTCCCAAGCAGTTGAACAGCACCGGGAACTGCATCGGCGCAAAGTGGGTAGCCTTAAATTTCTCCCGCAGTGCATCCCCGGCTGGGTGCATCAACGAGGTATGGAAAGGGCCGCTGACATTCAGCGGCAGGCAGCGCCGTGCCCCGGCAGCAAGCGCCAGCGCGGCAGCTTCGTCCACGGCGGCTTTGTCACCGCCAATGACCAGTTGGCCGGGGCAGTTGTAGTTGCAAATCTGCACAACGCCTTTGTCGGCAGCTGCATTGCAGCATGCCTGCAGGGGTGCTTCGTCCAGCCCCAAAACGGCTGTCATCCCGCAGGTGCGCCCAGCCGCAGCAGCCGCCATTGCCTTACCACGGAAAGCGGTTAAAGCGACTGCGGTCTGCACATCGAACACCCCCGCGCAGGTCAGGGCGGAATACTCCCCCAGTGACAGCCCCGCCGCATAATCCGGTGTGACACCTGCCTCCCGCAGTACGGCAGTAAGGCCAGCGGCAAACGCCGTCATGCAGGGCTGGGTGTATTGGGTCTCGTTCAATACGCCTGCTGCGTCGGTAAAGCAGACTTCTTTCAAATCAAAATCCACCGCCGCGTCGGCTTCGTCAAAAGCGGCGCGGAAAGCCGGGAAAGTCTCGTAAAGATCCTGGCCCATGCCGACGTGCTGGCTGCCCTGCCCGGCGTATAAAAATGCTAGTTTCATAAGGTGATCTCCTTGTGCAGCCCACCAATGCAGTTTTGGGCATCGTTTACCATCGAGGCAAAGATTTCTTCCACCGGGCGGACTTCGTGCAGCAACCCTGCGGCCTGTCCGGCCATCAGGCTGCCACTCTCGGTGTCGCCGTCAAACACAGCCTTGCGCAGACTGCCTAAAGTAAAGCGTTCCAGCGCCATTTTGTCAGCCCCGGCCTTTTCCTGGCGGACGTACTCGCGGCTCATGCGGTTTTTCAGTACGCGCACAGGGGTCCCGCTGATGCGCCCGGTCACGATGGTATCGCTGTCACGGGCCTTCAACAGGGCCGCTTTATAGTTTTCGTGGATCGGGCACTCAGTGCTTGCCAGCAGACAGGTACCGACCTGCACACCGCACGCCCCCAATGCCAGCGCTGCAGCCAACCCGCGCCCATCGGCGATGCCGCCCGCAGCAATGACAGGCACATGGACGGCATCGACGACCTGCGGGACAAGTGCCATCGTTGTCATCTCACCCACGTGACCGCCGCTCTCGGTACCCTCGGCAATAACGGCGTCAATGCCGAGCGGTTCCAGATGTTTGGCCAAAATGGCTGCCGCCACCACGGGGATGACCGTGATGTCGGCTGCTTTCCAGGCGGCCATGTACTTCCCCGGATTTCCCGCCCCGGTGGTGACGATCTTTACGCCCTCTTCCACCACGATTTTGGCAAATTCATCCGCCTGCGGGTGCATCAGCATGATGTTCACGCCAAAGGGCTTATCGGTCAGGGCGCGGCAGCGGCGGATGTTTTCCCGCAGGGAATCCGCGTCCATGCCGCCGGAGCCGATCAGTCCCAGCGCCCCGGCATTGGAACAGGCAGCGGCAAACTCGCCTGTGGCGATATTGGCCATGCCGCCCTGTATAATGGGATATTTTGTACCTAAAATTTCATTGAGCAGCTTCATTTTCTACCCTCATACGTCAGCAGCATCCCGCCCCATGTCAGACCGCCGCCAAAGCCGATGCAGGCCAGCGTCTGGCCGGGGCGCAGCAAATCACTTTCCGCCATTTCATGCAGGGCAATCGGGATGCTGGCAGCACTGGTGTTGCCGTGACGGCTTATGTTCTTGTAAAATTTTGACGGTTCTGCGTGTAAGCTTTTGACACAATGGTCAATTATGCGGCTGTTGGCCTGGTGGCAGACTACCCAGTCCAGGTCAGCCAATGTTTTTTGGCTGCGGTCCAGCACGGCTTGCAGACAGCGCGGCATAGCCTCCACGGCAAAGCGGAAAACAGCCTTGCCGTCCATCGTGATCGGTGCGGTATCGCGGGCCGCAGGGCCGCCCGCGCGGATCGCTTCACTGCCCCGTGCGCCTAAAGTTACGGCGAACGGTGCATTTTCGGCCAGCTCAAAAACAGCCGCACCCGCGCCATCGCCAAATAATACACAGGTCGTGCGGTCGGTCGGATCCACCATGCGGGAGAGTGCCTCACAGCCAATGACCAGCGCATACCGCCCGCCCAGCGTGTTCAAGAGCCCGTGGGCCGCGGCGGCGGCATAAATAAAGCCCGAACAAGCCGCATTCACATCAAAGGCAGGCCGGTCTTCCGGCAGACCCAAGGCAGCCTGTACGCGGCAGGCAATGCTTGGGGTGGCCGTTGGGGCCGAGAGCGTTGCCACAACACAGCAGGCAATGTCGTTTGCCGTCAGACCGCTGCGGGTCAGGGCCTGACGGGCGGCGGTGATGGCCAGCGTGGCGGCATCCTCGTTTTCGGTGCAGTAATAGCGCTGGCAGATGCCGGTGCGAGTCGTGATCCATTCATCGCTGGTGTCCACTTGCCGGCGCAGATCCTCGTTCGTCACCACACGGTTGGGCAACGCCCCACCGGTAGCCAGCAGCTGTAAACCTTTCATGCGCCCCTCATTTCTCCGATGCGGCGGTATTTTTTGTATCGCTGGTCGGCCAAGGCCTTGCCGCTCATCTTGCATAAGGCAGCAAGGTGTACCGCAATAGCGGTATCCAACCGGCTGAAAAGCAGCTGCCGCCCACGCTGTGCGCCGCCCAGCGGTTCGGGGATGATCTCTTCCACGATGCCATCTGCGTACAGGTCCTGTGCCGTCAGCTTCATCATGGTGCATGCCTCACCGCTGCGGGAAGCATCTTTCCACAAAATACTGGCAAATCCCTCGGGGCTGAGCACTGAGTACACGGCATTTTCCAGCATCAGAATGTGGTTGGCAACGCCCAGCCCCAGTGCGCCGCCGCTGGATCCCTCGCCTGTGACAATGGCCAACACCGGGACGGTCAGGCCGCTCATCTCCATCAGGTTGCGGGCAATGGCTTCCCCCTGACCGCGTTCTTCAGCATCCTTGCCAGGGTAAGCACCGGGAGTGTCAATAAAAGTGATGATGGGACGGTGAAATTTTTCTGCCTGTTTCATCACGCGCAGGGCCTTGCGGTAGCCCTCCGGTCCCGGCATACCAAAGTTGCAGCGCAGGTTCTCTTCCAGCGTGGTCCCTTTGCGGTGCCCCAAAACGGTAACGGGCATCCCGTGGAACCGTGCGATTCCGCATAAAATGGCCGCATCCTCTTTGCATTGTCGGTCGCCGCACTGCTCAAAAAAGTCAGTAAACAAGTTATCGATTATTTCGGTAATGTGCGGGCGGTCAGGGCGGCGGGCCAGAAAAACACGGTCCTCCGCCGTCAGCGAGGTGCAGCGCTGTAAAAGCGCATTTTCCTCTGCGGAAAGCTCGGCCAGTTCGGCCGCATGGGCGGTCGTGTTCGCCATTTCGGCGTCATCGGCACGGCTGCACAGCGCGTCGATCTGCGCGTCCAGCGGTTCCAATTGCTGCAAAACTTCCTTGATCATCTGCGCTTCCTCCCCTGTGTGTGGAGCTGCAAGAGCCGTGTTAAGACCTCTTTTAACTCGGTGCGCGGCACGACCTGATCCACAAAGCCGTGTTCCAGCTGGAACTCGCTGCGTTGGAACCCGTCGGGCAGTTTTTCACCGATGGTCTGTTCAATGACGCGCGGCCCTGCAAAGCCGATGAGCGCCCCCGGTTCGGCGAGCGTAATATCACCCAGACTGGCAAAGCTTGCCGTAACTCCGCCTGTGGTGGGGTGAGTCAGCACACTGATGTACAACCCGCCGCTGCGGTTGAACCGTTCCAGCGCAGCGCTGGTTTTGGCCATCTGCATCAGGCTGAAAATACCCTCCTGCATCCGTGCGCCGCCGCTGGCAGAAAAAATGATGAGCGGCAGGTGCTTGTCGGCAGCGTACTCGATCGCACGTGTGATTTTCTCACCAACAGCGGTGCTCATGCTGCCCATAAAAAAGCGGCTGTCCAACACAGCGACCACCGCCTGCACGCCGCCGATCTTGCCGGTTGCTGTAACGGCGGCTTCTTTCAGGCCGGTCTTGACCGAAGCAGCGGCCAGCTTTTCCGGATAATCAGGAAAATGCAGCACATCGTTGGGCGCAATGTCCGGGTTCAGTTCTTTAAAGGTTCCGTGATCCAAAACCGTACTAAACCGATAATAGGCCCCGATGGGCAGATGCACCCCGCAGTTGGGGCAAACATACAGGCTTTTGGTCCAAACCTGACGGGTGGCGCGGCGGCCGCATTTTTTGCAGGCGACAAATTGCGGCGGCACCCAGTTGGGCGCTGCCGTACCGGCATCGCGGCGGGCTTTCATCTGAAAGCTGCGCTCCTGCGGGCTGGTCGGGAACAGCTTTTCAATGGCACTCATTCCGCAATACCCTTTAGGCTGCCCGTGCAGCCAGATAGTTGAAGATATCGCCCACGGTTTTAAGCGTCCCCAGATCCTCGTCAGCGATCGTGACGCCGAACTTGTCCTCAAACGCCATGTTCAGCTCTACCGCATCCAGGCTGTCCGCCTGCAGGTCGTCGGTCAGGCTGGCATCCATGGTTACCTTGTCAGCATCGCAGTTCAGGGTGTCAACAAATACTTCTTTCAATTCTTCAAAGTTCATACTACGTACCTCACATAATTTAACTAAATAAATTGACGTAATTGTCAATGAGGTCATTATACCACGTTCGTTTCGAATGTCAATATTATTAGGTAAAATTATTTATCTAATTGAAGCGTCATTGTGCTCATCTTCCGGCATTATAAAAGGATAGCACACAAATTATCCCGCTGCAGGGGCAGCCCTTGCTGACTACTATTTGACCACTGCTGCGTATCTTCCCTGTGAAATATCCAATCGTCTTTAAATGGTTTTTATTTACTTTTTCTTTTACTCTCCCAGATTATTTTCTATTCTGCAACATATTTCGCTCTAATGTGCTATACTAATAATATCCAATAATGATGGAGGAACTTCTATGAAACGCAGCGGCATCCGACTCCAATACAATGCCCCCGTCACACTGACCTTTTTCTTTTTGTCCCTCGCCTCTCTGGTATTGGGCTACTTAACAAACAACTGGACAACCTCACACCTGTTTAGTGTGTATCGCTCGTCGATGACGGATCCGCTATTCTATGTCCGGTTGTTCGGTCATGTCCTTGGCCACGGCGGTTGGAATCACTTTATAAACAATATGCTCCTCTTCCTTGTTATCGCTCCACCTTTGGAAGAACGATATGGAAGCCGAACACTTCTAAGCGGTATCCTTATGACCGCGCTGGTATCCGGCATATTGCAGTGTGTGCTGTTCCCCACTTCTGCATTGCTTGGCGCATCCGGTATCGTATTCATGCTCATCATGCTCTCCAGTTTGGCCGGCAGTAAGAATGGAGGTATCCCTATCACCTTTATCTTGGTTGGCGTGCTGTACTTAAGCCAGCAGGTATACAGTATTCTCTTTATACAAGATAATGTAGCTAACTTTATGCACATTGTCGGTGGTATTTGCGGTACAGCTTTTGGTTTTGCCGTCCGGAAGAGATAACGAATGATCGGGAAGAGGATCTTATTTATGATGATTAAGCACATTTTTCAGAAAGAACCCGTCCTGAGCATTGCCACTTGTTTGGCGATCATTTCCGCTTTCTTTGTCCCCCCGGACGCAGAATACCTCGGATATATCGATTTCCGTACTCTTGCAATCCTGTTTTCGCTAATGACAGTTATGGCCGGACTGAGAGGGCAAGGCGTATTTGATAGACTCGGCCATGCCCTCCTATCTCATACCCGCACCACTTTGCAGCTAACAGTTGTTCTCGTCGGCCTGTGCTTCTTCAGCAGTATGCTGATAACAAACGATGTATCGCTGCTAACATTCGTACCATTTACGTTTGTCGTTCTGAATAGTTTGAACGCATCTGTTCGTAGCAAACTGCTCCTCCCTATCGTCTGCATGCAGACGATAGCTGCCAACCTTGGCAGTATGCTTACACCACTGGGCAATCCCCAAAACCTGTATTTGTATGGCAAGAGCGGGATGGATATGAGCTCTTTTGTTCTGTTGATGCTCCCCTATTCCATCATATCATTAGTGCTTATTGCTATATGGGCAGTATGGCTGTGCCGTGAAGGTTCCGACATTGTTGTAACTCATTCTGCGGTAAACTCAAAACCAGACAAGAAACTCATTGCGTTGTACGGTATTCTGTTTGTCGCCTGTTTATTGGTTGTATTGCGTGTTCTCCCATACGGTGTTGCATTCGCCGCTATCTTGGTGTGCACCTTCTTTGCCGACCGCCCCACTCTTGGCCACGTAGACTATTCTCTGATTCTTACCTTTGTAGCACTGTTCATTTTCATCGGGAACTTAGGTCGGATGGAAGCGTTCTCTGGATGGTTGCAGAATATTCTGGCCGGCCATGAGGTTTTCGTATCAGTTCTGGCCTCTCAAGTGACCAGTAATGTGCCTGCTGCCATCCTGCTTTCTGGATTTACCGATAATTTCCGTGCGCTGATTATTGGCACAAACCTTGGTGGCCTTGGTACATTAATTGCATCCATGGCAAGCCTAATTTCTTATCGACAGATTGCAAATGAAGTACCTGCTGAAAAAGGGCACTATTTTGCGATGTTTACTATTTCCAATGTAGTGTTTCTGGCCATTCTGATGGGCGCTTGGGCCCTGACCTGATATTTCCGTAATTCTATTGCTATTTAACGTCTTTAAACGAAAATCCACATTCGTAAATGGTCGCGCAGTCAAGCAAAAGCGAGCGCATTATGAAAAATCACGTCAGCAGTTACAGAAAGCTCAAACACCATCTTCACGCAGAAGGCTGAAAGCTATAGGCAATCGAGAAAGCCTTTGGATGCATGATGCTAACCATTGTGTGTCGAAGGCACTCGTTGAACAGAACCCTAAGGCAATACCGCATAATTCTAAGTGCCGATACGGCGAGCGAGGTGCGGCAGATGCTAAGCCAAAAGCGCATCATCGTTGTGCAAGGCAGCTGTTTCCGGATTTTGGCTGCAGGCCGTCAGCCCCAACAGCAGGCAGACAGCCGCCGTGCCCAGCACAGCCAGCCGCTTTGGACGCATTGTATATCTCATCTCTATACCTCTACCTGTAAAAACAGCAGAAAAAAAGGGCAGGCGGTCTTGCGCCCACCCCATCTTACGGACTTCGGCAGCATCTTGGTCATCCTTTGGTTTCTTTATTCTACGCTTTGCCGATGTGCGGGTAAACGTTGACGGATTTTATAGGGAAACAAAAAAGCGGAGGAGGCAAAACGCCTCCTCCGCGCCAAAATTTTCGGCTGTAGGGAAACACCGGGGTAGAAAGTGTATTACTGCCATCCTCTTGCCGCAGGGTCGAGCATCTCGGCGGCGGAGTAGATGAGTGCATTGCAGATGGCGGCGGCAACGTTGCTGCCGCCCTTACGGCCCATGGCCACGATGGCGGGCACGCCATACTGCGTGCAGACGGCGAAAAGGCGTTCCTTGCTTTCCACCACGTTCACAAAGCCCACCGGCACGCCGATGACCAGCGCCGGGCGCAGGCCGTTTTCGATTTCTTCCACGATGGTCAGCAGCGCCGTGGGGGCGTTGCCGACAGCCAGCACCGCGCCGGGGCAGTCCCGTGCGGCCTTGTGCATGGCGGCCACGGCGCGGGTCGTGCCTGCCTGCTTGGCCGCTGCGGCCACAGCGGGGTCCGCCATAAAGCAGAGTGCCTGCCCGCCCAGCCGCGCCAGTCCGGGCTTGGTGATGCCTGCCAGCGCCATATTTGTGTCGGTGATGATCGTCACTCCGCTGCGCACGGCGGCCATGCCCGCCGCCACCGCGCCGGGGGTGAAGTGCAGATTTTCGGCATAGTCAAAATCCGCTGTGGTGTGGATGACCCGCTTGACAACGGCGGCGCTTTCCTCCGGGATTTGCAATCCCCGCGCGGCCAGTTCCGCCGTGATGATGCCCATGCTCGTGCGCTCAATATCAGCGGGCAAATGATGCTGCGGCGTCATTTTTTGTCTCCTTTCGGGTTTACAAGACCTATGGCTGCGTAGACAGCGTCCATATCCAGGGCGCGGCGCACACCGTCGGCCAGCAGGTCGAATTGCTGTTCGCGGTAGGCGGCCATCGGAATGGGCGCGGCGGCCTCGGGGGCAATCCCCTTGCGTGCGCAGAGGTACGCCGCCAGCCGCTCGGTCAGCTCACCGCTGTCAAACAGGCCATGCAGATAGGTTCCGAACACCGTGCCCTGCACGCAGCCCTCGGATGTGCCGTCGGCGTGGGTGCAGAACGGTGCCCCCTGCACGGCAGTACGGCCTGTGTGGATTTCGTACCCGGTCAGCGCGGCCCCCGCAAAGGGCGCGGCGGCGCTGGCTTCGATTTGGGCGCGGCGCTTATCGGCGGTAAAAATTGTCTGCGTCGGCAGCAGTCCCAGCCCGCGCAGCGTTTGCGGGCGGCCGCTCTCGGTGCCCTGGCTGTCGTCCAGCGTTTGGCCCAACATCTGGTAGCCGCCGCAGACGCCCAACACCGGCGTGCCGCCTGCCGCCAATTTCAGCAGCGCGGCCTCCAGTCCGGACTGCCGCAGCCAAAGCAGGTCCCCCACCGTGTTTTTCGTGCCGGGCAAAATGACTAAATCAGGCGCACCCAGCTCCCGCGCGGTCTGCACGTACCGCACGCTCAGCAGTGGGTGCTGCTCCAGCGGTATAAAATCGGTGAAATTCGAGATATGCGGCAATCGCACAACGGCGATATCCAACGGTTTTACGGTATTTTTTTGCTCCAGCCGCGTCGAGAGCGAGTCCTCGTCCTCGATATCCACTTTCAGATACGGCACTACGCCTACCACCGGCAGGCAGGTCTTTTCTTCCAGCATCGTCAGACCAGGGCGCAGGATCTCCACATCCCCGCGGAATTTATTGATGATAAGTCCTTTGATCCGTGCCCGCTCATCGGGTTCCAGCAGTTCCACCGTACCGTACAGCTGCGCAAACACGCCGCCCCGGTCGATATCCCCGGCCAGCAGCACCGGGGCGTTCACCAGCTTCGCCAGCCCCATATTGACGATGTCGTCGGCCTTCAGGTTGATCTCGGCCGGGCTGCCCGCGCCCTCGATGACAACGACATCGAATTTCTCGGCCAGACTGTCGTAGGCACGCAGAATATCGGGGATCAGCGCCTTTTTATGGCGGAAATATTCCTGTGCGGGCATATCGCCGCGCACCTCGCCGTTGACGATGACCTGGCTGCCAATGTCACTGCTGGGTTTGAGCAAAATCGGGTTCATCCGCACATCCGGCTCCACGCCCGCGGCCTGGGCCTGTACGACCTGGGCGCGGCCCATTTCCAGCCCGTCGCGGGTCACAAAGCTGTTCAACGCCATGTTCTGGCTTTTGAACGGTGCCGTCTTGTAGCCATCCTGGGCAAAAATGCGGCAGAGTGCGGCGCAGAGCAGGCTTTTCCCTGCGCCGCTCATCGTGCCCTGCACCATGATACATTTTGCTTTGCTCACGCCAGCACCTCCCCCATGATTTGCAACAGCTTTTGATTTTCGGCATTGGTACGCACAGCGGTACGGTACCAGCTGCCATCCAAACCCGGATAGTTGGCGCAGCTGCGCACGACCGCACCGCGTCGGCGCAGGGTTTCGCCAAAGTCGGCAGGGGCCCGGAACAGCAGGTAGTTGGCCCGGCCCCCTACCACGTACAACCCCAGGGCACGCAGTCCCGCTGCCAGCTTGGGGCGTTCCTCGGCAATGAGGTCCCGCACACGGTCGGCGTAGGCAGTCTCGCCCAGCGCCGCCAGCCCTGCCGCCTGCGCAAGGCTGGACACCGCCCACGGCTGCCCCGCCGCACGCATTTTATCCATCAGCGCGGCATTCCGGCACAGCGCGTACCCCAGCCGCACGCCCGCCATGGCGTAGAGCTTGGTAAAGGCCTTTAGGATGATAAGATTCGATGCATCGTGTAAAAATCGTTTAGCAGTCAGTGCATCGCGGTCGGGTAAAAAGTCCAAAAAGCACTCGTCCACCACCAACACCGCGCCGCAGGCGGCACAGCGGTGCAGCAGTTTTTGCACCAGTTCCGGCGGTGTGACCTGTCCGGTAGGGTTGTTGGGCTGGCACAAAAAGACAGCGTCGATATCGTCGGTCACGGCATCCACAAAGTCATCCGTCACGGCAAAGTCGTTTTCTTCCTGCAAAAACACACGCTGCATCGTACAGCCCACAGTATCCAGCGCAGCGGCATACTCGGCAAAGGTGGGCGCGGGCAGCAGCGCACGGCGCGGGCGCAGGGCCAGCGCCAGGCGGAAAATCAAATCCGCTGCCCCGTTGCCGCACAAAATTTGTTCGGCGGGTACGCCCTCAGCCTCTGCCAGCGCCTTCCGCAGGTCGCGGCACAACGGATCTGGGTAGCGGTCTGCCATTGGCAGCGCCGCCGTGATGGCCGCCGCCACGCCCGCAGGCAGACCCAGTGGGCTGACATTGGCCGAAAAATCCAGCGCATCGCGGCCAAATTCTGCCCGGTAGCCCGCCCAATCTCCGCCATGTACCAACTTCATTTTTGTTGCCTCACAATCCAAACACAAGCAGTGCCCGCACGGCCAGCCCCAAGACCAGCGCCAGCGTGCTCTCGGCGTACATCATTCGGTCAGCCCGCAGAATATCCTGCGGTTCCACCGGGCGCAGTGGGTCGCCGATCGTCGGTTTATCGTAATACTCGCCAAAATAGTAGGCTGGCCCTGCCAGCTGCACGCCCAAGGCCCCGGCGCAGGCGCTCTCGGTCTGGGCGCTGTTGGGGCTGGCGTGGTTGCAGCGATCCCGCCGCCAGATGTGCCATGCCCCCGCCGCGCTGCTGCCGGTCAAGGCCGCCGCGCAGACCCACAAGAGGGCGGCCAGGCGGCTGGGCAGCCAGTTGGCAGCGTCGTCCAATTTGGCGGCACAGCGCCCAAAATAGAGATACCTCTCGTTTTTGTAGCCGAGCATACTATCCATCGTGTTTATGGCCTTGTAGGTCAGCGCCAACGGTGCACCACCGATAAGCATATACAAAAGCGGCGCGATCACACCGTCGCTGGCGTTCTCGGCCACTGTCTCTACGGCAGCTTTCGTCACGCCCTCGGCAGTCAGGTTCTGGGTGTCCCGCCCCACAATACGCGCCACGGCCTTGCGGGCGGCAGGCAGGTCGCCTCTTTGCAGTTCCCTGTACACGTTCATGCTCTCCCGCACAAGATCACGCGCCGCCAGCGCCTGGGCGCACCAGAACATTTGCAGCGCCAGCCCCAGCAGCGGATGGATTTTTGCTGCACCCCAGCAGGAAAGCCCGGTCACAGCCAGTGTACCCAGCGGCAGCACCGCCGCCACAATGCAGCCGCCCGCCAGCTCACCCTGCGGCGTTTTGGGCAGGGCGGCACGCAGGCGCTTTTCCAGCGCCGTGATGCACCGCCCCATCAGCACGACCGGGTGCGGCAGCCACACCGGATCGCCGAAAACGGCATCCAGCAAAAAACCGCCCAGCACCGCCCAAAAAATCAACATCTTCCCTCCTTGGTGTACTGCACGGTCTTGACCAGGTGCAAAATATGCTGCGTCGGCCAGTCGCGGGCGTCCAGCACATAGCCGCCTGCATTGGGGCCGCACCACTCATAATAGTCCTTGTGCGGCAGGGCGTAACGTTCCAGCGCGGCCATCTGGGTGCCGCCGTGGGCCAGGATGACCAGCAGTTCCTCGCCGTCGGCCAGAGCCTTGTCCACCAGCGCGGCAAACGCCTTGCAGATACGGTCGGAAAATTCGGCCTTGCGCTCGCCGTCGGGGCATTGGCTTTCGCAGTTGGCGGCGACCCAGGCCAGGTAATCAGGGTCGTGCTCCATCTCGACATAATTGCGCCCCTCAAAGCTGCCGAAACACATCTCTTTCAGGGCGTCCACCGGCACGAGCTTTGCATGCGGAAACAGCACCTCCGCCGTCTGTTTTGTGCGCTGTAAGGTAGAAATATAGACGACCTTTGGGTCGATATCCGCTTTGCGCAGCTGGGCCAGCCCTTGCGCCGAGAGCGGGATATCCCGCTGGCCCTGGTAGCGCTTCTGGGCATTATAGTCCGTTAAACCGTGCCGTAAAAAGTAAATCAGCATTCGGGAAGTTCTCCTTTCAGAACCGTGGGCAGGCCGCAGAACATCTGCACAACGCAGTCTGCCCGCGCGGCCAGCAGGCAGGCCAGGCGGCCCGCCGCCTCCCGTGCGGCGCGGTCTGCGGGGTCAATGGGCACAACACCGCCGCCCACCTCGGTGGCAGTCACCACGTCGCAGGCAGCCAGCTCGTCAGCCAACGCTGCCAGGTCGGCGGCATCGGCAGCGCGTGTCTGCACCTCATAAATCTGCCGCCCGCCGAATTTTTCCGCGTAGGTACGTTTTCCGCTGTACAGCGGCCCGGTGATGAACAACATTTACAGCACCCCCAGCCACTGGCAGGCAGCCAGCGCCGCCAGCATCCAGATCTCACATTTTTGCAAAAACCACCCGGCCAAATCGCCGGTGGTGCCGCCAAACTGCTTTTTGGCGACAAAATAATACCGCACAAACACGCCCACCGCCGCCAGCACCAGTGCCCAGCCGCCCAGGGCCAGCAGCGCCGCTGCCACCGCAGCGCACAGCACCGCCAGCGCACGGCGCACATTCACTCTGTCTGCCGCTGTGGCAAAGGTGTGGGCAAGGCCGGTGTTTTTCGCCAGCGGGAACGCCGCCACAGCCAAGCCCGACAGCGCCCGCTCCCCCACCAGCGCCAGCGCCCAGAGCGCCCCGACGCGCGGGGTAAACTGCACACAGCCGCACAGCGCAAAATACGCTGCAAAGTAGCTGCACAGCCGGATGACCGCGAACGCTCCGCAGTGGGGGTCTTTCAAAATTTCCAGCTTCTTGGCCGTGTCGCCGTAGCTGGACAGGGCATCGCAGGTGTCAGCGTAGCCGTCCAGGTGGATGCCACCCGTGACCCAGACCGGCACCAGGCAGAAGCCGGCCGCGCGGGCCAGCGCGGGCAGCGGCAGCATACCGCACAGGCACCACAGCGCCCCGCACACAGCCCCCACCAGCGGGAAAGCGCAGAGCGCGTACCGCATATTTTTTGCGTTCCAGTCAAATTGCGGCATCGGCAGGGCGGAAAACATGGCAAACGCCACGGCGATGGTCTGCAAAGCTGTCATCATCTTTCGCTTCCTTTATAATAGACCGGTATCCCGCACACGACCCGCACCACGGCGTCGGCGCGGGCAGCCGCCGCGTTGTTGACGGCGGCCAGCGTGCGCAAATAACGGTCGGTATCGCCCGCGTAATCGGCCCCGCCGCTGAATACTTCATTGGAGACGAGAATTAAATTTTCGCATTGCTGCGCAATATTCTCAATACCGTGCAAAATCGCAGCGGCCGCGTTTCCCCCTGCACCGTCTGGGTCGTACAGCTCGTTGGCGGCCAGGTTGCCCAGGTCCTCCAGCAGTACGGTCCCGCGCCTGGGCAGGGTCAGCCGGTCGAGGTGCAGCGGGCATTCCACCGTGTCAAACTGCTTTTCGGCCCGCATGGCGCGGTGTTTGGCAACGCGGGCGGCGCACTCGGCATCCCACACCTGCATCGTGGCAAGGTAGGTACGGGGCAGCGGGGCACACAGGCAGAGAGACTCCGCAAAGGCGCTTTTGCCGCTGGCCGCACCACCGATGACCAGCGTCAGCATTGCGGGGTGTACGGCGCAATGCCGCCCTCCGTGAAGGAATAGCAGTGGTTGTAGACGGCCAGCGCCATATCCCACAGCGGCAGGCTGGCCACCGCGCCCGTGCCCTCGCCCAGGTGCAAATCTGCGGTGATCAGCGGCTTTTTGTGGAGCGCATTCAGCACCAGCCGGGCGGCGGGTTCGCTGGAAGCATGGCTGGCAAACACGGCCTTGGCCGCAGCCGGGCACAGCTGCACCGCGCACAGCGCCGCCACACCGCTGATGAAGCCGTCCATGATGACAGGGATTTTTTCCAGCGCACCGCCCAAAAACACGCCGCACAACCCGGCGATATCGAACCCGCCCAACGCAGCCAGCACGCCCAGCGGGTCCGCGGCATTGGGGTGGTTGACCGCAATGCCGCGCTCGATCGCATGAATCTTGCGGTGCAGCCCTTCGTCGGACAGGCCCGCGCCGCGCCCTGTCATCTCTGCAGCCGGGCGGCCCAGCAGCACCGCCGCCACCGCGCTGGACGTCGTCGTGTTGCCGATGCCCATTTCCCCAGTAGCCAGCAGCCGCACGCCGTTCTGCTTCTGGGTGCACACCAATTCAATACCCGCCGCGACAGCCTGTACAGCCTGTTCACGGGTCATAGCCGGGCCTTGGGTAAAGTCCCGCGTACCCGGAGCCACGCGGCGATCCACCGCGCCGGGTACAGATACACCCGCAATGCCCATGTCCACTGGGACGACCTCGCAATGGGCCGCAGCCGCCATACAGCAGACGCTGGTGCGGCGGGCGGTCAGGTTTTCGAGCACCGCCCGAGTCACACTGGCGTCGGTCTGGCTGACCCCCTGCGCCACAACGCCGTTATCGGCGCAAAGCACCAGCACGGCACGGCGGGTGAAATCGGGCGCGGGGTCGCCGGTCAGCGCGGCGGCAGCCTCGACCATCGTTTCTAACTGGCCCAGTCCGCCCAGCGGTTTTGCCAGCGCGGCCCAGTGGGCGTGTGCGGCGGCGCGGGCGGCCTCGTCGGGCGGGGCCACGGTTTTAAGCAGGTTTTTTAGTTCCGTTTCGGTCATGGTCGTTCCTTTATATAATGTTCGGCGGCGCACACAAAGCGCTGCGGCAGCGGCGCTCCCGCCCAGTACAGGTGTGGAAATCCGGCGTAGATATGTGCATTGGCAAACCCACACGCCCATTGCCGCCCATTAGCCTTGGCGGCAGTCAGCGCGTCTCCGTTGGCAGTGGAATCCCAGTGGTGAAACTCGTGGGCCGGGATGTGCTCTCCCGCCGCAAACAGCATACTGTCAGTGCGGGCAGTCAACGTTGCGTAGCCAAACCGCATGAGCCGTCCAACTTTAACCCCCTGTCCGGGCAGCACACCCGCCATTGGGTGGGGCGTGCCGTTGGCATCCTCCAGCGTTTGCCCCAGATAGAGAAAGCCGCCGCACTCGGCCACGGTGGGCAAGCCGCTCTCTACTGCGTTTTTTATGGCGCGGCGCATCGGCGCGTTGGCGGCCAGCTGGGCGGCGTACAGTTCGGGGTAGCCGCCCGGCAGGTACAGCCCTCCGCTGTTTTCCGGCAAGGCCACATCTGTCAGCGGACTGAAAAAGCACAGCTCCGCGCCGTTTTCCCGCAAGGCTTCCAGCGTTTCCGCATAGGTGAAGCAGAACGCGGCATCCTGCGCCACGGCGATGCGCACCCGGGTGGCGGGAAAATTCTGTGGTATGGCGGCCGGGGCGGGGCGGCCGCAGAGCTTTTCCAAAAGCGCCCAATCGATGCCGCGCTGGGCGGCGTCGGCCAGCAGTGCAATCTTGCGCTGCAAGTCCGTAATTTCAGCGGCGGTTTTCAGCCCCAAATGGCGGCTCTCAATGGCAGCCTCGGGCAGCGGCGGCAGGCAGCCCACCACCGGCAGGCCGGTCTCTTTTTCCAGCATGGGGCGCAGCATTTTGTACAGACTTTCCTTACAGTCGTTGAGCAAAATCCCTGCGATATGGTGCGGTGTGCGAAACGCCATCAGCCCCCGCAGCTCGGCCGCCAGCGTCAGGCTGGCCCCTTTAGGCCGCACGACGAGCAGGGCAGGCAGATTCAGCGTATCCGCCAGGTGCCACACGCTGGCCGTGTCGGCCACACCGCCCAGGCCGTCATAGTAGCCCATGGCCCCCTCGACGACCGCCGCGCCGTGGCCCGCCGCGTGCCGGGCGTAGAGTTCCCGCACCGTTTCCGGTTTTGAGAAAAACAGATCCAGGTTGTGGCTTTCCACGTCCAGCACGGCGCGGTGGAACATCGGGTCGATGTAGTCCGGCCCGGATTTAAAGGCGCAGGGAGCCAGCCCGCGAGCCTGCATGGCTGCCAACAATGCACAGGCAGCCGTTGTTTTTCCGCTGCCGGAGCGCGGCGCGGCCAGGACCAGTTGCAGCATATTACTCCCTCACGATCAAAAACACCGGGTTATTTGCCATCAGCAGATGCAGGCTGCCCGCCGCCCTGCTGCGGCTGACGGCGATCTGCGTGACCTGGGCGGTCAGGCCATGGGCGGTCAGTGCGGCGACGGCCTGCTGCAAAGTTTCCAGCGCAATGGCGCTGATGCAGAGCCGCGCGGCAGGGTTGGCCGCCAGCGCGGCGTCCACGATGGCACGCAGATTGCCCTTGGTCCCGCCGATGAACACGGCGTCCGGGGCAGGCCAATCGGCCAGGGCTTCCGGCGCCAGCCCTTGGGTAAGGTGCAAATTTTGCACGGCAAATTTTGCGCGGTTCTGGCAAATCAGCTCACACGCATCGGCGTCACATTCAGCGGCATAAACGCGGCCCTCGGGCGCAGCCAGCGCCATTTCCACACTGACACTGCCGGTGCCCGCGCCCACATCCCACAGGGTATCGTTCGGGCGCACGGCCAGCTTTGCCAGCACGGCGGCGCGGACCTCCTGCTTGGTCATCGGCGTTTTGCCGCGGAGAAACACTTCATCCGGCAGGCCGGGGGTGCGGCGCGGCGGCGCGGGGCAGCGCTCCGCCAGCAGCACGCTCAGCGGCGCGAACTGCTGCTGCGCCAACGCGGCCACTGTGTCGGTCACAAGGCGCTGGGCATCGCTGCCGAGGTTTTCCCCCACGGTCGCTATGACCTCGCCGTATCCGGCTGCTGCCAGCCGGGCGCAGAGTGTCGCGGGCGTCTCACTGCCGCCTGTCAGGAAGAACGTTGGCACGCCCTTTTGGCACGCAGCTACCGGATCGCAGGCGCAGCCGTGGGCCGATACGAGCTGCCAATCCTGCCAGGGGCGGCCCAGTGCCGCCGCCAGCAGCTGCACGCTGGACACGCCCGGCTCCACCGTATAGGGGGTACCTGCGGCGTCCAATGCACGGCAGAGTGCCCCCGCCCCGGAGTAAAACCCGGTGTCCCCGCTGAAAACGACCGCCGCCTGCTCGCAGCCGGCACCTTGCAGCAGTGCGCAAATTTCGTCCGTTTTGTAGAGGGCGGTTCGGTTGTCGGTGCAGCCATCGGGCAGGTTTTGCAGCAGGCGGCGTGCCCCGATGATCAGCCCCGCGCCTTGCAGTGCGGCCAGCCCGCGCACCGTCAGGCCTCCGGGTGCCCCACTACCCATGCCCACCAATGTGATCCTCATAAAATCTCCCTGCATCGCTGTAAAATCGTTTCGGCGCTCTCGCCCTGCTCCTCCGGGCGGCGCAGCACGATGAGCTGTACGCCGCACTGCGCAGCGGCTTCGGCCTTTTCGGCAAAGCCGCCTGCGACCCCGCCGTCCTTCGTAACCATATAGGAGATGCGGAACTGGCGCAGCAGCGCGGCGTTCAGTTCCTGGGTAAACGGCCCCTGCATCGCAAGGATATTGCGATGCGGGATGCCCGCAGCTTCGCACGCAATGATGCCTGCCAGCGTCGGCAGCACCCGGGGGTACAGCCGCGCCGGGTCCAGCACCGCGAAGGCGGGCAGTTCCTTGGCCCCGGTCGTCAGTAGGACATTTCCGGGTTTGTCCGCCAGGTAGGCGGCAGCCTGGGCGGCGGTTTGCAGTGTCACACTGCCCGCCGGCAGGGCGCTGGCCGGGCGCAACAGGCGGTGATATTCCACCCCCACAGCCTGGGCCGCTGCACGGATATTGCGCGTTGCCTCCGTGGCATAGGGGTGGGTCGCGTCAACGCAGAGCGCCGCACCGCGCAGCAATGCCGCCATCTCGTCAGCGGTCAGCCGACCGGCGCAGACTGTGATGCCCTCGGTGTTTCCCTGCTCCTCGGCACCGATATCGGTCGCCACGCAGACCGTGACCGCCGCGCCCAGCGCCGCTACCTGGCAGGAGAGCGCGCGGCCCTCGGTCGTGCCGCTGAAAATTACCACATTCATACGCCGTGATACCCCCTGGGCGTCACCATTCTACCGCGCAAATTCTGCGTAGCATCGTTTCCTATATACACCGTCGTGAACATATCCACCGGCGTGCTTTCGAGTTCGGCCAATGTCAGCAGCCTTGCGGTCTGACCGTCACGGCCTATGTTGCGCACAATGCCGCAGACCGTCTCGGGGTGCTTGCCGTTTGCCAGCAGGACGCGCACGGCCTTGGCAAGGTAGTCGGCGCGGCCCCTGGACGACGGATTGTAGAGCGCCACGCAGAAGTCCCCCGCCGCCGCGCAGGCCAGCCGCTTTTCAATCACTGCCCAGGGCGTCAGCCGGTCGGACAGCGAGATGACGCAAAAATCATGCGCCAGCGGTGCGCCCAGCACGGCCCCGCCGCTCAATGCCGCGGTCAGGCCGGGGACGATTTCGACTTCTACGTCCGGGTAGTTCCCTGCCAGCTCCAGCAGCGGGCTTGCCATGCCGTAGACCCCCGCGTCGCCAGAGCAGACCAGCGCCACTGTTCTACTGCGCTGCGCTTTTTCCAACGCCCAGCGGCAGCGGTCGATTTCCCGCGTCATGCCGGTGGCGTAGACCTCTTTTTTAGGGAACAGCGGCCGCACCAGATCGATGTAGACCGTGTAGCCGCAGAGCACATCGGCATTTTGCAGCGCGGCCCGGGCCTGGGCGGTCAAAAACTGCGCGTTGCCGGGGCCCAGGCCCACCACATACACAAGGTTACGGTTCATCATTTTTCCATCTCCAGTCCGGGGCAAAGGGCGCACATGCCACCGCGAAGGTCACGCCGTCGTGCGCCCACTTCGGGAGCAGCAACTCACCGCCCGACGCCAGCACCGCCGCGCGTTCACAGACATTGTCCACGCCGGTGACGCTCTGCACAAAATTGGACGCCGTAAATTTCCCCGGTGCCGTGCGCAGTTCATCGGCGGTATAAAAGTCCATGGGCCAGCCGTGGGCATGGCAGAACGCCACCAGGCCCGGTTCATCCTGTTTCAAATCGATGCTGGCGGCCTGCATAATGCCCTGCAGGGCCAGACGATGTTCCGCACAGAACGCCGCAAACACTGCTTCCAGCTTTTCCGCTGATGTGCCGCGCTTGCAGCCGATCCCCAGCGCCGCAATGCGTGGGACGACGTGCAAGGCTTCGCCCCGGGGCGTCAGCGTCAGCGCAAAATCTGCGCAGTCGGCGGTGTCGGTGGGCATCACACCTGCGGGCGGGGTACCCTGAATGGGCCAATCGGCGGCATAGCGCACCGGCTCACCCGCCAACAGTGCACCGCTGATTTTCTTGATGCGCTCCGGCTCGGCCACGGTGCAGTTCTGGCGCCTGGCCCATTCATCCACAGCAAAAACGCCGCGCCCATCGGTGGCCGTCGTGATGACCGGCACCGCGCCGCAAACCGCCGCCAGCAGCCGCGCCAGGTCGTTTGCGCCGCCCAGATGCCCAGACAACAGCGGGATAGCAAACTGACCGCCCTCGTCCAGTACCACAACGGCAGGGTCAGCGGTCTTGCTGCGGCAATGGGGCGCGATGGCCCGCACCGCAATTCCGGCAGCCCCCACAAAAATCAGTGCATCACTTTGTGCAAACTGCCGGGCCGTCCAGTCGGCCAGCGGCACGCCGTCTGCGCCGCCGCGGGTCACACTGCCAGGGCACGCGGCCGCCAGCCGCTGCGCCAACGCCAGCCCCCGCGCCGTGAAGGCGATATACGCGCAAATCATGCGTCGGTCCCCCTGCGGAACGCAGTGGTGAACGCCGGGTCGTAGAGCTTGCTGCGATCGTACCGCGCGGCGAGGAAGTCCCCCACGACGATGAGCGCGGTTTTGGTGATGCCGGCCTCGCGGGTGCTCTGCGCCAAATTTTCAACGGTGCAATGTACGATTTTTTGTTCCGGCCAGGTGGCCTTGTAGACGACGGCAGCAGGGGTCTGTACCGTATACGCACCCTGCAGAAGCGCGGCCTGGACTTTTTCCACAAGGCCGATGGAGAGGAAAATCACCATCGTGGCCCCATGGGCGGCCAGTGCGGCCAGCCGCTCCCCCTCCGGGACCGGGGTGCGGCCCTCCATCCGGGTGATGATGACGGTCTGGCTGACACCGGGCAGGGTGTACTCGGCATTCAGTGCCGCCGCCGCGCCGCAAAAGCTGGACACGCCGGGGGTGTCGTCATAGGGAATGCCTGTGGCATCCAATGCGTCCATCTGCTCACGAATTGCGCCATACAAGCAGGGGTCGCCCGTGTGGAGCCGCACGGTGGTTTTATGCGCTGCTTCGTTCTCTTTCATCACGGAAAGCACCTGTTCCAGTGTCATTTCCGCACTGTTGTAAATGGCGCAGTCCGCCTTTGCAAGCCCCAGCAGCGCCGGGTTGACTAGGCTGCCCGCGTAGATGATGCAGTCCGCCGTTTGCAGCAGCGCCGCACCGCGCCGGGTGATGAGATCCGGTGCGCCGGGGCCAGCCCCCACAAAATGTACCATGTCAGGCTCCTTTCCATGTTTTCAACAGTGTATCGGCGGTTTTTGTCTGGCCCAGCGGCCCCGCCTGGTTGGAGAACAGCACCGCCCCCACCCGAAACGCCTCCGCCGCGCGGCGGTCTATATGCGTTTGGATGGCATCCAGTAGGCTTGCCACGACCGGCTCGCGCAGGTTGGCAGCGTCCAGAATTTCCAGGCAGGCGTCGGTAGTCGCTGCGTCCATCAGGGCGCGGCAGGTGGCCGCATCCGCCCCGCAGAGCGCCGCATGGGCGCAGAACAGCTCGGTGCGGCAATCAGCCTGCTTGGAGTGGGTGTTCATGATGCCGCCCGCCAGCTTGACCAGCTTGCCCACATGGCCGACGAGCAGCACTTCCGTAAAGTGTTCGGTTGCCGCCATGTCCAGCGCTTCACCGACAAAATTTGAGATTTTGACGACGGGAATTCTGGCCAGCTCCGGCATATGCGCGGCCAGATAATCCAGCCCATAGTTGCCGGGGGCCAGGATCAGGCGGCGGCTTTTCAGCGCGGCCTGATGGATTTCGATTTGCAGCGTGTCCAAAAGCGCCTGCTGGCTCATCGGCTCAACGATACCGCTGGTACCCAGCACGGACAGCCCGCCCTCGACCCCGATATGCGGGTTGAAGGTGCGCTTGGCTGCAGCCGCGCCGCCCTTGATGGAGACAGTGACCGCGAAGCCGCCGCCATAGCCCACGGCGTCAGCCTCCCGCAGCAGCGCCTCGGTGATCATCTGGCGCGGCACATGGTTGATGGCTGCCGCACCCACCGGCTGATCCAGCCCGGGCTTTGTCACGCGGCCCACACCTGCGCCGCCGTCGATGGTGACGGTGCGCGGCGCATCCGGCAGCAGCGTGACCGCGGCAACGACCGGCAGGCCGGTGGTGGCGTCGATATCGTCGCCGCCGTCCTTGACAATGGCGCATTCTGCGCCGCCCGCCGTGGGGCGGCAGAACTGCGGCACGACCTCGACCACGATGCCCTTGGGGGTGCGCAGGCCGACAGATTCCGGCACATGGCCGGTCAGCAGCAGCCGCGCCGCCCCCGCCGCCCCCAGCGCCGCACAGGTGCCGGTGGTGTAGCCGCAGCGCAGCAGCTTTTGCCCGCTGCGGATATAGTGCGCAAACTTTGGCTTTGTATCGCCATTTTTAAACAGCATGGCGTACTGTTCGGCAGTCAAATCAAACAGTCTGCGGATGTTCTGCTCGGCAAAGGCCTCCTGCGGCGTCAGCACGCCGGATACCCCGGACGGCGCAACGCAGACGACGGCATCGGCCAGCTTTTGCGCCAGTTCCAACTCGTGCAGCGTCACGATGATCGCGACGTTTTTTTCATGGGCCAGCGTTTGCAGTATGGCCATCAGTTCTGCTTTGCCTTTTGCGTCCAAAAACGACGTAGGCTCATCCAGCAGCAAAATCTCCGGTTGCTGGCAGACGGCACGGGCCAGCAGCACGCGCTGGCGCTGGCCGTCGCTGATCTTGGTAAAATCCCGGTCAGCCAGCGGTGCGGCCTGCACCAGTTCCAGCGCGGCCCGCACCTGCTGTTTGTCGGCGGCAGAGAGCACACCCAGCCGCCCGGTGTAAGGGTAGCGCCCGGCAGCAGCCACGTCAAAGCAGGTCGTCAGCTCGGTGCGGGCCGTGTGGGGCAGCATCAGCGCCAGCTTGCGGGCGCGGGCGTTGGGGGTGTAGGCGGCCAGGTTTTGCCCGTCCAGCAGCACCGCACCGCCCTGTGTGGGCAACTGCGCCGCCAGCGTCTTTAATAAGGTGGACTTGCCCGCGCCGTTGGGGCCGATGAGGGCCAGTATCTTGCCGCGCTCAGCGTGCAGGGCAATGTCCCGCAGCAGCGGTGCGCCATAGCCGATGGCGAGGGCCTGTGTTTCGCAATAGCTCATGCCGCCCCCTCCCCGCTGTGGCGGCGCACCAGAAGCCAGATGACCACCGGTGCACCGAACACCGCCGTGACCGAGCTGATCGACAGTTCTGTCGGCGCAAACAGGCTGCGGGCGATCAGGTCACACAGCAGGCAGAACGCCGCGCCGCCCAGAGCGCAGCCGGGCAGCACATGCAGCGGTTTTGCACTGCCCAGCGTTTGTTTTACCAAATGCGGCACCGCGATACCCACAAAGGATATCGGCCCGGCAAACGCCGTGACGCAGGCCGCCAGCAAACTGGACAGCAGCACCAGCGCCACCGAGAACACCCGTACCGGCACACCGACGCTGGCGGCGTAGCTTTCGCCCATCTGGTAGGCAGCCATCGGCTTGGAGAGCAGGAACGCCGCTGCCAGGCAGGGCAGCACAATGGCCGCTGCCGTGGTGACGTTGCCCCAGGTCATGCCGGAGAAGCTGCCCATCGACCAGTTGTGGAGGTTGACAATGTTGGAATCCTGCGCGAAGGCCACGACGATATCCGTGACCGCCGAGCAGATGTAGCCGATCATGACGCCGCAGATGACCAGAATACTCATCCGCTGCACGCGGCGCGCCACAGCCAGCACAAACAGCATAGCCGCCATGGCCCCGGCGAAAGCCGCCAGAATCAGCGTCCATGAGTTGGTGAGCAGCCCGCGGTTGAGGAACACGACCATCGTCAGCGCGACGGCCAACTTGGCCCCGCTGGAAATGCCCATAACGAACGGCCCCGCAATGGGGTTGGCAAAGAATGTTTGCAGCAGGTAGCCCGCCGCCGACAAAGCCGCGCCCAGCAGCACGACCATAACCGCCCGGGGCAGCCGCAGCTGGTACAGGATGTTGGCGGTCAGCGCATCGGGGGCGCGGCCCAGCAGCGCGGCCACGACCTGCGCCGGGGAAAGCGCCACGCTGCCCCAGAAGAGATTGAGTGCAAACAACGCCAGCAGGGCCGCCGCCATGGCGAAATATGCGATTGTCAGGCGTGTTCGGGTGTGCATGGTATCGTCCTTATTGCAGTTTCGTCAAAAATTTCAATTCATCGGCATTGGGGGTGCCCTCGGTGAACACCTTATTCATGTCCAGGATCAAATCCGGCAGTTCCATACTCTGCTGGAAAAGGCTCTGCGCGGTACACCAGACATTGCCGCTTTGCACAGCCTTGAAGTCGGCCAGCATTGGGCATTTGGCAATCAATTCATCGATAGAGCGCAGTTCACCCTCAATCGTGCTGTTATAAATCAGCACGTCGGCATCCTTGGCCCCGGCGTAGAAATCTTCCAGCGAAATATTCACGGTCGCCAGGTTGTTGCCGCTGTCGGTCAAATCGGCAAAGGCGTAACTGCCGCCCGCCATCTTGATCATTTCGGCAACGTAATCGCCGCCTTTGCGCACAGTGGCAAGGTTGTTGGAGGTGATGGAGAAAAACGCGACGGTCTTGCCGGTGGGGGCTTCGTCCGCCAAAGGGGCGATGCGCTGCTCGGCATCCGCAAAAACACGCTCTGCTTCGTTGGTTTTGCCCAGCAAAATGCCGTAGAGCTTGACCCATTCCATGCGGGCCAGCGGACCGCTCTCGTAGCTTGAGCGTTCGACCAGCACCGGCACGCCGAATTTTTCCAGCTGCTCCTTCACCTCGGGGGTGTGGTAGATCATCGTGTTTTCGATGGCAAGGCCACAGTCGGCGGCCAAAATCGTCTCGTAATCCGGGGCGCTGTACTTGCCCGCGTAGACAATTTGGCCCTGTTCCATGGCGGTGCGGGCAGCGTCGAGATACCAGTTTTCGGCCTGCATGCCGGAGAGTGCCACCGCCCCCAGCCCACCAATGCTGATGATGGGGTCCATAGCGGAGGAAGAAACGAGGTAGATATTCTCGATAGGCTGCTGCAAAACGACAATGTCGTCGTCCAGTTCGGCGGGCACAGCGGCCCCTTCGGGTACGACCAGATAGCGGCTGCCGTCGATGGTGATAAGGCTGTACCCGCCCGCGCATTCGTCCACCGTGAACTGCTGCGCATAATCGAGAGGGTAGCGGCTTTCTATCGCAAGTGCGTCGGTTTGTGTCGGTCCCGATGCTGCCGTGCAGCCTGCCAGCAGCAAGGCGGGCAGGGTCAAAAGTAAAGTGCGCTTCATTCGGCTGCAGTCAGCGTTGCGCTGTCAAAGGTCAGCGTGTAGTCGATCTCGTGCGGGGTGCTCATGGCGACAGTGTCTGCCGTGACGGCCAGCGCCGTGTCCAGTGCGGTGACAGGGATCTCAAACGTGGAATTGCCTTCGGTGTTCGTGGGCAGGTACTTTTCACCGTCGATGAGCATATAGTCGTAGTTCGGGCTGCTCCACACGATGGTGGCGGTCATCGTGCCGTCGGCCACGGTCAGGGCGGCAGGGCTTTCGACGGTAGCGCGGCCGCTGCCGCCTTCCAGCGTCACGGCACAGGTATAGCTGCCGTCGGCGGGCGTCTCAGCGGGGGCGGCGGTTTCGTCCGCGGCGGGCTGGGCATCGGCCACGCTGACGGTGTGGTCGTACCAGGTGCCCTTGGTGCCCAGGATGGCCAGCTGGAAGTCGGTATCCACGGCCTGCACCGGGATATCAAAGCCGTAGACCTCATCGCTGGTGCCGTCGGAGTACGTCACGGTGTCAACGGTGGGCTGCAGCCAGTCGCTCTCGTGGTCGGGGGCGTCGGCAGCCATGCCAAGGTACAGGTTGACGATTTTCTGGGATTGCAGGCTGACATGGAACGTCATAACGCCGTTTTCCACGGTCAGGGTGCCCATGCCGTCCACGGCCTCGCTGGCATGGAACATACTGCTGTCGGTCTTGAACTCGGCGGTGTAAACGCCGTCGGGCAGGGCGGCAGGTTCCTCGGCAGGGGCTTCGGTGGCGGCGAGGGCAGTCTCCACGGTGGAGGCAGCCGCGGATGCACTCTCGGCGGTGGTGGATGCGGATGCGCCGCAGCCCGCCAGCAGCAGGGCGGCCAGTGTGATGGATGCGAGTTGGCGTTTTTTCATGGTTACCTTCCTGTCTCTATTCTAACATATATAAATTAAGGGAACACCGCACGGCAGGGGCCGCGCATGGGCGGCACATGGGGAAATCGAGCAATAACGGCATACGGCGCGGGCGGGATGAATCCCTCCCCTCTCCACCGAAAATGGCTTTCTATCCCCCAAACCCAAAAACTGCCCGAAGGCGTTCCCTTCGGGCAGAATGTATCAAACTTAACCGTTCAGGGAGTCGATAGCTGCCTTGGTGTGATCAACGTAGAGCTGCTGGACATCGGCGATCTCGCCCAGACCGGCGATCTGGGTGTCGACACTGTCAAAGCAGCCAGCGGCGTTGAACTGGCTCAGCCAGGAATCCTCGTCAGAGCCGGCCATGTCATTGTTGGCGTGGTCACCGGCAACGACCATCAGCGGGCGCAGGATGACCTTGGTGTAACCGGCCTCCTTGACCTTCTCGATGACAGCGTCGCAGGCGGTGTCCTCCGGCTCGCCCTCGACAGTGCCGATGAACACATTGTCATAGCCCAGGGTCTGCATGGTGGTCTGCATCTGGC
>OLVX01000922.1_pt1 | contig 27345 bp, 32 predicted proteins | sample 1673271 | NCBI WGS metagenome assembly OLVX01 (sample SAMEA3178939, study PRJEB25190) | human gut metagenome | biome: human gut; feature: human-associated habitat; material: faeces | place: Austria | collected 2013
GCTAAATAGGCACATAATTCATCATAGTTCATTTTTGAAGTGTCAACTTCTGCACCCGGTTTCTGCTGTGCGGATGCCCCCGGCTGAAAACCTTTGAAATTCTGCTGCTGTTTCTGTGCTTCAAACAGGAACTTAGTACCTTCATCACTGGTCAGTTTTTCGATCTGTTCAGCCAATCCCTTGACATTTCCTTCCTTGTCAAACTTGGCATCCTTCAGGTCTAAAAGTGCCTTGACTGCGGTGATGTTCTTTGCCTTTGCACCTGTCAGTGCTTTTTCAACAGCAAAATCAATTTTCAACTGGTTCAGTTCAGATTCATGGGTTGCCTTGGCAGTGGCATTTTCAGTCTGTAAGTCCTCAATCTTCTTTTTCAGATCGGCGTTGTCCCCGGCAGATGCTTTCAGGGTTTCTAACTGCTTGTCACGGTCACCGACCTGTGTTTTCAGTCCTTCAACCTCTGTCTGCAAGTTCTTGATCTCTGTTGAAGCAGTACCCTTTGCGTTCTCAATGTCATCACCATTGATTTTCATTACTGAATCAGCCTGTTCCTTGGTAAGTCCTAAATCCTCTAACTGTTTTCTTGTCATTTCTATACCATCCTTTCAAATACGTTTTTATACGGGGTTACTCCCACATGATTGATTGGTTTTGTTCGGTTTACGCTTGACAACCCGCAAGAAAAAAGACACCCGCTGCCGGATGCCTTTTCTATGTGCTACTTGACCCAGTAGCCGGGAGATAATCAGGATCACCATGCCTTTCTCATTGTGTACGTTTTCATGTGCCTTTTATCCCACTTTCTGACCTCATATAACCGCCATATAGCAGTTATTACAGGTCTATTGATAACTTGTTAAGGTATGCAAAAAGCACGGTTATTTGACCGTGCTTTCTGCATCAGATTTTGAAACTTTCATCCAGTTCTGTTCTGATAATCTCAACTGCAACTTTTTTCAAGTCATCAGGTAAATCATCCAATTTGGTGATTCCCATGATAACTGATTCTGTTTCATCATCAACATATACTTTGTACTTTTTAATCAACCCCCGGTTCTTCATCCCATACAGATGACTGGTGACCTCACCAGTCAATTCTTCCTTCAACCAACAACTGTAAGGTGAACCCGCATTGAAATCATTTTTATTCATCTTCACAAGTACCACCGCCTTTCATCATAGCGTTTTGGTGATGTATTTATTTTTCGCAACCAATGATGCACGATTCAGAATAACATAAAAGTCTTGACCAGTATTGTCACCATTATGTTTGATGATTGCATCATACCCCAAGGCGTTCATTGCCTTGCCGACTTCTTTGTTGACCGCTTTCTGTTGTTTTGGATTGAATAATAACTTACTCCCACCTCTTTGTGTCATCTTCCTGAATATTTCAAGTGCATCTTCATAGGTTATGACTTTTGCATCAGCCTTTAGTTTAAATTCTATTATAACACCACCGTGCATCTGCTTTCCACCGTTAGTTGCATAGTTCACTGCGATCTGTGAATAAGCGGGTGATGCATAAGCAACACCGTCACCATAAACACCACGGGAAGGAAACGGGGAATCACCTTTGAAAAATTCATCAGCCATTTCCTTTGTTGTGGATGTAGTAGTTATATCACTTCTCAATTTTGATTGTGGTGCAATACCACGATACAAAACAGGTGACTGAACTGTATTGTAATCTGCATCAGATAAAATTGTCGGTAAACCATCAGCCTGAATTGAACGGTGAAATTCTTTCATTGCTGAAACCCATTCATCACCGCTTCTGACTGACAATTCTTTTGTCATACCGTCACCTATATTTTCAATGATTAGTTTTTCTCTTTCAGTAGCAACTTCATCAATCAGTTTCAGTGAACTGTCTTTGACAGTCTTATCAACTTGTGCTTTACCTACGGAATAGAAAACATCATCACCTTTTTGGTAAAAATCAATATACAACGGTTGATTGTTCTTTCTCTGAAACGAAAATCCAAGATAATCACCGCCAAGTGCCTTTGCAATTTCATCACGGTCTGCATTTTCCGCTGAACCTTCAACATACCGCTGAACTTCATAATCACCTTTTGCAAGACTGAACGGTTTGTTTCCCATTGATGTATATTGCAGTTGTGCTTTCATTTCAGCGGGTAATTCATCCCATTCAGTTGTATTGCGTTTATTCAGGGTAACAATCTTCACTTCCTGACCGTATTTCTCACCGCCTGACTTGACGGTGCAACCACCCTGAACACCTTTATAACCACTGACATTCATATCAAATTCAACATCAACTGGTGTTCTTATATCTTCCAACGGTGCGGATTTTACAAATTTCTTTGACCATTGTTCATAGGTCATATCAGCGGGTACATAGTAGGTTTTACCGTCTGCACCCCTTGCAGCACGTTCACCAACAGCATCAAATTCATCATCAAAATATGGTACTGTGGTTGAACGGCAATGAACATGAAACGGCGGTGCAGTCACACCAACCTTCCATTCAGACATAGGGAAATGCTTGCCATCCATACCCCGGCATATATCCGAAGTATGGGAATCCAGTGTTGCCACAATCTCAAACTGTTCAACATCAAGTTCATCAAAACAATCCTTCTGTGCTGCGGAACTGAAAAAGGCTTCTTCTGTCATTACCAACCGCCCGGCGTTGGTCTTGGAAGTGTTCATCTTCCGGGCAATTTCATCAATGGCTTTCTGTGGGTCTTTTCCCAAGATGATGTTCTGTGTCAGGGTGTTGTTCAGTTCATTGACCAACTTCTGACGGTTGCCCCATATCCTTTCACTGAAATTCTTGCCGTCAACCGCCCAAGGCTTATTGATGACCTTACTGATCTGCTTGTCATCCAGTGCAGAAAAGTCCCAACCAACGCCCACGCCCTTCTGAATCTCATAGGCTGTGTGATAATAGCCGGACTTGTAAACATTACGCATTGTGCTGTCAATGCTGTCAAGTTGGTTTCCAAACATGACTTCAATGCTCTGTTGGGTCTGCAACTTCAAGGCTTCAAGTCTGCTGATATGGAATCTTGCAGATGCATTTTCAAGCTGCTTGACCCAAGTGCCATTGATCGCATTTTCCTGACCGTACTGAATGTACTGGTTTACATCCCATTTCAGTTCAGCAAGTTCTTTTGCGTTCAACATCCGCTTTGCTTCTGCAAGGGTTACCCCATTGTTAGATGCAAAACGCTGATACCATGCAGTAATCTGACCTTCAAGTTGCTTCTGTGCCTGTCGGTACTGTTTTTCAATGTCCGCATAACATTGAACCCCCTGTTGGTGTGCTGCCTGTTCAAGCAGTTCAAAACGCTTCTGCCAGTATTCACCGTTATTCATCTACTTCACCGCCCTGACTTCCCTTGTTTGGGTCACCTTTATTGTCAGGGTCATCATTCTGTGTACTAAACGGGTCATACTGTGCAAGCATTTCTTTCTGTGCTTCTTCCTTCTGCTTTTTCAGGCGTTCAAGTTCTGCCTGTGGGTCATCCACCCAAGGGTGCTGACTGATGATTGTTTCATCAGAAAGAATACCAACAGATTTCTGACAGTTATCAATGGCTTCTGATTCATTGATAAGAATGTCACGGTTGAATATGATGTCTACTTCTTCACCTTCAAAGTTCCCCTGTCCTGTATTGGCAAAATGGCAATTCACAAACCAAAGGATTTCTTCAAAGGCTGCCTGATATTCTGTTTCTGTATCATTTGCATCAATGTCAATGTCAGAATACATTGACTGAATGTTCATCTGATTAGGGTTGCCGGAAAGTCTGTCATCCTTGGCATCATAACCCATTGCGTTCTCAATCAAGGCTTTCTTGAAGATTTCCACAATAGCCTTGTAGTTATCCGCATTGACTGTGATTTCAAGGGTTTCAACCCCGCCCTTAGTGTCACCATCATATCTGACCTTTACTGCACCATATGTTGCAAGGTTCTTTCTGAACTCACCCAAATTAGTACCGTCATAGTTCTTCAATACCAAAATAGTGTTCCGGGCATCTTCTTGCATATTGTTTTCAAAGTCGGACAGCATCACATTGATACCGTCCTGTAAAGACTTGACCCTTTTCAGCAGTGGTGTTTCCTGTTCATTGGCTTTCAATGGAATCAGGGGGACACGCTGCCAGTTGAACCCCGTCACTTTCCCGGTTGCATCCGTCATGGTAACATGGTAACAGTCGGCTTCACCGTTGTTTGTCAGATCAGGGATAAGTGTGCCGTGGTCAAGAATGAACTTGTGAACACCATCAACATCATACACTTCAACCTTTTCAATGACGGTTGGGGTTGTTCCCTCATACCCAATCACCAAGTAAAGCCTGACTGCAAAGTCAAGTATTGTATGATCGTTGTCTTTCCAAAACGGCAAAATCTCATAGCCGGGGAACAACCTGAAAGTGAAATGACCTTCATTGTCATAATACGGATATAACCAACAGATTCCCCCGTTGTATGCTGCTTTACCGCTGTTTTTTATGGTTTTCATAAACCGCTTATTAAACACTTTTTTCAGCAGTTCAACATACTGGTCATTCTCACCACTTACTGCAAAAGGCTGACCGAACAGATAATTTGCTTTCTGATTGACCATTTTTGCATACTGGTTATCAATGACCCTGTTGTTTGGCAAGTTCTCAACAACCTGTAACTTGCCATCCTCACCTATCATTGTACGTTTCCGCTTCAAAATATCATGTTCATTGTCATAGTACAGTGAACCCTTAATCTGCATGATGCGGTGGGGTGACGTTTTCCATTTCATAATTTCTTTTTCAAGAAATTCCTTGTCAGTCATCCTTGACCTTGCACCGTCCAGTATAAAGTTGGAAACCTTCAATGTCAGTGTGTTTATTAAGGAACTGAACACGGTTCAATTCACCCCTTTCATTACATAATAAAATCAAAACCCCTGAAAACACTATGTTTCCAAGGGTATGTGTTACTAATTTGTTTCTAATATCTCAAAAAGTAGTTATACAGGTGTCATAGGCGGTCACCGATTGCAACCGCCCCGGAGTAAGCATTTGACAACCTTTTCCTACCGTCCAAAAAGAAACGGCTGCTGACACCGTGTATTCTACCCGGTAATTGCTTAATCAAAACTAAAGGCATCACCCTTTGCCATCTGTTCAATCGCATAACGCATTGCATCCATCAGGTGGTTGAAGTCATCAATAGGGCGGTTCAGTTTCTTGCCCGTCTTGGCATCCTTATCCCACTGATAGTTGCTGATCTCTGTGATGAAATTCACGCAACGGGGATGAATAATAATGTGATAGTCCTGTATGAAGTCAATGCCGTTGTTGATGCTGTCCTTGCCCTTCCTTGCTTTCCTGATTCCTTTCAGACCAAGTTCACGCAAGCGGTCAATGCTCTTTGGTTCGGCTGAATCGGCTGTGATCTTCTCTTTCACATATCCCATCCTTTGAACCTGTTCGGCAATGGCTTCATTACTCATGCCCGGCTGATACATTTCATCAAAGACCCAAATGGTCTTGCTTGACTGATCTATCAGACCACAAAACAGTGCTGACGGGTCATTTGTATAACCAAAGTCAAGACCGAATACAGACTTGACCCCGGCAATCTTCTTGACTTCATCAACACTGAACGCCTTTTCTTCCCAATTCTCATAGACAAGACCGTCTACAATACCCCAATCACCAAGACCCGCCACTTTGTAACGCCTTGGGTTTTGCTTCTTCATGGTTTCAAAGACTTTTAAGTCTGCCTTATCCAACCATTCATTGCACTTGTAATTGGTGGTCATTGCAAGAGTTTCATCATCTGTGTTATCAAAAAACCGCTTCTTTATCCAGTGGTGTTCATTCCACGGGTTCAGTGTAAGGGTTATTTGCTTGAACAGTCCTGAACCGTCAGGAACAGCACCACGGATTGATTCATCAAGCATATTGAAATCATCTTCTGAACTGATTTCATACGCTTCTTCAATCCACATCCAACACAAACAGCCAATATCAACGGTTATTGATGTTACTTTCAGGGGGTCATCCAGTCCCCTGAAATAAATCTTTTGACCTGTCGGTTTGTAGGTCATTTCAAGTGGTGATTCTTTGATTTCCCAAAAGGAATCAACGCCAAGGCGGTGAATCGCCCACTTCAATTCTGTGAAACAGGAATCTTTCAAGGTTCTGAAAGTCTTTCTGACCACAAGGGTATTTGCCTGTGGGTACTTCATCATATTGGTGATGTACCAAAGGGCAGTTGTTTTTGATTTCTTGGATGCACGGCTGCCCTTACATACCCTATATCTACCTTTCCAACGCCAAAAAGTACCGTAACCCTTACCAACCAGTTCAGGCAACTGTACTTTCTTCTTGCCGGACTTAGTAACCTTGTAATCTTCCGGGTACAGGATAAACTTCTGATACCCAAAAACATACTGTGAAGAAATGCGGTTCTTTACCATAGGCAATCACCGCCTAATCTTCAAGGGCATCTTCACCTGTGATAACAATAGGCTGCGTGATGTTCACATCCAGTTTGTCATTCCACATACCCAAGTGTTTACCAAGTAATTCAAGTGCTTTCAGCTTTGGTGAAATCTTCACTTCCCTTTCAACACTTGACCCGGTTTCTGATTCAGACTGTTTATATTTCACGGATTCAATACAAGCAAGGTCATCATCAGTTGCATTGTCTTTGATTCTTCCGTGACTGTCAACAAGGTCTGTCATCTTCACAAAAGCAATGCGGGCAAGTTCTAAAACAACCCTGTCCTGATTGATTCCTGTTCTTTTGCTGCGTTCTGCCATTGCAACACTAATTGCCTGTTGAACCTTGACATTTGCCAACATCCTTGAACCTTGCTGATCTGCTGTTTTTGCCGAATAACCCGCACGAATGGCTGCTTGTGTTGCGTTCAGGTCAATCAGGTATTCTTCAACAAAACGCTGCTGTTTTTCAGTTAATTTTGCCGTTTTTGCCATCAAACAACACCCCTTTCATGTATTTTTGCAATAAAAAATCCCTGAAACATTACATTTCAGGGTGCAAATATCGGCATAAACAAAAAAGAATTGTGAAAAAACAACCGCTTCTTCACAATTCCCATCTTGTCAAGATACATCCTATCATTAGATTCAAGAATACACAATATACTTGAAACAACAAAATCTATCGTAAAACGCTCTTTTTGTTGTTTCATGTGACAGTAAGTATACATTAAGTTAGGTAATGCAGATCATCATAGGTTTCTTCAAACCTTGTAAGTGCCTTTTTGTGAAGATTCCTAACATACTGATATGACATACCCATTTCACCTGATGCAACTTTCAAACTCTTAAACTGCACATACACCTTGAACAACACCTGTGAATACCTTGCATTGTGCAGACCTCTAATCTGCTTGATGATCTGTTCCTTGGCATCTGAAAAGCGGTCAATCTCTGCATTGATTTCATCATTGAAAGCAACATAGTTTGTGACTGCCTTGCATAAACTGTCACCTGACGGACTTGTCTGCACTCTTTCAGCAGAATAATCAATACCGCCCGTACTGCAAGCATTATTTTTCATATCATTAAGGCGTTCTAAGTCCTGATTGATATTAGTATCAAGTTCCTGTAACTGTCCTAAATATTCCCTTGCGGATAATGTTTTCATTCTTTCACCTGTCCTTTCCCGGTTACCGGTTACTCTTGCGGTTACGGATAAAATCACACTAAAAACACCCTGAAAGCCTTGAATTTCCTACTGGTTACGGTTAGTTACGGTTACGGTTCACGCCTTATACTCTATATTTTTACTTTTTATGATGTATAGAATATACAATAAATAAAAATAATAAGAAAATTGCTTTTAACCGTAACCAACCGTAACCGCCAGTATTTACAAGGGTTTCAACCGTAACCGTGAACAGTAACCAACCGTAACTATGTGTAACTACTGCATAAAATCATACGATGTATCATTCACCTTTGTATAAATCACATCAGCAACAACCATCTGACCGAACCGCTGACCCGCTGCAAACTTAGGAACAGCAATCACGGCAATCCCGGCAGTATGTACCCCATACAACAACTGTGATATGTATTGGTGTGCAAGTTCATAAAGTTCTGCACCAATCACCTGACCTTCAAATTCTTTTTCCACCAACGGGAAAATATCATCATTCATTGATACGCTGCCTTTCTGTTCCAATAATTCCAAAATCTTATTTTCCATAATCATTCACCTTATCCTTTCACCATTGCCCGGAACTCATACCAAGCATACTTGACATACAACTTACAGTTACACCAGTGCTGAACCCGTCTGATCTTCTTCTGCATCTTCCGGGTCATTTTCTTTTTATGTTCTTCTGACCACTGCCGACACCATTCTAACTGTGCAGCATCTTCCTGTTCATCATACATTTGACTTCACCCCTTTCACCAATCAAACGCCCAACAGATAATAAGAAACACCGTAATGACACTTACAAAACAAAGTATGTTTTTCCATTCATACTTGAATACTGTGTATATTAGAAATATGACAAGGGTGGTCATCAGCAGTATTGTGATTATTCTGATGAATTTCTTTATTTTTTCAATCATCTGTAAACCCTTCCTGTCTTGGTATCTTTTACCTGAACACGTTCAGTCAGTTCAAACCCCGCACCTTTGATGATGTACTTCAAAACCTTAATCAGATCATAGGCACGTTTGTCTGCTGCTTCACATTTAACCTGTTCACGTTCTTCTTTTGCTACTCTACCAATGGCAATAGTTGCCGTTGGGTCTGCATATCCTTCCTGATTTCTTCCACCTTTCACTAATTGATACCTTCCTTTCTTATCAAACTTTTGCACCCCTGAATATCACCAACATTGAAGGAAAAGGTGCTACATTTTTACTGTTCCCAAATTTCAACCGACCTTTTATGAATCGAATTTCTGTCCTGTGTATAATAAAATCGTGAAAATACTTGGTGTCTGTTCTTGCCGGAATCAACAGAACGACAGTTGTGTGTTCTTTCCGTCCCTCAAAATAGCATTTTTCAACCCATTTATACATTTCTTTACCATAGGGCGGGTTGCAAAAGACAGATTCCCCCCCCCAATCATGCAATAACCCGTTATCTTCTTTAGTGAAATACCTGTCACACTTATGATTCTGTTCACTTGAACACGGGTCTAATGTGAAATGAAATTCTGCATCCAGTGCATCAAATAAGTCCTGTGGCGTAGCCCAGTCATCTGTGTTACTACTAAACAAAACTTCATTCATTTCAATCACCGTCCTTTCTGCTTCTGAAAATACGCCTTGTCTGACCGTTCAGTTTTACAACTGAAATTTCCAAGTCAAGACGTTTGTTGATCTGCTTACTGAATACGATATTTGACATTGGCTGCATACTGTTGTCTGCACAAAATACCTGATACCGCTTGTATACCTCATTGGTTGGTTCATTTTCGATCATGTCAACCCCGGTGTCATTGATAAATGCAAGAATAGGGTTGTTTTCTTCCTCATACTCTGTCAACTGGTTCTGAACCTTGTCTGACTTGGTAAATCCATCACTGATGATGATTCTTTTCAGACCTTCTACACCAAGCCTAATAAGATATTCAATACTGTCCTGTTGAATCAGCCTGTATTTGATAAATGGGTCATAATTAGGGTCATCCTTGCTGAACGTGGCATTGAACGGGATGATGACCAAACGCCTAAGTACCGCCCCGGTCTTGTCCTTCATACGGGGAATATCATTAGCACTGAATAACAGTTTGATAAATGGGTTGAACTCAAACGGGTCTTGTCCTTTACGCTCTGCCTTGATGCGGTTACCTGTTACTATTTTCTTGAACACGCTGACCTGTGAACCTTGAAGAAAATCATCACCAATATCATCACCAATGTTTGCCAGTTTGCCGAACATCATTGAAGTATTGAACCTGTCACCCAGTTCTTTCAGGTCAAGTGCTGAAATGTTCCGATCACCAAGGATTGCTTTGACACAATCCAAAAATGTACTTTTACCGTTGGACTTGTCACCTGTCAGAATGAACGCCTTGCCTAACTCATTTCTTCTGTAAAAGCAGTAACCAATACATTCTTCCAACAATGCCCTGATTGCTGCATCACCACACGCTAACTTGTTCAGGGTGCTATCTGCCAGTTCAGAATAGGCATCCGGCTTATAGTCCCAAGGAATCTTGTTAGTAATAACAATGTCCGTGCTGAATGGTTTCAGTTCCCCGGTCACAAGGTCATATACACCGTTGTTGAAAGCAATCAGGTTTGCATCTGATTGTTCCTTTTCATCAACGATCAATTCCATGTAATCAAGAACTTCCCGGCGTTGCATCTTTTTCAGGTTGGGGATGTGCTGAATCATGTTTGATTCAATTTCTTTATACCCATTGAAATACACACCATCTTTGTATATATGCAACTGCCCGTTGATTTTGATGACGTGTGCCGTGTTCTTCATAAACACTGCAAACTTGTCAAACAGGAATGTGCTACCAAGGAAAAAAACAGGTTTTTGAAAAGCATCATCACGCAAGATCACTTCCAGTTCATCATCTGACAGCGGTTGTTTCAGAACAAACTTGTTCAGGATGCGGATGCACTCACGGGTTTCTTCAACCGTGAAATCATTTGCAGTCAGGGTCAGGATGTAATTGAAAAGTGCCTGATTCCTTCCGTCCCCGGCATCCATATCAACAAAGTCTGCGGTTGCCTTGACCGGGAACAACCACTTGGGAACTTCCTGATACTTTCCACCTTCTTCAATGTCCCATTCACAAAACCTTTCTTCACCGTCAATCTTGATAACCTCATAGGATAACTTACTGCCGACTTTTATATCAGCAGTAAGACCAACCGCCAACTGAACGTGTGTCCTGTTCCTTGCAATAGTATGATTCTTGAAAAGAAAGTGTTTTCCCCTACTGGTACAAAGGACTTTACAGTCAAGTTGCAGTTCTTCCACAATGTTCATCAGAATTTCAGATTGGTCAGAATCATCAATGTCAATAAGGATGGTGTCATCAGCCAAAACCCCGCCGAACCCGTTCAGGTTTTTCACTTCATCATAGGTTTTCCATGTGGTTCTGTTTTTCAGTTTTTCAATGCTTGCCTTGCCTTTGGTTTCAACATAACCTTTGTAAAGCATCTTTTATCACCTACCTTATGTGATGTTTTCTAACACCTTTTTATAAAAATCCTTATTCCTGATGTTACGGTCAAAAGACTGCTGCCTTGATCGCAACAAAAATTTCAACTCTTTCAGTTCTTTCTTCTGTTCCTTCAATGTGTTTCTTGGTTCTTTCAGGCGTTCCCTGTACTTTTTTAAATCAGCATTGCGATCCTTCCAAACTTTTGTGTTCTTCCTGTGTGAATCCCGGAGAAGCTGCGAATTTTTAACACCCGTCTGAATCTGTGAAATACAGTGCTTTGTCTGCCTGATCTGCTGTTCTGCATACTTGACCTTTTGCGTGTACCCTTCAATGTAAATACTGTGTTCCTTCTGAACCTGTTCAAACTGTTCAGTCTGTTCCTGAACAAATTCTTTAATCTGCTGTTCACATTCCGGGTTGAAACTGCTTCTGATAAGTTTCAGCAGTTTCCTGACTTTGGTAATGCTGCGGATATTCAAAAATTCTTCAAGATGAACAGTCATTGAACCATTTTCATATCTGATTTCTAAATCCATAAAAACCTTCCTTCCCGGTGTTACGCTACAACACCAAATTGTTTCAAGCGTTTCTTTGCTAAATCTATGTACCACTGCCTATCAAGTTCAGGCGGTGTTTTTACCCCAACAACTGAATCATTGAAAATGAAACAGTGGTCAGGTGTATTACCAAATTTTTCACCCTTTGCTTTCACCTGTTTACGTTTCAGCAATCTTCCGTCCTTCTGATCGTTAGATGCAAACACCCTGTATGACTTATATGTGTATTTGTCCTTGTCAGGGTATTCATATACCGTCTTGATTGTTCTTTTGCCTATATGACTGACAAGCGGGGTGCAATGCTCATGTTCTACCCAATCATACTTGTCTGATAACTTGACAATCTTCTGAAACATAATCAGGTCATCACACTGATTGATGGTCTGTTCAACCGGGGTTTTCTTGACCATGTAGTCAACCAGTGCTTTATTCAGGATTGGCAGATCATTGTCAACCGCTGAAAGTTCCTTCACATAAGCACCGATTCTTTCAACTCCACCGTCAATACCAACCCAAAGGTAATTGTTCACATCCTTCTGATAGATTTCACTGATGTTATCCAGTTCAAGAAGAATTGAACACTGATCTGTGGAACAACGCTGTTCCCACTCCCAACAAATATCATCCACCATTTCAAAGGCTTCATCTGTGTCAGGAATCCAAATAATAAGACCGTCCGTGTTGGACTGAATCAGTTCAAATCCCGGTACAACTTCAAGGTGTTCAATCAGGTCAAGCAACATCAACTGACCATTGATACACATACAGTTATTATTTCTTGGGTCATACGCTGCATTGGTTTCGTCCTTCATTGCACCTGACAAGGCGTTCAGCATCTTCTTATATGGCAACTGTGCTTTCTTCCACCGCTTGACTTCTTTCTTGTTTCCGGCGTTTTTTGCAGCAATCTGTTTTTCCTTCATGGCTTTTCGTGTGTTATACACCAACGGGTAATTGTCATTGGTTGCTGCCCTTGTAACCAGTCCCCAAGCAATCAGCATTGACGGGTAGTAATTGTTTACATCAACGTGCAGCAGTTGTCCGGTCTTATGAATTGGTGTGGCTGTTGCCCCATGAACACCGCCAAAACCGAATGAATGAGGAATACCCGCAACCACGGTTTCAAGACCCTGTTCTTTGTACCATGTACGTTTTGAGTATTTATCCATGTGTGCCAAGTCCATTGACAAGGCTTCCTGTCTTTTCTGTTCAAACCAATCCTGAACATATTTGTATTTTTTCAGTTGCAAGCACGGCAAGAAGTAAAAATCAAATTCATCTTCAAATGATCTGCGTGAACACCCAAGCACCTTTGCGGTGATTCTTGCTTCACTGTCCCCTATATCAGACAGGTTCACAATGTCCGGGAAAGCCTGAATGATACCGTGCATTGCATTAAATTCATCTATTTTTTCAAGGAATACTTTGATGGTTTCTTCCACATCATGCCGACAGTAGAAAACCGTCATTTCAATTTCTTCCTTGGTCAATTTCCTGTTTATTCTAAAATCAACATCCGTTTCCTTGATATTGCTGCCAAGAAAACCTTCCAGTGTTTTCAAACCAACCGGGGGGTTCGGCATAACATCATAGTTAATCATTGGAACTTTGTTGAACGCTGATGAAAATTGCCACCCTTCCCTTTTTTCAACAATTATCCAGTCATTGATTCTTTTTGGGTTCATTCCCAACAGAATCCCCTTAAATATGTACTGGTCATAGTGGCGGTTGTTATAACCTACCCATATATCCTTGCTATTCGCTTCATATAAGGCTTTTAATTCATCAGGGTTATTGATTATCACATATTCTTTTTTCTTGGTCACATCAATGAAAACGGCAAGCCAATCTTCCTTGAAAACCTCAAAGTCATAAAAAATCACTACATTCACCCTTTCTGAAAATAGCGGTGGAAGGTGCGACCCCGCCACCGCCTAATAACATTCTAAGTTAAGACTTCTTAACTTTTCAAGTAAAATTTTTTAGCAGTCAAAAACTTCCTTGATTGTGATAGGGTTGAAAGCATCTGCCTTATAATCAACCTCAACTTCAATCGCACCCTGAATGGACTGGAATACATCAAGAATCTGATCTGCAAAATCTGCATAATTCACAAATTCAACAGGTGTGTCATCTTCTGCAATCAGCTTGTTCACCCAAGTGCATACAGACTTGATTGCCTGTCCGTCCGTCCACTTTGCGGAACTGTTGCCGGAAATAACACGGTTGAAGAAGATCATGCGGTTTGCCTGTTCACCTTCCTTGATCTTTGCTTGAACTGCAAACATCAACTTATCCTGTGCCTTGGTCAACTTAATTTCCATCTTCTCAATACCAATGATATATGTACCATCCGGCACATCAGCAAAATCATTGTCAGGTGCGTTCTGCACCTCATTCTGTAATTCCTGTAAATCAACCTTTTCATCAAATGCACTGAAATCAATAGCCATAATTTTTCACCTTTTAACCTTTCTTATTTGCTTAATACTAACTTTAACAACTCAAACGCCTGAACCTCATTGAACCCGGCTTTTACATAGGAATCATAGATTTTCTTTGCAGCAGTTGCACCATCTTCCGGCGGTACATCCTGTTTAGGTGCTACCGGGTGCGGGTTCTTCATTGAACGGTTGCTTGCCGTGTTCATTCCTTCTGTAATTGCTGATGCAAGGATTGCACCAAACAGTTCATCAGGTAAACCAAAAGGATTGTTCATGTTCTTTTACCTCACTTTCTTAGCGTGTTTTTCTTACTCTGCGGGTTCTGCCAGTCGGCTGTTCATCTACTGCCGGGGTTTCATCCGCTGTTGTATCTGCATTATCAGGCTGTGCCTGTGCTGCACTTCTTCTTGTTCGTCTACCCTTCTCCGGCGGGTTCATTGCCCCATCAATAGGATTTTCCGGCTTAGGGTTGTCTGCCTGTGCTAAACGCTTCACACCTTCACCAAATTCTTCCTTGCTGATAACCTTCATTACTTCCACACCGTCAACAATCAGGTCAACCTTGTCACCCTTATGCTTCATCACATAATTGTCATCAGCCGGAACATAGAAGTAAGTATCTGCATCCAGTACAACACTTTCAGAATCGGTGTTTGTTGTACCATCCTGTTCTGCTACCTTTCTTTCCTTGCGGGTTCTTCTTGGCGGTGTTTCAAGTTCCGGCTGCGGTACAGAATCCGCTGCTGCACACGCTTCATCAAACGGGATTTCTTCACGCCCATCAGCAACCGCATCAATAGCCTTGTCACGCTCTGCCATATAATCAGCCATTTTCTGATTATTTTCAGCTACCACTTCATCATGTGTCTTGCGGGCGGTTCTGCCTGTCTTTGGTGCTGCATCCTCTGTTGCGGTAGGTGGTGTTGCTGTGGATGTGGTCTTTTTTCCACCCCTTGCCCGTCTGCCGTTTGCATCCGGCTTTTCAAGATCGGATGCAGCCTGTGCATCAGCCTGACCCATTTCTGCATCTGTCTTATACTCACCGACTTCATAGAAGTTGCGGATTTTATCGGCTACATAATTCAGATCATTGTCAATGGCGTATGCCGGGAACATTCCCATAGGTGACTTCACGGTGTCCTTGCCACTGTTCTGTGTATAAAAGTAATATTTCCCTTCATTCACGCCTGTTCTAAGTACAATGGTGAAAAGTCCTTCAATGGTGATCTTCTCACGAAGTAACTTTCCGATCAGCTTAATAGTTGTTACACCATTTTCAAGGGTTTCTGTGTGGGTCATATAAGCAACTACCACATCATCAGGAAGTTCCTTGCACACCTCAATGATTTCAAAGTAGTTCGCACCAAAGTCATTCCATTTGTCCCAACCGTTTTCTTTGATACGGTTCATGTAAGGGACTGAAAGAATATACTGGAAGTCATCAACCACCAGTAACTTCTTCCCGGCTGCTGCCTGTTCCTTCATAAACTTGCAGATTTTGCGTGATTCAACCTCACTGTTCAGCATTGTGAACTTACCCTTGAACGGTAACGGCTTACCAACCGGGTTCACAACGGCAGTTGTTGCCGGATCGCAATTTCTCATACTGGTACTTTTTCCTGTACCTGATTCACCCATAATCAAAAGCATCTGTGCCATATTATTTCACCTGTTCCTTTCTAATTTTTTCAAAGTTTCCCGCCATGTTAGTAGAAACATGATGCTGACCAAACTGTTTCTGAACTCCCGCACGAATCACTGAACGTAATAACTTTCTGTTATATACCGGGCGGGGATTGTAAACTTTTCCCTGTCTTTCGTTTACCATACTCTTATACCTCACTTTCCTTGATAATGATTTTTAACTTTCTGCGTTCATCCATTGGTATGACTTCAACAGAATAGTTATTTGCAAGAAGAATACCAACTAAATCCTGATACGCTGCACTGGTGCGACTTCCTTCAATTACAATACAACCACATTCAGCAGCACATTCCTTTTCAATATCTTCACGCATAATATCATTCACTGACTGAATATCATTGATGATATATTTCAATTCCTGATTTTCAGCCATTAGCTGATTGCGTTCATTTTCTAACTGTCTGATTTTCTTATCTCTTTTATCCATTATTCTTCACTTCCTTCATCTGTGCTGCCTTCTGTTACTCTGCTTGACCATAAATCAGCATAATGCAGAATCAAGTACAGTGCTGTTTCGTTGCCTTTGACACCATAGTTTGCTGATTCATACAGACCATCATGGTATCTGATCGCAAATTCTTCATCTTCCGTCAGGTCAATAAAAAGGGTTGCTAACTTGATGCTGCGGGTTGCATGGTCAAGTGGAAGAAGTGCCGGGTTACGCTTGAAAGGCTTGCTTTCAGACTGTTTATATTTCTGTTCCGGCTCTGCCTTGGTGGGTCTGCCGTCCTTAATCATGTTAGGCACATACATCTGCTTACCAAAGTCACCGCACTTGCCAAGGTCATGTAATGCTGCTGCAATGATGACTGAATCACGGATTTCTGCATACTTGACTTTGCCAAGAAGTGCATAACCAATATTTTCTGCTGCCATCATTACATTTCTGCTGTGGTGAACAAGTCCGAACTGACAAGCAAGATGATTTCCACCACTGCAAGGTGCTTCAAAGAATCCGATTTCTTCCATGTATGCAATCAGATCTTCCATCCCCTCACGCTTGGTTGAAAGTAAGTGGTCAATCACATACTTCTTATTGTCAAGTTCCTTTGCATTGTCTGCTGCTACCTGTTCAATTTCTTCCTGAACGCTTTCCTGTGTTACTTCTGCGGTATTCTCAACCGCTGCGTCTGCTTTCTTTTTTGCTGCCATGCTCTTTCACTCCTTTAATTATTTTTATGTTGATTCCATTCTGTCAGGAATGGATAAACACCGTATAAGTTGACTGGTAATTCACCCAGTTCAATGTGTTCAATAAACTGCTTGAACTGTTCATAGTCCTTTGGATATAACAGGATGCCGATACCGCCCGCCTTTTCAATTTCTCTAAGGTTGTATAACTGCAAGTCTGACGGTCTACCGTTTGGTGCTTTCAGTTCGATTCCTAAAAACCAACCGTTGAAACAAACCAACAGGTCAGGAATACCGCTTTTTGTATAAGCAGCACCACCCCAGTATTTCAGTACCCAAGCACCCTTGTCCTTCAGGAACTTCTTGACCTTATTTTCAAAGTTTTTTTCTGCTGCCATTTACTCACCGCCCAACTGTTCATTGAACTGCATCTGATAATTCAGAATCTTTTCTGTGTAGTCTGTGGAATAAATGCCTTTTTCCCATAACCGGGCAGCGGCATCTTCACCCATGTTGTACGCCATCAGTACCATGTTGGTATCTTGATACCGTTCATATAACTTTCTAAGTACGAATACGCCCGCCCTGATATTTTGGTATGGGTCTGTGAAATCCGTAACCCCAAGGGTATCAGTCAACCACTGGTGATTCATTTCATTGATCTGCATATAACCATAATCATGTGTTGCACTTACAACTGACGGGTCAAAACTGCTTTCATTCTGTATCAGTGCCATGACAAGAGTAAAATCAAGGTTGTACCCGGTACAAAGGTAATATGTAAATTCCTGTTGTTCTTCCGGCATCTTGCAGTCAAGCGGTGTGAAGTCCAAGTCACCCGCACCCCAGTCAAGGGAAATTTCCTGTGTGAAAGTTCTGTTATCATACGCCCCATATACAAGGGTTTCTGTGCTTGACCGTTCAAGTCTGCGTTCCGTTGATTTCTCTTTATTCTTGGCTGTTATATGAGTTTTCAGGGTATATCCTGACACACTACCAATCACCAAACCAATACCAAGTGCAGCACCAATCAGAATCAAGACCCTTTTGACCATTGCCGACTTTCTCATGCTCTTTGAATAGTTCAATTTTCATCACCCCTTTCAGTAATTTTCAAATAAATGATTCCGGGAATTATCAGAATCGCACCAAAGATGTATTCTTTCAGGTGTGCGGTAAGTGGTTCATATATTCCCATTTCAACCGCATAATCAGATGCACCAACTGCACCAATAATCAGGAACACACCAATGAACGCCATGATTCCAAATATCCAGTTAAGTATCTTTGAAAAGTTCATCTGTCAATTCCTTCCCTTCTTTTAATGCTGCAAGATTCTTTTCTTCAACCGTACCTTTCACCAGTAAGTAATAGTAAAAGCACGGTTTGGCTTGTCCTATGCGGTGAATACGCTTCTTTGACTGCTCCCACAAATCACATGACCCTTTGCCAAGTGGCAGTGTGTAATATATGATTTTGTTTGCTTTCTGATAGTTACCACCCATTGCACCCGCCTGATACTGAATGAATGTGATTGAATCATCTGCATTTTCGTATGCTGTCAGGTCTTTCTTCTGACCGTTTACAACGGAATAAGGTCTGTTCAGATCATTCAGCACCCGTTGCATTGCATCCAGTTCAGCGGTGAAGTTGTAAAACACAATCAGTCTATCTTCTGTTGATTCAACCAAGTCCCGCAAGCCTTGCAATTTTTCTTTGTGGTATTGCCCGCATAACTGCCGGGCATATAACATTTTTGTCAGGCTGTTATCACCGACCAGTTCAATACACGGGTTTTCATTCTCACTGTCTGAATCATCAAACTTGCAGTAATTCAGCGTATCAAACAACAGGTAACTGTTCTTGGTAAAATACTTGTACGCCTGTGTGGACTTAAAGAATATTTTCTGTTCAGTCTGTTCAGGAAGTTCAAGAACTTCACTTGTTTTCATAAAGATACAGCCATAACTTGCAAGTTTCTTTTTCAAGTGTTCCGTGTGCTTATACCCGGTGATAACCTCACGCTTGAACCCGTCCCCGTTCTCAACCCATTCTGTCACAACATAACTGTTGTAAAAGGCTTTCTTTGTAATGTTCCACCCCAACAACTGCACCTGTGACCACAACCTTTCATATTTCCCGGCTGTCGGTGTTCCTGATAACAAAATCACACTTTCAGGTTTCATTTTCAGAATGAATTTTGACCGCTTGGCGGTTTCATTGGTAATAAGGCTTGATTCATCAAGCATCAGGGTAAACCCCTGTAATTTCAGTAACCAATCACGCCTGAACGCTGTTTCATAATTGATGACACCAACAATCTGAATATCCGTTTTGTATAATTCCTTGGTGTCAACCAGTGTCCTGAAATTGATTGCTTCACTTTTCTTGGTCAAGTTCATCACCCTGTCACTTTGGTAATAATCTTTGAAGTGCTGCACCCAGTCATCTATCTTTGACTTCTGACAGATGACCAAGTTCACCGAATTATTCAGCAAATACATTTTTTCAGCACCTACAAAGGTTTTACCCAGTCCCATATCAAGATAATACGCACAACGGTTGAACTGTTCAGTTCTGTTCAATGCTTCTTCTTGGTGGGGCATGAAATGCAGATCATTCATCTACCCTGATACCCGTACACTGGAAGAAGATTTCAGCATCAAAGTTTGGTATTGCCTTGATAATATTCTTCTGACGGTCTGACAAGCTGCCCCACCATATCTGACCACATTCAGATTCATCAAGCACTTTCAGGTAACCGTCTGTTGTCTTGTATTCCGGGTGCTGTTCCTTTTCTTCATCAGTCATATTGTCTGACCAAATCCATTCAACAACATCCTTTGGTATCTGATTCAGTAACCACCTTGCATCAGATTCATACCAATCACGATAGGTCATATTTGACGGCTTATTGAACAGCATGATCTTCTGTTCTTCTGTATTAAAACAACCAGTATTGAAAGAAGATTTGTTCCAGTCCCCGGTGTTCCAGTCCCCGGTGTTCCTGTTCCCGGTGTTGCAGCGACCCGTGCAATTCTTTCCAAGGTTGACGATCCGCAAGACTTCATCCCACGGGATTTCACGCACGATTTCCAGTTTATCAGTGCAAGACTTGTCACCTTCTGTTCTTACCTCACCATAGGCAATGACTTCTGCAACCTTGTTTTCACTATTGAAACTGTAATAATTGAAGCAGTCAGCAGCAGTCTGACAGAAGTGCATACCATGACCGCAAACATCAAGTTCCCTTTCTTCCTCAAATTTTCCGGGACAAGTGTACTGTTTAGGGTTGTAACCTGTCGGGTCACAAGTCCAATCAGGTCTGAACACTTTGAACCCATGCACTACATTCTGAACGGTATTATTTTCCATTTTCTTATTCCTCACTTTCTAAAAATGCAACAGCCTTGTCATAGTTGCGTTCTATCATTCTAAGTTCATCTTTTCCTTTTTCTTCAAGGTCACATACTGCATGATAAATTTCATCATTTCTTAGTGCCGTGACCTCATTATTTATCAGATCAGTGATGACCTGTGGTTCAAGTGCATCCAATTCCCATGATTCATCACCATATTCAGCAATGTACTTTCCACAACGGGAATCTGTAATCTTTGCCGGGTTCGGCGGTGGGTTATATGTACTAATCTGATTCATTGTCAGTGCAACACGCTTTACATAAACATCTGCACCGAACATTGAAAGTCTTTCCTGAATGTCCCTTGTCATATCAATACCGCTTGGGTCATGGTCACCTAAATGAATGATGAAACGGTTTTCCCGGTCACCCTGTCGAATAAACCGTTGTGCTGCACTCCACATTTCTGACTGTGATGTGTAACCCCTACATGAAAAATAAGGTGTGTCAAGTGGTCTGCAAGCCTGTCCGACAATATCAACCAAGGCATCCTTTTCAACCCATACTTCAACGTAGTTCGGTTGACCTTGCCACTTATCAAGCATATAAGAATATCTTGCTGAACCGATCACATCTGCCGGATTGTCCCAGTGACCATTGCTTCTAAGGTTGCGGGTTCTGTCTGTGATGCTGTACCAGTCGATCAGTCCGGCAAGTCTGCCGTCATTGATAAGACTGCCTATATTCTTATAGCTGCGTTCATTGTTTGGTATATAACCACGGGCAACCAACTGATAATATGCTTGTCTAAGTGTCAGTTCATATCCCTGTGCCTGATATTCTTCAACCACCTGATTCACAAGGTTTATCAGTTCAAGACTTTTGCCCCTGAAATTTATTTCCTTGTATTGAATCTTAGGCACTGACCGTCACCCCCTCAATTTCTGCAAAACGCTTTGCATTGATGAAGTAAGACCAACGGTGTTCAGAAGTATGGATTGCATACCCCCAAGGAAAAACCCCCTGTTGTAAACCAAGTGCTATTGTGTTTGTGTGCTTATGCATCAACTTAGCAACTTCATGTATTGTTAAGGTTTGGATGCCATCTTCACACTTGGAAGGTTTGAATGTCACCGGGGTTTCTTCCTGTTCAAAATAGTCAGGGGTAAGTCCAAGTGATACTGCAATATCACTTTGAACCTGTTCTGACGGTGTGGTCTTGTCATTCAGGTACATACTGATTGACCCCTTACTTTTCCCGGTCAATCCAACAACTTGTGCCTGATTGATTCCTAACTGCTGCATAGCCTGTTTCAACTTTTCGCTGAATTTCATAATTTATCACCTATCCTTTCTTTGAGTTAAGAAGTCTTAACTTTTTCAGTAAAAAAATATAGTGGAATAAATTCCACCGAAACACCAAGGACTTCACACGCCTTGTTCATTTCAGGTGCAGTGAACTGAACTGTTCCGTTCAATTTTGCAGATAATGTCACGGTTGACATTCCCATTGCTTTAGCAAACTTTGCCTGCGTTCCAAACACTTCCTTGATTTTTCCTCTTAACTTTGAATAATCAAACACTTTCTTCACCTTCCTTTTCATCATCAGGGAACGCATTGTTATTATACTGTTTCCTGATCGTTATTCTAACAACCCCTGATTCCAACTGTTCAAATGATGTTTCCTTGAACTTTTGCGGTTTGCCTTTTTTCAGGCTTTCTATGTACGCAAGATATTCAAGTTTGGTTGGAAATTCAAGAATCTGTTCAATCCATGCTACAACTATTTTCTTCACATAACCACCTTCTTTCTAACATGAACCACCGTCAGCACCATGAAATGCACCAACAGGATAATTCCAATCATTTGTGTATATGTCATCTGTGTTGAACTCACCAGTAAGTATTGAATGTATTGCTGCTTTATCCTTCCAACACACGCAAGACTGTGTATCACCGATAAATTCATCAAGATTCTTTTTGTTATCCAGTGTGAACCCAAGAACTTCTTCATCATGCCTTAGTGCAGCATAATCATCAGGGAAAAGTTCTTTTACTCCGGCAAATAACCGGGGTGTTGAAAATATACACATCATACAACTGCATCTGTTCCAACCTATCCTGTAACATGGGTGTGGGTTTATATGATGCCGTTTCAGCAGTTCCCACACATCCTTTTCAGAATAATCAATGCAGCACCGCCATTGATGAACAATTCTGTGTGCCTTGGCTTCTGCATTGGTGCGGTGTATTTCCATTTCATTGTACTTTGACCGTCCGGCAGATTCACCACGGCGTTCACCTGAAACAATCAAGATTTTCTTGTCACGTTTGGTTTCTTCAAGATTGGCTGTCACACTGTCCTGAACCGCTGCTTTTAAGTTACCACTACACCAACGCCCTGAATGTGTACCACCTTTTGCGGGGAATTTATGTCTTTTACCACCCAGTTCTTCAAGTTCACCAAGGCGGTCAAGATTACTGACAACCGTATCTGCAACACATATTTTCAGATATGCAGAACACCAACGCCGTGACAGATCACCAGTTTTTGCGGGGAACTTCATTCTATAACCGTACTTTTTCAGAAGTTCTTCCATTTCCTCTGTTGCCTGTTCTTTCAGTTCTTTGCATTTCAGATAATTGCTTGAAAGTTTGCACTGCTTTACTTCACCAGTATCAGGGTCAATCCATTCAATGGGTTCTGATGCACCTATCCGATACAATTCACCAAAGAAACCATTCACCCTGTATGAAACCCTTAACTTGATACCCTCTGCATCTGCAAGTGCTTTTACATAGTTTTGGGTACATTTCCAGTCCATACGCCTTGAAGGATGCCCGCCGTCAATATCGTGATGCCAAAACTCTATTCTTTCTTTTGGTACACCAAGTTCAAGAAGTTTTAGGTAACAAGCAACTGAATCCTTACCGCCGGAAATCAAAACAACTATCAGATCATATTCTTCAAGTGGTAAAAGTTCCGGCAAATAGATTTTCTTGAAATGCTCTGAATCAGTTCTACCGTCAACCCTTGGTTTCAATTTGATGCCCTTGCCATATATCGGTGCATCAGGAACACCCAATTTGACAGGTGTTTCCTTGGTGCAATCCGCATCTTTTATGAAATCAATCATTGCCTTCATCCTTTCCCAGTTCCTTCAAAAAGTTGTCTATTGTCAGCACACCTTAGTACAATCAGGGGTGTCTTTCCTTTATCAGATTTCACATTAAAATCTGAAAACCTGTTACACATCATTGAACTTTTTGAACGGTGTTGTTCAAACCGCCGGGGTTTCACATTAAAACCACCAAAACCTGTTGACCTACACACAATAGACAATTTTTTGAAAGAACTGAAATCCTATTCCTTGGTTCTTTTCCCCGGAACTGCTGCAACAGTTCTTTTTGAAGTAGTCAGGAAGTCGGGGAACTTCCTGACCTGTGAAACAAAGTGCTGTGTCATCTCGTGCGGTTGATTCTTCCACTTAACGGTTTCTTGATATAGGGGTAAAGTGCTGATTGGTTCAGCCTGTTCAGTTTTCTTCAAATAGTTCTGAATACTTTGCTTTCTTGCCCTACCGTTCCTGTTTTCTTCAACTACTTTGACGGGTCATGTTTATTCTTCACACGCTCTATCTGCTATCCGGCAGCCTGACCACCATGTCACTTGCGTGTAGCCCTATCGCTTCACCCGTGTCCTTCCTACTTGCTTTGTTTCTGTAAGTTAAGAACTCTTAACTTGGCTTTATCTTATCACCAGTGGAAAGATATGTCAACACTTATTTTTAAGTTTTCTTAACTTTTTTTCAAGTTTGATTGAAAAAGTCTTAACTTTGCTTTATAATGGGGGTGAACAATAATATATAAGAAAGGGGTGTTCACTAATGCCTGATACATTTCAGCACCGCTTTATTGAAGCAATGAACATCAGAGGATTACGACAGGTTGATGTTGCGGAAAGGTCAGGACTTGATAAGGCACAAATCAGCCAATATAAAAACGGTAAATATGAACCAATGCAAGATGCACTGTATAAATTGGCACAAGCCTTGAATGTCAATGTTGCTTGGCTTATGGGGCATGATGTACCAATGGAAATAAACAGGAAGGAACTGGAACAGAAGGAACGGGTTTGTGATCTGCTTGAAAAGTGTTACGGTTCAGGTGCGTATGAACTGGTTGAACTGTTTGCCAAGTTGAATGAAATTGGTAAAAATAAGATCATGGAAGAATTGCGTGATACAGTTGCACTACCAAAATATACTGTCAAGGAAAAAAGGGACGGTCAAAAAATGGCATAATTTTCCAACAGTCAGGTAATATCATTCATGTCAGTTTCAGATAGTTACGGTTGGTTACGCTTTGGGTTACGGTTCTAAAGCGTTGATTTTACGGCAAAGTTACGGTTGTTACGGTTATAGTTAAGTTTTCTTATATAAGTTTTTTACATATATACTAAATTAAAATAAAAAAGTAAAAATATAAGAATAAGAACATCAACCGTAACCGTAACCACACACCAAGAAAGGAAGGTAAAAGTATATGTTTGGAAAGAAAAAGGAATCAGGTACACCAGTAATGCACTATGAAGGAATTGAAGGGTTTGCGACTGATTACCCTTGCAGAATTGAAGTGAAAGGTGATGTGTTTGAGATCAGAAGAATCAAGCCTGAAACTACGGTCACACTTCCAATGAACAGAATCAAGTCATTTTCAGCACTGGAAGAAAAGAACTTCATGCAGAAGTATCATGGCACTGCCCGGACAACAGGAAAGTCAGGAATCAACAAGTATTACTTGGTTGTGGAATATGACAAAGGGGTGCTTGCTTTTTGGGGAACTGCAAAAGAATATAAACAGTTCATTGCACTTCAATATGCAACCAATACGGCAGCACCTTCACATATTGAATTATAACTGAACAAAAAATGAACCCCAACCGTTGCAGCGGTCAGGGTTCTTATAACTCTATACCAAGGAATAGGATGATATAGGCTATGCAACCCTAATTATATCATCCATTCCTTGAAATTTCAATCAGGAAGGAATGATATACATGGGAAGAAGAAACCCAAACGGTTACGGATGTGTGACCAAGTTGAAGGGTAACCGATCACGCCCGTGGCTTGCCAAGGTCACCATATATGACGAACAGGGACACGCAAAACAAACCCCTATCGGTTACGCTGAAACAGAAGAAAAAGCCAACATCCTATTGGCTGAATATAACAACAACCCTTGGGACATTGACCGGGAAAAGGTCACCTTGGTTGTACTCTATCAGCGTTGGTCTGAAATCAAGTTACCCAAGTTAGGAAAATCAAATCAGCAGTCCTTGCGTTCAGCGTTCAAGCACTGTTCAAAATACTATGGTGTGAAGTACCGATCACTGAAATCTTATCAGATGCAAGACTGCATTGACAACTGCGGGTGTGGGTATTCAACACAATGGTCAATCAAGAATCTGTTCGGTCACCTTGACCGTTTTGCTTTTGAAATTGACCTGATAGATAAAATGTATTCACAAATTACCACCGCCCCACCAATACCTGATACCACCCGTGAACCGTTCACGCCTGAACAGGTTGATGCACTATGGAAAATAAAAGATGACCCTTGGGTTAATACCGTGCTGATCTACATATATACGGGGTTCAGATTACAGGAATTGTTGGGAATGAAAACTGAACAGGTGAACATCAAGGACTGGTACTTTGAAGGTGGAATCAAGACCGCTGCCGGAAAGTGCCGTATTGTTCCAATACATGACCGCATCAAACCATTTGTGAAAGCACTGGTTGATGAAGGGAACAAGTACCTGTTCACCTATCAGGGTAAAAAGTTCAGTCAGGCAAATTACTATAAGTGTTGGGGTGAAATCATGGAAAAGATAGGTGCAGACAAGACACCGCATGAAGCACGACACACCTTTGAAACCAATCTTGACAATGCCAAAGGCAACAGAAAATGTATTGATATGCTGATGGGTCATAAGTCAAAGGATGTGGGAAACAGGGTGTATAATCACAAGACTATTGAACAGTTACGGGAAACCGTTGCCCTGTTAAAATAATATTTTTTACGCTGAACCAGTAACAAATTAGAAACAAAAAAGACGGGAAATGCCGTAAAATCAAGCATTTCCCGTCTTAAAAAATGTATTATATCATGAAGCTTTGCTTCATGATCAACATTCGTCGTTCGCCGAATGCATAAATGCATTCTTCTCACTTGCACTCATTATACCACAATTTCTCTAAATGGGCACTGACTTTATATACTTCTTGACATTCAAAGCATTTTTTGTTAACATAGCAAGGCGAAAATAAATGCGTCAGTTCGAAACCTTCCTGACGTAAAACAAAACTAAAGGAGAACTAAATATGAGAAACAAAAAAGTATTATTTGCAGTACAGGCAGCTATGATTGCAGCACTCTATGTTGTGCTCACGTATATCACCAATCTGCTTGGTCTCGCATCAGGCACCATTCAGGTACGCTTTTCTGAAGCGCTTTGCATCCTTCCGGTTTTCACACCGGCAGCCATTCCGGGTCTTTTCATCGGATGTCTGATTTCCAATCTTATCACAGGCGGCATCATCTGGGATATCATCTTCGGAAGTATCGCTACACTGCTCGGTGCACTTGGCACTTACTTCCTCAGAAAAAAGAAGTTTGTATACACGCTTCCACCTGTCATCGCCAACATTATTATCGTGCCACTCGTGCTCAGATACGGATATGGTTTTACAACTATATACAAGGGTGTTGATATCTCTCTTCTTTTCAATGCAGTTACTGTCGGAATCGGTGAGATTATCTCAATCTGTGTACTTGGAAGCCTGTTAAAAGGAATACTTTCGAAATACAGAAATGTCATTTTCAAGCAGGACGAGGCGTAGTTACATACATAGCACTTTTAATAAGCTGCGCGTCACAAAATAAAAAAGGGGCTGTAAAATAAGTCCCTAATATAAGAAACGCCAATTCCGGCAAATG